>Ga0115567_10000020_pt1 | contig 185142 bp, 159 predicted proteins | sample COGITO_mtgs_1204_2_FD_88679 | JGI IMG/M metagenome (GOLD analysis project Ga0115567, IMG submission 88679) | Pelagic marine microbial communities from North Sea - COGITO_mtgs_120412 | ecosystem: Environmental > Aquatic > Marine > Epipelagic | place: Germany:Helgoland, sampling site...
ACGCTGTTCGCCATCCTTGGCCGCTCTCAAACGGCGTCCTTGCCGTTTGAAGGTTTGCAGGAGGGAAGGCTTCCTCTGTGCCCCCCGATAACACTTATCACGCAAACGCGCTGTTCGCCATCCTTGCCGTTAGACGGTTTGTGTGGGTAAAGGCTCCGCCGGTAGCTCCTGATAACACTTATCACGCAAGTTCAGCGTGATGAAGTGGGCTCGAACGTAAACTCAATTCTTATAATGTTTAGTGATATCAGCTTGTTGGTACTAATAAGTTAATTCTACGCACGATTTCGGCTACGTCCTTGTTCACATCCGCTAAATTAGAAGCAGATGTGATGGCGTCTACCCCTTCTATTTTCAAGTCACCTTGACCTGAAGTACTCAGTACAATCGTGTTGCTAGCGTTTTGGTTGCGGTGCACAAATCGCATTGCGTCTTGTTGAGGTCTCCAGCTTTCCCACGTGTGTAAAATAATCACTGCGGTCCACTCCTCAACTTCGACCTCGGCTAATGCTGACACATCGATTACCTTAATGGCAATTTGACGATTTTTTAGCGTCTCTATAATGCGATCTACTAATGTTCTTTTGTAGGCACTTCCTTGTGTGGCAATCAACAGGTTGTATTTTGAATTTTCAGACTCAACAGAATAAGACGGAACAAACTCCATGGAGTATTTTATGTTGTACCACGTTAGCGAGGTGAATACGCTTAAGCCAATTAGTACTAAACCCAATGAGATTTTTTTTCTGACGCTCATATCGTTCGCCTTCTGATTAATTTCAATCTAAATGATGCGATTTATCATGGGAGGTCTGTGTCTCCAATTTCTCCTTGCCAGGTTTCAATCAAATAAAATGGCTTTTGATTGTTATCCAAGTTAATCATGTCGGTTTGAGTCATGCATATTGAATAACGGTATTGAGTCCAAAGTAGCGTGGACTCAATATACCTAATTAAAACTGCTCTTGTTTAATCGTTAATTTTTATCTTTCTTTGGGCTTCTTGAGCATGCTCAGATTTTGGCAAAGAAATGTGTAAGATGCCTTTTTTAAAGTCTGCCTTAATTTTGTCTTGTTCTACGCTGCTGGGAAGAGCAAAGCAGCGCTTAAAATAACCATATCTGCGCTCTGTCACATGGTAGCTTTCGTCTATGTTGTCTTTCTTCTCCGTCTTTTTTTCACCACTAATTGTCAGGACGTTATCAGAAATATCCAAACTGATATCTTTAACTTCCAAACCGGGTAATTCAGCAGATATCTCATAACTTTTCTTATCTTCTTTAATATCAACGCTTGGGCTGAGATTTAAGTCGTTCGTCTTAAATAGGTTTTCGTCCGTCATATGAAATGGCCAGTGACTTTTCATACTATTTAATATTTTGTCCATATGATCCCAAGACATATCAATAGGAAATAAACCTGTTTGTTTGCTAGGGCGTCCTTGTTCTTTACTCTGTATATTTGACATAATAATTCTCCGCTTTTGGTTTATAAACTAGTCTGGTCAAAATTATGTAAACCAATTGAGGTGGAATTAGGTAATTAAAATTGACCATGCACGAGCAGTAAACCAATCTATCAGTATTTATTTTTGACCAATATCAAACTTTTAGTCAAATACTTAGTATCGAAGAAACTGGGATTTTCGGTTTGGGGCGGCGATAACTAATTAGCCAAATAGCTAGTGATACAGGCTTCTATGTATTGTACTCGCGCCGGTTTGATTACTTGTCGATTAAAGCATAAATAAAGGTCTTCACTTACCGGCTTGTTTAGATGATGAATTTGCAGTAGATTTTGCTGAAAGAATGCTTTTGCGGCGTGCAGCGGCAGAACCGTGAATCCGAGTCCTCGGCTAACGGGCTCCAATAATAAACTGATTTGATTTGAAAACCCTTTATGTACGAATTGTTCAACGTGTTCAAACTCGCTAAAATTTTCACTCAACAATAATCTTCCATGATGAGCTGCGTCAGGATGTCCTATAAACCCCAGTTCAAGCAGCTGTTGCCACTCTACTGAAGCGACGTTTTTTGGCGTGACTAACACAAGGGGCTCGACGGCAATTTTTTTGCTAATCAAATTGCTGACCTTGGTTACATCTGTTAGCAAACCTAAATCAATTTTACGTTCCGCTAGTCGCTGTTCAATATCTTTATTAGGCGCAAATGTATAGTCGATGATCAAGTTTGGATGACTTATTTGACGATCCAATAGAAATGGGTAAAGACGCAATCCAATGCTTCCTGGAGAGGCGATTTTAATAGTGCCGTCGTGCGGTTCGTCGTGTTTAATTAACCTTTCTAGGTCTGCAGATGATTTTAATAGTTCACTGCCTTGATGATAAAGCTGCTCACCGGCATTCGTTAAAGAGAAGGATTTCCCGCTGCGAATTAACAGCGGTGTTTTAAGCTGCTGCTCTAGTTTTTTGATGTGCTGACTTACGCCAGACTGCGTCATTGCCAAACGCTCGGCAGTGTGCGTAAAGTGACCTACCTCTACCAACGTACAAAATGTTTTCAGTAAGATTTGATTAATCATTACAAAATATACTTATAATCACAATATATGATAATTTTTCAATCTTAGCATATCAGCTATACTTTTGTTAACTAATAAACAGAGGCAAAAAACATGAGTAAAGCGTATCCACGATCTTTTTCACACATTGGTATATCCGTTCCGGATCTAGAGCAAGCAGTCAAATTTTATACTGAAGTACTAGGTTGGTATCAAATAATGGTGCCAACGACTATCGTCGAGGACGACAGTCCAATCGGCCAAATGTGCACCGATGTTTTTGGTGCAAACTGGGGACAGTTTAAGATAGCTCACCTGTCAACAGGAGACCGCATTGGTGTTGAACTATTCGAGTTCACCAACCAACAGCAGCCAGATAACAATTTTGAGTACTGGAAAACAGGTGTATTCCATTTTTGTGTTCAAGATCCAAACTTAGAAGAATTGGTTGAGAAGATAGTAGAAGCGGGCGGCAAAAAAAGAATGGAAAAGCCGCGCTACTATTATCCAGGCGAAAAACCTTACAGAATGATTTATATGGAAGACCCCTTTGGTAATATTCTTGAAATATATAGCCATAGCTATGAGTTAACGTATTCAGATGGCGCGTATTAACTGATTAGAGGCAGCCATCTCCTTTGATTGCACTTGCAAAGTGAGGCCGCTATCGAATTCTGATATGTGCACTTTGCTGGTGTAGTGAGTTACACTCTGTCACGATAACAGAATAGCTCAATGCCCAAAGGAATTAGTATGACGCGCCCAACCAAAATGAAAACCATCGGCATTCTCGGTGGTATGAGTAATCAAGCCACGTCTGAATATTATCGAATGATAAACGAGCTTGTTAATCAGCGCTTGGGTGGTTGGGAAATTGGGGAAACGCTGATCCAAGGCCTTAATTTTGGCAATATTGAATATTACGTTAGAAATAGTCTATGGGATGAAGCACGCGCGTACATAGAGGCTAAAGCAAAAGGCGCAGAATTAGCTGGCGCTGATATGCTAATTTGCGTCAGCAACACAATGCATTGTGTGCTTGATAATATCGATAACGTGGTAAGTATTCCGTTCATTCATATCAGCGATCCAACTGGACAAGCAATACAGAGTGCGGGACTGACGAAAGTAGGTATTTTAGGCACTAAGCCAGTTATGCAAGCAAACTATATCAAAGACCGATTTGCGCAAAAGTTTGGTATCGAAGTGATTTCGCCAAATGAAAGCGAACAGATTTCCGTGGACAAAATTATCTTTGATGAACTTGTAAAAGGAAAAATAACACAGGCGTCAAAGCAGGCTTACATAAGTGTGTGTGAGAACTTATTGTCAGAGGGCGCGCAAGGAATAATCTTAGGTTGTACGGAAATATTTTTGTTGCTAAAGCCGGAGGATCTTCCGCAAGCTCCACTATTCAATACTACAGAGTTACATGCAAAAGCAGCGGTGGATTTAGCACTGGCGTAATGTCAGGCTTAAATCTAGGCCTCAGAATCTGGGTTCGAGGCCTAGACTATTAATCATTGACTAAGCCTGACTGAGATTGGCTATATCGTCTAAATAAGCTATGACTCTTCTGCTGGCGCCTTCCATCTTATGCAGTGCAGCTATTGTTTGTTCTTTGTTTTGTTTAGCAAAAGCCTCTAGTGCTTTTACCCCTTCATTGTGAACTTCAGCATGAGGCTGTTCCAAGCTTCTAAAGGCAGAATTGTTAGCATATTTCTGCATACCGTTAGTGTCATACCATTGACCTAAACGGCAGTGCTTATGGCTGGCAAAATCACTGGGCGCTTTACTCGAAAGGCCATGGATAACGCTATAAATTTCGCTTTTCCATACAATATGATCGAGTTTTACAGTTTGAATGAACGTACGATGCGCTGACTCCGAAATCGTAGACTTCATGCTATTGCTACTATTAACAATAGTGCTGTAGTTTTCACTTAGTGTGTTTATCCCAAGTGAAAGCGTCTCATTATTGTGTTTTACATCTTCAGCTGACTCCACCGCAGTTTTTGTAGACGATATTATGTTGCCTACTAAATCCGCTACTTCACTGGCTGATTTATTTGTTTCTGTTGCTAATGAGCGAACTTCATCGGCTACCACACTGAATCCACGACCAGCGTCGCCCGCCCTCGCAGCTTCAATGGCTGCGTTTAAAGCCAATAGGTTTGTTTGGTCAGAAATACTAGTAATGGTCGACACAAATTTGTTGATGTTATCGGCTTTGTCGGAGAGGCCTGATATATTTTGAGTCAGGCTGCCCATTTTATGAGTTAAACCGCTCATTGAGCTACCGATATCGTTCAAAGCTGAAGTGGAAATATCAAACAGCGCGTTGATTTGTTCTACTGATTCACTTTCACTTTGTATGTTCAGGAATGATTCTAATACGGTTTGTCGTATTCCCTCGACTTGTGTCAATGACTCAAGCGTGCATTCAACCAGTGATTTGTCGAACGCGTCATCTGGGTTAGGCAAATTTAACTCTTGAATTAATGCTTCTTTTTCCGCTTTCTGCTCAGCAGCAAGGGAGTTTGCCTCATGTAGTTTTTGTTTTAGTTGCGCATTTTCACGTTCTAACTTTTCATAATTTGAGGCTAAGACAAACATTATAGTGTTCCATTGGTTGATTAATTCATTTATTAAGTTTGTTAAAACGGTGAGTTTTAAAGCAACTATGTTGTCAATGAACCTTTATTTAAAGTATGTAATATTATTATAAATTGTGGAGTTCACAATTTCGCTGCGTAACACTGTATCGGTCGATATGAAAATAAAGTAAGGCAGACTTATCAATTGGCACTATAAATTAAGAAATACCCAGATAGGCGTACCAATGCAAACTAGAAATATCACAATAACAATCAAGACATTTTTTTTCGTCAGTTCAAAATGACGTCTTTCATTTTCTGTGTTTTTGCTCATGTTTTTGTTCTTTCTATGTAACTTCCTAAGCTAATACTATAAATATGCTGCGAGCAGAGTATAGCCAACAATTGTGATCGGGACTGATAATATTGTACTGATCGCAATGATGTGCGCAGCCAACTGGTGATTACCTCCAATCTTACGAACCATAACATAGCTTGCTGCTGCGGTTGGGGCAATTGACATTAGGTAAACGACGCCCAGTGTTATCCCTCGAATATCAAAACAAATGGCAGCTAAAACAATAATCCCTGGGTACACGAAACACTTTACAAATATACTCAATGTTGCCGCCTTTGCATCGTTCCTAAAGCTTGAAAAGCGAAGGGCGGCGCCTGTGCACAACAGCGCTAGCGGTAAGGTCAATTGCGCAAAATAGCCTGCACTATTTAGGATTATACTTGGTAACTTAATGTTGAATGTAGATACTAATAGGGCCGCGACAATCGATAAAATAATTGGATTACTGAGCACCCCTTTAACGACGATAATAAAAGAGGTTTTACTATCTAAATAGAAATTTAAAATACCGACACTGATCACATTATACGTAATGGTAAGTGCGCCTAAGTAAATCGACCCTAGGGCCAATCCAGCTTCACCGTAAGCATTTGCGCAATATGCCAAACCGATAATACCCATATTGGAACGGAACGCGCCTTGTATCACTACCCCGCGGTCGCTGCGTTTTGCCACGAGAAATGGGCTCACAAGCATTAACGCAAGGCAAATTATAATTGTGCCTAAAACACCAATGACTATCATGTCAAAATCAAATACTGCATCGATGTTGCTTGCGGTAATGGTGGTGAATAACAGAGCGGGTAAAGCAAAATTAAAGATTAGTCGGCTGGCTCGTTCAACGAAATCATCTGTCATTAGGCCGCTTTTATATAAGCCGTAACCGAATGCGATTAATAGAACAACGGGACCAATGACTGAAAAGGCAAAATCGATGATAGCTTTAGTATCTAACACTGGGTGACTCAGGATGGAATAGTTTAGGCATGATACGCGTTTTGTTACGTTTTTTCTAAATAAACGTTTTAAGCGGCGACTGCTTTGAATATTTTGGGTAATGCTGACGACGCCGACTAATTGCAGTTTTAGACGGAGTCATCAAACATGAGTTGAAGCTTAAGGTAAGCTCGAAAGACTAACGTAATTCTCTGCGCAATATCTTACCAACCGTCGATTTTGGTAATTCATCAATGACGTGTAGTTCTTTCGGAATTTTGTATGCAGTTAATAGCACTCGACAGTGGTTTAGCACTTCCTCTTTATCGATGTCTTTCTTAACGGTAACGAAAGCACAGACACGTTCTCCCGTGCGTTCGTCAGGCTTTCCTACGACTGCAGCTTCTAATATATCTGGATATTTCGTGAGAGCATCTTCAATCTCATTAGGATAGACGTTAAAGCCAGAAACGATAATCATGTCTTTCAAACGGTCTACGATTTTAATACAACCGTTTGGTAGCCTTACTCCTATATCGCCTGTTTTAAAGTATCCATTCTTCGTCATTACCTTTGCGGTCTCTTCAGGACGCTGCCAATAACCCTTCATTACTTGTGGGCCTTTGGCTGCTATTTGACCTTCTTCTCCATCTGCAACGGGTTGATCGTTCTCGTCCAACATCTGAATGTCTGTACTTATTAAAGGGAGACCAACGGTGCCAATTTGCTCGTTACCGGGTTCGTTGAACGATAACACCGGCGCAGTTTCCGATAAGCCATAACCTTCGGTTACAGAACACCCAGTTGTGTTTTCCCATAGCTCGGCTGCAGAGCTTGTAAGAGCTGTTCCTCCAGACATAGTGAGCTTTAACTTACTAAAGTCTAATGATGGGAACTCGGGATGCGCACAAAGGCCCATAAACAAGGTATTCAAACCTGCGAATGCGCTAAACTGGTGAGGCTTAATTTGTTGCACAAACGCATCCATATCACGTGGATTAGGGATCAGTACACACAGCGCGCCTTTAGCAAACAAGGTCATCATACATACGGTAAATGCATATATGTGATATAGCGGAAGTGGACATACGATTATCTCAGCGCCGTCGTCGAACCTTTTTCCTAAACGTTCAAGCGTTTGAATACTATTAGCAAGCACGTTTCGATGGGTTAATTCAGCACCTTTTGATACGCCGGTAGTCCCGCCTGTATATTGTAAAATACAGCCGTCATCTAAGGATATAGCCGGCCGTACTGGCAGAGTAAGCTCTTTGGCCTGTTCAAATACTTCAATAAAACAAGGATGTTCTGACGCGGACTTTTCCTTGCTAAGCATTTGAGCTGCCCCCGTGACGATCACAGTTTGTATTTGCGTTTTATCTTTTATTTCTTCAAATTTAGGTAGGAAGTCTTCTAGTATGACTAGCGCTTTAGCACCTGAATCACTAAATTGATGCGCCATCTCGCTGGGGGTGTACATAGGATTAGTATTAACGATGACTAAACCGGCACGCAACGCGCCGTAAACGGCTATAGGATTTTGCAGTAAGTTAGGCAGTTGAATGGCTATTCGGTCGCCGGGCGCTAGCTTGCCCTTTGCTAACAACCATGCTCCAAATTGAGCTGACAGCTTATCTATTTCCGCAAAGCTTAGGGTTTGTCCTAGGGCATTGTATGCTGGCTTACTGTCAAATTTTTGAAAGGTTTCTTCTATGTAATCAGCAAGAGAATTAATATGAGACGGTATTACTAATTGCTCAGTCATGTCACATCCTTAATATATAAAGTTAGTTTTTATGTCAAATTGGCTTATCGAATTAAGATAGTCCTAATCTGACATAATTAACAATCAATTTACATTATATGCGCTTATTGATGGTTTGGATTGCAATTTATACGCTATTTACAAGTCCTTAATAAAGCCTGACAACTTTAAGCTATTAAAGTTATGTCCTAAACCCTTCCCATTGAGGCCCTTCGATGATGCTTTCAAACGTCTATCCTCTTACCTAACATATAGCGTATTAAGGCCGAAAAGTTCGTCCTACCGCAATTTGCAAATTCGATATTTATAAACGATTAAGCTTTGTTATCTTCGAACACTTTTGGTTGCATGTTTTCGCTTACTTTACTGAGGCATTCTTATTGAATTTATATCTGAGAAGTGCAAATGCAAGACCGCCAATAGCACCTGCGATACTTTGTGTGAGCAATCCTGAAAGACCTCTCGCGCCAGCAATAATGCTTACGTCTAAAATAGGGTGCATAGCAGACAGTAGCGTGAAGACTGCCGCAGCTCCGGCTAAAGAGAACAGCCAAAACTGAGAGGATTGAAAAGGTGACTGAGCGTTGGTTGTGCGCGTTGCTGGTGTTGCCAGTAATTTATTTGCGATGAGTAAAGCAACCGACATGGCAATTAGCATACCAACGAAAATAATAACGCCGTAAGTAGGCAGTAGACCTGCAAAATCAACAAAAACGGTTTTTATTCGCAGGCTTAACGGAATTTCAGCACCGACAGAGATTAATCCTGATAAAACAGATTGGGTGTGCAGGGCGCTCGCTATTAAAAAGGTAACAAGAGTGGCAACCAAGAGTTGAATCATGAACAGGCCGAAACGGACTAATTTCGTTCTTTGATGCGGTGTCGAGGGGCTTTCCAAAATATTCATACTCCGTTTGATGGTTGTTATTAACGTTGTTCTGTTGGTAACGATTTTATTAATAAGTGCTTTAATAATAACTGTTTTATCAGAAAGTGCAGTTATTATCTTCTCGTCTTAGTACGAAGATAGTAAGATACAAACGACACGACTTCCATGTTTCACATTCAAAAGGATAATGATGCTTCTATCACGCTCAACATTTATCACTAAGCTAGTTGCTTCTTCCTTATTGTTGGTCTCATTGAGTTGGCAATCCGCATCTGCGCAATCGGACACCGCCGTTACTGATGACAATTTTGATGTTGAATTAATGGTCGATGGCTTGCCTAGTTCATGGGCACTCGCTCATTCTCCAAATAACGAAATATTTGTTACTGACCGAAGCGGAGGGATCATCGTCTTTGATCAGCAATGGAATAAGACATCCTACACCACACCGATAAATGATTTGTTCTCTGCAGGCCAAGGCGGTTTTCTTGATTTGACATTTCATCCTGACTTTCTATCAAATGGCTGGATTTACCTCAGCTACAGCGCAGGCAATAGTGATGCAAATCGATTGAAAGTGGTAAGATTTCAACTGCCTGAATCAGGTAACAAGGTCTCTACAATCGAAGACGTATTCACTGTTAAAACAGATAAAGACACACCTGTGCATTATGGCGGGCGCCTCGCTTTTTTATCTGATAAGAGCCTTCTAATAAGCACCGGGGATGGCTTTGACTATAGAGAACAAGCACAAGTAAAACCGTCGCATTTAGGTAAAATACTAAGGGTGAGCGACGCAGGGAAAGCCTTAGAGGATAATCCTTTCTACAATAAAGATGCGCCCGAAAGCAACGCTAACTACGTATTTAGTCTAGGTCATCGTAACCCACAAGCGCTACTGGTAAGTCGTTCAGGAATTATTATTTCGCATGAACACGGGCCCGCAGGTGGTGATGAAATCAACATTATTGAAGGCGGTAATAATTATGGTTGGCCTGTGATAACTAATGGGATGGACTATTCCGGAGCTGTTATTACGCCATTTACTGAATATAAAGGCATGCAACAACCAAATTTTGATTGGACGCCTTCAATTGCGCCTTCCGGTATGATTTTATATGAGTCATCAAAGTTAGCTTCTTTATCTCAACATTTGATTGCAACCTCACTCAAGTTCAAACAGCTTAGAGCCGTCTCTTTTGATGGGGTGAGCATGTCAAATGAGCGAATTTTATTGTCAAATTTTGAAGAGAGATTAAGAGACATAGAGCAAGACAATGAAGGAAATGTTTTGCTGTTAACAGACGGCCAAGACGCAAAAATTTATAAACTGCTGGCAAAATAGACCGGTATAATTTAAATCCATTAACATGAGTAAAACAATTAGTTTGATGAATATCGGCTATAAGTCGTTGCTGACGTTTTGTCATTCAAATTGTTGACGTAAAGCGCTATAATGCGCAACGCATTTTTACAATTAAGTTTATTCTTGTCAGATTGTTGTATAGATATTATCAATTGATGTAGACAATTTAAATGAACAAACATCAGCATCAAAAAGAGGGTTAAATAGTGTTAGAAGATTATCGTAAACACGTAGAAGAACGCGCAGCGGAAGGTATACCACCAAAGCCATTGAATCCAGAGCAAGTTGCTGGTCTCGTTGAACTATTGAAAAACCCGCCAGCAGGCGAAGCAGAATATTTACTAGAACTGATTTCAGAACGTGTGCCTCCCGGCGTTGATGAAGCAGCCTACGTTAAAGCTGGCTTTTTAAGTGCACTTGCTAAGGGCGAAGAAACTTGCGACCTGATTAGCGCTGATGCCGCAGTGCAGTTACTCGGTAACATGCACGGTGGTTACAACATCGAAACCTTAGTGGGTTTGCTCGATGATAAAGAACTAGCAGAGCTTGCAGCAGAAGAGCTTAAGCACACATTGCTAATGTTTGATTCTTTTCATGATGTAGAAGAAAAGCACAAAGCCGGTAATAAGTTCGCGACAGACGTATTAGAGTCATGGGCCGAAGGCGAATGGTTTACTTCGCGCGATGATTTAGCTGAAAAAATCACCATGTCAGTGTTTAAAGTGACTGGCGAAACCAATACCGATGACTTATCACCAGCGCCAGACGCTTGGTCTCGTCCTGACATTCCTTTACATGCGCGTGCAATGTACAAAATGACTCGCGATGGCTTAACGCCTGAAACGCATGGCGAAGTAGGTCCACTTGCGCAAATTGAAGAAATTAAAGCTAAAGGCCATCCCGTAGCATTCGTGGGTGATGTTGTCGGTACAGGCTCTTCACGTAAATCAGCAACTAACTCTGTGTTATGGTTTTTCGGGGATGACCTTCCTGGCGTACCTAACAAGCGCGGTGGTTGTGTTTGTATCGGTGGCAAAGTGGCTCCTATTTTCTATAACACAATGGAAGATGCCGGTGCCTTAGTATTTGAAGCTGACGTCGACAAATTAAATATGGGTGATGTTATCGACATCTATCCATTTGCTGGCGAAGTTAAAAACGCTGAAACGGGCGAGCTGTTGTCTACTTTCGAATATAAGTCAGACGTGTTACTTGATGAAGTTCGTGCTGGTGGTCGTATCAACCTGATCATTGGTCGTGGTTTGACTGATAAAGCTCGCGAAGCATTAGGCTTAGAAGCGAACGATATGTTCCGTAAACCTGAAGTTCCAGCAGCATCAAACAAAGGCTTCACTCTGGCTCAAAAAATGGTCGGTAAAGCATGCGGCGTAGAAGGCATTCGTCCGGGCACATACTGTGAACCTAAAATGACCACAGTTGGCTCGCAAGATACTACGGGTCCGATGACGCGTGATGAATTGAAAGACTTAGCATGTTTAGGCTTTACTGCCGACTTAACAATGCAGTCATTCTGTCATACCGCAGCTTATCCAAAGCCTGTCGACATCGATACACAGCACACTTTGCCAGACTTCATTATGAATCGCGGTGGTGTTTCACTGCGTCCAGGTGACGGTATCATTCACTCTTGGTTAAACCGTATGTTGTTGCCAGACACCGTGGGTACTGGTGGTGATTCACACACCCGTTTCCCAATGGGTATTTCATTCCCAGCAGGCTCTGGCTTAGTTGCTTTCGCTGCTGCAACCGGCGTTATGCCACTGGATATGCCTGAATCAGTATTGGTTCGTTTTAAAGGTAAAATGAAGCCTGGTATCACGCTGCGTGATTTAGTCCACGCCATTCCGTTATACGGCATTAAGCAAGGTCTACTGACTGTTGCTAAAAAGGGTAAGATTAATGCTTTCTCTGGCCGTATATTAGAAATTGAAGGTTTAGACGACCTAACGGTTGAACAAGCATTCGAATTATCAGACGCTTCTGCAGAACGTTCTGCAGCTGGCTGTACAATTAAGCTGTCGGAAGAGTCGATTACAGAATATTTGAATTCAAATATTACCATGCTTCGATGGATGATTAACGAAGGTTATGGCGACCCAAGAACATTAGAACGCCGTGCGCGCAAGATGGAAGACTGGTTAGCCAACCCATCTCTAATGCAGGCTGATGCTGATGCTGAGTATGTTGAAGTATTAGAAATTGACTTAGCTGAAATCAATGAACCAATTTTGTGTTGTCCAAATGATCCTGATGATGCTAAAACATTATCAGAAGTTGCTGGCGACAAAATTGACGAAGTATTCATTGGTTCATGTATGACGAATATCGGTCACTTCCGTGCTGCAGGTAAGCTTCTTGAACAGTTTAAAGGCACTTTGCCAACGCGTTTATGGATGTCTCCTCCAACCAAAATGGATGAAGCTCAGCTAATGGAAGAAGGCTACTTCAACATTTACGGTAAAGCTGGCGTAAGAATGGAAATGTCTGGTTGTTCATTGTGTATGGGTAACCAAGCTCGAGTTCTTGCTGGCGCGACTGTGCTTTCAACCTCAACTCGTAACTTCCCGAACCGACTAGGCGATGGCGCAAATGTGTATTTGTGTTCAGCTGAAATGGCTGCGGTAGGCGCGATTGTTGGTCGTATCCCAACGGCTGAAGAATATATGGAATATGCGAGTAAAATTGAATCAATGAGCGGTGAAGTATTCCGTTACTTGAACTTTGATCGTATGCCTAAGTTCAGCAAAGCCGCTGCTGCTGCGAAGGAAAATATCATACCAGCGTTAAACATTGTGTAAGAGCGTGATAATGTTGGCAAGGTAAGCGAAGTTACATAGCGTTTACCGGTGATGATGAATAGCATAAACGCCGAGACTCTTTAAAAGGTCTTGGCGTTTTTTTTGTTTCATTTTTTACCTTAGACCTGACATCTTAGGTTTTAATCTTGCTTAATATAATCAGAAAGTCATTAACAGCGCTGTTGTTTAGAGACATAATACTCATTCGCTGACAATCGCAACGAAAAAAATAAGTTAATAAATACGCTGCGGAAATGTAAATAAAACAAGGATTACGTCGTGAAAAAATACTTATATAGCAGTGTCGTTAGCTTTATCGCCATTATTTTTGCGTCAATAACTTCACTACAAGCGTGCACGCAGGAGAACAGTGCAGGTGAGTTGGTTAGACAGGTTCAGGTTGATACTGCTGCAGACTTTGATACTGGCGATGAACTAAATGCAGAAGAGTTAGCCTTACTTGCTGACGACAGTAATATTAATATTGCATTTGCCAACAAGTCCCTCAAAGTTGAGTTCGCCGACTCCTTCGAAGAAAGAGCGCTCGGATTGATGTATCGCAAAAGTTTATGTACAGACTGTGGCATGCTCTTTCAGTTTGATAGCGAGCGCATAGCTAGCATTTGGATGAAGAACACTTTTGTGCCGCTCGATCTAGCTTACATAACGGTAGATGGTAGTATAGTCGACATAAAACAGTTGCAGCCGCATGATCTTAATTCAGTAATGTCATCACAAGAGGTGCTTTTTGCTTTGGAAATGAATCAGGGCTGGTTTGCTAAAAATGGTATAAAAGTCGGTGACAAAGTATCAATAGAAGGGCGCGTGAAGCAGCCGTCATTTTAGTTATAGGCAGTTAGCTGTTATAAACAGCTTTTGATAATGTGGCTCTTTGAGCTAACGAAAAGGAAGTAAAAAATAAATGAATTCAGCGTTAAATGTTGCCAAATTTGGTGGAACTAGCGTAGCGACCTACGAGACAATGTGCAATTGTGCAAAAATAGTAGCGAGCAATGAAAATACTAGAATTGTTGTGGTTAGCGCCTCTGCGGGCATAACCAACCATCTAGTTGCATTGGCAAACACAGCCTTGACTAGCCAACAGATTGAAGAAATTGTCGAAAAGATCAGGGCGATCGAGTTAGCTATTGTCGCTAAATTGAAAAAACCAGAAGAGATAAGCGATAAGCTAAACGTGCTGCTCGTTGAGCTGACTGAATTAGCAAAGCATGAAGAAATCAACTTTAGAGATGATTTAAAAGATGCGCTAGTGTCTATGGGCGAACGTATGTCCTCGCTTTTGTTTTCAGCTGTACTCCGAGAGTTCGACGTGCCGGCAAGTAACTTTGACGTCAGAAAAGTATTGCGCACTGACTCAGTATTTACACAAGCTGCACCAGACCTCACCGTTATTAGGCAACTTTCACAATCGTTGCTGTTGCCAGAACTTGAAAGCTCGGTCATTGTGACCCAAGGGTTTGTGGGTGCTGATGAGCAGGGCAGAACAACAACATTGGGCCGTGGGGGCTCGGACTTCACGGCAGCGCTCCTAGCCGAGGCTCTCGATGCACAAACTTGTGAAATTTGGACGGACGTTATTGGTGTTTACACAACCGATCCTCGCATTACTGACAAAGCGCGACCGTTACCCGAACTTAGTTTTGAAGAAGCTGCCGAAATGGCCACGTTTGGCGCCAAAGTATTGCATCCAGCAACGATGGAGCCTGCACTTCGACAGGACATCAAAGTTTTCGTAGGCTCCAGCCGTGAACCTGAAAAAGGGGGAACGTGGATAGTTAGAGACTGCGATCATGAACCGGCTTACAGAGCTATTACGCGACGTAAAGACCAGGTCATGGTGACGGTGAAAACACCACAGATGATGTACGCACAGGGATTCTTGCAGCGTGTTTTTACAATCATTGCAAAACACAATCTGTCGGTTGATTTGGTTACGACGTCTGAAATTTCGGTGTCATTTACCCTTGATAATCCGCCTAACTCCGTTTCTGAAAGGATAAATAAAGAGACGCTAGCTGAGTTAACTACAATATGTGATGTGACTATTGAGCAAGGTTATGACGTAGTTACGGTTGTGGGTAATAACATGCATAGCTCTGCTGGCGTATCGAGTAAAATATTCGAGGCTGTGACTGACTTTAACTTACGCATGATTTGTTTCGGAGCGAACCCGCACAACTTATCTTTCGTCGTGAATAATACTGACAGTGAAGATGTTGTTAAAGTATTGCACAAAGCGCTTTTCGAGTAATCTTTTAAAAGCGGGTTTGGCACAGTTGATTGATACAAGGTCAAATTAAGCAATAAAAAAGCGATTTTGTATTTTTACAAAATCGCTTTTTTGTTTAACTAAGAAATACCTTTAATCAACGTTGAGAAGTAAGTCTCGGCTGACCGATATCAAGGCTTTCGCGGGAAATACTTAGACCTTGAATCTACCGATCGATTCTTGTAGTTCATCCGCTAGTCTCGCCACTTCAGCACTCGATGCAGTTGTCTGCTGAGCGCCGAGCGTCGTTTCTTCTGCAATACCTACGATGCTCTCGAGTTTTTCACTAATTTCTGCCGACACATGATTCTGCTCGCGCGCTGCTTGTTCGATGCGCGTGCTCACTTCATGCGCTTTATGCACCGCGTCGGTAATCAATTCAAGCGCCTGAGTTGCTTTCTCAGTTTGTTGTACGCACAGCTCTGTTTGTTGCTTGCCCTGTGTCATTACTGCGACCGCTTTCTCAGCGCCAGCTTGCAGAACCTCTATCATCGAGTTAATTTCCTGCGTCGATTTTTGTGTACGACTTGCCAAGGTGCGTACTTCATCTGCAACAACAGCAAAACCTCGACCTTGCTCGCCTGCTCGTGCTGCCTCAATTGCGGCGTTTAACGCGAGTAGGTTAGTTTGGTCTGCAACGCCGCGGATTACATCCAGGATGCCGCCTATGGATGCACTGTCTTCATGTAGCTTGTTGATAACGTCAGCCGCTTCCTGTACATCACGCGCAAGTACTTCAATAGTTCGCTTGTTGTCTAAAGAAATTTGTTTTACTTTTTCAGCTTCTTCATCGGCATGACCAATTTCTTTCAAGGTGTCATCAGCGCTTTGCGAGACGAGTTGAGAAGTGCTGTGCATTTCAGTAGTTGCAGCAGCAATTTGTGATATTTGAGATTTCTGGTCTTGAATGGATCTCGTTGTTTGCTCGGTCACTGCTGATGTCTCACCAGACGCTGCGGCAAGCTGCTCAGCTCTAAGATGAATGCCTTCAATCAATGTTTTTAGGTTATCGATAAGTAAGTTACAGTTTTTCGAAAGTTCACCAAATTCATCTTGTGATGAGTCATCGAGACGATGTGTTAGGTCACCAGAAGATGCAATTTTTAGTAATTCATTTACTTTTGCTAGAGGATTTATTATTGCCGTAACACTCCTGTATGCTGTGAATGCAGCGATACTTAGCGAAACCAATACCATGACAACGACCCATTGAATACTTGAGCTAACTTGACTGCTAACCTCTTGCTTTAATGTAGTTGCTTTGTTATTTGCTAATTTTAGTAAGCTAGCTAATGATTCGAGCCCACGCGAGATGTCTTCGTCAGATGCGTCCAAGAATCTTTTAGAATCTAACGCTCTTTCCAACATATTCACTTGGGTTCTTAAAATTCCGCTTTGACCAGCCGTTGTTTCTTTAATTGTATCAATTAAGTCACCAACTTCATCTAATGTGCCCGTATCGTCCTGGCCGTTTGCCAGCGCCACCATGCTCGCAAATTGCTCTTCTGCTTGCGTGACCATGACCAGAACTTCTTTGCTCCTAAGCTCGGCCCTTTGTAAGGTCTCGGTTGAAGCGAATTCAGCAATGGAAGATAGAAGTGAAAGTAAGTTAGATTCCAATTTCACGCCTTCGGCAGCTACTCTTGAAAGTAGAGTCGAGTCGGCAACTGCATCCAAGTCAGAAAAATCTAGTAGCAACGATGTAGCATCATCTGCGCTCTCTTCAATGACGGCATACTTTGCTTTCACGCTATCTACGTAATTCTGCTCAGCCAGATGGTTTTCGTATACTTGAACTGCGTTCACAGAATATTCGTCATATGCACTTTCAACCGCAGCAAGCGCGCGTTTTAAGCTACTCTCAGATTGTACCGTATTGCGCAAATCAGACAGTTCTGAGTCAAAATTGCTCTTGCTTGTCTCAAATTCCTCTAGCTTTTCATTTAAATCACTCTGATTGGTTGTGACGTAGGCTTCAAAGGTTAATCGCCCCATATTGAGGAACGACGCTTTTAAACTGTTGCTACCTCCAACTGTTGGCAATGCAAGTTCACTTACCTCGGCAGTTGCACCCTCTATCTCATTCAAACTAACAAGCGACAGTGCACTCAACAATACGAGCAGAAAGCTGATGATGCTAAATCCGCCAATAACTCGCATTTTCACGGTAAGATTCATTTTTTGACCCCTAATTACTCGGTTTTGTGACAATAATTTCTGCTTTTTGCACAGTGGCGTAAGAGTAATTGATTTACGCAATGACTCGGGTACGCAGTTTTATAACTATGTGTATATGAAGGTATCGGAAGGTGGGTATTTTTCTTTAAGCTTGTTGTGAAAATAGCTGCTTCGATTCAATGCAATACAGCGACATTTTCTTGCCCCAAACGAATCCAGTATCTAGCGCGATAATATTGTCGTTATTAGTTTCGCCCATTAAAGATGCCCAATGCCCAAATAAAATAATCTTTTTCTTCTTTAATTTTGGATTCGGACAAAGGTACCACGGTGTTAGTGCCGGTGGCGCAACATCTGGGTGACATTTCGTTTTGAATTCAAGCGCGCTGTCATTTAAAAATCGCATTCGTGTGAAGGCGTTTACGACAAACCTGAGACGCTCAGTACCAACTAAGTTGTCGTTCCAAACGGTTGGGCTGTTACCGTACATACTTTTCAAAAATTTGAGTTTTTTGTCGCCCATCAGTGCATCACTAACTTCATCAGACAGCGCTAGCGCCTTCTTGGTAGACCACATTGGATAAAGGCCAGCATGAGAGATGAAATGACGTTTGGCTGGCTTTAACGCTAACTTCTTGGTACTAAGCCAGTCGATGAGTTCACTGAATGATTTGTGTCTCATCAATGGATCTAGCTTATCGACGGGTTTGGGGACGCTGATCCCATGTGCCATGGCAATGAGATGTAAATCATGATTACCAAGGACGGTATCAAAATGCTCTGAACCTAAATCTCTCAAAAACTGGAGTGTTTCTAAAGACTCGGGGCCACGTGCTATGAGATCGCCAACTGCCCACAGCTTATCTTTTTTTGCATTAAACCCTGCTGCCTGTAAAAGTTTGCGCAATCCTTTATAGCAACCCTGAATATCGCCGACCACATAATTCCTCATTATAAAATCAATGAAGACTGTTTGGTTTAGACAAGTTGAAAACGGGGATTGCTTCACGATAAGGCTGCCCATCGGCAAGCTCAAAGTCGTAATAACCTTCCATTGTGCCTACCGCTGTCTTGATCATCGAGGCGCTTGTGTACTCAAAGCTTTCATTCGGTTGAATAACAGGCTGTTCACCTACAACACCTTCACCTTCTACCTCAACTTTTTCGCCGTCACCATTGGTGATTAACCAATATCGACTTTTTAATTGTGCCGATTGTGCAAGATTGTTACTGATGGTAACCGTATAGCTGAAGACATATACAGGCGTATTGTCACCGCTGTCTTTAAGACCTACAAAGTTTGTTTTGGTGTTGATGCTGAGAGATTTTTTCATTGGTTTAGTCTGCTTTTTTAGGTGCTACTTTTTCAAACGCTTCTGCTTGAGCCTCATCATTCTCAAAAGCGATACGCTTTTTCTCAACGTAATTAGCTAACAACGCAAACTGTTGTAAAGATAACGCTTCGGCTCTCAACTCAGGCTTTATACCAAGAGACTCGATTTCTTCGTGCGACATCAATTCTTTTAAACTATTGCGTATTGTCTTTCTGCGTTGATTAAATGCAGTCGTAACGACTTGTTGTAGTCTATCGATATTATCGACTTGAGCAGGTGGCGTGGCATGTGGCACTAATCTAACAACAGCAGAGTCTACCTTTGGCGCAGGCTTAAAGGCTGAAGGAGGAACGGCGACCACAGGCATGGCTTGGCAATAATATTGCGCCATAACCGATAAACGACCATAAAGTTTGTCTCCATGGCTTGCACACAAACGCTTCACCACTTCATTTTGAAGCATAAAATGCATATCTTTCACTTTGTTGGTGAAAGTAAACAAATGAAACATCAATGGGGTCGATATATTGTAGGGAAGGTTGCCAAAAATCCTTAAATCACCGTCTGTTTTAACCAAGCTGGCGAAATCGAACTTTAATGCGTCTTCTTCAATCACAGTGAGCTTTTTGCTGAGAAACGGATGCTCTCTAAGTCTCTTTGCTAAGTCACGATCGAGTTCGACAACGGTGAGGTGGTCAACTTCTTCGGCAACGGGATCGGTCAACGCACCTAAACCGGGGCCAATTTCGACGAGGTTCTCACCCGGTTTTGGATTAATCGCAGAGACTATTTTATCAATCACATATTGGTCATGAAGAAAGTTTTGACCAAAGCGCTTTCTTGCTGTGTGGCCCAAATGCTTTTGACTCATGACTTTTTCCTAGCCAGTTTAATGGCTTTATTAATTGCTTTAGTGAAGCTACCGCAGTCGATGTCACCCGAACCTGCAAGATCACATGCTGTGCCATGATCAACTGAGGTTCTAATGAATGGAAGGCCAAGTGTGATGTTCACCGATGCGCCAAAGCCTTTGTACTTTAGAACGGGTAGACCTTGATCGTGGTACATCGCCAACACAGCATCAGCTTTCTCTAAATATTTAGGCTGAAAAATGGTATCAGCAGGAAGCGGGCCAACTAAGTCGATGCCTTGTGCTCTTAGTTCATTTAGCTTTGGCGTTATCACTAAAATTTCTTCAGTACCTAAATGGCCATCTTCACCCGCATGTGGGTTTAAACCGCAAACATAAATTTTCGGTGATTCAATACCAAATTTAAGCTTCATGTCGGTGTGAATAATATGAATCACTTTGTCGAGACGCTCAGGCGTAATAGCCCGTGAGACATATTGCAATGGAATGTGGGTAGTTGCGAGGCACACTCGTAGGCCTTCGGTTGCAAGCATCATCACCACATCGCTGCAGTTAGACTGATTTGCAAAAAATTCGGTGTGGCCGCTGAACGAAATGCCTGCTTTATTAATGATGCCTTTGTGCACGGGGCCTGTTACGACCGCGTCGAAGGTTGCGTTTATGTTTTCATCACAGGCTTGACGCAAAGTCTCGACAACGTAATGTCCATTTTCGCTATTTAATTCACCTGCGATAACGGGAACTGCAACAGGAATATGTTTAACAATCAATTGGCCAGGTTGCTGAACATAGGTACTGCTTGCATGATAAGGAATAATATCAAGCGAAATACCCAACAGTTTAGCTCGCTCTTGCAGCATATCAGCATCTGCATAAACCACCAGTTGAGCATCCCAGACCTGCTGGGATAACTTAATGATTAGGTCTGGGCCTATGCCAGCGGGCTCACCTGGCGTTACAGCAATCTTTAGAATTTTGGACATTACAGATCTTTTTTGTCGAGTAATTCAATGTAGGCACCTTCACGCATTTCGCGTAGCCAGGTATCTGTTTCTTCACTAAATTTTCTATTAAACAATAATTGAGACGCGCGATCTCTCTTGCGTTTTTCCGTTGCATCATCAATGCGACGCTCAATCAACTGTATCAAATGCCAACCGTGAATGGTTCTGATTGGCTGGCTATATTCACCTTTCTTGAGCGAGCTCAGCGCATCTTTGAATTCAGGCACGTATATGCTTGGGTCGTTCCAACCTAACACACCGCCTTTCAAAGCTGAACCGGGATCTTCCGAATGTTGCTTTGCCAACGTCGCAAAGTCCTCTTCGCCTTCAATCAATTTGGTGCGAAACTCCTGCAGCATTTTTTCTGCTTTTTGGTCGCTAAGAATAATCGACGGTTTCACCAAAATATGACGGGCGTTTACTTCTTCAACTTCAACGATCTCAATACCTCTTGAATCTAGTATTTTCAATACATGAAAGCCAGCACCACTGCGCAATGGACCAATTAAATCGTCTTTTTTCTTACCTTCTACCGCTTCAGCAAATAGGGTCGGCATAGAGTTAACATTCATCCAGCCCATATCACCGCCCTCAAGCGCCTTCGGACCCGATGAGGATGCAATTGCCATTTTGGTGAAATCTGACCCAGAATTTAACAGTTCAAGGACCTTGTCAGCGGTGTCTCTCGATTTAGTAATTTGTTCCTCTGTAGCACCTGACGGTACAGCAATAAGAATGTGGCCTAGACGGTACTCGGCCTGTTCTGCACCTTGTTGGCTAATTAAGTTAACTAAGGTATCAACTTCCTGAGGCGTAATATAAACACGACGTCTTACGTTTGCGCGCGTTACTTCACCGGTGATCAATTCTTCACGAACTTTTTCGCGATAAACTTCATATGATAAACCTTCAAGCTGCACACTTTTGCGCAATTCATCGATACTGATATTGTCTCGCTCTGCAATGTTGCCGATAGTTTGCTCTAGCTGAGGATCGCTTATTTGTATGCCCATGCGCTCAGCCATTTGCATTTGCAGGCTTTTTAAAATTAAACGCTCAATTGCTTGGGTGCGCAAAGCTCGGTCTGAAGGCAAGGCTTGTCCTTCTGCAACTGCGCCTTGTTTAACGCTATTGACTAGCTCTGATATTTCACTTTCAAGAATAACGCCTTGATCTACAATGACAGACACTTTGTCCAGACTTTGCTCAACCGCGTTGGCTAGCATGCTGAAAATAACGGTAGCGCTCAGTAAGCTTGCTTTTAATAATCTGTATTTCATATTTTCTCTATTTAAATTACGTCTTAATCTAATTAATTCAAAACATAGGGCTGGCGGTAGCCAAACATCCCTTGCTCTAACATATCGGAATTACTTCTACGGCTGCCAATACCTTTAATAATAAACTGTAAGCCAATGCCTGAGTCAAACTCGTCGGTTGTGCGAAAACCTGTGGCGTCAAATCGATTGCTCAGGCTACGCTGATAAGTAAAACGTAATGCCCAGCAGCAACTTTCGTATTGAATGCCGGTGAAGCTTTCGGTCGTTCTGGACAAATTAGCATCTCTATACCAGCGTCCGACCCAATGCCATTTCTCGTTTATAGGCCAGCTAGCCGTGACACCAAATTGGTTTATTTCTTCTCCCGACAGGTCGCGAATGTAGCGGTGGTTCACTTGTATGAGCTTATTATCGTCAATACGATACTCAGTGGCAACACTACTACGCTCTACTTTTTGGGTTTGTGTCTCAACCTGGATATCAGAGTGCAAAAACCAGCGTTGGTTCACTTGCCAATCAAATTCAGCCGCCAAAGCTGAACGATTATCTTCTCTGACGCTGCTAATTAGCTTACTGTCTTCTAGATAAAATATCTGGCCGACACTCAACACCAATTTTTCTCTGTTGTTTTGATCGGTGAGTCGGGCTGTTGCGCCTAAGGTGAATTGATTGTTGTCGTTAATGCGATCTAAGCCTGTAAATTCACGACCGCGGAACAAATTGTTAAACGTCGTCAACAGCGGGGTCGTATCGTAAAGACCGATGTTGTCCTGCTCTTCAAAGCTAGTATAAAGATACTGCGCCTTCGGTTCGATAGTCAGCCCGTATTTATTGTCTAATACTAAGCCTTCTTTTTCGAAAATGAGTGAACCATATAATCGACCTTGGCCAATTGTTCTGCTAACACTCTCATCAAGCTCGCTGAAAGAGTCTTGCGGTAATTCTTGTTCATAATAAGTTTGCAGTAAACTAACTTCGGCTAACAGTTCGCCCCATGCGCGTTGATAAGGAAGGGACAAACTAGGTTCAATATGCACTCTAAAAGCGTTGGGTCTTGAATCGAGTTTATTCTCGAAATAAGCTACTTCACTCGCGAGTTTAAAGTCGATATATTCCCCCATATCGCTACCATAATTAAGCTTCATTTCCGGTAACGCACGATACACATCGGGATGATCGCCAACAACTTCGAAATCGCGGAACTGCAAAGAAAAGTCTAGATTAGGTGAATAATAATTTAATCCCAATTGGCGATACAAGTGGGTGTCAGCGCGATTGTAATAGTCAGAACCAAGATCAACAATATAGTTGTCGTCGCTTATCCCGCTAAAATCAACATTTAAGCTCCAATTGTCGCTTAATTTTCCTTGGTGCAAATACCGATAAAAATAACGATCCTCTTGAGTGAGAGTATCGAGATCCTTTGGTAGGTATTCTAACTGCACTTCACCTTGACTTTGACTGAACAAATAACGGAATTCCGTTTTTAGTTGAATACCGCGGTTGGTCATGGCTCTCGGCGAGAAAGTAGCGTCGTAATTAGGCGCAATATTCCAATAAACAGGTTGTTCGTACTCTAGACCGGTGCGGGTTGAACTGCCAATATTAGGAAATAATAATCCGCTTTGACGTTCCGCTGTAACCGGAAATGCGAAATATGGCAGCCAAAACACAGGTACGCCACCGAGATAGAATTTTGTATCATATGCCTCACCAAAAGGACTGTCTTTACCAATTACAATTTCACTGGCAAACATTTTCCAATCTTCACTGCCTTCTGGGCATGTTGTGAAGGATACTTCTTCTAAGCGCAGGCCTTGTTCACCAGAGAGGGATAGTAGATCAGCTGCACCGCGGCCCGCTATATTTTTAAACTGGTACTCAGTATCTTGCATTTGCAATAATTTAAGGTCGCTGTTTAATTCAACGCCTTGGCTTTCGACTTGCAAAGCTTCGTCTCGATAAAGCACATCGCCACTGGCGATAACTTGTTTTCCGTTGTTGTCTATTTGCGCAACATCGGCATTTATCATGGAACTAGGGCTGGTAATCAAAACATTACCGTTAAACAACGCTGACTTGTTTTGAATCATCTGAGCAGCATCAGAACTTACTCTTATCTGCTTTCCGGTCGTCAGTAACGATGACTCAAACGGCGTACTCTCAGGAATGCACAACTCGACAGCTTGTGCACTCACAAAAAATGCGCTAATACTGAGCGTTATGGTGAAAAACAATTTAATCATCAAGTGATTTTTAGGTAACCTTTTCAGCTAGTCTCGGTAAACTTACCAAGAGCTAATATTCGCATGGTGTCGCTTAAGCATTCTCTCGCTCACAGCGCTGAAAACTAAATCACAACACTCTTTGAGAAACTTTTGCTGATGCACCATGACTGCACTACATGGGCATTCAACACAACTTTTTAATTAACTACTCGATGTAGCGTTTAAATGGCCTCAAATTTTAATGCTTTGAGGAAGAATAACCAACTATATTGTTGGATAATTACCAATAAATACATAATTAAATGTAAAATGCTGAAAAATACAGCAAAATCACACATAAAAAGCGCGCAAGCGGTGCTTAATTTACTCGCTAACTTCTATTATTGCGTCGCTACCGTTAAAGTGAAGAGTGATTTATTTTTAATAATGTAAACAAATGTGCCGGAGGGCAACAAAAAGATGCAAATTTGGGGCAAGGTTGTTGGTGTTCTCTTGGGCTTTATGTTTGGCCGAGTTGCCGGCGCAATATTAGGTTTGGTTGTCGGCCATATATTTGATACTACTTACAGCAAAGATTTCTCTCAAAAAGGGGGCTTTTCTCGTTTGTTCACAAGCTCTGATGAAATCCAACAACAAGCGGTTTTTTTTCATAGTTTGTTTTCTGCGCTCGGCCACGTTGCGAAGTCAGATGGTAAAGTGACCGAAGAAGATATTCAGATCGCTTCTGCTTTAATGGATGAAATGAACCTTACCGGAGACGTTCGACTCGAGGCTCAACAAGCCTTTCGGGATGGTAAACAGCGTGATTTTGCTATTACTGAGATGCTGCAACAGTTTAAAGAGCAATGCCATGCTCGCAGAGATGTCTTGCAAATATACTTGGAAATCTTAATTCAAGCAGCATGTGCACACAAAAAGTTAAGTGCGGCACAATACACCGTATTTGAAAAGGTAGCGAAAGCACTAGGCTTTCGACGCTTTGAACTCGATTTTTTGATTATGACTTTTGAGGCAGAACAACGATTTCGTCGAGGTCGTTCACAGGCAAATAGCCAACGCACTCAGCAAGGGCAATATAGGCAAGGACGGCAACAAAGCGCATCTCGCTCTTATTCAGCCACTGCTGAACTTGACGATGCATATAAAATACTGGGCATAAAACAAAGCGACGATGCAACGTTGATTAAAAAAGCGTATCGCCGACAAATGTCTCTGCATCATCCTGACAAAATGGCATCAAAGGGCTTGCCTGCGCAGGCGCTAGAACTATCTAAACAAAAAGCACAAGATATTCAAGCAGCCTATGAGCTGGTTCGAAAACATAAGCAATTTTAAATGAATTTAAAGACGGCAAATTACCGAAAAGAGAAAGCGATTCTTTCGGCTGAAAACGAAATTGCAGTGAATGATTTTATCAGCATGCTTTGGATTGAAAAAGGGCTTAGCGATAATACGGCTGCTGCTTACAGGACAGATCTCAGTAAGTTTTCACTTTTTTTACAAGCAAATTCGGCATTAACTCCTGGCTTAGTCTCAGTGTGCAAAGAGGACATCCAGGCCTATTTAACTGTGCGCTTTGAACAGAAACTGTCGCAACGGTCAACCTCTAGATTTCTGAGTTCTTGTCGATCTTTTTTTAAGTATGCGATTGCAAAAAAATGGCGCGAGGATAACCCAACACAGGGAGTGAGTAATCCTAAACTGCCAAGCTATTTACCAAGCACGCTAACCGAAAAGCAAGTTGACGACTTATTAGCGGCGCCTAGCGCTGACGACCCCATAAATGTGCGTGATAAAGCGATGCTTGAAGTACTTTATGCCACCGGTATTCGGGTATCTGAATTAGTCAATTTGCAGATGAATGAGGTCAGTTTGTTGCAAGGCGTCATCAGAGTGATGGGTAAAGGCAATAAGGAGCGCTTAGTGCCATTAGGTGAGGTCGCTATTGATTGCTTAGCCGTTTATCTAAAGGAATGGCGGCCACAATTATTGAACAAGCCGAGCAATACTATTTTTCCAAGTAAGCGCGGCTCAACCATGACAAGACAGACCTTTTGGCACCGTATAAAGCTACATGCAAAGCAGGCTGGTATTCAAGTACATCTATCACCTCACACTCTTAGACACGCTTTTGCCACTCACTTACTAAACCATGGCGCCGATTTACGCGTAGTACAAATGTTGTTGGGGCACAGCGATTTATCCACAACGCAAATTTATACCCACGTTGCTACTGAAAGACTTCAATCTTTGGTTAAAAACCACCATCCTCGAGGATAGTAAAAAAATTTGAATGTTTTTGTTCAAATTAACGGTCTGTTGAATGGTAGAATTAACACTTATCGTGATGCGCAGCATTGCAATTTTTTGGAATGATTATATGAATTATGTACTTAAGTTAACGGCGGTCAAGCGGCTTGTGGTTACCTCAATGATGCTATCTGTTTGTTTACTGTCGACAGCCGTTAATGCGGCAGAGCAAGAGCATGCCGAGTTGATAAAGCGGTTTGAACAAAAGCTAAACTTTAAAATAATTTCTGTGGCTGATGCAAACGTCCCTGGATTACTGCAAATAAATACAGACACAGGCGTTTTTTATGCTAGCGAGAACGGCGAATACTTCCTTAGCGCTAGAATTTATCGTGTTGGCGACGAGATCGTGGATGAGACGGGCGCCGCTTTGCAAAAATATCGTTTAGAGGGTATTGAGCGATTCAAAAACTCAGCTATTGAATATAAGTCTGCAAAAGAAAAATATGTGCTCAATGTCTTTACTGATGCAACCTGTGGCTACTGTAGAAAATTGCATAACGAGATGGATATCCTCAATGATTTAGGGATTACGGTTCGCTATCTCGCGTTCCCAAGACAAGGTATTAATAGCAAAGTTTACCGTGATGCGGTGTCGATTTGGTGTTCAGACAATCCGCAGGAAGCGATGACAAAGGCCAAAGCGGGTGACAACATTGCCAGTACATCGTGTGAGAATGAGGTTGCTGAACAATATAATTTCGGCAAGGCGATTGGCGTTAACGGCACGCCGAATATTATTCTGCCAGACGGCACGGTCATACCTGGCTATCAGCCAGCCCAGTCTTTACTATTGGCACTTAGGGAAGCAGATAAAGCGTAGGCTAAGAAGCGTGCTTTTCTAAAGCACGCTTGAACCTCATCTTCACTGCGCTCAGTTTTTGCTCAACTATTTCGGCAATTTCACTAAATTCTAGACAACCTACAACTCTAAAAACGACAATCGTCCTGTCCTCGACGCTTAACGAATCAAGCCATGTATTCATTTTATGTTGGTTTTCGTCATCTTCACTTATATCGTCTTCAGCAGGAAGGTCTTTGGCCTCGTCAATATTGACATACTCCAACTGTTTTTTACGCAAACGAGTTTTGGATAAGTTATGGGCAATTTTATAGATCCACGTTTTGAAACTGGCACGCTGTTCAAACCGAGCTATGTTGTTAAACACATTCAGCATAGTATCGCTAACAGTTTCTTCGGCTTCTTCCAATGAGCCTAAATATCGATAGCATACGCTAATTAGCGGTCTATGGTATCGATGAAAAAGCACCTCGTAGGCTGCCGTCACGTAGGGGAGTTGCAATTTTGCTAAGCGCACTAACTCCTCATCGTCGAACTGTGACAGCCTCACAGAAACACGATGTTTATCGTGCTCTGGAATTTCCATATTTACAAACCTTTACTTTTTATCGGCAAGTCGCACGACAGTATATTGCTTGTTGAGTAGCGCTTGATTAGGAATACTTAATTGTTCACCATTTTTGTTTTCCAAAAGCGTGTTTACGGTACTAACCATGACAACGTTGCCAGTGAAACCGTCAAACGTGACCTCATCACCTGGTAACAGCTGCTCACGGGCATAAATGCCCGATACAATACTGTTTGCGATTCCTTTCGTGCCAAGGCCGAGCGCTAATGCTAAAGCAATGCCCAAGCTGGCAATCAACACCGTAAAGATAGTATTAAGCAATTCGGTTTCTAAGTCTAGCTGACCAACAACTAAGGAAAATGTTACAAATAGAATAAGCATTTGCAGCACTCGGCCGACAGATGCAGCATATTCTACTCCAACGTTGTCTAAGGCTGACTCTACTTGCACTCTTCCTTTCTTAGCTATAAATAAACCGAAGAGAGCAATAAGGACGGCACCAAAAAGTTTAGGTAAATATAAAACGAAATCGTCAAGTATTGCGGAGAAGCGGTCTAAGCCAAGCATGTCTGCTGCGGCGACGAGAATAATGAGCATGAAAAATATGTGAAGGATACCGCCCACTAGTTCGGAAGGATTCGCTTTGAACCCTAAGGTTTGTAAACTTTTTTCAATACCAAGCTTGTCACAAAGACTGTTAAAGCCCACTTTTTGTATTAATTTTGATATCCACTTAGTCACTAACTTTGAGGTATACAAACCAATCACGACAACTACAACGGTAGCGATCAAATTAGGAAGAAAACCTGCTACTTCTGTCCAAAACATGGAAAGTGCGTTGCTAAATGACTGCGTCCAAGCGTTTATATTCATTGTGTTTCTCCGAGCGGTATTGCAGCCCAAGGTGCATTAATTATTGATTGTTGCGGTGTGTTCTGTTTTTACTTTTATTCGCCGCGCTTTCTTGATGCAGTTTAAATTGTCGTTTGGCTGAGAAAATAGATGCGCCGAAACCTAGAAATATCACCCAAACCCATCCTACAAAAATACTTGATACGTCTTTGATTGCGGTAACCTGCTGCGTTTCTTTTAGCACTTTATCGAGCGCTTTGTTCTCATCAATAGCGGGTAAGTCGTTGGCCCAGAGGGCTTTTAATTTTTCTTCTTCAATACTCAACTTTTTTCTCCAATAACAAAAACGGCCCACTTACAGTGGGCCGGCATACAGTGTTACTTGTTGACTATAAGTATTTCAACACGTCTATTTTGTGCTCTGCCTTCAGGTGTCTCGTTTGAGGCAACGGGCTTGTCTTTGCCATAGCCTGTAGAGGTCACTCTATCGTTATCTATTTCACTCACTTGGGTAATAAAGTTAGCCACTACTTCTGCTCTTGCTTTAGACAAAGCAAGGTTAAGCTCGCTACTGCCAGTTACGTCAGTATGACCTGACACTACAATGGTAGCGTTAGGGAAGCGCTTAATTGCATCAGTAATTTTGTTTAACATAACAAAATTGGATGATTCAATTTCGCTTGCGCCTGGCTTGAACGAAAATCCTTGTGCACGAATTAACACATTATCTCTTTGACGATAAACTGTCGCTTCTTCTTCCGTAAACATTGACTGTACCGCGGCAAAACGCGCGTCGTCGGCTTGCTTAGCAGCTTGTTCAGCAGCACGTTCCATTTGTGCTTGCATCAGAGCGTTTGCTTTTTCCTGCTCCAATTGGCTTTCGCGAGATTGAGAGTCTGACGTAATTTGCTGCACTTGCGTTTGTGCTTTGTTCAAGCTGGCAGTTAAAGACTGCTTATCATTTGCCAATGCTGCAAGCTGTTGACGCAAACCTGCGACGACTTCTTTGTTCATTTGATTAAACTGCACGTCGCTATTAACAGGCGCGACAACTGAGCTCAATTGTTCTTGATACCACAATATTTTTTGCTCTTCGTCAAAGTTAGCATTTTTAAAATACGCATTAATGTCAGCGATGCCTTCAGCCTGTTTTACCAACCAAATTGCTCTATTAGAATGGATGTTAGCTTTCGCTGTGTCCGTTCTGTTTGCTTCCAATGTATTTACGGCTAATTTTAGTTCATCTTTTGCTTGAGCAATCGTTCTTGGTGCAATATCGTCTAAATCGTTCTTTTCCGATGTGGCGACAGCTTGTTGAGCAAAGCTCAACATGTTCTTTTTCAATGCTTTCAATTCAATAGCGAGATATTGATTTTTAATGGCCTCGATATCTTTTTTCGCTCTAGCATCTTGGCCTATCTCTAGCAAGGCAATTGCTTTTCCAAACTCTTTTTCTGCTGCTTGAAAATCGTCAGGCGCAACAGTGGTAGCATTCACATCAAGCGCTTTTTCACGTGCTAACAGCACTTCTTCAAATGTATACTTTGCTTTATCTGCTTGGATCTTTGCTGCTTTAGCACGCGCAACCGCTTCATCTGCCAATTCTCTGGCACCAGTCTTACCTGCTTTAGCATCTTTCATTGCTTCATCATAAACGCGACGAGCTTCTTTCATTTGCTCTGGCGAAAAGAACGCTAAATTATCGTCTTTTGCGTTTGTTAATAGGGCGCTAGCCTCTTGTACGCTCGGGTACTGCTGAAAAATGTCTGCTTCACTCACCGAAGGGCTTGATGCACAACCGCCTAGCAACGCTAGGGTAAGGCTGATACTGATAATTGACTTTTTCATTGTTGTTGCTCCATTAAATGACTGCCAATATTGGCAATTTGATATATAGACGACGGTAAGTGGTGAAAAGTCACAAATTAATTTAAATTAGTTTGTGTTGAAGGTCGATTCAGTCTTTTTTGAGCTCCTGTATTCCCGCAGATGTCGAAGCAGGTGGACAAAACTGCTAAAAACTACAAGTATAGTTTATGAGCAATACATAACAGGGTATGAAGATAAATAACGAAGTCACACTGATATTTTGGCATATTACATTTACTTGTCTTAAATGTCGCAACCAAAATATGAATACATACTAATGCTAACAAACCCAAAACTTATAGGTCTTGCAATAACAATGTGCGCCCTCGGTTCGCCCTCATTTGCTTCAACAGATATATCAGAGAGAATTGAATTCAGTGGTTTTGGTAGGTTGGTTGCGGGATATTTAGACGAAAGCAGCGCTGACTATGAAGGTTATTCAGATGAAGTAAGCTTCTCTGAACAATCCCTTTTTGCCCTCCAAACTGACATAACCATCACAGAAACGATAGGTATCTCAGCTCAGTTGTTAGCTCACTCAGGTGATGAGCGCGAATCAGGTATAGAATGGCTGTATTTGAGTTATGAGCCTAGTCAAAATTGGCGATTGAAAGCAGGTAAGTTGCGAACTCCTTTTTTTCGCTACAGTGATGTTATCGATGTAGGCTTTGCTTACCCATGGATTACGGCTCCTCAACAAGTGTACAGCAGCTTTTTGTTCTCAAATTACGAAGGCATTAGCGGCACTTACATATCTAATTTCAGCGATATCAACTTTGAAGTTGAAGCATATTACGGTGAGTATAGTGGAGACCTTGTCCAAGATGGGCAGACATTTGCGATCGATGTTGAAGCTATAAAAGGTATCGTATTCACTTTTAACAGTGGTAATTTTTCGTCTCGCTTCTCGGTGACACATTCATCAGATTTTGATGTGGATGCACCGGAGTTTACCAATTTCGGAAATGCTTTGGAAAGCGCAGGGTTTATTCAAAATGCAGAGGCTTTTCAGTTCGATGGCAGTGCAACAGCTTATCAAGCAAGCTTTAATTACGATAATCTCGATTATTTTCTTGCGGTAGAGGGCGTAAAGATCGTGAGTGACCTAGTTAGCGTGCCTCAAGTAAATTCGTATTACTTCACTGCAGGTTATAATTTTTATCCCTTTCAAACACACGTAACTTACGCTGTTTCAACAAGTTCATTTGACACAGCTCCAAATCTGATCCCGAAGGGTGTTGATCCGCTCTTGGATCAATTATCGTTTGGATACGACCAGTTTATCGAGCGCTTACCAAGCTACCCGCTTAACTCACTCTCATTTGGTCTTCGATGGGACTTCACTCGCAGCATGGCTGCCAAGGCAGAAGTAACGTTTTTAGACGGAGAGCCGGGCGAAAACTCGTTTTTTACCGACATAACAGACCCAAACTACAATAGAAAGGCAACGCTTTACCAATTCGGTCTGGAGTGGGTCTTTTAATGAAATATTTATCAAGGCTTTGTCTCGCACTCCTGTCGATAAATTCATTTAGCATTTATGCGTCTGATGTGATTGTGGTTGCGCACACTACAGAAAATGATTTTAAAGCTGAGAAGCGCCAAATACGAGATATCTTTATGGGTAACGATTCTCAGTTTTTACTCAAGCCAGTGGTTCTGACCGCTAGAAGTGAAGCGCGCTTTATATTTAATACGAAAATAGTCGGTCTGACTGAGTCTCGTATTCAATCATACTGGGCGCAAATGCGATTCAGTGGTAGAAAGAAGCCACCGCAAGAATTTGAAACTATTGAGTCTATACTCGCTTTTCTGCAGAACAACAAAGATACCGTTGCATATTTACCTGCAGATACTGAGATACCAGCTAATTTGACGCTCATCTACAAAACGGAATAGTTGTTACGCTACTATTTCAACAGAGAGTTTTAGTAGATAACATGTGTAGATGGTATTTATTGAGAGCTTTCGTAGTGAGTTCTCATGAAGAGCTTATAAGAAGAGCTCATATAAAGAGCTTATATAAAGAGCATCAATTGAATAGCTTCAATGTTATAAGTCCAAGACTGATTTCATTGAAGCTTTTTTATGATGATATCTAAAGGTTGAGGTTTACCGAAGTAATATCCCTGTAATATGTGGCATCCACTTTCTATTAATAAGTGGCTTTGCTCAATGGTCTCAACTCCTTCAGCACAAACCTGTAACTGCAAATGTTTCGCCATTTCTATGATCGTTTTAGTCACTAATGTGCTGCGCTCTGATATTCCAATTTGATCTACAAATTGTTTATCTATTTTCAATGTATCTATCTTTATTTGCGTTAAATAACTCAGTGACGAATAGCCCGTGCCGAAGTCATCTAGGGCAATTGAGCTGCCCATCGCCCTTATTTCTTCAATAAATAGATTAGCGTTTTCAAAATTATCTAAATAGGCTGATTCGGTAATTTCAAACTCGATTTGCTGTGGCTTTACTTTGTACTGCAACATTAGTCGATAGATGATATTGATCAACGATGGGTTCTTTAGATCATGAATAGATAAATTGAGCGCAATTTTAATGCTGTCACGCACTGCAAATATAGCTTGAGAGTCCTTAAATGCCTGTTCAATTACCCATTCTGTTATCTGTGTGATTTTTCCACTTTGCTCCGCAATTGGAATAAACTCAGCGGGTGAAATATGCCCTAATTCTTCATTCGACCATCTAGCAAGGGCTTCATAGCCAATAATCTCGTGGTGAATATCGACTTTGGGTTGATAAAAAAGTGTAAATTCGTTTGCACTCAGTGCTTTATTAATTGCGTTTGCAATTCTTAACTTACGGCGACTGCTTTCAATCATGTCCTGACTAAATAAAGTAAAGCGATGGCGCCCGTCAGCTTTAGCGCGGTACATTGCAATGTCGGCATTGGCGACTAACTCAGTCACGTTGAAGTCAGCAACGCTGCCTCTAGCGATGCCGACGCTAGTACCTACCTGCAGGTTCCACTGTTCAATATCAATGGGCTCTGAAATTCCATTAATAAATCTGTTTGCGGTTTTCTGTAAATAATCATCTGTATAGCTTCCTTCCAGCAGCACCAAAAACTCATCGCCACCTAAGCGGCCAACAACATGCTCAGGTCCAATGATGTTGACGATTTTTTTAGCGATAGCACGTAGTAAGCGATCGCCCGTTTCGTGTCCAAATGAGTCGTTTATCAGTTTGAAGCCGTCCAGGTCAAAAAACATCAGGACTACATCGGACTGCTTGGTTTGCGCGTTCACTAAAGCAGCGGCTAACTTTTGCATAAAAAACTGCCGGTTTGGTAGGCCTGTTAGCGTATCGAAATTAGCGAGCTTCTCCATTTCTTGTTGCTGCTCAATTAATAGATGATTTTGCTGTTTGTTTTTCTCTATCTCAGAATTGATTTCTTCCATCATACTGTTGAGACCATCTGTCACAACAGATATTTCTCGCTTACCTTTCACTGTGGCAACCAAGCTGTAGTTACGAGTATCTCTGACTTTTCGCAAAAAATTAGCCAGTTGTATAAGCGGTTTCAAAGTGCGATTTTGAAACACAATAATTAACACGACGTTTGCAACTATGGTTAATATTGCCCACGGTAGAATGGACCACAATAGATTCTTTTTACTCGCTAATAATGGTCCAGTTAGGTCATTTGAGATAATTAAATAGCCCAATGATGATTGGATGTCTCCAATTCGCTTTTTGGCTAGAATACTGCCATCTATTCTCGTCATACCTAGCGGATATTGAATGTAATCTTGATATATAATTCGAGGCAAGGCCATGATTTCATCAGGCGTTTTATTACGCCTTAAGGCATTACCCAAGTAAAAATTTAGTACATTGCCGCCTTCATCGAAAACAACAGCAAAGCGCACGTTTTCATACTGCTCCAACTGCAGTAAAGTACTATCGCTTTTGAAATCATCTTGTTCATCGAGGCTTGTTATCAGCTCAATGGCGAGATTTTCTGACAAGCCGTTGAGATCGTTGCTTGCTGTTTGTTGATACAAGGTTTCATAGGAATCTATTGCAAACCATAAAATCAGTGAACCAACAGATAGGATTGAAGTAAAGGCCAAGATTGCAATTTCAGCCCGTAGACTTTTTATGAGCATATACACCATCCGTTATTAAGCGTAATTATTTATTCCGTCGCCTACAAATAGCGTTTGATTGATTATTCAAATCTTCTATCAGTGTATCGGCAATGTGAGTGTCAACTCAATCGTTTTCTATATTATTTGCGCTTTAACAACATAGCGTAATGTTGGATTAGGAGCGATGCTGCCGAACGGATAGCAGGTTATCAGAGTAATGTTAGCTGTGCCGTCATTACTGTCCAAAATATCAAGATTGTGTTGGTCGACAATCTCGATACTTTTTACTCGGTATGCCCGTTTTAAATACTTTATTTGTTGGTCTATATTTTCTGAATCTTTTGCTTTTTTGGTTAACTGGCGAGTCGTTAAGTAAATGAGATCGCCAATTGTGGCCTGTTTCAATACGTCAAAGTGAGTATCTCTATGACCCGCTATTGCGGCGTTGCCAGCGCTTCCCAAAGCTGCTGTTTGCAGCATGTGAGAAGGGCCAAATGCAAGGTTTCGCCCGCTTGCTCCAGCCAAAACATACTGTGCTTTTTGGTACATCTCAAGTTTGGCAACAGGATACGTATCAGCCCACGGCCATGGTTTTTGTCGCTCTCCAGTTTTCATATAGTGGTTCCAGGAATTCGCAATTAAGTACTGTGCATATTGCGCTTTAGCCTTTATGTAAAATCCATCAAAAATGAGAAATAGGGCTAAGGCAAAGAGCGCTATGCTCATTATTGTTTTGAGTTTAATATTCTGATTGATAATGCCCGCTAAAATGGCGTTTTTCTTGGTTTGTCTCATTTTCTCGTTCCTCTTTAAGTGTATTTAGTTTTTTGTCAAAAAGGGAACTTTCAGCTTGTTGATGAGTAAATTGAGCAACAGTAACAGTATTCCTATAATGATACTCAACTGCGCATTCGTCGCCGTTTGCGGTAAGGTAAATGCTTGTTGTGATTGAGCTAGCTTTATTTTTTGTAGCGGCATCGCGCGTTTTGTTACTTCTCGTGTTGCTTTCTGCTCAGCGCTTAACGCATCATTATTTTGCTTGTCACGCTCTATGAAAGAAGGATTACTTGGCGTGATGTCGACGGCCACTAAGCTCGTATACTCACTAACAATGTGATGCTCAAGAGCGGTTGATGTGATTTCTTGAACAAGAGTTGCTTCGACTGATTTTTGATCGTTATGACTATTTTTAGTGGCTCTCTCTCTATCTGAATCTACTGAATGCGAAGATACCTTTCTATTGAGGTTTGCAGCCTTGCGTTTGTCCCTTGTCAACTGCGCTATTTTTTCTCTAGCCCATAATACATTGATGCCTTTTGCCTTTTGTTGCAGAGCAAACTCTGGTTGAGATGCTTGCTTTGCAGACAAGCCTTCTTCAAGCCCGTTGCTAGGTGACGCTTCTACGTTGGTTGTTTTGCTACTAAGCGTTGTTTTGGGTGAGAAATGCCACGAAGAATGATTAAAGTTGCCAACTAACAGTGCCTCATTTTTGTGTTGAAGGGGCGTAGCTGTGTTGCGGCTTATCGGCTGTTTGTAAGTAATTACTAATGGTTCGCTGTTATATAAATCCGAGATAACATTGGGATACATCTCAAACTGTTGATATTGCTGAATACCTTTTAGGTTTAATTTAATGTCGGTTAGTGCGGGTGCGTTAATTTTGCCGAGTAGCTCCGCCATTTTTTGCTCAACGAACCTAGTGTCACCGATAAAAGTAAATGTGCCTTTACCACTTATTGCTGCTTCAGTCATGAAATAGGCGTTCGGAGCAGGGCCTATGCCAATGGTGAACAGTCTTGCCTGTCCCAAGTTTTCTTCAATGAGCGTCATTAAATCAGATTCATTACTGACACTGCCGTCTGTGATAAACAGAATCTGTTTGAAAAGCTCGGGATCTGCTTCACTGTTTAAAGCCATTGATAAAGCTTGGCGCATTTCTGTTCCGCCATTCGCGCTCAACTCTGAGATAAACTCAAATGCAATCGCTTTGTTTTCTCTGTCAGCGAATTTTGCTTGGCGCCACAGAATTTCAGCATTGCTGTTAAATTCAATAATGTTAAATTTGTCTCTCGTACTCAGATCATCAATGGCATAAGCCAATGCTTGTTTGGCTTGTTCAATGGCGTTACCGGACATTGAGCCTGAGGTATCCAATACAAAGATAACTTCTCTGTCTAGGTAGAGTGGTTCAGCTGGCAATGGTGGATATAGCACGATCAAGCCATATTCATTACCGTTGACGAACTGCGTAAAGTGAGCTGAAGTTGGCTCGCTGCCTAATTCTGGCTGCCAATTCAATACAAAGTCATGCATTTTCACTTGGCTTTCGTCCATTGTAACGAGGTACTTATTATCCTCCAATATACTGGTACTAGTGCGATGATGTTCACTTTCTATGTTCTGCAGTTGTGTTCCCGCGTTCAGCACGACACTAATATTAATGTTATCTAAAAATGCAGGCTCTGCGACTAAGGCATGCTCATTGTTATTGATTGCCAGGCCTGAAACCTGCATGTTCTTTGAACGACTGAGCAATGCAATTTCTGTCTGCTCCTGATTCACACTGGTCTTTATTGCATCAGTGTTTATTGGCGTATATCTGGGGGTGATGCCCAATGGAAAGCGCAGTGAATAACTACCGTTCGAGTATTGCAATGTTTGCTGGTATTCAAGACTAATTATAATCGTTTCACCGGGCCCGATATTCGCAATGTTATTAGTGAAAAGGTTTGGCCGCTGTTGTTCAACTAAGCTGGCTTTCTTGCCCGCCAGCTTCGCCTGTTCAAATAGTTTTTTCGCCTCTTGTTTCTCTTTTATCTGTCCTTCAATTTTTCGCTCGTCTATTTGAATCATCAAATGGTCGACCGCCGCGTTTTCAGGTAGCGGAAATACATACAGACCATTTACCCATTCATTACTTGGGTTAGTGAAAGTCTGGGTGACTGTGGTTCGAGCAATCATACCGGTGACGGATATTTTTACGTCGGTTTGCAGATTATCACTTAAGATAAATGCCGATCTCGCGCTTGCGGTACTCGTATTTTTAGGAATACTTTGATTTGTATTATCAAAAACGGACTGAAAGTAGAGTTGTCCAGTTTGTGCATCTTGATACGGATTATTCACGATAACGTTAGCGTGCTTAATACTGACCTTCTCAATGTTTGCGTTATTAACATTGACTTGCTGTTGAATGTGCGTGGAATGTTGAGTTCCAACCACGTTCACTCCAATATATTGCTCGGTACTTTGCGTATTGGCGGGATTTAGTGAACCAGTCGATGCTAGGTTTGTTGACGAAAGCGAGCCAGAAAGAAAAGCATTGTCTGGTAGCAGTCGGTTAGAGAATTCAGGAGTCACAGCCTGAATGACACCAACAACGGTAACAGCGGACACAACAATAATGAAGCGATGAAATGATGCCATGAGAATATTCCTCGTATGCTTATAGTCAGAGGCAGTTAAAAGAGCGCTTAGTCAGAGCCCTTAAAAAGAGCCCTGATACTTACTTGGTGACTATCAATGGCGCTCTTAGTGGTTTGCTGCTGTCATATCAGCCGGCTTGTTACTTACTTTCAATAGCACACGACGATCAAAGAAGTTGTCTTCAAAGCTATCGCTTTCACTCACTAGCTCTGACTCACCAAATGATTGAGTAATAATTTGCTTGTCATTCACAAATTGACTCACCAAATAGTCTTTAACCGCTTTGGCTCGCTGTTCTGAAAGAACTTGGTTGTATGTGGACTCACCACGTTGATCTGCAAAACCAGAAAGTTCAATTTTCAATTTTGGATTTTTTCGCAATTCACTAGCTAAACCGTCAAGCTGCGACTTGTAGTGGTCTTCAACTATAAATGAGGCAGTTTTAAATTGAATATTGGCTTCAAGACTAGGCGTGACTTGCTGAATAGCCTGGCTCATCGCGCTGTCCATGGCTGCAATTTGTTGATTTGCCGAGACAATCGATTGTTGATAATCCCGCTGCAGTGCGACCAGTTCCTGATTAGTGTTGTCTAATGCATTTTTTGTTTGCGTTAAACGGTTTTTATCATTCACATCATCGGCAATCAATATACCAAATAGACCTGCAACGACAGCGCCGACAGGGCCTGCAACAACGGCGCCAAACACAACTCCGGTGCCAAAGCCCACTGCGTTGTTTTGGTCTTCTTTGCTTTTTATTTCTAGGGCGCTGGGTGTTGCTAATTGTTCATCTGAACGAGAGCCTGCAACTGAAAAAGCTGAAGCACTCATTAAGCCTGTAAATGCGATAGCTAAGGTAATTTTATTAAACGCACTGTTTGTAGTAGCTTTCTGTCCAAAGGCCCTTTGTCCGAGGCCTCTTTGTCCAAGAATGGCGTTGTTTTCGTTAGCCTTGTTTGTGTTAAATGCTGTTTTCATATTTTTCTCCAAAGATTTTTAATTTTTTATAAATGACTTTTTTCAAAGCATCTGTGAATCGCCATGTCATTAAACAAAGAATTCATGGCAACTTAAGGGAGAAAAAATGGCAATGTTGAGGTCAATTGTGGCGAAAAAATGGAAATTGCCTCTAAAGGCTTTAACCCATGGTTATTTTCTATATAGTAAGCTGAAGTCAAAACATCCAAGGCTTGGCTGTTTCTATTGGGCGGCCTTTTACACGCCTTGTGACAAACCTTATTACAAACGCCAATAATTGAATGTGCTAAATATAAAGCTTAATAAATCAAAGGGATGTTATGTCAAAGCAAATTGCTTTAGTTGAAGATGACCAAGCGCTTAGAGAGAATTACGTATCTGCGTTATCTAAGCAGGGCTATGAGGTAAAAGCTTATGCAAATCGACAACAAGCTGAAAATGCCTTTGCAAAACAACTCCCCGACCTAGCGATTGTCGATATTGGTTTAGAAGACGAGATTGATGGGGGCTTTGCTGTCTGTCAAACATTGCGCGGTCTCTCAAAAAGTCTACCGATTATATTTTTCACCGCGCGTGATAACGACTACGACACAATATGTGGTTTAAGAATGGGCGCAGATGACTATTTAACAAAAGATATCAGTTTGCCACACTTGCTGGCGCGCATAGCTGCTCTATTCAGGCGCACAGAATTATTGAACCAGCCTCAAGTTCCCTCTGATCTTATTGAGACCGGTGATTTAGTGATGGACGCGAAGCGTATGACCGTGAAGTGGAAGGGGCAGTTTATCGAACTAACGGTGACTGAATTTTGGATGTTACATGCGATTGCTAAATATGCCGGACACGTAAAGAGTCGACAACAGCTAATGGATGAGTCCAAGATGGTGGTCGACGACACGACCATTACGTCACATATCAAACGAGTGAGGAAAAAATTCGTACAAATTGATGCGAGCTTTGATCGTGTCGAGACAGTCTACGGCATGGGATATCGCTGGAAAGCAGAACATGCATGAATAAATGGCGCATTGGCTTACGCGTTAAGCTGCTTTTCTTCTCATCATTTCTATTCGCCATTCCATATTTGGGATATCAATATGTGTGGGAGTTAGAAACTTACTTACGTATCGGTCAAGAGCAAACTATGGTCGGCACTGCGCGCGCGGTAGCAACAGCTTTACATGAACGACCTAAACTGTTCGATGAGCAGTCCTCCTTTGTTGGAAACGTAAGGCCCGGCACGGACTTGTATGCCCACAGTATGGACGATCCTATTCAGCTAGACGGTGATGCTTCCGACTGGGACGAATATCAAGCATTTAAACTCAATTATGCCGAGCAAAACCTCGTTCAAATCCAGCAAACTTATCGTCCTCAAAGCCTTTCGTTCAAGCATATGATTGGTCGCTATGACAACTTTTTATACGCATTATTTGAAGTAGTTGACGACAGCTTGATTTACCGAGCCCGCAATAGTTTACGCATTGACCGCAATGATTATTTGCAGGTGGGGATGACCGACATCAATGGAGATTTGGAGCGCTACCTGATCGCGCCCATGCAGTCCGGTTGGGTTAATGCATATTTGCTTGAGTCGGATACGCAGGTTATTCAGCCGGAGCGCTTAGAAACAAAAATTCAAGGCTACTGGCAGCAAACGGAAATGGGTTATACGATAGAGTTGCGTTTACCCGTTAGCATGATGTCGAGTAAAATAGCCTTTGCGATTACCGACGTGGACGACCCCCAAACGCGCTTCTCCAAATATACGGTTGGTACCTCCGACCCGTCCAATACAGACTCCTTGGGTACCATACTCATTCCATCGCCAGACATTGAAAATATCTTGAAAGGATTGCAGTACGCTAATGCAAGAGTTTGGGTAATTGATAAACACATGCGCGTGTTAGCTAAGTCAGGAGAGATACAACGTGCAAGTGGACTGCAAACTCAGCGCAGCGAACAGCAACAGGTTTTTACTGACGAGAACGGCAACAGCAGTAGGGTTGAACCTAGTCGTTACCCTTCACCGATAAGCGAAAACCTTGTTGTTAATAGTTATGATGGTACGTCACTACAAAATGCGGTGGACCAGTCAAGCGCGATTTCACAGGCCGAAAGTCAACATGATGTAAAGCAGCCAAGCTGGTGGCAATATATTGAGAATGAATGGCTGCTTCCGCTTTACTACAAAATTCTTACCAAACCGCCCGCCGACTTCGTAGACAATCTTGAAAATGCATATGCGTTACAGGGTCAAGACATTGAGCAAGCGCTCGATGGTAAACCCAGTACTCTGTGGCGCTTAAGTGCCGATAAAAAAGCAGTCATCTTGTCGGCTGCGCATCCTATTTATCTTGATGAGCAAGTCATGGGAGCAGTCGTCGTTGAACAAACAACTAATGGGATTAGGACATTACGTAATCAAGCCTTAGAAAAGCAGTTTCATTTTATCTTGAGCGTGATTGTTCTAGGTACTCTGTCCCTATTTTTATTAGCTTCACGCATATCATGGCGAATTCGAAAACTTAGAAACGAAGCCGAAGGTGCCATTGACAGTTCCGGCAAAATAATCGGTGAGATTAAAGCGTCTGCAACGAATGACGAAATTGGCGACCTGAGCCGAACCTTCACCAACGTGTTATCAAAATTAAGTCAATATAATAGCTATTTAGAAAATATGGCGTCGCGTTTGTCGCACGAATTAAGAACCCCAGTCGCCATTGTCAACTCGTCTTTGGATAACTTGTCGCTTGAACAACATTCAAGCGACAATCAAGCCTATATTGATAGAGCGAAACAGGGGATCGCAAGGTTGAGCAAAATACTCAACAATATGAGTGAGGCGACTCGGCTTGAACAAGCTATTCAACGCAGCGATATTGAGGAGTTTTACCTTGATGAAGTGTTAGATGGTTGTGTGCAAGGGTACCGACAGGCATTTCCTAAAAGACAGTTTTTACTTGAGCTAAAGTTGCAGAGCTTACCGATTTCCGGCTCGCCAGAACTTCTTGCTCAAATGTTAGATAAAATTGTCGCAAACGCGCTCGAGTTTAGTCCTGTTAATTCGGTAATTAGCATGGCTTTAACGGGAAACACAAATGCGTTCAAAATTCATATTAGTAATCAGGGGCCATTGTTACCAAAAAATATGCAAAAAGAGCTTTTAGACTCCATGATATCTGTTCGCAAAGAGCAAAATACCGAGCAGCCCCATTTAGGACTAGGTTTGTATGTCGCTAAAATGATTGCACTTTTTCACCATGCCGATATTAATATCGACAATCAAGCGGATGGATCCGGTGTTGTTGTTACAATAAGTTTTAAATCCCGCTAAAGCTGCCGATAAAGAGTCATGAAGATGCAACTTTCATGCATTAGCGTAGCGAACAATATGACATTTTGAGTTACTAAGTTTGTGACATATTCTGCGACAGGTGCGGTGTGTTAGTTATTTATAAGTATACACTATATGTCGTTCGACTATTTTTAAGTTGACGCTCACGATGTAAGTTGTCTCATAGGATATCAATTTATTTTCTTTGGATACTTTTAAGATGCCACGACACTTGCTGCTTCCGATTTTTTCTTCAACTAAGCGTGTTGCTCTCTTAGTTTTGCTTCTTGTTAGTCCTGCCTGCTTTGCATTGGGTGAAAAATTAGCACGCCAAGACGAGGGCACTTTAAGTGTTGTCGCCTATACCGGCATTGCTTTGATTGTGTTGTTCTTAGGGCTAACTATTTATGCTTTTGTGAGCATGCGCTCTAAAAACCAACGCATTGAAATTCACGATGAAGTGATCGCGCAAAAAGACGAAATCCTGCATAAAATGAACAACGGTCTGATGCTTGTGGGCCTGCGTGGCAACGTTGTTGAAGTGACGAAGCCTGCGGCTAAATTGCTTGGACGTGAGAGAAGTAGAGTATTAAACCAGCCATTGGTAGATTTTTTCAAAGCAGATGCAAAAGATGCAATCAACAAAGCAATGGACGGTAGTGAAACGGTTAACATGGTGGTGACTGCCCCATCTAGTAACATGGAATTGCGTCTGACAATTGCCAAAAATACGTCTATGTATGATGGCGTTGCTTTTGTCGTCAGCATTGAAAATGTTAATGATTATGAAAAAGAATTGAAAGAAACAAAGAGCAATTTAGACGAACTGAATGAACTCACCGAGCACTTATATCTAGGTCAAATGTCTATTGATTTTGAATCAGAAACATTCCAAGCAAATCAAATATTGTCGACTATTTTGGGTCAAAATGAAGAAGTTTCTGGCGACTTCGATAAGCTACACAAACTTATTTGCCCCAATAACATCACTTTTTGGAAACAATCTTTTGAGTTAGCGAAAGAGCAACACGAGGTCGATTTCAAGAGCGTTCTACAGTCGATTGAATTTAAGGTGCCAGTGCGCATTGTTGCGATCAGCACCGCGAAAAATAGCAAGGGCAAGTCGACAAAATTCAAATTATTAGTGATTGATGAAACAGAAATTCGTCAAAACCAAAGAAAAGAATACTCGAGTGAGCAAAAAGTCAAAGCGATGTTAAACGTATCGTTGCATCCTCTATATATATTGGATGATGAATGTCGCATCATTGCCGTTAACAATCCATTTGAACGCATGTTTGGTGTGCGATTAGCTGAAGTCAAAAATAAGCGATTTGATTTGCTCAATTTGGTTCCAGAAGACATTAATATTTTGCACAACCCTGACAATACACCGGTTTCAATTGGAAGGGCGCTAAATAGGGAGTTTACGGGCAAAATTGGCAAAAAAATGGAACAAGAGCATTTGGCAGCAGACGCGCCGAAAAGCTTTAATACAGAGAATGATGGCAATACCACTCTTCATTTACGCGTCACACTCCAAGCTTTCGGCGATGATAAAAATGAACGCGCTGGTTTTGCTGGTATGTTCCAAGACTTAACCTTGTTAACCGAAACGCAGCGTCAACTAGAATCAGAACGTACTCACTTCTCTAACTTACTCGACATTGCGCCAATTGCCGTTGCGACAATAGATTCAGACGACAGAATTGTACATGCCAACACAGCAATGACAGAGCGTTTGGGCTTAAATGAGAAGGAACTTAAAAAGGGCACGTTCTATCAGCTATTCAACGATGCTGATGCTGCTGGGCGGGCTGCTAAACAGTTGCATCAGACAGGTCGCTTAAGAGCCTTCCACACTAGTTTACGTGGTAAAAACGAAGTAATGCACCCAAGTGAGCTGCACATAGATTTATTTGATAAAGAAAAAGAACAATACGTTTGTTGGATTTCAGATCGCTCCGGCGAGCAGTTCCAAGAAGATAAGTTTCATGGCTTGCTTGAACACAGCAGTATGCCAATGGCGATTCTGGATGAAAAGGGCTTCTCTAGCGTTAATCCGGCGGCCTGTGAATTCTTCGGCGTTGAAAACGAAGACGATTTATGGGGGTTCGCACCTTATTCTCTGGACCTGAATAACGACGAAGGCGAAGCGTATGAATTAGAGCGTATTGTTAATAAGGTGAAGTACGATGGAAGAGCGAAGTCGATTAATTGGGAGCATAAAGTAGGCTCAAAATCGCGTCCTTGCCAAGCAACCTATATTCCGGTTTACAAAGGAAAAGAATTTGATTCAATTCTTTGCATGTGGACTGATTTAACGGAAATCATCCAAGCAGACCAGGCTAGACTAGAAGCGATAACTGCGCACAAAGAAGCTGAGCGCGAAGTGGCTGAGAAACAGCTGTTACTGCGTTCGAGCCATGAACAGCTTGCCACTAAACTTCGAGATTTACGTGACACTGAAACTAAGCTTCAGCTCGCTCATGACGAAATATCTGAAGCTAAAATTGAATACATCACGCTGCAAGAAAAGCATCAAAGCGTGACCGACAATCTGCAAAAAGTGCAGCATCAGTATTCACAGAGCAGAGAAATGCTGAGCGAGGCGCAGGACGTCAACAATACACTCACCGAGCAATTGGAGCTTTCAACGAAGAAAGTGAATAATTTGCAGAGCCAGCGCAACGAAATATCAAACCAACTGCAAATGAGCGAGAAGAACTTCAAAGAAGCGCAATCACAGCTTGAAGCAAGTGAAGAAAACTCGAAGCAACTGCAGTTACAACAGCAGCAACAGCAAGAAAAAATGCAGGCGTACGTGACTCAAATCGACTCACTGAAGCAATCAATTACCGATAAAGACGCAGAGATTAACGAAGTTGGCTCGCAAATTACTGGCCTTCAAGAGCAGTTACAAACAAGCGACAGCAATAGTGCGAAGTTAAAGCAAGCGCTAATTAATCAGCGCAAAGCCAGCGAAGAGGCTGAAAATCAGCGCCGCGAGATTGAGCAGACTTATAAGCTAGCACAATCTGAATTAACCAATAAAGTGCGCCACGTTGAGCATCTACAAAACGAAATGCAGAAGTTTGAGGAAATGTCGCAGCAAGAAAAAGGCGACATGGCTGCTCAGCAGAGCAAATTGATGCAAGAATTGGAAGAAAAGCAAAACGTACTGCAAGAAACTCAGCATGCACTCGATGAGGCCAAACAAACCGCCGAGAAAGAGAAGCTAGAGAAACAGAAGCAGCATGAAGAGATGAAGCGCGTTGAGGCCGAATTAGCCGAAGCTGAACAACATGCAGAACGCAAGCTATTGGAAATGAAAGAGGCGGAAGAGCTGCGTTTAGCTGAGCAGCACAAACTTCACGAAGAGTTGAAGGCAAAACAACAAAAACTACTGGAAACTGAGCAGATCTTAAGTGATGCGAAGCAACAAACCGAAGCCGAGAAAGCAGAAAAACTTCGTCAGCAAGAGCTGTTCGATAAACTTCAGGCAGAGCTACAGGAAATTGAGCGACATAGCGCAGCTCAGCAGACCAAAATTGAGCAATCCGGCAAACAGTGGGAAGAGCATCAGGCCGAGCTTAAGTTAGAAGTAGAGGCTAAGCGTCAGCAATTACAAGATTCACAAACGAAGCTTGATGAAATTCAACAGCAGGCAGAAACTGAGAAACTGGCGCGTCTTGAAAAAGAGCAAAAACTAGAGCAGTTAGCGGTTGAACTTTCTGATGTCGAAAGCCGAGCAAGCAAACAACGTGAAATGCTTGAAGGCAGTGAAGAGCAGTGGACTGCGCATCATAAGCAAATTGAAGAGCAGAAGAAGCAGTTGCAGCAAGCACTTATTGATGCTCAGGAACAAAACAAGAGTCTTCAGGAAAAACTGCAGGGGAACCTCAGTGAACTGCAGCAGGCGGAGTCGCAGGTCTCAGAAACTCAGTCGGCAGAGAACAAGCTGCAAGATGAGTTGAACAACGCGAAGGCGCAACAAGAAGAGCTAGAAGCACATATCAAACAGCAAGAACAGCAGGAACTAGCGCTTAAGAAGCAAGTAGAAGAACAGCAAGCTACCTTGTTAGATCGTGAACAAAGTATTCAGGATATGGAGCAGAAACAAGCGCAGCTGTTGGCTCAATTAGAGGCGGTTCAGCAAGAATACAGTCAGAGCAAGCAGAGTCTGAGTGAGCAACAGAATAATCAGTCGGGGTTAGCAGAGCAGTTGGCTTCATTGGAGAACGAACTGCAGTCAAGCAAAGCGCAGTTAGATGACAAAGAGCAAGCTTTACAGAAGGCGCAACAGCAACTACAAAGCAATGAAGAAATGCTCTCAGAGCAAGAAGATGCGCTGGTAGCTGCCCACAAAGAAGAGTTGCATCAAGCGCAAGAACAAATGAAGACTCAGCAGAAGGAAAGCGCAGAGCCTGCTCCTGAGTCAGCTATTGCAAAAATACCGATGCCGGAAAACCCAAGTGTATGGTTTGACTTGTTGCCTTACTTACAACAGCAAGGGCAGGTGGACTCATTGTCTACGGCGCTGAATGAGTTAATTTCTGAGTTAGAGACCGTCATCGTGTCGACTGACAATGCCGTGATGCAAGATAATAACGGTGAAATTTTACGTGGAGCTAGAAAGCTCGTGCAGTCGGGTAAGAAAGTGAATGCGGATGCATTATTTGATGTGGTTAGTCGCTTAGAATTAGATTGTGGATCAGGAATGGTAGACAACATATCTATCGGTTGGCCGAACACCAAGCGTGCCTTCTCCAACACACTGCGAGTAATTTATGAAAACTTACATGGCTAAAAGGACGCACATAGCAACACGCAAGCCAGAAGCAGATGTAAGCGAAAAGTATTGAAGTGCCCCTCGGAGCTTGAAATAAACCTTCGGGGGCATTTATGGCCGCGAGAAATGGCCTAGAGCGGCCTAATGTACTTTCGCGGTTTTGCGAAAACTCAACTATACTCACGGTAATATAATCAATAAGAGTTAGTGTTTTATTGTGAGATTATTTCAGTATGCAGTGACACGCCCACATAATAGCCTATTCTGCCGAGGTGTAAAACGGCACTTTTTGGTGCTACTAGGTTTTCTATGTCAACTTTTTTAATGTTCGTTGTAGCGGCGAGGATTAATAAAAACTTTGCACCAATCATCGCAAAAAGCCCGCTTGAAAAAGAAGTTTCTTTTAAAATTAGACACGATGTGTTTGCCACTGAGCTAGGCTTAGAGCCTGAAAATAACCTAAAATTAGAAAGAAATCATTCGGACGACTATGCGGTTCACTGCTTGATGACGATGAAAAGCTCACACCTACCTTGCGGCACCATAAGACTAGTATCACCTTATAATAGTAATCAGCTGTTACCTATTGTTGAGTATTGCAGCGAGTCAATCACTAACATGGCTTATCATCCCAGAAACTTCCCAGTCAATGAGGTATGCGAAATTTCGCGATTGGCTATTCCGGCTGTTTTTAGGCGCAGAAGTTCTGACATTAAAAGCGACGCAACGGCAGTTCGGATTACTGATCTAGGCGTGACCAATAAACAAGTGAGAATGTTCCCCTTTATATCGGTAGCACTTTATTTGTGTGTAACGGCCATTGGTTTAAGCACTGGAAAACGGCATTTTTACATCATGGCTGAACCATCTCTTGCCAGAAGTATGCGAAAAATTGGTATTGAACTAAAGCAGATTGGTGATGTGGTCGAATATCATGGGAAGCGAGCTGCATACTATATCAACCGTGAAATGTTTTTTGCGAAAGTTAAAAGACCATTTGTTTGGCTAGTTAGGAGAATGGTAAAGCAAATAGAAGCTACTCCTATACAATACTTCTGAGAGCTGGCGCAATTAGCCACTTTCAATAATATGGATAAATTTGGCTATAAAGTTAAGCACTCGCCTGTGTTAAACTTGCCACAATACCTTGAATAATAGAGAAACCAGTTTTGCAAATACAGAGACGTAACGCCGTCATTCCCAATCCTATCGATGCTCAACTACCGCCAATATTAGACAGATTATACCGAAACCGAGGCATCAGCGACGTCGCTCAAATACAAACTCAGATTAAAAAGCTACGTCACTACAAAGAGCTGAAAGGCATAGCGCGAGCGTCATCGTTAATTTGCGAGGCAATAATGCAGGAAAAGTCCATCTGTATTATTGGCGATTTTGATGCCGATGGTGCAACCAGTACTGCAGTTTGCATGCTGGCTCTAAAAGCGTTTGGTCATAAGCATGTTGATTACTTGGTGCCGAACCGGTTTGATTTTGGCTACGGGCTGAGCCCTGAAATTGTCGACGTTGCGCATCAAAACAATGCAGAATTTATCATTACTGTTGATAACGGTATATCGTGCGTTGATGGAGTGAGTCACGCAAAGAGTTTAGGCATGAAAGTGGTGGTCACAGATCATCACTTGCCTGGTTTTACGCTCCCTGAGGCTGATGCAATTGTGAACCCTAATCAGCCGGGCTGTGAATTTTTATCGAAGAATTTAGCCGGCGTTGGCGTCGCTTTTTATGTCATGTTGGCTGTAAAAGCACAATTGCAGGAAGAGGGATGGTTCGAGAAAAAGAATATTCCATCGCCTAACTTGGCTTCTTATCTCGACATTGTAGCTTTGGGTACAGTTGCCGACGTTGTGCCTTTGGATGAAAACAATCGCGTATTGGTGCATCAGGGTCTTCAGCGCATTCGCAGCGGCATTGCACGCCCTGGCATTCGAGCCATATTGGATGTCGCCGCTAGACCCTGTCATAAGCTATCGTCGACCGACCTTGGCTTTGTTTTGGGTCCGCGCTTAAATGCAGCGGGTAGGCTAGACGACATGTCTTTAGGTATTGAGTGCTTGCTCGCAGAAGATGAGCAAATGGCCCGTCAAATGGCTGCCAGACTCGATGCCCTAAACCTTGAGCGCCGAGAAATTGAATCATCGATGAAGGATGAAGCTGAAAAAGCACTTCAGACCTTTATATCTAATGGTAACGACTTGCCCGCCGGTGTTGTTCTGTACCAATCTGATTTTCACCAAGGGGTGATTGGCATATTGGCGGGCAGGATCAAAGAAAAATATTATCGACCCACTATTGTGTTCGCGCAACAAGATGAACATGTTATTAAAGGCTCCGCTAGATCAGTGCCTGGTGTGCATATTCGAGATCTATTGGAAACGGTTAATGCTCAACATCCAGGATTAATTGATAAGTTTGGTGGCCACGCAATGGCCGCAGGACTCAGCTTGAAAACAGCAAGATTAGCTGAGTTCAAAGCGGCATTTGAAACCGCCGTTGCGCTCGCGACAGAAGGCTTGCCAATGCAAAACCTGATTTTGTCCGACGGTATGCTAGGTAGTGAAGAAATCAATATTGAAAACGCAAGTTTAATTAAACTTGCAGTGCCTTGGGGGCAAACCTTCGAGGAACCATTATTCGACGGCGTCTTTCAAATGCGCAGCCAGCGTATTGTGGGTAAGAATCACCTAAAAATGGTTGTCAGTTTGGATGGCATTGAATTTGACGCGATTGCTTTTAATATTGACTTAGAAACGTGGCCAAATACCAAAATTAGACAAGTTAAACTGGCTTATAAGTTGGATATTAATGAATTTAGAGGCCAAATAAGTGTACAATTACTGGTACAAGCGCTTGAGTCAATCGACTAGCGCGTATTTTCAGAATTTGATCTCAGTAGCGCTGCCAAATCATTTTGAGTAAGCAATATACGCTGAAGAAACCAAGCTCATTACAATGTAATGCAGCTAACACGAGGTAAATTAGAACGATGGCAAGAAAAACAGCTTTGCAAACATTACTAGAAACCCATCCAAATTTGGTGCATTCAGAATTATGCAAAGTGACATCACATGTACAGCGAGAGGAAGATGGTTGGTTCGTTAACACACTCCTAATCGTTAAATCAGATGTCCCTTTTATTTTCAAACGACGCAAAAAGTATAAAAACTTAGAAGATAGCGTTGTTAATTTAACCTACTACCCTGAAGTGAAAGAAATCGCGGGAATGGAATTCGAAACAATGAAAGTTGTCAGGATTAAAGTGAGCTAGCTTGAACAAAGACATTTACGATGGGTATGTGCTCCATCGACGACCTTATCGTGAAACTAGTCTTATTGTTGACTTCTTTACCCTTCAGAATGGCAGGGTTAGCGCTATGGCCAAAGGGGCACGGCGGCCAAAGTCGGATAAAAAAAGCCTGTTGCAGCCACTTCAGGCGGTTAACTTCGAACTGAGCGGCCGCGGTACCTTGCGAAATCTAGGCAGAATTGAGTCGACCGCTAAATCGTATTCGCTTTCACAAAATAGTTTGTTTTGTGTTTTTTATATGAATGAAATATTAAATAGAGCGCTACCAGAATCTGAAGTGTTCACCCGTTTATTCCAACAATACGAGCTATCCTTAAACACCCTACAGGCTCTATCAAGCGTTCCTTGTGAATTAGCAGATATCGAGCCGGTGTTGCGGAATTTCGAATTTGTATTGCTTGAAGAGTTAGGTTATCTGCCCGACTTTACTTATGATTCACAAAATGAGTCAGAAATAGTGACTAACAAGAGTTATTCTTTAATGAATGAAATTGGGTTTGTTGAATGCGATCCGCATCAATCTTTCGCAATTAGAGGCCTCGATATATTGGCTGTGAACGACAATGACTGGCAGCCAGCCTCGTTGAAAGCGGCAAAAAAGATAATTCGTATTGCTTTGCATCCAATATTAGGCGACAAACCGATCAAAAGTCGTGAACTATTTAGTACTAAAACAACTACTTAAACTAACCCTTTTTCGCTAACCGTTTTCGGCAATCCAAGGAGAGCCAAGTGCAAGATATATTACTAGGTGTCAACATTGACCATATTGCGACACTTCGCAATGCAAGAGGTACCAACTACCCCAATCCGGTGCATGCAGCTGATGTTGCAGAAAGAGCCGGTGCCGATGGCATTACTGTGCATTTGCGTGAAGACCGTCGACACATAAAAGATCAAGATGTCTACTTACTCAAAGAGACCATCAACACGCGCCTGAACCTCGAAATGGCGGTGACGGACGAAATGCTTGCGATTGCAGCTAAAGTGTTGCCTGAGTTTTGCTGTCTGGTGCCTGAAAAACGAGAAGAACTGACGACTGAGGGCGGCTTGGACGTTGCTGGGAATATGTCTAAAATGCGCGCAGCCTGTGATCAATTAAAAGCGCAGAACACCCTGGCCTCATTGTTTATTGACGCTGATGAAAAGCAAATTGAAGCAGCGGTTACGGCTGGTGCACCCTATATAGAAATTCATACAGGGCAATATGCTGAAGCAAAAAATGAAGCGCAAGCTGAATTTGAGTTGGCTAAGCTCGTTAAAGGCATACAATATGCGCATAAATTAGGATTGAAAGTGAATGCCGGCCATGGCTTGCACTATCACAACGTCAAACCAATCGCGGCTATTCCTGAATTAATCGAATTAAACATTGGGCATAGTATTATAGCTAGAGGCGCATTCGACGGTCTTGAAAAAGCTGTCAAAGACATGCGCTTATTAATGCAAGAAGCAAGGTTAAGTCACCGTTAACTAACTCAGGAGTAGTGAATGCCCATTGTCGGAGTCGGAACTGATATTGTTGAAATTGCAAGACTGCAGGCGAGCGTTGAACGTTCCGATTCAATGGCTAAGCGGATTTTAACGCCAAGAGAATATCAGGACTACTCAACACTCACTGAATTGCCAACGCTTCGGTCGCGCCAACAGGCCCAAACGGTTGACAAAGAGTCATCAATTATTAGTTCTCAAGCGCGCTTTTTAGCCAAACGCTTTGCTGCAAAAGAAGCCGCGGTAAAAGCCATTGGCAATGGCATTGGTAATGGCGTTAGCTGGCAGCAAATTGAAATTGCACATCATTCTACAGGCCAGCCTTATATGCGCGTAAACGGTCATCTTGAGGAATTGTTCAAGCAGAAGGGCGTCAAGCACACGCATATTTCTATCTCAGATGAAAAGCATTATGCAACTGCTACTGTCATTTTAGAGGGGTAATCGCTGTGGTTCAGTTTTTTAAAGCAAAAAAGCCCGCATCTTCGGGTAAAACTAGACCTCAAAGAAATCGCGCTCAGGCACAGAGTGTGCGCGAGTATGTTGAGTTCACCGCGGACGTCATCGATCATCACGGTAACGGCATATGCCTATCTCACCAACCCATCATCGTTGTGCCAGCCACAATACCCGGTGAATTGTATCAAGTTGAAATACTCACTAAAAAGCAAAAGGTGTGGCATGGTAAAGTTGCAAAAGTTTTGCAAGTGCATGAATCTGCTCGCGTTGAACCGTTTTGTCCGTATGTAACTACTTGTGGAGGATGCTCGCACCAAGCATTTCGTGCCGATTATCTGATAGCAGCAAAGCAAGCCAGTCTGAGAAGTTATTTGGAGAATGTCATTTCTTCGCTAAGGCTAAAACACTGCGAATGGGGAGATGCAGTACATTCGGATATTACGGATACGCAACATGGATATCGTCGTCGTGCTAGCTTGGCCATTGATGCACGTAATCCGGAGCAAATTAAAATTGGATTTCGACAAGAGAAGTCAAATAAAGTGGTTGATATACCACATTGCGCGGTTTTAGCTGAATCACTGCAGAATGTTTACACCCAATTAGTTAGTATAATTAAACGCCTTCCGAGTGTTGCATCTATCGGTCATATCACCTTAACTGAAGGTTCTGAACGAGCACAGGTTTGTCTGCATTTAACTAAGAGCTTAAACGCTGAATCAGTGAACATGTTAGTTGCAGAACAGAAAGCGTCTGGCACAGAATATGTAATAGAAAGCAAAGGTTCAAAGCTTCTAAATGTTGCGGCGTTAGTGGGAGCGGATAAAAGTAGTGACGTAACTAAAGATGCAGCCTTTAACGCGAAATTCAGCATTGCTGATATTCCCTCGTTGAGTATTGCAGTAAGCGCTAATAATTTTATACAAGTCAACAAACACGTGAATCAGCAAATGCTGCGTTTGGCAAAAGAATGGTTAAACCCCACCGCCGAGGACTGCATTGTTGATTTGTTTTCGGGTATTGGTAACTTTTCACTGGCGCTCGCTGCTCATTGTAAAGAAGTTATTGGTGTAGAAGGCGTCCCTGAAATGGTGCAACAAGCCAGCATGAATGCACAGTTAAATGGCATCACCAATTGTCGCTTTGAACATTTTGACCTAAATAGCTTTGCTAAAAAGGCAGCGCTTGAGATTCCGCAAGGGGCTCTTTTCATAGTCGATCCGTCGCGCGCAGGTGCGTTGGAAGTTATGCAGGTGATATCGGTTTTTAAACCACAAAAAATATTGTACGTTTCTTGCAATCCGACTAGTTTCGCGAGGGATGTAGAAGTTTTGCCAAACACATACGAGATTACTAAAATTAGGGCACTTGATATGTTTCCGTTCACCAAGCATATTGAGATGATAGCGTTAATCAGCTCAAAGTAGAGTGAAACCAAATGGTATCAATTAGAAGCGTACATCAAAGCAGTCGTCCCACTTTTAGCCAATGGTTGGCTGATTTGGATGTGCCCGAAAAAACAAAAATAAAACTTCGCCATGTTTCAGATCAACCAGATACGCTCTTAGTTGGTCAAGAAATGGTGGAGATCTTGCACGAACTGCATATGGATGATGAAACGCTGCAATCGGCTTTAGTGTATCCGTATTGTCAAATTCATGAATTATCAGAAGACCAAATTGAAGACCAATTTGGCCTGCCAATAAAAGAGCTGATTTTGGGCGTTCGACGCATGGATGCCATCAAAACTCTGCAATCGCGCACTCGTCAAGACGAAAATCACGTCAATAATTTACGCCGTATGCTGCTGAGTATGGTTGAAGATGTGCGCGCCGTGGTGATTAAAATGGCTGAACGCATTTGCACGCTGCATGCAGTTAAAGAAGCTGATGAAGAAACGCGGGTTATCGTGGCGCATGAGTGCTCGAGTATTTACGCACCATTGGCTAATAGACTGGGTATTGGGCAACTGAAATGGGAGCTTGAAGACCTATCTTTCCGCTATTTACATCCAAAAACCTACAAACGCATAGCCGAGATGCTGGATGAAAAGCGAATTGCTCGTGAACAATACATTGTAGATATCGTTAACAAACTACAAGGCTTGTTAGACGAACAAAACATCAAAGCTGAGGTTATAGGTCGACCAAAGCACATTTACAGCATCTGGAAAAAGATGCAAAAAAAGCAGCTTACTTTTGAAGAGTTGTTTGATATTCGTGCCTTGCGCATTGTGGCCGACCGGCTGCAAGATTGCTATGCGGCATTAGGCACCGTGCACACTAATTGGAAACATATCCCTAAGGAATTTGACGACTATATTGCCACGCCCAAGCAGAACGGTTATCAGAGTATTCACACGGTTATTATCGGTCCTGAAGGAAAGTCAGTTGAAATTCAAATTAGAACACAGCAAATGCACCAAGATGCAGAGCTGGGCGTCGCCGCGCATTGGAAATATAAAGAAGGTACTTCGGGCAAAGCTGCGGGTTCAGAAGAGCGCTTAAACTGGTTGCGTAAAATCCTGCAGTGGCAAGAAGAAATGGCTGAATCAGGTAATTTGGTTGAAGAACTGCGCAGTCAGGTGTTCGATGACCGAGTATATGTGTTCACGCCCAAAGGCGATGTGATCGATCTTCCCCTGGGTTCAACGCCCCTTGACTTCGCTTATTATGTGCACAGCAACGTCGGCCACCGATGTATTGGCGCAAAGGTTAACAAGCGTATCGTTCCATTTGTTTACAAGTTGCAAAGTGGCGATCAAGTTGAAGTGCTTACAGGTAAGAATCCGTCGCCAAGCAGAGATTGGATGCATCCTGGCCTAGGCTATGTGCATTCTGCGAGAGCGAGAGCGACAATCCATTCCTTCTTCAAAAAACAAGACAAAGACAAGAATGTTGATGCCGGACGAGAGCTTTTAGAACGAGAGCTTTCGAAAGTTGACCTACCCATTAAACTTGCAGTAGAGGCAACTGATAAATTCAATGCTAACTCGGTGGACGACTTGTTTGCGGCTATTGGGGTTGGCGATACGCGTGTAATGACGGTTGTAAACTTTTTATCGCAGAAGCACGCACCACCTCAGCCAGAGCCCGCTGAAGTACTATCAATCAAACCGCGTCGAGCCAAGCTACGTAAAGGAAGCGAGCCGATTATTGCTGAGGGTGTGGGTAATTTGCTTAGCCAAATTGCAAAATGTTGCCAACCCGTGGCAGGGGAGCCCATTTTAGGTTATGTCACGCAAGGAAAAGGGGTTAGCGTACATAAAGAAAACTGTGCTCAGCTTTCCAACTTGTTGGAGCAGCATCCTGAACGTCAGATAGACGTTTCGTGGGCAATCGAGCATCAAACCAGCTTCCAAACAGAACTCAACGTTTTTTGTAATGACCGATCAGGTATTTTGCGCGATATCACTACCGTTCTTTCGAATGAAAAGGTGGGCTTGCTAGGTGTTAATAGTTTTAGCAACAAAAGCCACAATTCAGCACTTATAAAGCTTAGCATTGAAGTGACAGATGCAAATAACTTAGCGCGTGTTATCGATAAACTCAAACAACTACCGGATGTCAATGATGTCGCAAGGGATTGATCCTAGCGTGTTGCAAAAAGCACTGGATATTCAGCTCAAGTGTGCTGAATTCGGCTTTGATTGGCCCAACGCGGCGCCGGTATTCGATAAAATAGTTGAAGAAATTGATGAGGTCAAAGCGGAGGTCAATACGACTGAACCACAACAGCATAAAATTGAAGATGAAGTAGGTGACTTATTTTTCGCTGTAGTGAATTTGTCTCGTCATTTGAACGTCAGTCCAGATGTTGCGCTGGCAAGAGCGACTGATAAATTCTGTAAACGATTCGCTCTAGTTCAGGAATTTGCTGCTGCCGAGTGTGTTGAGCTATGTAATCTGAGTGCTGACGAGTTAGAAATTCTTTGGCAAAAAGCAAAGGTAGGTTTAATTGAGGCTGAGCAAAAGAGGTGAACCATTGGTTTGCATTTTTTCTTCGCGCGCACCGATTCTTCGCGCGCACCGAAAACCGACGTAAAAGGTAATGCGCGCAACATTTATAAGCATGTTTCCCCCCGCGCGTACCGAAAACCGTTGCACAAGCGCAATATATTTGAATACAAAAGCGTCGCGGCTGCATACAAATACACAAAATCCAGAAAAACACTTCGCTTTTCCTGCAAAGTCTGTATAATTCGCGACCTGCCCAGTTGCACCCACCTTTGGGAAGGTGGTAGATTGACCAGCTCGAAGGGGCTAATAGGTTGATATATATACACTTTGAGCAGAATACACTGCTTGACAGTGAAACTAACTGATAATTTTGGGTGACGAATAAATGAAAACTTTTGTTGCAAAGCCAGAAAGCGTACAGCGCGACTGGTATGTGGTTGACGCCGCAGGCAAAACTTTAGGCCGTTTAGCGGCTGAAATCGCAGTAAGACTGCGCGGAAAGCATAAACCAGAGTACACACCTCACGTGGATACTGGTGATTACATTGTTGTAGTTAATGCAGAAAAAATTACGGTAACAGGAAATAAAGCGCTAGGTAAAATATACTACGCTCACTCTGGTTACCCAGGTGGCTTGAAGCAAGCAACTTTCGAACAGCTAATTCAAAAGAAGCCAGAAATGGTTATTGAGAAAGCAGTGAAAGGTATGCTTCCAAAAGGCCCACTAGGTCGTGCTATGTTCCGCAAAATGAAAGTTTTTGCAGGTCCAGAGCATACGCATGCTGCACAACAGCCACAATCACTGGACATTTAAGGAGCGAGCAAAATGGCAGATACTCAATACTACGGCACTGGCCGTCGCAAAAGCTCAACAGCTCGCGTTTTTCTTCGTCCGGGCACAGGTAGCATTACTGTAAACCAACGTCCACTTGACGTATTCTTTGGTCGCGAAACTGCACGTATGATCGTGAGACAACCAATTGAATTAGTTGAAATGACTGAAAAATTCGACATCTACGTTACCGTTTCTGGCGGTGGTATCAGCGGACAAGCTGGTGCAATACGTCACGGTATTACTCGCGCTCTTATGGAGTTCGACGAAACGTTGCGTCCAGCACTACGCAAAGCTGGTTTCGTAACACGTGATGCTCGTAAAGTTGAACGTAAGAAAGTGGGTCTACACAAAGCACGTAAGCGTCCACAATTCTCAAAACGTTAATTCGTTTCGACATGTTTTCAAAAACCCAGCTTCGGCTGGGTTTTTTATTTGTCATGGAAAAACAGGTGTCGTTTATCAAATTTCTGCCGATATCTTATTGAAATACTCTTTTGTAGAGAAATCTTGACTTGAAACGACAAAAACAATCAATTTTTCTGAGTAAATCCTTGTGTTTGTTAAGGGTTTTCTTTTAACATACCCTGCTAGAAATAATTAAGAGTTTCAGATTAAAAATACCAGTTCAATCTAAGCTGTAATACCAGTCATGTTTAACCTAGGTTTAGATAATCTAATGTTTGGATCGGGCCGTATTAAACCCATTATTGAACTCGAATTTATGATTTGAACCCAGTCTTTCCAACCCCGGAGAAAAGTTGATGAGCGATGTATCAGTAGATACCAATGAATCAGCAACACGTAATGAACAGCCTCAAAGCAGCGATCGTCGCAAATTTTTGACTGTTGGAACATGTGTTGTTGGTGCCGTTGGTGCTGTAGGCGCTGCAGTTCCTTTTGTTGCCTCATGGCAACCAAGCGCAAAAGCCAAGGCGGCCGGTGCTGATGTGCAAGTTGATATCAGTGCAATTCAGTCAGGCCAAATGATTCGTGTGAAATGGCGCGGTAAGCCAGTATGGATCGTGCGCAGAACACCAGAACTACTTGCAAGCCTTGGTGCCCATGAAGAGCAGCTTCGTGATCCGAATTCAGTGGCTGAACAACAGCCGGAATTTGCAAACAATCAATATCGGTCTTTGAAAGCCGAATATCTTGTTCTTGTAGGTATTTGTACGCATCTTGGTTGTTCACCACAGCATTTAACTGACGGTTCTTTCGAACAATACGCTGAAGGTGTCGCTGAAGGTTTCTTCTGTCCTTGTCATGGTTCCAAATTCGATATGGCTGGCCGAGTTTTCCAAGGTGTTCCAGCACCACTAAATCTAGTCGTGCCGCCATACCAGTATGTCGATGATAATACGATTATTATCGGCTCAGAAGCGGAGGTTGCTTAATGAACGCATTTATGAACTGGATTGAACAACGTATTCCATTGATGCGCACTGCAAATATGCATGCCATTCAATATCCAGCGCCCAAAAATATGAATTTCTGGTACATATTCGGCTTCTTGGCGACGATTGTATTAGTAAATCAAATCATAACCGGTATTTGGTTAACGATGAACTTTGAACCATCAGCAGAGCGCGCATTCGCATCTGTTGAGTACATCATGCGAGAAGTCGATTATGGTTGGCTTATTCGCTACATGCACAGCACCGGTGCATCGGCGTTCTTCATTGTTGTTTACCTGCACATGTTCAGAGGCATGATGTACGGTTCGTATCAAAAACCTCGCGAGTTGCTTTGGGTGTTTGGTATGTTGATTTACTTGGCACTTATGGCTGAAGCTTTCATGGGTTATGTATTACCTTGGGGTCAAATGTCATATTGGGGCGCACAAGTTATTGTATCGTTATTTAGTGCTATTCCAGTGGTTGGTCCTGACTTAGTTGAGTGGATCCAGGGTGACTATGTTATCTCGGGTGCAACGCTTAACCGCTTCTTCGCACTGCACGTAATAGCGTTGCCACTTGTTATAGTTATATTGGTGTTTTTACACATCATTGCTTTGCATGAAGTTGGTTCTAACAACCCAGACGGCACTAACATAAAGCACAAGAAAGGTTCATTGGCAGAAGAAGACAAAACGTCTTATAAAATCCATGAGCACTATACTGATAAATACGACATTATTGACGACGTTGTGCCTTTCTTCCCGCATATCGTGTTGAAAGATTTAGTCGCATTTAGCGTGTTCTTGTTCGGCTTTTGTTACATCATGTTCTTTATGCCTGAAATGGGTGGCTACTTCCTAGAGCATCCGAATTTTGAAATTGCTAACCCTTATAAAACGCCGGCGCACATCTTCCCGGTATGGTATTTCACACCGTTCTATGCAATTTTGAAGGCCGTACCAGATAAGTTGTTCGGTGTATTGACCATGTTTGGCGCAATTGCCGTGCTGTTTGCTATTCCGTGGATAGATCGTGGTAAAGTAAGGTCATGGCGTTACAGATGTGGCCTGCATAAAGTCAACTTGTTGGTGTTCGCTGCAGTGTTTGTGTTCTTGGGTTACCTTGGTGGTACACCACAAGAGAACTGGAAAATTGTCGCTTCACAAATAGCTACTATTATGTATTTTGGTTTCTTTGTCTTACTTTGGATTTATTCAGGAAAAGAGAAAACCAAGCCAGTACCTGCGAGGATCACACTATGAAAAAATGGTTAGCAATATTACTGTTAGTGCCTACCTTCGCATTTGCTGCTGGGGGTGAATACCCTAACGATCATGCTGATATCGATTTAAGCGATAAGGCATCGCTGCAACGTGGCGCCCAAACCTTTATGAACTATTGTTTAGGTTGCCACCAAATGCAGTATCAGCGTTATCAGCGTACTTTCCAAGATATTGGTGTGCCTGATGAACTTGGCGACAAATACCTGCGTTTTACGGGTGAAAAAGTCAGTGACTATATTACTTCTCCAATGCCTGCAGAAGATGCCGCGACATGGTTCGGTGCTGCGCCACCAGACTTGACCTTGGTATCTCGTGTGCGTGGTGCTGATTGGATTTACACCTATTTGCGTACCTTTTATGTAGACGAGAGTAAGCCCTTCGGTGTTAACAATTTGGCATTCCCTAACGTGGGCATGCCTCACGTTCTGCAGGGACTTCAAGGAACGCCTAGATTAGCTACCGAAATGAAACTGATAGATGGTAAAATGACAGAAATCAGTGTTGGTTTACGTAGCGATGGCGACGGAAAACTGACAGCAGAAGAGTATGACCAGACTATTTTAGATTTGGTTAACTTTTTAGCTTACTCTGGTGAGCCATCAAGACTGCAATCAGAAAGTATCGGTAAAGGTGTATTGATATTCATCCTTATCTTCTTTGTGTTTGTTTACTTGCTCAAAAAAGATTATTGGAAAGACGTTAAAAAATAACGACTTACCTGTAGTAATAAAATAGAAGGGGCAGTGCGCCCCTTTTAGTGTTTTTAATTGTTTATTTTTTGCAATTCTCTTTTCGAGAGAGAATTCGGAGGTTTTAATGGCTGTAGCCGCGAACAAACGTTCAATCATGACGTTGTTTTCTGACAATATTGATATTTATAGTCACCAAGTACGCATAGTTTTGGCGGAAAAAGGTGTGGGCGTAGAAATTAGCTATATTGACCCGACGCAACTGAGCGAAGACTTGTTGGAGCTGAACCCATACGGCACAGTACCAACCTTAGTTGATAGAGAGTTAGTACTTTATAAATCTCATATTATCATGGAGTACTTAGACGAGCGCTTTCCACATCCACCATTAATGCCTGTTTATCCGGTATCACGAGGCGAAAGCCGTTTGATGATGCATCGCATTGAGCACGATTGGTATGCACTCGCTGCGAAGATATTCCGCAACGAACCTGGTGCTGACGAAGCTCGCCATGAGTTACGCGAATCATTGCTAGCTTTAGGGCCTATCTTTGCTGAAAAACCTTACTTCATGAGTGACGAATTCAGCTTGGTTGACTGCTACTTAGCACCGCTACTGTGGCGTTTACCAGCATTGAACATAACGCTAAGCGGCGCTGGCAGCAAAGATGTTGTGGCTTATATGAATCGTATCTTTGAACGAGGTTCATTCAAAGCTTCTTTGACTGACCAAGAGCGTGAAATTCATAATCCTCTATAATTAAGTTATTAAGTACGGCCGCTGTGTTCTGCTGGCCGTACTTTAACCATCCTTTACACTATTTTTCTTGTGACAATAATTTGAGAGACCCAATGGACAATATGACCAGCAACCAACCGTACTTGCTTCGCGCCTTTTGCGACTGGATAGTTGATAACGGTTTAACACCTTACATTGTGGTAGACGCAGATTTACCCGGTGTTGAAGTACCTAGACAGTTTGTCAAAGACGGACAAATTGTATTGAATATTTCACCAAGTGCCTGCGTTAACTTAAATGTCGGCTTAGAAGGGGTAGCCTTCCAAGCACGCTTCTCTGGACAGCCCATGCAAGTGTTTGTGCCAAGCATCGCTGTAAGTGCTATATATGCACGAGAAAACGGCGCAGGAACGGTATTCACGCACACTCCTGAAGAGTTGGCTGAATACGAGAAGAACACCTACAAGCAAGCAGGCTTGTCACCTGTAGAACCCCCTAAAAAACTGCAAAGCGTAAAACCAACTGAAAAAAGCCCAGCGAAAGCGGATAACACCACTGAGCAAAGAAGTACTGAAGCAAACAAGACCAGTAATACTAAAAGCCCATCAAAGCCAAACGACGGAAAGCCCAAAAGACCAAGCCTAAAAGTAATCAAATAACCCCCCCAAATATCAAGGGGTCAGGTTACTTGAAACAATCAAGGGGTCAGGTTCGTTGAATATCAAGGGGTCAGATTCGTTGAAAATATCAAGGGGTCAGATTCGTTGAAAATATCAAGGGAGCAGGTTACTTGAAACAAATTCAAACAATACCAAGGGGTCAGGTTACTTGAACTGCCCTTCCGAATTTCAAACATTAAAATCAAATACTAGCTTTTTAGTGCGCAAAATGGTGTCATAGGTTCTACTATATAATAGTTCGAAAGCCCATAACTCAAGAGAGAAGCATTATGAATAAACTAGTACTCATTATTTTGGCTATATTTTTGCCACCCATTGCTGTCTTCCTTAAAAGTGGCGCAGGGAAAGATTTGCTGATTAATATATTGCTTTGTATACTTTTTTACGTTCCCGGTATCATTCATGCGTTGTGGGTTTGCACTAAATAGTACGCACATAGGGTACCTACCAACGGGGGTAGTTACCTGAATTTTGTCGGGACTTAGCTAGCGTTATTAACACTATCTGTGATCTGCAGAAACTCTTTAGAGCGCCTGTCTCCGCCATGATCTAGATGACCCACGTAGCGCTTCAGCTGTTGCGATATTTGAAAGATAAACTTGTTGTTCCCCAGTATCCTAGACCTGTTTGTTGTTGTCGAAATTTGGTGCACCAAATTGTTCGGAAGTGGACACGATAATAAATCGTTGTAGATCCTTACCCGTTCCTCTTTGCTCTCACTAAGTGACAAGAACAATGGATGTGGAGTAATTAGGCTTATTTTTTTATTGCCTCCGTTAACGTGATAACTACTCCAGGGATAGGCCTTCGGATGTTTCACCATTCCTGCTCTAACTGGATTCATCTCTATATATCGGTATAAATGTAAAAGATATTCGTCACTGTCAACTAAGCTAGATTTAAATCGACCCTCCCAAAGTGTACCTGAACGTTCATACGTATTATTAATGTATCGAACGTAATAGCGGCCTAGGCTCTGCATTACATCGCTGATGCCTGTATGGGTGTCTGCTGTCAGCAAAAGGTGCACGTGATTAGTCATTAGCACGAAACAGTGCACTTTGACTGTGAACTTTTGCGCACATTCTTTCAATTTTGTTAAGTAAACGGCGTAATCCTTCGTTTGATAAAAGCATGCTTGACGATTATTGCCACGCTGAATAACGTGAACAGGAAAATTAGGAACTATAATTCTTGGATGACGTGCCAATGTGACTTACACCGTAACTGATAGTAATTTCAACAAATGTACTAGAGTTTATGTTCACATTTAACTGTTCTGAAGGATGAAAAATTGCTGTTTGAAGGGTGAATGTAAAAAGGGGAAGGTTCAACGAACCTGACCCCTTGATTTCAACGAACCTGACCCCTTGATTTTTTAGGGGATGAGTTCCATGACTCTTATTACTTTGGTGACGCCATCGACATTTCTGGCTGCTTCAACGGCGGCGGCGGCTTCTGCTTTGGTTAGTAAGCCCATGATAAACACTTCGCTATCTTCTACTATGAGGTCAAGTTTAAATAAGGGAATTTGTTCATCGGCAAGCATGATGGTTTTGATTTTTGAGGCTAGCCACACGTCATTCATCGTGGACGTTGCCGGAATAGGGCGTCCGAGCCTAATTTGATTGTGAACTTTGGTGACGTTTTGAACTGTAGAGGCCGTGTTTTCGACATTAACAATCATCGTCTGCACCGGCGCTTGGCCAGTTAACAGCACCTGACCATTATAGACATCAACACTGACTGCCGCCTCGTCTTTGACCATTGGAATATCATTAATGGCACTTCGAACTCTGCTTTGAGTTGTTTTGTCATCTATCTGCGTTCCGACCGTTCGTCTGTCTGTTGCAGAAGCAGTGGCAGCAGCACCTGCGGTTCCCACCGCCATGAGTGCGCAACCAGTTTGCATAAACGCAACGAAGATGATTAAGATCGTGGCGAATTTTCCCTTGCTAAACATAAACCCTTCTCTTTATTCTGAATCACTAATGGGGAACAGCGCGTTGTCAATTGACTCGCACAAATTATGGATAACGAGAAGATGCACTTCCTGTATTCTTGCCGTACGCGAAGATGGGACTCTAATTTCAACATCATTCTCGCTCAAGAACCCAGCCATTTCTCCACCATCTTTACCTGTTAAGGCAACAATTGTCATATCGCGCGTTAAAGCGGCTTCCATCGCATTAATAACGTTACGGCTGTTTCCGCTTGTTGAAATAGCTAATAGGATGTCACCAGGTTGTCCCAGCGCTTTAATTTGCTTAGAAAAAATTTCATCGTAACTGTAGTCATTCGCAATTGATGTAATGGTTGAGCTGTCTGTTGTAAGTGCCATTGCTGGAAGCGAAGGGCGATCGCGCTCATATCGATTTAATAGTTCTGATGAAAAATGTTGTGCATCGCCTGCTGAACCGCCATTACCGCAACTTAGTATTTTATTGCCACGAATAAGTGCTTGTACCATCATATTAGCAGCTTTCTCTATTGGAACAGGAAGTTCTTCTGCAGCTGCTATCTTAGTTTGAATGCTTTCGGTGAAGCTTTTTTTAATATTATCCAGCATTTATTGCCCCTTAAGTCGTGTCCATTCGGTGACTTTTTCTAGTTATTAATTTTTATATGCTCGTCGCTACACGTTCTTAATCCAGTTTACCTGTTCGCCGTCTATTGCTACAACATCTATTCGTAAATTTGTGTGGTGAGGATTCAATTTCTTTTGTAACAAATAATAATTAATCGTCCTTTCAAGCCTTTTTCTTTTGCTTGGTGTGAACTGTTCCGCCGCAGAACCCCGGCTGGCTGTCGATCTAAACTTTACCTCAACAAAAACAAGTTGGTTTTCATCAAGCATAATTAAATCTATCTCTCCGACCTTTGCTTTATAATTTTGTTCCACAAACCGAAGAGAATTTTCGAGTAAGTAGCTCTTTGCCCTCTGCTCTGCTTCATAACCAACTAAGCTGGCCATGAATTGGTGAGACGGCAAAGATTAAAAACCGTCTACTTGAGTAATTGAATCATCCTGAATAACTGCGCTGGGTAAACTACGGATCACTTGAAGCTGTTCGTTAACCGTTAGCTTTCCTGACAAACCTTTTAAATCAGTATGGCTAAAATACGCCAACTGCTGCATTTGTTCGGAGAACTGAAACGCGTCATAACCAAAAGCAAATAAACGTAAAAACGAACTGGGTGGCTTGTTCCACAAATTATCTACCTGTTGAGCAAGCGCACTATCTCTTTGCGCCGGCATTAAAAAGGGCATGTCAACGAATACCAAACTGCGCAAATCGCGGATGCTATTTTTGTTAAGTTGATGTTGATAGCTATAGGAAGTTGCAAATACAGGAATAGTCCTGTCGGTGAACAAGCTAATACTAGCCTCAATAATTGGGTTTAATAATTCCACTTGCTGCGGCAAGGCAAAAACGACAAACGCGTCTACATCTCTTCTGTTGCGCGTTACGCTGTGAACAGTTTCTGAGCTCAAGTTGGATAGTTGATTAATGCGTCGTTGGCTTTGCAACACATCAAGGGCCGCCGTAATACCAACACGCAAGCCTTTATTGTCTGAAAAGGTCACAATTTTGGGCGGTTTTATCGCATCTAGTCCATTCAGCGCAATCCATTGTTCGTTAAATGCGTCTACCATCCTACGACTGAGCGAAGAGCCATTACTGATAATAATCGGCGTGCGCATCCCTTGTTTTTTCATCAAATTGGCAAGCTGTGCTGCTTCATCTTCTGGGGCGAGGGCAAAATATACTTTAGCGGATGTACTTTCAGCATTGAAAATCACACTTTGCGACTGGTTTTGTGCTTGTTCTTGATTCGCTTGCATAAGCGCATTGTCAGATGAGCCTGTCGCTAAGTCACTATTTGGTAAGTCACTCTTTGGTAAGTCACTATTCGCCAAGTCAACAAACTCATCCTGCAGCAATGCCGCAACGGTGTTGTCGTCATCGCCAATCTTCGACGTTGTGCGAGAAAGACGGTTCAAGTAGACCAGCATTGAATCGGGTAGGTTAAAGTTTTTCACTATGCTTACATGTTCACGCAGTAACGGCCCTATGACAATGTCGTATTGCATCAAACCTTCGGGTGTAATTTCATCACTCACAAAACTCGCCGTATCGGAGCCTGTATCCAAGAAGCGAATGTTCGGGATCGTCTCCCCTGGATTGTTATTATTGATATTTTCTAATTTTGCAAAGTAGGCCGTCATAATGCCTTGTTTAATCGCATCCCCTTGCACTTCCACACGGCCACTCAGCGGCAGCAAAACAGCAATATTGCGAACTTCCTTAAGTGTTTGTGCGAGGTATTGTTTAACACCGCTTGGTAAGCTAAGCGAAAGTGGGTGAGTCGGATTTTGTCGTTGCCAAAAGACGATTGCTTGCTGTCTGCTCGCATCCGTTAGCTTTTCATCTTCCAATATATTAGCCAATGACAAATACGCACGCATAAAAGGATTGCTTTGTCCCATAGCATTTTGAGTTGACTTGGACGATTTTAAAAACCACTGCCACAATATCTGCTCTGGCGCCACTCGTGAACTTCTGTCGATATTTGTTGGATCGTCGGCGTTTGACACGCGATCAACATTCAATGGGCTATCGGCGTTTAGCTGTTGGCTTAATACATTAGCAGCTAAATCCCAACGTTCATGCAATGCGGCCAAATGTGCGATAAGCACTTCTTTTCTAGCGATAAATTGATTTGCGGTAATAGGGGTAAGCCATGAAATCATGGTGTCTATTGGCGTTTGGATCAGTTCAGCAGACAGGCCCGCTGCATAGTGTTGTATTAATGCGCATTCTGCTTTCAATAGCAGTGAATATTGTTGCTGTAGCGGATTTTCTAAGAATGGTTCAATAGTGGCGATGATTATATCAGCTCTACGACATTCGCCAGCGCTTTGAAAGTCTTGAGCCGCAGCGAGTAAAAGGCTGTTCCGTTGCTCGATATCCCCGTTTTGTAGCCATTCTACTTCCGCTTTCTGCAGTGCTTTCTCAGCATTGTTCAGAACCACTTCCTTCGAAGGCTTGTCTATCTTATCGACCGGTTTCTGAGCCGTTTTTGTTGTTTGAGTGGCACAACTGCTTAAAAAAAATAAAATGAATGCGATAAGCACATACTTGCCATATGTGCGTGCCATGTTTTGTAAATTGGAAAATACGTTCACAAGTGCTCTCAAATAACTAATATACTGCTAGTTTACTCAAGCTCAGGTAAATATCTATCAACTTTGACATATTCTGTTCTAAAGTACGTGTAGAAAGTGTAAAAGCTGTGGTTTGATTTAGTGTAATATTGCCGGCGTGCAACTAAGAGTTGGAAAATAAAGAAAAATGCAAACTACGACAACATCGGGAACGTTATACATTGTGCCCACGCCCATTGGGAACTTATCTGATATTAGCTCTCGAGCGCTTGATATCCTCAACGAGGTTGATTTGATCGCGGCCGAGGATACACGCCACACGTCTCGCTTGTTATCGCATTATGCTATAAGCACATCGACGATTTCGATGCATGATCATAACGAAGCCGCTCGCTCCAGCCAATTAACGTCGAAACTGCTTGAAGGTAAAAACATCGCGCTGGTTTCTGACGCAGGAACGCCGTTAATTAGCGATCCGGGGTTTATTTTTGTGCGAGACTGTCGAGAAAAAGGAATACCTGTTATCGCCTTACCCGGTCCATGCGCGTTGACTACCGCATTGAGTGCGTCCGGTCTGCCTACCGACAAATTTACTTTTCATGGCTTTTTACCGGTAAAACAGCAAGCCAAGGCTGAAGCGCTAAAATTACTCATCAACTCGGGTTCTACAACCGTATTTTATGAAGCACCTAGGCGCATACGAGATACGATTGCGGCGTGTCACGAAAACCTGCAAGAAGATCACGAAATTGTATTGGCAAAAGAGATTAGTAAAACCTTTGAAACCTACAAACAAGGTCGAGCGGAAGATATTCTAGAATGGCTAGACGCAGACCCAGTTCACCAAAAGGGTGAGTTTGTTTTGATGATTTACTGCCCTAACAACTTAAACTCGGATGGTGCATCGCAAGAAGCGTTGGCATTACTTGCGCTCTTAGCAAAGGAATTGCCCTTAAAAAAAGCTGCAGCCTTAACCGCAGCGCACTACGGTCTTAAGAAAAACGCACTTTATGCAATTGGCTTAGACACTCTCAAATAGGTCTTCAACGCGTTGACGAAGCTCTTCTATTTCAGTGATATCTGCGGGGGCGATAAAAATGGTGTCGTCACCTGCAATGGTGCCAAGCACGCCGTCGGTGTGACTTAGTGAATCAAGTAGACGCGCTATAAGTTGCGCAGCACCCGGACTGGTGCGAATAATTACCATGACATTGTTGTGCACAATATCTAGCACAAGCTGTTTTAGCGGACTTTTTGCCGTCGGCATACCAAGCTCAGGCGGCAAGCAATAAACCATATCACCGCGTGCATTTCTGGTTCGTACTGCACCGAACTTGCTCAACATACGAGACACTTTAGACTGGCTTATATTGTCAAAGCCAGCCTCTTTCAACGCATTAACAATTTCACCCTGCGAACCGTAACTTTCGGTTTTCAATAGCTCTTTAAATGATTTTACTAGGGCGTCTTGTTTGCTAGATGACATATTGCTGAAAGCCTCATTCTGGATAATGGCGTATTCTGCATCAGCGAGCCTCTTTTCGCAAACGAATGTGACTAAAAGGTGTTAGCGAATTGTTAGTGTTGTGTCCTTTTTGTGAAGATAGGCGTAAAAGAATGGGATAAGACCATCGGGTGATTGAGATCTTTCCGTATATAGATTATTGTGTCGCCCGCAAATAAAAGCTTTTATTAACAGGAGAATTTTATGAAGGTAGCTGTACTAGGCGCCGCTGGTGGTATCGGTCAAGCGTTATCATTATTATTGAAAACACAATTACCTGCTGGCTCTGAGCTAGCATTGTATGACGTTGCACCTGTTGTTCCAGGTGTTGCTGTTGATTTAAGTCACATCCCAACTGATGTTGCTGTTTCTGGCCATGGCAAAGATGACCTAGCTGAAGCACTTACAGGTTGTGATATTGTTTTAATTCCTGCGGGCGTACCAAGAAAGCCTGGTATGGACCGTTCTGATTTGTTCAACATCAATGCTGGTATCGTTAAAAACCTTATCGAAGCCGTTGCCGATAATTGTCCAAAAGCTTGTATCGGCGTTATTACTAACCCGGTAAACACAACGGTTGCTATTGCTGCCGAAGTGCTTAAAGCGAAAGGCGTATACGACAAAAACAAATTGTTTGGTGTAACTACGCTAGACGTTATTCGTTCAGAAACGTTTGTTGCAAACCTTAAGGGTTTAAAAACCACTGAAGTTCACGTTCCTGTTATCGGCGGTCACTCTGGTACCACTATTCTTCCACTTCTTTCACAAGTTGAAGGCGTAAGCTTCACTGACGAAGAGATTGCAAGCTTAACAACGCGTATCCAAAACGCAGGTACCGAAGTTGTTGAAGCGAAAGCTGGTGGCGGTTCTGCTACGTTGTCTATGGGTCAAGCAGCTGCACGTTTTTGCTTATCACTCGTAGCTGCAATGCAGGGTGAAGCGGTTATCGAATACACATACGTTCAAGTAGATGGTTCTGATGACGCTGCATTCTTCGCTCACCCAGTACGTTTGGGCGCAAATGGCGTTGAAGAAATTCTGCCATACGGCGATTTAAGCGATTTTGAAGAAAATGCGAAAAACTCAATGCTTGACGGTTTGCGTGGCGACATCAAAATGGGTGTCGATTTCGTTAACGGCTAACATCTGTCATGTGAGATAAAATTAGCCGGCTGTTTATTGAATTAGACAGCCGGCTTTTTTGTTACTGATGCTTTATGCTTGGGAAATACGCAGGCGTTTATGCGACTTGTGCGTATGCTTTGCAACTCTAATTACTAATACAAAAAAACCAATTCAACGATATTTTCATATACATACTTATTCTGTTAATAAAACATTGCCTGTATATCAGGGCGTTTGAACAATACAAAAGATTTGCATATCTTAAATGATGAAAAGGGCGTGCATGATAAATAAACTGAAAGAATTTTTTAAAAATGAAATCGCATTAAGTGCCTCCAACATTACAAATACACAACAACAGCATAGTTTAGAACAAGCCTGTGCCTTACTGCTGATGGAAGTATCTAATGCCGATTTTGAGCAATCCGATGTTGAAAAAGAAAAAATAAAGCAGGTCCTGCAATCGTTGTTTGCTTTGTCAGATGAAAAGCTCGCTGAGTTATTCGAATACAGCAAACAGGCAAGTAAAGACACCACCTCGTTGCACCCGTTTACATCGATGATAAATGACAGTTACGAATACGATCAGAAAGTAAACCTACTGGGTTTAATGTGGAAAGTCGCTTATGTTGATGATGACCTAGATAAATACGAAGAAGCAGTCATTAGAAAGGTAGCTGAGTTGCTGTACATTGCGCACAGTGATTACATTAAAGTAAAACACCATGCAGAAGGCGAGAGAAAATAGACGTTGGACGCGAAGCTGTGCTTAGATGCGAAAGCTTAAAATCATTAAGAACGATAAGGGGAAACTAGCATGGAAGGATTTGCTATTAACACGAAGGTAAGTTGGAGTTGGGGTAACGGCACGGCTGAAGGAAAAGTGAGTTCTCGTTTTACCGAGAAAGTAACAAAAACTATCAAGGGAACTGAGGTGACAAGGGAGGCTTCCCATGAATGCCCCGCTTATTTAATTGAACAAGATGGCGGTGACGAAGTTTTAAAATCTCATAGTGAAGTAGAGAAAGTAAACACATAGCAAAAAAATAGGCCGCATACGCGGCCCATCTAATATAACTGTTTGCTAATAATGAATATCAACGGGTGTTGATAGCGCTGGTGTAAAAACAGTCTACTGGGTACGCAGCGCTTAGTGGAACAATTCTTCTAGTGCTTCATTGTCTCTTGCAATGCCTTCATCTCGTCATGCAGGCTCTGCGCTTCGGCTTTCACGGCACGCAATGTCGCCATTGCAGCTGCGGGTTGATCAGCACCCATCGCCTCGTCGAGTACCTCCAGTACCTTGTCTTCAACTTCTTCCAGTTGGTTTACAAAGGTAAAGTCTTGGTTTGAAGAGATGCTGCTCGCAATCTTCGTGTACATTTTTCTCGCCTCAACTGCCCACGACGATCCTTTTTCAACGTCGCCTTGTTCCGCAATAGCAAGTGGCTGCAGCTGCGCGATGGTCTTCTCTTTATTTTCGACCATGCGGCTGAAGGTTGACTTAACTGACATGTTATCAACTTCCTTCATCGCGTCTTCATAAAAACCGATCCCAGCGTGTAATACTTGAATGACATCCGTTACTTTTTCGACTTGTTTTACTTGATTCGTCATAAATACTCCTGTTATTCATTGTTTAAAAAGCGTTGCATACTATTTTCATTACACAGTAGCGCCACTTTCTCATTGAATATGAAGCAAGAGTTGTACCGAACTTAAGCTATTGATTCTTATGTTATTAATTCATCTTTCAATGAATAAAAAAAGGGACTCTTACAAATTTACATAGGGTCCCTTACTTTTTTACAGGGTGTCGCTAAGCTTGCCTACAACGAATTTACCCAGTATTACGTAAACCAATAGCAATACCCGTAATCGTTACCATCATCGCCATTTCCAACGTTGCTGTGTCGTTATCGTTATAATCTGACGAGCCTTCTTTACGAATACGGTCTAACAACTCAATTTGTAAGTAATGCAGTGGCTCGAGGTAACCTCCACGTATCTCCATTGACAGCTTACCGTGCGGGTCGTCTTCCATCATGTCGGTGTGATCTAGAATGCGCAGTATCGAAGCAATGCTTTGCTTCAGCTCGGCGCGCAGGCCTTCGCCGAAGTGCTTAAGATTATCAGGCACTAGGCGAGCGTCGTAAGCTGCACTGATATGCGGCTCAGCTTTTTTGAAGACCATATCTAGCATCGACAATCTGGAGTTGAAGAATGGCCAGTTATCAATCATATCCTGCACCGCTTCTTCGCTGCCATCTTCAATAACGCTTTCGACTGCTTTCATGACACCTAACCAAGACGGCAATACCATGCGGGTTTGCGCCCATGCAAATATCCAAGGAATAGCGCGTAAGCTCTCGATGCCGCCCTGCGGGTTTCGTTTAGCCGGGCGGCTACCTAGTGGTAGTTTGCCCAGTTCCTGCTCAGGAGTTGCAACGCGAAAATAAGGCACAAATTCCGGATCTTCTCGCACTACGCCGCGATAGTTATCGCGAGCCTTTGCAGCCATTTTAGTAATAGTTTCGCGCCATAGAGGCTTCGGAGCTGGTGGCGGGCAGAGCATTGCTTCAACCACTGCGGCTGCATATATGGACAAACTGCGTTTAGCCAACTGCGGCATTCCGAATTTGTAGCGGATGGTTTCGCCCTGTTCAGTTACTCTGAATCCACCCGTTAGTGAACCTGGAGGCTGTGAATGTATCGCAGCTTTTGCTGGCAACCCACCGCGTCCAATTGTTCCACCTCGGCCATGAAACAAGGTTAGGGTCACAGATTTCTCTTCAGCTAACGCGACCAAAGCTTCTTGTGATTCATATTGTGCCCAACCTGCAGCAAGCGAACCTGCGTCTTTTGCTGAATCAGAATAGCCGATCATTACATACTGACGACCTTTGATGTAGCCCCGATACCAGTCTATGTCGAGTAAATTGCGCATGACTTTTGGTGAATTATTTAAATCATCGAGGGTTTCAAATAATGGTGCCACAGGCATTGGCCAACTTAAGCCCGCTTCTTTCAATAGTAGCTGAACAGCCATCACATCAGATGCTTCTCGAGCCATCGAAATAATGTAAATACCGAAGCTTTCTCTACTGTGGCGAGATATGACAGCACAAGTGTCCAAGACTTCTTGCACGTCCTCACTCGGCTGCCAGTTGCGGGGTATCAGAGGACGTTTAGAGCTAAGTTCACGCAGCAAGAACGCCTGCTTGTCATCTTCACTCCACTGCGCGTAATCACCTAGGCCAAGGTAACGAGTGAGTTCACTGAATACGTCCGCGTGGCGATCCGAATCCTGACGAATATCCAACTGCAACAAATTCACGCCAAAGCTGTGTACTCTGCGAATGGTGTCCTTCAATACACCTTCTGCGATAACCGACATACCACATTCGTGCAATGATTCGTAACAGGCTGATAATGGCGTTAACAGCTCGTCGTTGTTTGCGACCCATTCCTCAACAGGAATAAGGTTGTCGCGGGTTTTCTCTAATTTGTTTCTAATGGCTTTAAGAGCGGCTCTGTACGGTTCTTTTGCGTCACCTACCATAGCGCGCAAGTTGTCATTACAGTCATTCATGGAGAGCTCAATGTACAAGTCATCCATATCTAAGGCGAATAACTTTGCAGCTCTGCGTCGCGCAAGCATCAGAACTTCTTCGGTGACCTTTGAGGTGACGAATGGATTACCATCACGATCGCCGCCCATCCAAGAACCTATTTGCACTGTTTTAGCGTCGAGGGGTAGGGTAATGTCGAACTCGGCTTTAAGGTACTCTTCTAATTCACGCAAGAACTCAGGCACCGCTTCCCATAACGAGCTTTCGATGACTGAAAAGCCCCAACGTGCTTCATCTACGGGAGTTGGGCGCACAGAACGGATCTCTTCAGTGTGCCACGCTTGGCTAATCAAGGCCGCAATGCGGTTTTTGACCTTTCCACGGTCTTTGCTGGTCAAATTAGGTGCATGCAGCGCTTCTAGCTGAGCGGCAAGCTGCCTGTGCTTATGAATAAGCGTGCGGCGAGTTACTTCAGTAGGGTGCGCCGTTAATACCAAATCAATGTTGAGATTCTTCACTGCAGCGATGATTTTTTCTTTATCAGCGCCTATAGTTTTAATTTTTTCAAGCGACGAAGCCAGCGATTCATCACGCTGATTAGCACTGTTATATTCCTGCTCAGCGATGTTGGCTAAGTTTAAGAACTGCGCGAAGGCTCGTCCAATCGTTAGCAATGATTGATTGTCTAAACTCGAAAATAAAGCGGTGAGGCGGTCTGTGCTTTTCGTATCATCCGCGTAAGAGTCGCGACCGTCCTGTCTGATTTGCTCTATTTTTTGTAACCATTCGCTGCCTAATTCAGCTTCAATGGTTTCACCAAGTGTTGCACCCAAGTAACGTACCGTATCCTTTAATTGTGCGTCGAGCGAATCGTTCATATTTCCAGTGTTCCTTAATTAAAAACATTCTCAACAAGATACTAATCATTAGTGCTAAAGTCTAATTCTTAGGTTTATAACTTACTATTACTTGGCATAAGCAGTGAATTTTAAAGCTTTTGAGAATGTGTTAAGCTACGCCCTTTAAACCACTAACTTAAATCATTAAATCACTATTTTGGAGACCCTGTGTCAGATAAGTATTCAACAGTAGAATCACAAGCAAGTTACGGTATCGGTTATCAAATGGGTGAGCAACTTGCCTCAAACCCTTTCGACGGACTAGACGTAGAAACAGTATTAACTGGTTTAACAGACGGTTTTAATCGTGCTCAGCCACAAGTTGACAACAACGATTTACGTGCAGCGTTCACCGAAATTCACGAACGCATGCAGGCTGCGAAGCAAGAGCAATTTGCAGGCGCGGTTGAAGAAGGTGCTAAGTTCTTAGCTGAAAACGCAAATCGTGAAGAAGTGCTTACCACTGAAACGGGTTTGCAGTACGAAATATTGACTGTGGGCGAAGGCGAAAAGCCAACTCCAGCATCTACAGTCCGTACTCACTATCACGGTACGCTTATCAACGGCGACGTTTTTGACAGTTCTTATGAGCGCGGCGAGCCAGCTGAATTCCCAGTTGCAGGCGTCATCAAGGGTTGGACTGAAGCATTACAAATGATGCCTGTTGGTTCTAAGTGGCGTTTATACGTACCACATGATCTTGCTTACGGTGAGCAAGGTGCTGGTGGCGCGATCGGTCCATTCAGCACACTAGTGTTCGATATTGAGCTACTAGATATCGTTGGCTAGTGATTGACAATGCATTGACTGAGCTTTTGAAATGCTCGATCTAAAGCGATGTAATTGAAATTAGATAGAAGGAAGCATGTTTTGCTTCCTTTTTTTATGGAGGCGAATTACGTTCAATTGCGGGCAGTATTGCTAAGCGAAGCTTTTTGCTATTTTTCTTTACCAGGCACTTGGATCGCACCCACTTCAAGCATCGGCGCGGCATCTAAATTTTCGGCATCCATCATGGTTGCAATGCGCTGCATTGTTGCTACCAACTGCGTTTGCTCCCACTCTTCTAGTTTTTCGAAGCGATCTATAAAGTGTTCTTGTAGCGGTTTTGGTGCATTAGCTAGCGCCTTTATGCCAAGTTCAGTGAGGTGTAAGCCAACTTTGCGCTTATCAACGGTTGAGCGTTCCCTAACAACCAGTTCCCGCACTTCGAGTCGGTCTAGTATATTTGTGACGGTTGCCGAGCTGAGGTTAATGCTGCTTGCGATATCTTTTACCATCACGCCATCATGGGCTGATATTTCCTGCAAAACGAAAAGCTGTGGCGCGGTAAGTCCCGAATCTTTGTTTAGCTTCTTGGAATATAAATCAATGGCTCTAATTACTTTTCGTAAAGAAACTAACAGTTCTTCGTATTTTTTCATCGTTCAGCGGTGCTCGTTATAGTTTATTGTTATTAATTAGAACTCTAACAAAAAAAGTCAGTTTTCACTGCTTTTATCGATAAAAATGGGTTTAAATACTATTTATCGATGTAAATTCAATCAATAATGCATGAATTTAGTTCGACATGGATCTATTATTTGCTGCCTTAGTCCCAATGTTACATAGAATTAACACAATTAAAGCTCGTTAAATTTGATTTTAGTACCAAAAATAGTCAATAATATGCGTCGACTTCTAATTAATTGAGTGCGACTAAAATATTATGGTTACGAAAAAAGGTCAAAACACACTAATGACCAATTTCAAAAAACACGACATCCTTGCAATATTTGCGGCTGTGCTTTCCCCAGCACATGGCGGTTCACACTCTCCTACGTGACTGCTTAACAACTTTGTCCTTACCAATGGGACACCAATGATACGTTGAGTTCTGCTCAGTTCATCAAATTTTCAAATAGATTATTTAGACATTTCATTTGTGAATAGATAACAAAGAAAAACCATGAGCTTAGATTCAGCCAGGAAGTATTCAGTATCGAAATTGGCAGTTACCGTACATGAGAAAAGAGAATGTACACCAGAGATTTTTAAGCTTCATTTTAGATGGTCAAAAAATTTAGTTTACAGGAAATAGCTTTATTTCTGGTGAGCCAGAATCGAAAAGCGACAACCTACTAGGTTTGCCATGAGTAACGAAGTCATCTTTATAATGATTGAAGTGGCGAACAACAGAAACAAAACTACGAGAAACAGCATCGATAAAGTGAATGCTGTTCTACTAAAGAGATTTTAATTTTGGAGACAACAATGAGTTCGGTTAGTTGGAAGAGAATAGTAATAAAAGTGGGGAGCGCGTTGATTGCTCCAAACCAAAAGGGTTGTAGTAGCCATTATTTATTAGGTATTGCTCAGTTCATCGTGCGCTGCAAATCAATGGGCATTGAGGTGGTACTAGTATCATCGGGTTCTGTTGCAGCGGGTTCGCACCTGTTTAATGAACAAGAAGAAGGCTATAAGCCGTCTATCGCGGTCAAGAAAGCAATGGCGGCAGCCGGACAAATGGAAATGATGACTACTTGGGATCGCTTATTCGATTTCCCAACAGCTCAAATTTTAGTGACTCACGGTGATTTGAGAGACCGCGAACGCTACATAAGTATTCAAGAAACCATATTTAGTTTGCTAGAAAACGGCATTTTGCCAATCTTGAACGAGAACGACACGGTAACAACCGACAAACTAAAAGTAGGCGACAACGATAACTTGTCAGCCATGGTTGCAGCCGCAGCAGACGCAGATACCTTAATTATTTGCTCTGACGTAGACGGGCTTTATGACAGCAACCCACATACAAACGCAGACGCCAAATTACTGTCTACGGTTCCGTTCATTACGGATGAAATTTTTGAAATGGCCGGAGGTGCAACTAGTTCAGTTGGTACTGGTGGCATGAAAACAAAAATTGAAGCAGCCGAGAAGGCAGTTGCTCACGGCATCGATACTTACATTGTTAATGGTTTTACTGTGCAGACGTTCAACACGTTACTGGCGGGTAAAAACCCAGGCACGCATTTTGCGCCAGATAAAAAACCAATGAACGAACATTTACACTGGATGACACACACTTCGACCGCACAGGGTGAAGTGGTTGTTCAGAATGATTTTAACACTGAGCTTGAAGGCGATAGTGAACAACTTACTAGCAACGAAATCATTGCGGTAAACGGCGACTTTGCCGTTGGCGACACCATTTTGGTAAGAAAAGACGACGGCACTAGAATTGCAAACGCCAAGTCAAACTACAGCAGTTGTTTGCTGAGTTTCATAGCCGAACAAGATGATGAAGAATTTGCTACTAAGTTTCAAGACAGCACTGGCCCGATAATATCAGATAGTAATATAGCCCTACTGGAGGACAAATGAGTTTAATTAAAGACCTATCAAGAAAAGCAGCAGAAGCAGCGCAAATCCTATCTGTTTTGGATGAGGCGGAAAAAAACGCTGTTTTAATGGATATGGCTAAAACCTTGCGTGACAATGCAAGCGGTATCATCGAGAACAACGCTAAGGACTTAGTTAACGCTAAGAATAACGACCTAGCTGCGTCCATGATCGACAGACTGACGCTGAACCAAGAGCGCATTGAAGCGATGGCTGAAGGACTGGAAACAGTTGCTATATTGCCGGACCCAGTTGGCGTTGAAAGAGATTTAGGCACTCGCCCGAACGGTCTACAAATTAGAAAAATGAGAGTTCCGCTAGGCGTAGTCTGCATGATTTATGAAGCACGTCCAAACGTGACTGCAGACGCCGCAGGTTTGTGCTTTAAATCGGGCAACGCAGCGATTTTACGCGGTGGTAAAGAGGCATTGGAATCAAGCTTGTTCATCGCAAACTTGCTACAAGATGTGCTAGAAAAGCATAACTTGCCAAGAGAGCTGATTTCGGTAGTACCAAACGCCGATAGAGCGCTGATGCAAGAGTTGATGGAACAAAAAGACTATATTGACGTGATTATACCGCGCGGTGGTGAAGGCCTTATCAATTACGTAACGGAAAACAGTAAAGTACCTGTTATCCAGCACTTCAAAGGTGTATGTCACCTGTATATTGATAAAGAAGCGGACATTGAAACTGCTATCAACTTGCTAGTAAACGGCAAAACCCAGCGAACGGGTGTATGTAATGCACTTGAAGGCTTGCTAGTACACGAAGACATTGCTGAAGATTTCTTAAGTGTCGCGGGTCCTATTCTAGAAGAGCATTCTGTTAAAGTGAACAGCTGTGAAAATTCAAGCAAGTACTTTAATAACGCAACCGTAATTAAAACCGACGGTTTCGGTGAAGAGTACTTGGACTTAGAGATAGCCGTGCGCATTGTACCGACTATCGATGCAGCCATGCAGCACATTGCTCGGTTCGGTAGTCATCACACTGAAGTTATCTGCACTCAGAACGAAGTGACCGCTAAGCGCTTCCAGCGTACTGTGGATTCATCCGTTGTTATGGTGAATGCGTCATCGCGTTTCTCTGATGGCAGCCAGCTAGGTTTGGGTGCTGAAATTGGTATCGCAACGACTAAGCTGCACGCTTACGGGCCGATGGGCTTGGAGTCATTAACTACTGAGAAGTATTTGGTGAATGGTGTGGGGCAGGTTAGGGCTTAGGCTTTAATGAATTGATTGATGAGGGCTAGCTTTGCTAGCCCTTTTTTTGTGGCTGCTAATTAGTGTTGGCAGTGTCTCTTATGACGATGTTTCGGAATGTGCTGTTTGCGTTAGGGTTATTGACGTCGTGATCCATGATGAATACGAGCTCTACTGAGTCTTGGGTGAAGTATTTGCCTACTGGGATGTAGAAGCGTTGGTATTCGCCGTTGCCAGTGTACTTGAAGTCGTTAATGCCCCATTTTTGTGTGCCGAATAGTTGGAATGATAGGGTTCTATCAAGTGCATTGCCTGGTAAAAAGCCAAGGCCGTGGATATCACCTATACTGCTGCTTTTGAAATCGAACTCAAGAACAGTTGTTGGTGTGATGTTCATTCCGTCTAACAACACTTTTCTCCATCTATTGCCTACAAGCTCAACGCCCATGCCATCATCGGTTAGCGTTACTGTACCAACTTGATCCTGTTCGGGTAAGTCGGTATAAAAAGTGAGAGTGCTTAAATCTAAAAAGTCAGCAGGCTCATCAATTTGAGTTGATTCATATACCCTCACGTTTCTAAATACTGCATTGGCATTAGCTGCTCGAAGGTCGTTATCCAGAACGAAAAGAAGTTGATTAAAATCACCTTGGAAAAACAGGCCAACCGGCACACTAAATGCCTGCTTACCATTACCCTTTAAATAACGGTAAATTTGAATGCCCCAATCTTGATTGCCAAAGAAATTAAACGTCGTTTCACGGCTTATTTTATTATCATTTTCAAAACCAATACCGTGAATTTCAGCCTCTGCTTCACTCTCAAACTCGAATTCAAGTACCGTATTTTTAGTAACGGTATATGCAAAAGGAATGCTCTTCCAATTGTTACCAGTTAGCTCTAATTCAAAAGGCGAAGTGCTAGTAATTGTATTGCCTGACTTATCTTGATTATCAAACGATGACAGCGTTGTTTGTTGAAAATTGATGAAATCACTACTAACTTCTATTTCGAAGAACTGGGTGTCTCGGCCATTTGAATTTTGAACTGTAATTTGTACTGGATTACTACCAACTTGTTCTGCAGTTGGTAGCCAGCTAATTAATCCAACAGAATCGATTGTCATTCCTGTTGGGTAGATATCAAGTGTGAATATAATTGAATCACTGTTATCGACATCTAGCGTATTATCGCTGTCATATTGATAATCTTCACCGACGTTTGCCACTAAATTTGCTGTTGATGTTATTAGCGGTGACGGTGATATGACTTCAATCTCCGAGATACAAGCGTTGAACCCATTCGTAGCTTGTTCTATATATGGGTTTATTTGTTCGATACTGCAACTGGAAAATTGACTTAAACCGCCGCTTACAGACGGATTCATAATGAAGCCAGAAGGAGTGCTACTGCACGATGAGCCACCTTGGTTGTCGTGAGGGGCGCCGAAATTGTGTCCTAATTCATGAGCTAGGATAATCGGAGTTAGCGTTCCAAAACGCTGTGTAATACTAACAGATGAGTTGTAGCATAGCGAGCCTACATAAGCGATTCCGACGGTTGAACCATTTAAATCTTTACCGGTGAATAAGTGCCGTAGACCAGGGTTTGGCGTGCTGGTATTTCTAAAGTCAACAATTAGTACTGAAGGATCGGTGGATGTTAACGTGCCGTTGTCATTTAGTTCTACTACATCAGACAAGGTTAATTGTACATTTAGTTGCTCACTAAAAATACCATCAGCAATATTGAGTGCATTTATCATATCGACAGCAGCGTCATTGCTTGCTGCGACATACTCTGTGTCAGCAACTAAAGTTATATTAATTTCTTTGGCTGCTGAAATCGCAAGTGTTTCTCTTAGATCTGCAACGTAGTTATTATACGATAATTTTGAATATGCTTTTTCACCATGCAAGGCGCACGTACCGTTATGTTCAATATCTGCGATGTCTATGACCGCAGTAATATTGTCCGAAGCCGATTTTCTTGATTTTCTACCTCGTAGCGCATTACTTGCCATTGAATTTTCGAAGTTATCTAATTTTTCGATTAAATATAGTGATTTCCCGTCGTAAAATGCGCCAGTGATTACACCGTTTTGTTCAGTAAAGCGGGCCCAAGAGTTAACTGTTCCTTCAATAGAGCCTTTAAAGATCTTAGTTTCATTTGTCTTTTTTTGTTTTGAGTAGTGTTTGAGAAGTGTTTTATTACTTTCTAATTTAAATTTGATTTTTTGATCGTTTACTAATATCGAGTAGGTCATTTCTCCTGTTTTTAGAGCCGGAGTCATTTCAGTAGAGGAAACTATGTCGGCTGCTAAGATAGTCTCTCCCTCAATGGCTGCGCTTACCGACAGTGACACGAGCGCGAGAAAAATGCATTGGGAGAGTAATAACTGAGATTTTATAATTCGTAGTAGGACGTTTTTCACTTTTGTACACCTTTAAAAAGCAACATCCGTTGTGGCTGTAAATGTTTTGTCAGCGCAAGATAGCGAATTCTAATGTTAAAAGATACTGTCGTAAAATAGGTACATTGTGGATAAATGTCTATTTCTTTAATCTTTAGAGGGGATTACAGATTAATTTGCGACATTTACTTCTTTCATATTTGTAATCGCGTCTACTTACTGAAATAGTAACGACTCGAATATATTAAAACTGAATCGCATAGATTAACCTAGAGACATCCTAGTTGTTCCCGGTATTGATTCTCTGAAATTTATCTTATAAAAGTAGTCTTTGGGACTGAGCTATACTTTGCAACAGGAAACTGATTGGTATCAAATAATGAAGACGAGCAATGGACTGTTTTTTAAACAATTATTAACCGTATCAATGATTGGGACACTTAGTGCTTGTCAGATTTTTACTGAATCCCGCTTCGATCAGCTTAGCTATTCGTCTCGTTCAAAGCAGAGTATATCGCAGGCGTTTATTGATATCGAACAACCTGGCGACAAGCTCATAAAGATATTCAAAAATGGGAGCCAGAACAGGGTACTAACAACTAATGAGCTCTCTAAGTTAGTTAAAGAATCGAATGTAAAATTTTACCAGCTTTTACAATTTTCACAGTTAAACCCAATCACGTTATCAAAAGTGTTATTTAAATATATTCAAAGCAATGAATCCGGCAAACTTCAACCAGCTCAGATTGCCGTTAGCCTTTTATCATTAATTGAAAATAATATAGAAGAAACTGATAGATATTTAGAAGCAACGATGCTCCTCTACCCGTTGTATACTTATAGAATAAGCGCGCTATTGGTTGATTTAGACTCTACCTTAGAGGGTGCAGTTACTTCGTATTTGATAAAAAATAAGCATTCACCCAAGCTCATTTTTCCAAGAGAAGAAAAACTCGAACAAATACTTTCGATAACGTCCCTAATTAATTCATTGAGCGTTACAGTTTTTAATCAAGCATCGTTTAGTAGCCCAACCGTTTTAATCACTAATATTGAAACGCAAGAAACTAAAACTATCCCTTTGTATTATGAGCCAATCCAAGGTGCATTCTCAGGTTCTACATTTAATTTAGATAGTGACTCAAAGTACTCGATATTGTTAAAAACAACTGAATCAAGCTTTTACAAGTTTGAGACACGCACAAGGCCACAAGCCCCTCCAATTGATGCTAATAAAATATACCAACTGAGCGACTTTTATAAAGGAGGTCAATTAAATATCAAAGAGTTAAACATTAGTGGGACAGCTGATGCATGGGCAATGATCGACGGGGAAAATATAGAGATTAGTGCAAATGACGAATCTGCTATCGATATAGGTGATAGCAAGTACATTTATTTTAAAAATATTACCATCTCACAAAGCGGGCGCCATGGTATTGTGAGTCAAAATGCCCACCACCTCTGGTTCGATATTTGTGATATCAGTAATTGGGGACGGGAACCAAAAGAAACACGCGGTAGCCGTGCTTTTGACTCATCAAAAGCTAAAAGACCAATAAATTACGATGCAGCTTTTGCTCTGCAAAATACAGGTGTAGTTGTGATAGAGAATTGTGATGTTCATTCACCTAAAAGCGGAGCCAATTCTTGGAAGTTTGGTCATCCACATGGGCCAACTGCTATGCTCGTTTCTGCGGATCACCCTAACGATGATTATGATGGGCAGTATGTCGTTCGAAACAACCGTTTTTATGGTAGTTATCACAGGCGATTTAACGACGTAATAGAGAGCCGCAACAATGGGAGAGTTTGGGGCGGCTTTGTGAGAGACTCCGTAGTGCACAACAATTACTTTGCGCACGCTAATGACGATGCGATAGAGATAGATGGTGGTGCAAATAATGTCGCCGTTTATGATAATAAAATTTCAAATACATTTGTTGGTGTTAGCGCTATTCCGGTTATGATGGGGCCAACTTATATTTTTGATAATAATTTTTCAAATATGGGAGATCAAAGAGGTAAGTGGTTTACACAAGTGAAATTGGGAGGACTTTTTTCAAGACCTGGTGGAGTTGTAATCTTCGATAAAGTTAATGAATTATCATCAAAGCAAAGATATTCTTCTGCTCGGTTTTTAAAAAATCGGGATTTTTGGTTAGAAAACTTTGCTACTGAATTTGAATGATTTGTGAACATTTCCTATCAGTGTCAAATTCTTTTACAGTCTTGATTTCCCTTTCATATGAATTGGAAATAACCTCAAACTTTCAAAGGCTTGCAATTTTGGCTTAGTATTTGCTTGTATCTTTGTGTAGATTGCCTATTCAAGAGCAGTTTTTCATTGAAATTTTAACTTATAGATAGGGGATTGACGCATGCGATATTGGTTACGTTTGGCATTTATTGCCTTAAGCTTCAGCGCACCATCGCTTCAAGCAAGTATTATAGGAAATAGTGATATTGATTCTCTGACGGTTACTGCTCCAGAAAAATGGACAGCTGTGAACGAGAGTGTTTTGTTTGACGGTCTAACAGGGAAAGATTACTACGTATCCGATAGGTTTATTGGTTATAGAAATGATGGAGAAAAATTATCTGACTCTAATTTGTTTTCTATAGATATCGCGTTTAACTCGGTATTCGACATAAACGGTTTCGGTTTTTACAATGATTGGGGCAAGTTGTTGCAACAACAGGTAGCAACAATGAGTGTGAGCCTTTTTGATGCATCCGGTATTGTGAAATACTCCATCACAAGGACAGATTTGAAGCTCGATACTTTTGATTTTATTAGTGTGTTTCAAACATCAACACCAATTACTGGCATAAAATTCATAAGTTTTGATATTAGTAAGTTACAGAAAGTTAATTTTGAGATTCGTGAGTTAGTTTTGTCATACGTAAACAACAGTGTTAGCACAAGTACTGCAACGATATCTGCTCCTGGAGTTGGGATTGCGGCATTCGGATTGATTACAGGCTTTATTATTTTTAGATTTCAAAAACTATTCAAATAAACGAATGATATAGTTATTGCAAGTCGCTAAACAAGAAAATCAGACTTAAATGTTGAACCTTTAAAGGTTCAGCATCCACCTGGTGTCAGTTATTTTTACACCCACACTTTTTTTAATGTTGTGATTACAAGTAAAGCCTGTTAAAACAGTGGTTTGAATTCTGGGCATGAAAATTGCAAATAATCTGTATACATAATTAATCTACATCAGTCATAATTAGGAATTAACGTTTGTGAAAAAATCATTAGTCAAGTTTCTTGCAGTATCAGCGATTCTAGTGTCGTCATTTTCAAATGCTTCGATAATAAGCAATGCGGATGTTTCTGCTTTGACCGTTACTACGCCAGCAAGCTGGTCGTTCCTTAATTCAGCTGCTTTGCTTAACGGCGTTACAGCAAATGTTACATCTGATAATTCAGAGCGTTTCGTTGGATTAAGAAATGGTGGAGGTGCGTTATCTGCTGCAAACCCTTTCATTATTGATATGAGTCTTAGCTCAGCCCAAGTTATCACTGGATTTTCATTTTTTAATGACTGGGGCCTGCAGCTAGGTCAACAAGTGATGACTATGAGAGTTGAAGTTTTTTCTGCAGGATCGGCATTGTACTCAACTTTGTTTAGTTCGCTTTCTTTGAACACTTTTGGCGAAATAGGTCTGGACAGCGGACTGTTGTTGTCTGGCGCTGACCGTATTACATTCTCAATTCTAGGTTTGCAATCCATAAACTTTGAGATCAGAGAGTTTGTGATCACCACACAAGAAGCGCAACAGGTAGCTGTTTCTGCTCCTTCTGTTGGCATAGCAGCATTGTTTTTAGGTAGTGTTTTGCTAGCGAGACGTCGTTTCAAGTAAAGTAAATAAAGAATCAAAAAAACGGCCCTTATGGGCCGTTTTTGTATGTCTGATTTGTTCTATATCATTGGCTCCAAGAATTTATGTAACAAGCAAATGAACGCAAAGAGGAATAGAGCGTGATATCGCACCAATTTAAATGTATTTTCATACACATCCCGAAATGCGCCGGAACTAGTTTTGAAGAAGCACTTGGACATTTCACAGGGCATGAGGGACGAAAAGGGCAAGATCATAGAAGTGTAAGAATGATTCAAAAGCCATTCCCTATGTTGGATTCAATTTCTTCTGTTGGCAATATTAAAGACACCTTGCGTCGTTTTAGAGAGTATGGGAGAAAACATGCTAATCCAAATAATGCATTGCAAGTAACAGCTGAGCAGTACAAGTCGTATTTTAAATTTACTGTAGTCCGTCACCCAGTCGATAGGGCCGTTTCTTGGTATAAAAACGCGATGAGGGACCCAATTCAGCAACGAAACTACAGTATTCAACCTGATATTGATTTTGATACGTTTATGCGTAATTTTGCAGGAACTGGATTTCTTAGACCACAAACATATTGGTTGCAAGAATATTCAGGAAGAATCAATATGGATCTCGTCATAAAATTTGAAGAGTTGAGTGAAGGATATACAAAGGTCTGCAAACAGTTAAATATAGATAACTTAGCTTTACCGCACAAAATAGATGGCGGCAAAGTAGCAAAACCTATGATAATAGCTGATTCGACGATTCAATTTATAAGAGATTTTTACTCAAAGGAATTTGAGTTATTTGGTTATAATTGATTGGATACATTTTTTAAGAAAAACTGGCTTGAAACCTAATTACAATACTAGATTCCTCTTAGTGGGCCTTTGAAGTGCCAAAAATTATCAGTAGAGATGGTGAAAAAATGATAACAAGAGAATTAGTGAGCTGTATTATTACTACATTTAATCGCCCCGATTTGGTTGAAAACGCCATTAACAGCGTTTTATCGCAAACCTATACAAATATTGAACTTTTGGTAGTTGATGACTGTTCTACCACTTCCTATGACAGCGTAATAGCAAAATATAAGCAGGATGAGCGAGTTACTTTTCTACTGAATGAAAAAAATATGGGACTTTCTGCTAGCAGAAACAATGGTGTAGAGCGCTCAAGTGGTGATTTCATTGCATTTCTCGACGACGATGATGTGTGGCTTGAAAATAAGTTACAAGCTCAAGTAGAAGTTTTATGCAATGATCTAAGCTTTATAGCATGCTCGTCAAGCCACATAGAATCAGAATCAAACGTAGTAATAAACCACAATATAAGAGAGTTTGAACTAGAAGATATCTATATAAATAACTTGATTGGTCCACCCAGCAAAATTTTAATTCGCAGTGAAGTCTTTGACGAAATTAAGTTTGACGAAAAGGCTAAACATGCAGAAGACTGGGATTTTTATTTAAAGTTACTTGAGTTTGGCACGATTTATTCAATCGAAGCACCACTGATTATATATAATACAGGCCATTTTCAAAGAATGACAAACGGTTTTTCTGAATACACAATAGCGCAAATAAAAGAAAAAGCTCGAATGACATATGTAAATAAACATAAAATTGGTGATGCTAATTTCAATTTGAGATTAACAAATTACTACTTTTTGGGTTTTAAACGAAGAAAGAACAAGGTCATTTTTTTACGGGAAATCATAAAAGATGTAGGGTTTGTAAATGTGCTATCGATATTCATTAAAAGGGTCATTAGGATAGTGAAACGAAAAACGGTTAACGTTCTTCAGTCATAAAAAACAGTTACACCTGCAATCAACTTTGAGCCGCAGAGTTATTTTAAAGCCAAAGGTAGGTTCGATTTCAAGAATTCAATCTTAAATTTCTCATGTAGTTGTGCTATCTGCAAACTACTGAAAGAGCATAGTATTGGCGAGTGGTAAAATATAATGCTCGCAAGTGCACTCCTCGTAATGTGATAAGGATAAATTGCGAAGACGTTAAGTTATTTGGAAAAAAACAGCTTTATTTCAGCCACTATGCCACTGTCCATCAACACATAACTCGATGCATAACTAACCGCGCCCACAGCGCAATAGCTTACGATCGTAAACCAGTGATTGTCAAAAATCAAGAATCGACCGGTCAGACTAACCGACCCCCACATTACTAAACACGCTACGGTACCGTAAGCGCAATTTTTAATGAATGGCATTTTTATATTCGTCAGAACTTTGCTCATAGCATAAAAGTTGACAAGTATTACTACGAACACTCTTATTGCTAGTGCATAGATCACAGCAAAAAGTCCTATTTCACTTATTGTTAGGCTGAGGAATATTAAGGCTAATATAGATGAGCTAATTTGTCCTTTTAAACCTAAGCGTGTTTGGCCAGTCGCTATTAGTACGCTGGGTAAAAACATAAAGTACATATTAAATGCGGTAAGAGCCGCTATACCGATTAATATCGGGACCGACGGCGACCATTTTGCACCAAAAAATTGTGCAACAAGAGGTTCGGCAATAAGGCTTAACCCCATGAATATAGGGATTACTAAGAGTAAAGCTATTTTAGTACTGAGTAGAAAAAAGGGCGCTAATTCTTCGCCTCTATTACGCCTGTCTGAAAAGACCGGATGGGCATACGCCATAAGAGACGTCAAAATTGCCGCGCGTGGTAACTCAATTAGGCGGTTAGCAAAATTATAAAAACCAACGGCAGCAGTGCCTAAAAAGGTCTCAATAATAATAACCGCACCCTTTGAATATAAGTTCGAATTTGTTGCTTTAAGCGAAGCAGGTAAACCTATGTAAAATTGTTCCTTTGCCCAAGTGAAATCGATAAAAAACGGCAAAGGTCTTCGTTCAAAGTAAAGTAGAATTAAAGTAGAAATCACCGCCATGACAGTAGCTTGAGATACAACTGCAAATGCACCAAAATTGTTCATAGCCAACCAAATGCCAACTGTCATCCCAAAAACCTTGCCCAGCAGTGTTCTGTTTGCTAATGCTTTAAATGCTTTTTGCCGTCGCAAGTGAACAATGTGTACTCGGGTAATAGACTGAATTGGTAAATACATTACTGCAATTAAGCCAGCCCACAGCGCGTCAGAACTATCAAAATAAAGATAGTAACCTCCGAAAGTAATAGCCGCTAATAGGGTACTTACAATAAGCAATAACCAAAAAGCGGTACCGTCATTCTCTTTGGTAATGTTCTTCAATCTAATCATTGAGCTGTCGACAATCGCTATTAAGAACATCCCCCAAAACTCTATTAAGCTCAGCAGAAGTACACCTAAACCTAACTCTTCAGGCGTTAAGTATTTTGCGTAAATCAAGAAGGAAACGATGGACAAACTAATCAGGCCAAACTTTTCAAAAAATAGCCAAAAAAGTCTGCTTAGTCGATTTTTCAAAATGCTCATAAAGCGTCTACTAACACGGTAAAGTTCTTAACGGACACCCGCTAATTAGAAAAGCGGATCTAGGAATTGTTACCTGGGTAACAGTTATTTTATTTTCTTTCATTTAAAGTGCTTTATCTTAGCCATTTTTCTGACCTTGGATGAAGCTTCATTAAGCTTACAATTATATTATGACACTTCTTATTCATACTTATTTTGGTTAAAAGCAGCACGACGCTATTTTTCCAAAACCTGTATTCTTCAACACTCATTTTGGATAGCTCGTACGCTTTTTCAACTTTGTTCTGAAACAAAAAGCACAGCGCTTTATTACTCGTATATATTGCCATGGCTTTTGTCTGTTTTCTGAATAAACCGGCTTGAACGCCATATTTTTCTAGCAAATCGGGCTTGCCAAGTTTTTTGTCTTCATGTATTTGTATGGCAAAATTGGACAAACGCTTTTGTACAATAAGTTTATCAATATTTGTTGCTATACCATCTGCGGCAAAGTAGCCTCGTTGATAAAGCACTTCTTGAATGAGCGCCATGTTGCAATGTTCAGCCATTCTTAACCATAAATCATGGTCTTGGGCAAAACGAAAGAACTCGCGATAACCACCAACCTTTTGATAGAGTGATTTACGATACATAACTTCACCATGACCGAAGGGTATAGGGTTTTTGGCAAAATCTTCAATTCCAAGTTGAGTTTTATCGCTGCCTCTGCGAGTTTCAATGATTTCGGTTGTCCCATTATCAAAATTGCAATTTTGGTAATAAGAACCGACGGCGCCAATATCTGCGTTTCTATCGAGAAATGCTGACTGTTTCCTTACTCTATAAGGAAGCGATATGTCACCAGCTCCATGAATTGCAATATATTCGCCTTTTGCGGTATTGATGGCTCGCCGCATAGCGCCGACAAAGCCAGTGTTTGCTTGATGAATAACGATTAATCGATTGTCATTAAATGCGTCAAGATACTCTTCTACCAGTGGATCTGGGCTACCGTCATTTACCACGACAACTTCAAAATTGTCGTAATCTTGCGCCAACAAAGAACCAATAGACTCTTTTATTCTTCCACTACGGTTATAATAGGCCACGCATATTGATACTTTGGGCTTGTCTAACATTGCTTCTCCATTGCACTCCACTTTCAAATACTCACCCCCACGCCTGTACTAACTTGAGATTTCAAACTTTATTCCACTCCATTTGCTTTTTGATGCTCTAGTTTCTTCGTTCCTTGCATTTGCGAGACCACTATTCTCAATTGTAATTAGTGTGACTAGATCTTGGTATTTTGAGCTATTTATGATGTCAATGCTGTCGTCTTGAGAGCCATCGTTTATTAATAAATCTTCAGCAGGTAAAAGCGTTTGACTAAAAACACCATCTAAAGCCCGTGATATCGTTTTACTAGCATCATAAACGGGAATTACAACCGCAATATCGACATCACACATGTGTTTCACTCTTACTCAACTCCTCAAAAAACGTGTTGGAGTATAACTCTGAGAACTGTTCATCTGCTATTTTGTGGGCTTGCACGATCTCCCCGTCTGGCGATATGTATCGAGCTTCACAATCCATAATGAACTTAGTGTCTTCAAACACTTTGCTTCTTGCAAGGGCGATGAGGTATAAAACATCGGCGCTCTTAGCGCCTCCATTATTAACAATAAAATTAGCATGTATTGGTGACAATTGCGCATGCCCTTTAGATAAACCTTTTAACCCAACTTTTTCAATAGCAAAGCCGGGTGGACCTATTTGATCATACATTGCTGGGTCAGATAGAAAAACGGAACCACAGTTTGGTAATTTGCGTGGGAATTTTTTTCTTCTAGATTCAAGAATTGCCTTGATTCGAGACCTTACTGCTTTTCTAGTATCTTTTTCCAATTGTAGAGTTACTGCTGCAACGATGCGGCCATCGTTTTGAAATGGCGACGTTCTATATGCATACTCTAAATCGGTGGCGTAAACCGTTTCAATTTCGCCTGCACTATTAATTAGTTCAACAGAAATAGTATTTTCCAATATAGAGCGGCGATTACTACCACCATTCATGTAAACAAGGCCGCCTATACGCCCAGGAATACCGCATATATGTTCAATGCCTGACAGACCAAGCTCTGAAAGCCTGTAAGCGAGCTCTGGAACCCATAGCCCTGCTTCACACCTCATCTTTGTCCCTTCGATTGTATACTTACTTAAACCATTACCAATTTTAACAATAACACCATTAAATCCGGCAGAATCAAAAAGTAGGTTAGAACCATCACCAATGACTATACCCGCGTCGTTCGGGTGCTCGTGAATCAAACGTATAGACGTTGCAAGTTGGGCAATAGATTGAGGTTCAACTAGCAATGCTACTGGCCCGCCAATTTTCCAATAGCTAAATTCTTGAGAGTTACTGTTTCTGATACAAATTTCAGGTAATTTAGAAAGAAAGCTATTTATCAGTTCTGTTTTCATGCCTAGTCTTCTAGTACTTCTATTTTTATACCCAATGAAGCTAGTTTTTTATCTAAGTTGTTATAACCACGCAGTGCCATTTCTACTTCATGAACCGTGGTTTCCCCCTCAGCACAAAGCGCCGCCATGACTAATGCCATACTTCCTCTTAGGTCTGTTGAAGTTACTTCCCCAGCTTTAAAAGTGCCTGGCCCTCTAGTTGTAATTTTACCCTCTTCAGCCTCAATAACGGGTTCATTAATTAATTTTTGAAGTTCATTCGCATATGCAATTCTTACAGGATAACGATAATCAAATATACGAGAGTCACCCTTTGCAACAACACCCAGCAATGTATAAAAAGACTGCATGTCAGAAATAATACCGGGATGCGCACCACAGGCTAGTTCGAATGGCTGAACATAGCCGTTAATCAGGCAGTCGGGTGAATAATAGATACTGTTTGAATTTGCAAGGTAATCAATTCCCATTTTTTTCAAATGCAGTAACGGTACTTCCATAGAATCAAAAGGAACATTGTTAATTTGCAATGTCCCTTTGCTCATTACCGCATATACAAGCCAAGTTAAGGCTTCAATACGGTCGTACATTACCGCCTTAATTACACCTTTCAGTCGCCCATGAGCACTTTCAACAGTAATGTGGCTGTTTCCGGTTACAGTTACTTGCGCTCCCATTCTTATTAGAAAATCAATTAAGTCTTCAATTTCAGGCGTAATGTACGCATTTATGATTTCAGTAGTGCCTTCCGCTATTGATGCACAAATCAGAGCATTTTCAGTTCCACCAACGGTAGATATCGGAAACTTCACTGTTCCGCCGATAAATTTTTCGGCTTTAATTCGAATAAAATCAGGCTCTTCTGTTACAACAGCTCCAAGTTCACGCCATACCATAATGTGTAAATCATAACCACGACTACCAATTTTACAGCCACCTGGATACGGTATTAAGGCTTCGCCACTGTTTTTGATTTGGCTCGCGGCAAGTAAATATGTTGTTCGAATAGGGAAATCGTAAGTATCAAGTTGAGAGCACGTTATGCCCGATGCATTTATAGTTAATGTTTCTTTCTCATCGTCAACCTTGATATCGGCACCAACGCTTTGTAAAAACCTAATTTTATGCTTTGCATCAACAAGTTGTGTTGGGAAGTTTTGTAACACTACTTCACCATCTGAAATACATGCAGCAGCAAGTAAGCGTGTTGCTGAGTTTTTTGCGCCGCTGACATTAATTGTTCCTTTTGGTGTTTTTCCGCCGTGTATTATTGCTTTCATTCCCAATTTTCCTTTTTAAATTAAAACTCTGTGGCGAATGGTGTAAAACACCAACGTATGCGTTTGTAGTTTATTTGGAGTGTATTAGCTCCAATTCATCTGCAGGTTTCATCTAGTGCAGTGGTGTTCATCTGTTTATTTATTAAACTTTGACTTCCTGAATTTGTGATTTTTCAGCGATATTTATAACCACGAAATAAAGAATACAAAATATAAACATGTCCACACTATTATGGTTAAGTACTACAAACCCCACATAGTTGACAACAATCTGAACAATCAAAATAGTTAATGCGATAATAGCTATATTTTTACTAGAACTCCTTAAGTAAGAGAATATTGCAGCTCGAAAAAACGAAAACAGGAGCAATATTAAGAGTCCGGTAGCAACATAGCCGCCATTTAGCATTGTTTCAAAATAGCCACTGTGAGCGTTACCAATGAAGCCCCACCTTTCTATAAATCCAGATACCGCGTCGCTCGCCCAAAAAGCACCAAATCCGTATCCGAAAATTGCCTTATCGTCGATTAGTGGCGTTATTAATTCCCAAATAATTGCTCTATTTGTTAAATTTGGATCTCGTCCTAATAAAGACAGGAGATATTCGTATAAAATAGAAACCAGAAATATGCCCGCCGCAATGATGAAGAAAAGAACCACCAGTCTAGCCAAACTTTGATGATATTCTTTCCCTTTAAATAGGTTTAGTCCGGTTATAAGAGCAATTCCTAGTGCGGTCATCACTATTGCAGAGGCTGATTGAGATAAAAGAAGTGCCAAACATAATAACGACAACATAATTAACTCGGAACCGGTCCTATATCGTTTCAGAGCAATAAAAAACATAATTCCATATGAGTAAACTCTAGCAGCCATATTTTTGTCGAAATAAATACCTCTAAAAGCGGCGCCTCTCTCTCCCAATCCAAAAGAAAGTGAAACGCCCTTTACTAAGCTGAAAATCATACCAATGACAACTGCTCCGAAAATGATATTGGAGATTAGTTTTAACAACGATAAATTATCAAACAGCTGAGTTAAAGTATATGCGGTAAGCACTAAGGTACTGAAGGCTATTAACCTCCGAAAGCTAATAAAGCTGACTTCCGACCAAGCAATTGACGCCACAAAGTACCCAAGTAGTAAAACCCATGGCAATTGCGTTCGTAAAAAATGAGAAATATTTATGCGTTTTAAATAGATGACAAAAAATAACACTAAGGCTAACAGTGATAAACCGACCAGCTGATTTAAGATACTTCCAGAAGCAGCCGATTCAAAACCACCTTGATATCCTCCCTTTGATAAGTTCCCTAAAAAACTAACAAAACCGAGGTAATAGCCTAAAGAAAGCCATAAAAATAAGTAGCTGACTTGATTGGCTCTTATTATTAAATTCACAGTATTAAATCTCTGTATGCGATTGCAGAATTGTCTGATGTAAATTGTGAGCATCCTTCGACAAGTTTCTTGACAAGAGCCTCATCGTCGGTATTACTTTTCAATGAGTATATTACCCTTTCGACTAGTTCATCAACGTTCAAATACTCAACCAACGGCGCGATTTTGCCATCTTGCAATATCTCTCTAGCTCCGTGTGGACAGTCAAAAGCTACAACATTAGTGCCGACCGACATTGCTTCTACAATTGCATTTGGACTTCCTTCAAAACGAGAAGAGAGTACAAATAAATCAGCGCTCCTTACTTCTGCAATAATATTTTCTGAATAGCCAGGTAACGATGCGCATGCTTGAAGCCCCAGGCTTTCAATCTGTTTCTCTAAATTTTTTCTAAGTTCGCCTTCACCAAATATTATAAGTTGACAGTCAATTTCTTTTTTTACCTTATAAAATGCATCTAAAAGTATGTCGAAGCCTTTTTGGTGAGTCAAACGACCTACAGCAACAATCACCTTTAATTTCTTTTCAATTATCCACGGATGAATTGGTGTTTCTAGTGAAGCTAGTTGTGTTTCTTTTGTGATAACTGGGTTAGGAGCAATTACCACATCTTTGTCTCTTAACATCGTCGTGGCTACTAAATCATCAGCAACCCCTTGAGAAACTGCAATCACAGGATTTGGAAGAAAACGGTAAATTAAAGGGGCTATTGCATAGGCTGCCTTCATTACCTTGTTTGAACTAACGTTTTTATCTAAAGAAAATGCGTTGCGCTCACTAACACTTAGTTTTTTAAGCCAACCGAGAGATAAACAAACGAGTGCGGTGATAACATTGATATGCGTGAGTACGGCAAGAATGCCGTCAGGTTCTGATTTTTTTAATGCGCGTCGCAAGGGACCAAATGCATCTAAGGTTCTGCGACAGCTCAGTTCAATTAGGTTGACCTTATCGGAAAGATATCTTTTATTTGAACCACCTGATGTTATGAGGATCATATCAATTGAGTCACCATCGTCACACAATTGGTTGGCTAGTCTAACCATCATTTTTTCTGCACCACCTCCGCGTAAGTCATGCAGCACTATTGATATCTTAGCCATTCAATTGCCTATTAATTTCCTTTAAATATGACTCTGCAGCGTTCGGAAAGCTGAATTGATCGACTGAAGCTTCAGTCTTTACGTTTTTAATTGCATTGTACCTCATCAACGAGTTTGCTAGGGCGTCAATATCGCCGTTCTTAACTAGTAATCCGTAGCTCTCATCCTTAATTAATTCATCAGGACCCGTTGGACAATCAAAGGCGATACATGGTGTATTTAGCGCCATCGCTTCAATAAGAACGGTTGGCATACCTTCATGCCTCGAAGATAGTATGAATGCCTCCGCATGGTTCAGCAAATAATATGGATTTTCTGTATAGCCATGAAAAATGACTCTGTGGGAAAGTCCTAGTTCATTCGCCAAATCTTCAAGCACCTGTTGCTGTTCACCTATTCCTGCGATAACAATCATTGGGAAACTATCAAGACTGCTTTCTTCGCAAGCTTTTTTGTAGGCGTGCAATAGCAAGTCAAAACCTTTCTGTTCAACTAATCTACCTACACCGACGAAATAGTTGCTATAGGATAAATTGTCGGTATTTTTCGCCGCTTTGCTTGTAATTTCGGGGTCGAGCACTGCGTTAGGTAGGAATTTAACGTTTTTGTTACCGAAATATACTTTGTCGTATAACTCTTCTTCCAGCTTTTTTGAAACTACGCCAATACATTTGTTAGTTAATGAATATAAGGTATACAGTAGTTTTATTTTACTTGGCGATAGCTTTTGATCACTTACGTCAAACGCACAGTGTCTAGTATATATAATCGCAAGTTTTGGAAATCTAAGCGCGCAGAAAAAAGCTAAGATATTCGCTGTTTCCGTTGCTGAAATAATTGCATCAATTTTATTTTCCTTTATGTAAGAAAATAGATGACGTAATTTCTTAATGAAATTTGCGCTTTGAGGTGGGTAGGTGGTCACTTGCGATTCAGATAGTTTATCAAAACCCTCTTTTTTATCTCCGAAAATACTGTAAATATAAAAATGACTACTCACACTCCTTGCTTTGAATGCATTAGCTAAATTAACGTTAACTCGCTCAACTCCACCAGACAATGAATGCCATTTTTGAAGAAATAAAATATTAGTTGTCATTCTAACTTTTGCTCGAACGACTGTGCTTCACAACGCAATAAATCGCATGAGGATTTGTCGTCAAATAGCGCCAGAAAAGCTTTTTAGGTTCAGTTGCCATGCGGTGAAGCCACTCTAAACCAAGTTTTTGCATTATTTCCGGAGCTCTTTTATATTCGCCAGTAACAAAGTTGTAACACCCACCACATGAAATGATCACTGGAACGTCAATGCTAGACTTTAATTCTCTTATAAATTCCTGTTCCTTTGGCTTGCCAAGACCAACCCACAATATATCGGGTTTTGCCTTATTTATTCCAGCTACCACAGCTTGGTTTTCTTCAATATTGAAGTAACCATTCCTCGTACCAGCAATCAAAAAATTTTTATAATTCTGGGACATAATATCGGCGCACTTCTCTATTGTGCTCTGCTTCGCGCCCAATAAATAATGGCGAGTATTCGATGTTATATTGAGTGGATAATCGTGGATAGTGTCTGTTGTCGCACTTCTCTCTGGAATTGGGTTTTCGCCAAAGCGGCGAGAAAAACTTACAACACTTTGCCCATCAGCATGCAAAATATCAGCGCTATTTAGCAGTCTACCCATCTCTTTGTCTGAGTTGGCAATTGAAATACTGTGCCCATTCGCGGAGAAAATCGTCATTGTTTTCTGATAATAATTGCTCTCTGGATTATTGTAGTCCAAAACTCTTTGAGCCATCAACTCAACCAACTGCTTCCTATCGATACAAGCAGTTTTCAACCCACCTACATTTGTAAACGTGACTTCTTCTAATTTCATCTGCTCAACATCCGGTTGAAACTCATGCCAATTAACAATTTTTTGTCCTTCAAAGAAATCATCGGTTTATTTAAGTAAAAATTTTGTAAATAGTTGAGTTTAATTTTTTATGCAATTTACAAAGGAAATAACTATGATTAACCTGCAACAACTAAGCCATAATTCTACCAAACTTTACACAAGTCCCATAGAGTTTTGATTGATTTCTATACGCAAGGACAATTCTTCATATCACGCTACACTCCAGTGCCAAGTTATTATAAGAGTCTGGATGAATCTTTAATGACATTTTCAAATTAATTCTAAAAAACAGCCATAATATTCAAGGGCATTTGTGACAGCTAAGCAATACACTTTGCACTTATTGAGTCTCGCGCTCCTACTGCTTATGTCGGGAAGCTTCGCCCTGTCCGACATAACCTTCACCGAAAAACTCTTCAATTTAGTCAAAACACGTTACAACCAAGAAGCAGAAACAAGAGTTCGCGACTGGCAATCCCTCCTCGAACAGCAAAAAAGCAACGCCACAGACGATCAACTCTACGAAGTAAACCGCTTCTTCAACCAAATAGACTTCGTCAGCGACAGAGAACACTGGGGGAAAAACGACTACTGGGCCACTCCCATTGAACTCCTCGCCACTAATGCAGGCGACTGCGAAGACTTCACCATAGCCAAGTATTTCAGCTTAATTGAACTCGGTGTATCGTCCGAGAAGCTACGTCTTATGTACGTTACTGCCACAAGACCTCGCCAAGCGCACATGGTACTGGCATACTATGAAACGCCAAAGTCAGTACCGCTGGTTTTAGACAATATTAATAAGCGCATTTTGCCAGCAACACAACGACGCGATTTAATTCCCATTTACAGTTTTAATGGTGATGGGCTGTGGCAAGCAAAGTCGCAAGGGCAGGGGCGACGACTGCAATCTAAAAACAACAATAGTTTGTGGCAAGAATTAACGGAACGAATGAAGCAAGGATATTAATATCCTTAACTATAAACACATATAAATTTGAAGCAGTTGCGCATGTTACATCAAGCGCAGTTTTTTAAGGAAGGAAGCAGCGCATGTCGTTAGCGAAACAGTTTGGAATTGGTTTTTTTGTGGTTCTCTTTTTAGTCTTCATCGGCACGCTTTGGGTGAATGTCAACAATACACGCGACTTCATACAGCAGCAATTGGCTTCACATGCCCAAGACACCGCCACATCTCTAGGTCTCTCTATTACTCCTTATGTAGGTGACGAGGCGAATGTGCCAATTATCGAAACCATGACAAACGCTATTTTTGATCGGGGCTACTACCAATCAATTCAACTAAGCGATGCTGATGGCAGCCTTGTGCTTGAAAAAAATAATCCCAAGGCGATGCAGTCCGTACCCGCGTGGTTTATGAGCATGTTTGAAATTAAAGCGCCGGTGGCTAGCACGAATCTAAACACGGGTTGGCAAATTGCAGGTACCCTGCAGGTAACGAGTAATCCGGGCTTTGGCTATGAGCAATTATGGCGCAATACGGTTGACACTTTTTGGGTGATTGTTGCCATTTTTATATTGGCTATGATTTTTGTATGGGCCATGGTTCGACTTATTACACGTCCGTTAATCGACGTTGTTTCGCAGGTGGAGGCAATAAGTAATAAGAATTTTGGCGTGGTGAAAGACGTGCCTAGTACGCCTGAGTTAAGTACTTTTGTGAATGCGGTGAATCGAATGTCCGCGAAGCTCGCGAAAATGTTTCATCAATTAAGCGAGCAGTCGGAAAAATATCGTCAGTTTGCATACTCCGACTCGTTAACGAAAGTCGGCAATAGACGGGCGTTTGAGCTGTCTTTGCGAAAAATGTTAACCGACACCGAAGAGCACTCTCAGGGCTTTGTTATTATCATTCGCTGCAGCAGTTTAGCGCACGTTAATAAGGCCTTTGGTGGCGAAATGGGCGACGCTTACTTGCTAAGTATGAGTGATGCTATTAAGAAAACAACGTCACAATCGTTTTCTCATTTCAGCTTGTATCGCTTAAACGGTGCCGACTTTGCATTACTCATTGAAGATAGTTCCAAAGAGCAGTGCGCGTCGTTACTGAATAATTTGGCAACTACTTTTATAAGATTAGAGAAAACTGAGTACGAACAAGGAACAGCACACATCGGCGCCTCAGAGTTTTTATGTGGCAACGATTTAAAAGCAACAATGGAGAAGGTAGACAGCGCGCTCGCGATTGCTAGCACGGCATCAAGCCGGTGGCAGTTGGCTTCAAACTTAAGCGTTGTGCAAGGAAATGAGGCTTGGCGTGAACAAATTCAAAAACTAATTGATATCGGAACGGCAGACTTTGCTAAGCAACCGATTGTTTCTCATGCCGGTGACGTGCTGTATGAAGAATGGTTTGCTCGTCTTCCTAATCGTTTGACTAGTGAGTCGATGCCCATGGCTCAATTAGTGCCTGCGTCGGTAAGACTCGATTATGCTGAAAAACTGGATCAAATGATATTGTCTGAAGCGTTTTCAAAAATCCCAGCCGCAAGTGGTTCTGTTGGTATCAATATTTCTCGAGTGTCACTATTGAACACGGAATTTCAAACATGGTTATTGTCGCAGCTGCCACAAAACAGTGAAAGTTGCACAAGGTTGGTGCTAGAAATCCCAGAACGAGCGTTGGTGAATGATGTAAATCAACTATCGGGCTTTGTGAAAACGCTTAAACAGCTTGGTGTGAAAATTACGGTTGAGCACTTTGGTGCGCAACTTGCTGGTATAAAACATTTACGCGACATTCGCCCTGATTACTTGAAGCTGGATGGGCGCTTTATTCGAAACATTCAGAATGAACCGGACAATCAGTTGTTTGTGCAATCTTTGGTGTCAATTGCCCATGGCTTGAATATTGAAGTGATTGCTGAAATGGTGGAGAGTTTAGAAGAATCGGATTGGCTGAAAAGAGCAGGGATAGACTATCAACAGGGGTATTTTATTGCTGCTCCAAAGGCAAATTCGAACGAGGTTTGAGATTAAACAGCACGTATCTTGCACCTACTTGGTTTTGCTGGTGATTATTGTGTTGCTTTAATGACCAATGCTATTTAAAATTATGCCACGAGGCGTTGTATGCGTAATTTCTATGCGAAAATTAATTGTATGCCTCAATATTTAAGGAATTCTACTATGCGTCGTTTTATCACATGTGCACTGCTACTCTCTTTGAGTGCTTTTTCTGTTTTTGCACAGCAAGTTACTACTGTAAGTTTATTTGGTGATGAGGTGCAGCCGGGTAATCGTCTGCATGACGTTGTGGTTCAGTTGATGGAAAAGGGAAGCACAACACCACAGGCTATCTCTGGTGCAATTGATCAATCTATGACCGAAGAAGATACCACTCTTACACCTGATGCAAAGTCTACAGTTGCATTCAACGTTCCGCTTTCTAATGCCTTTTACCGTGAAATGGTGGTGTTAAACAGCTTAATTGAAGTAACAAAAATACTGATTGAAGATGATCCAGAGAAAGTGATTGAAGTTATCACTTTGGGCGTTGTCCTTTACCCCGATTTTGCACAAGAAGTACTCGATGCTGCGGCGTTAACCGGTGTTATTAGCCCTGACGATGCTTTAATTGCTGCGCTGCAAGCCGGTGCTAATCCCGCAAGCGTTTCATTGGCTACAGCTTCTGGTCCAGCCGTACCACAACCAATTGACCCAATTGGTGCGGGTATTGGCGGTGGTGGTTCTGGCGGCGGCGACACAACAGCTTCAACAAACTAGTATTATCTGGTTTTTTATTTTAAAGTGAGACAAATATTTAAAACCCCTTAAGTAAGGGGTTTTTTTGTACCCTATAAATGTGACAAACCACTAAAAAGAATAATATAAAAAGTGCAGAGCAAAACATCTAACATTCTATTTTATGGCCTATTGGCTATCGTATTTTTGCTGCCTATTCCGTTGGGAGCAAACAGGCCGTGGGCATGGAGTTTATTCCAACTGCTGATATTTGCTCTCTCAATGGGATGTGCAATACATTTTCGCACCAACAGATGGTTGAGCGTGGGGAAGTACCTCAGAATGGTGTACTTGTGGCTGGCGTTTTTGATTGTTGCTAGTTTGCAGATCATACCAATGCCGGAGTTTTTGGTCGCCCTTGTTTCACCTAATGCGCATCAAATACAAGTAGCTGCACAAACCTCCACATTCTATTTTTCGCTTGACCCAGGGCAAAGCGCCATCAGTTTCTTTAAGCTGCTTGCTTACTTTTGTTTGTTTATTTGTACGCTGATGCTCGTGAATGACGAAAAACGCATCAGATTATTACTCACAACAATGGTCGTAGCGGGCACGCTTCAAGCCATCTATGGTGCATTGGAAATATTACTGGGTGCGGAACAGAGCTTGGTGTTTGGATTAGGCGTAAACGATGCAGCAACCGGCAGCTTTGTTTATAAAAACCACTATGCGAACTTTCTCATGATGTGTTTAGCCGCCGGTATCGGTTTGATGGTAACGAGTTTGCAAAAAGACCAAATGAGCTCACCTAAAGATTGGATGCGCTCGATGGCTACGACGATGCTGGGGAGCAAAGCACTCATACGTATCAGCTTGGCTATCATGGTGATAGCGCTAGTGATGTCTCGCTCAAGAATGGGCAACACAGCGTTCTTTGTGTCTATGACGATCGTTGGTTTAATGGCGTTGTTGTTGGTGAAGCAGCGAAGCAAAGGCCTGACGATCTTAATCATCAGTATGTTTGTAATTGATTTGGTTATCGTCAGTGCCTGGTTTGGACTAGACAAAGTGCAGCAGCGATTAGCCGAAACGTCGCTGCAGCAAGAAAGCAGAGACGAAGTAATACGGGATGCGTTGCCTATGGTACTCGACTTCCCTCTAACAGGCACCGGTGCCGGGAGCTTTTACAGCACCTTTCCAGCCTATAAAACTACTGACGTTCACTCTTTTTACGACCAGGCTCACAACGACTTCTTGCAAATGACAATTGAGTACGGTTTGCCGGGTGCTGGCATTCTTGCGATTTTAGTTTGTTTTGCATTTTACAAATCAGTGAGGGCAATGCGCAAAAGACGCAATTCGATTTTTAAAGGAACCTCCTTTGCTTGTTGTATGGTGATTATCGGGATGCTCTTGCATATGACGGTCGACTTCCCGCTTCAGGCCTTTGCTAACGCCAGTTACTTTGTCATATTTATGGGTTTGAGTATGATTATCAGTAGTTTGAAACTGCGTCGAAGAAGAGTCCGTTCAAGGCAGTGAAAAGGCCTTTGTTAAACGTAGGTTTGATGCTTAATATTGAATGAAAGCTGGCGTTAAACTAGCTTCTGTTGCACTTTAATACTGTGTCGCTCACGTATGCATCCGTTTCTCTCATCCATCTGCAAACTGAGCGTTTGGCGTCATACTGCTCAATAGCAGCTAACACCCTAGCCTGACTTTGATAGTTGCGAATACCTTGCGATATACGCTGTTTTAAATTGGGGCGAAGTTCAGCATAAAATGGGTGATTACTCTCATATAAAGCCAAGCCCATTTCTACAAATACAATGTTAACCTCTGCTTTTTTGGGACCGTACTTATCTGCCAGTGTTAAGTAATCCAGCAATTCCTCGTCGAATTCATTTGAGCGCCATTTATTCATGGCAAGTGATGCATAGGTTACCGGCCAAGTCGGGCGCATTTTGGCTGCTTTCATATAAAAACGTTTTGAGACTTCAAGGGCAACTTCGTTGTTCTCGTACCCACCAATAGCACCCCATTCATATATTTGCGCTGAAAGGTCAGTATAGAGTGGATGAGCAATGTGTTTTCTTCTGGCGCCGGCAATTGCTTTTTTAGCTTTTTCATACCTTGCTTCAGTTTGCGGCTGTTTATTCATCTTCCATGCTGATACGGTATTTTGTACCGAGTAAAAGTTTAAACTAGCTAAACCGTAGCTTGCAGCATTATAAAAACCAAGCAGTGCAACAAAACCGAATGAAAAAACAAATAAGTGTTTACGACACATCAGCAACGCATATTTCATTTGTTGAATGACATTGTTTGGCGACCTGTTTTTTTGCGTTGTGTTCATTGCGCTCTTTTTGCTTAGGTTTGTGACAGAATTACTGCCAATTCAGGTTTTTGCTGATCATTAGGGGGACATCATAAACTAAGGCGTTTGCGGTGTCGCTATCGGTTAATTCGGTAATCGCTTGTTTGCAGGCGAACATGTCGTTTGGTCGGCGTAGCAGGCTGTGCATGTCCGAAGCCACATAGGTAATAAGTTTATCTGCTAATAGACGCTCAGCTACGAGCTGAACTTGCTCGTTAAAGCGTCCTGTAAAGGCGCCAGCTGTCACTTGGAATAAACAGCCAATACGCTGCAGTATGTGAATGCGGTTGTAGTCAGCAATGATGTCACGGTTGCGCTCAGGGTGCGGAATGATTGGCTGAATGTTGTTTTTTAACAGCCAGCGAACTAAATTTTCTATGCCCGGAGGAATGTGGCTGTGGGGCAGTTCTAACAATAGCGCCTTGTTTCCTTCCCACTCACCTACAAACGGCAGTGAATCGGCTGTAACCCAGTTTAATATGTCGGGCGTAACGCGAACTTCGCAGCTAACGGCTAGTTTTAACGGTACTTGCTGCTCTTTTAAAGCCGCAACAAGTTGGGTAAATGCGGGCGTGATAGTAGCTAAGTTATTGTCATACACACCTTGATGAATATGCGGTGTGCAGACCATGTGAGTCACACCCGTTTCATAGGAGTGCTTTGCTAGTGCCACGGCATCCTCTAGCGTTTTAGCGCCGTCGTCAATTCCTGGCAATATGTGACTATGTAGGTCTATCAAGACTTTAATTGTTCCGTTGGATAGCTTTGATACCCGTACTGGTCATAAAAGCCTGAGTATTCGCCGGTCTTTTTCGCTTTCTTCAGGTCGACTTGATTGAGTACAACGCCATCGACGCGATGTCCAATTTGCATAAAGCGAGATAAACCGTTGTTGATGATCTTGTAGCTAGTGCTGTCACTTCTCACTACGTAAACTACAGAGTCGCAGAGCTTTGATACAATAACTGCGTCACTGACCGCTTGGGTTGGCGCACTATCCACAATAATGTGTTCGTATTCTGCTTTGAGTTTTACCATCAGAATCTTGAACTGGTCAGATGCCAGTAGCTCCTGCGGATTAGGCGGCGAGCTTCCGGCACAAATTAAATCGATGCCTGATTTTTCATCGCGCACGATACATTCTTCTATAGTGTGCGTACCGGCGATCAAGTTTGAGAGGCCAGGTTGAAAACCGGGTAAATCGAATTGTTTAGCCAGAGTAGGGCGACGTAAATCGGTATCGAGCAGCAACACTTTGTTAAGCTGGCCCATTGCAAAGGCCAAATTGATTGAAACTGTGCTTTTACCTTCCCGTGGCACACTTGATGTGACCAAAATAGTTTGCGAAGGCTTTTCTAAATTCAACAACTGCAGGCTGGTTCGCAAGGTTCTCACGGACTCACTAAACATATGGTGCTGGTTGTCGAAGAAATGACGTAAGGGTAAGTTTTGTTTTCTCTTATGCGCTTGCCACGGAATAATACCCAACATGCGTTGACCCAGTTTTCGTTCGACGTCATCAACGGAACGAATACCGCTGTTGAGAGCCTCGAGTGATAATGCTAAGAATACGCCCAAGCCAAGGCTCAAGACAAAAGCGGCCGCTATAATAAGACCCTTTTTAGGTTTAGCAGGGTTACTTGGAGGATTTGCCGCATCAAGAATGCGTGCATTGGCAGACTCAAAGCCACCTAGTTGATCGGTTTCTTTTAGGCGCGTGAAGAAAGAATTATATAATTGCTGGTTTGTGTCTACGTCACGCTGCAGGGTTTTGCGCTGGTTTTCTAAATTAGATAGCTTACGAAACTCGCTTTTGGCAGCTTCAACATCCTTTTTCAAGGCCGCGACTTTGCTTTCAGCGCTGCGAAACTCTGTCGTAATACCGGATATCAATACGGTAATTTGGTTACGGATACTATTTTTGACTGAATTAAGCTCCGCTGTTGCGGCAATCATAATCGGGTGCTTAGGGCCGTAAACTTCTTTTAATTCTGATACTTTACTTTCGGCAATCACTTCTTCTCTTTTAATATTTTGAATAGAAGGATGGTTGAGTACGTCGGGTAAGCTGGAGAGTAATGAAAAGTCAGCCCCAGATTGATTTACTTGTTCGTAAATAGTTCTGTTACGTTGCAGTAGCACCTGTGCGTCAATAAGCTGGTCGCTGAGTTGCTGTAGCTGTTCGGAGGCTAAACCCACCACGCCGTCGATATCTACGAGTTGCTCACGTTCATAGAATTCCGCTAGGCTGTTTTCAGCGGTATTTAGTTTTGAGCGCAAACCTTGCAAACTTTCATTTAACCAATTTGTTGCCTTAGTGGTCATGTCTAGCTTGCTTTCTAGGTAATTTTCGATATAAACATCGGCGATCGTATTTGCAATAATAGCGGCTAAAGCACGGTCAGAGCTTTCGAAGGAAATATCGACAACCTGAGTGTTCTTAATGGGGGCTATACTCGAAAATTCGAGTACTTGAGATATGGCATAAGAGCGTCTTGATGCTAATTGCTCTTCTTCTGTTTTTTCAACTTCTATTTCTTGCGGCAAAAAAGGCAATGCCTCTTTAATAAAATCTTTTGCAGATGCGATGGATTGAGATAGGCCACTTCGATTCGTTTTAACAACATCTAGGTCGAACAGTGGATTTTCGTAGAGAGCGAGTTCGTCAACAACTTTCGCCGCAATGTGGCGTGAACGCAATATTTGGTACTGTGTTTCAAAATATTCTTTTCTGCTGGAATCGAGCCCATAAACTTCTTCAATAGAAAGTACGTTGGCCTGCTCAGCTTCAATCAACAAAGACGCCGTTGCAATGTAGCGAGGCGTCATCGATAACACAACTAGCGCCACGAAGATCGTTAGCAACAAGGCTAAACCGATAATTCGCCACATGTACCTTTTTATCGTGGTCAAATACTGACCAAAGTCGATGATATCCGTATCAAATAATTTTGCTTCAATTTGTTCGTTTGCGCGCGACGACATATAGATCTCTATTCTTAGAAAAAGCGTTCTTGTACAGTCACGATATCGCCAGGCAATATCGTGTCTGAGGCCGCAGCTTCAATGGTAGTTTCAACGCCAGCGATTTTTCTGACAATGATAATTTTTTCTCGGGAGGCTCGTTCTGTGTAACCGCCGGCCAAGGCCGCGGCTTTGTTCACTGATAAGCCCGGCTGATAAGGATAACCGCCTGCGCGTCTAACTGCACCGTCGATAAAAAATGGACGGTACTCTAGCACAGTGACCGACACCGATGGGTTGACTAAATAATCGCCACGAAGACCGGTATCAATTGTGCTTTCAACCTCGTTAACAGTAAGGCCAACTAAATTGATGTCACCAAGAAAGGGATAATTGATTACGCCAATGTTTGATAGGCGAGTTTGCACAGACAAGTCTTCTTGTCCAAATACGGTTATTTTAATGACATCACCTGAGCCAAGGGTGTATTGGCTCAGGTCAGCGTTGCTTTGAGCTTGCGCCGGGGCCCAGACAGCAATGATAGAAACGAACAACAGCGTTAAATATCTTACAAATGAAGGTAACTTCAACGTCATAAATACCTCAATGTTGCCGACTAAAGCGTAAATAATGCGTTGATTATAAACTGATTTCGGTCGTATTCAATGGCAGTACGGTTACTTTCACGTTCGTCGTAAATATAACCTACTTCGATGTTCACCCAACGACGAAATTGATAAAACAAAGAGGCTCTGAATCGAACCAAATCGTCTTCACGAATACCAAAGCCCTGAACTTGACCTTCGTAGCGGTCGGTGCCCCAAGTATAAGACGCTGAACTTCTCAGCCTTTCCAACCACTCATGACGCCATTCTACTTCGTAATCGCGACTGCGGATGAAGTTGCCCTCTCCGTTTGTTTCGTTTGTGTCGTTGCGCGTTGTGAATTCGACTGTGGAATACTCAACAGGTTCCCAAGTAATACCGGCAGCCCAATCGGTGCCGTCAAAGTCTTCACGTAAAGGCGAAACAAAGTTCTTTTCTTGGTAACCGATTTTGGCAAAACCAGAAGTTTGTGCCGTTGCTTCCCACTTCAAACCAATAAGGTAGGAGATTTGCTCACTGTCCAGCGGAGACAAAGGATTAGCGTCGAACTTGTAAGCGACATCTCGATAGATGATATCAAAAGTAGCGTCGGTGACCGCGCCTATGCGGTAAAAAAACGTACCGCCTAGGGTAGTGAATGTTCTATCACGCGCTAAGTATTGTGGCGCATTTAAATCGTAGTCGCGATTTGTAATATTGAAGTTAACATCGAGTCGGCCATCGGCGTTAAAAGCACCGTAGGAGTAAAGCATGTCAAACTCGCCTTGCTTGAACTTGTCTGGCGTTGCTAGCGCTTGTGCGTTGCCAATTGAAAAGCCGGTACCACGGTCTTCATGACCGTCGGTATAGTTAATGCCTACATCTAGTCGGTGACGGGAGTTTAGCTCGAAATCAACGCCTGCGTTGAAGAAGTGATCAGTGTAGTTGTCTTGTGGGCTGCTATAAAAGCGCTCGTTGCGTAAGCGATAGCCAACGCGTACTTGGCTTGCACCAAAACTGTTCAACATGACCACTTGTGGTGAAATAATTTGCGACCAGCTGCTTATTTGGTTCGCGTTAGAACGGATAACGTTGTCGTCGTAGCGCAATGCTACGTCGAGGGTTGGAGTGACGTCGAAACTACCGAATTCTAAGCTTGCTGCATCTTGGAACTGTTGTGCACTGACCCCTATGCTACTGATAATGCATAAAATCGCGGTTGTAACTTTTGATACCTTCATTCCTTTGCCCTTTTTGATGTAAACTTTTGATGTTCATACAATCTAAATACGCAACAATTAGCGCTTAAACTCAACTGCAGCCGACATCTATGTTTTAGTTTGTATGTTGAAAGATGGTATCTTTCAGTTTTGCACCACAGTGCAAAATATCTACTAATGCTATTCTTATGCCAATAAGTCGCTTTATCTCGATTTACACGTAGGCCCTGTCCGAGCTTTGCTTCGTTGAGTATACGTATGGTTCGTTTTGTATAAAGAAAAATACGACCTCGATATTGTATCCTATCCGCTGCGGGTAAAACAATGAACAAATACTAAGCTATTCAAAACTCGCTTTTTGTGATGCTTTTAAGCAACACATGTGACGTTTTTCACTGTATTGTAATAAAATTCAGGCTTATTAGTTTGAATACTAAACTTTACCGAAATATTCACTGGCATTGTTGACTGAAACTGTTTACTTTTCAAACACAACAGAGAGCGTGCTGAATTGTTTGTTCAGTCTAGTGGCTAAAAATATAATATCGGTAAATTTTGTTTTGAGCACGTTTATTGCAGACCTTCTGAAAGTGACTGTGTTATACAGTGAAATAATCGAGAACTATTAAGGGAATAGCACTCAGTGCGCAGGAAACGAGATGAGAAAAGAAAAAACTAATAGAGCCAAAGGTTCGGGAATCATAGAGTCAAATAAGAGTAGTTTCTCTACGCTTTATCGTCTCGTTGATCTTGTTACCATTACTGTCCTCTATTTTTCGATCCTGTATTCACGCAACGTTGATATTGAGCCATCAAGCATGTTGTTACTTTTTGTGGGCATCATCGGTTTCAATGTAACGGCTGAAGGGCTCGATTTGTATAGGTCTTGGCGCACACAGTCAACCACCACGTTAATTAAATACACCACGGTTACATGGACAATAACCGGCATCGGTATTGTCGCTTTCGCGTATTTCTTTCCATCTTTAGCCGCCTACGGAGAAATAACCATTTTAATGTGGTTAGTTGCGACGTATCCTGCGCTGTCTGCGTGGCGTATCATTTTCAGAGAGTTTCTTTTTATACTCCGCAAACGAGGGCGCAACTCTCGTTATGCGGCTGTTATTGGCGCTACGCCTGCGGGATATAACTTGGCTCTGCAGCTGGTCGATAATGAGCATTTGGGCATACGCCTGCAGGGCTTGTATGACGATCGAGAAGCAAGCCGATTGCCTCATGAATTCCAAAATCAGGTGGTGGGCAGCATTGAAGATGCGCTGCAAGCGGCTAATCGCGGTGAAATTGACTACATTTATATAGCTATGCCAATGAGTGCCGAGTCTCGTATCATGGAAATTTTAAATCGCTGCAGTGATACGACCTGTAGCGTTTACATCATTCCAAACTTCTTTATTTACAATTTGCTAAACGCGCGCTGGCAGACAATAGGCTCTGTGCAAACGCTGAGCGTTTTTGACACTCCTTTTCAAGGCGCAAATAACGTATTGAAACGGGCAGAAGATATCATTATCGGATCTGGCATATTGGCACTCATTGCAATTCCCATGTTGCTAATCGCAATTGGTATAAAAATGACGTCAAAAGGGCCTGCTATTTTTAAGCAGTCTCGCTATGGTCTGGATGGTAAAAAAATAACCGTATATAAGTTTCGGTCTATGAGCAGTCAGGACAATGGGGTCGATGTAAAACAAGCCACGAAAGGCGACAATCGGATTACCCCGTTTGGCGCTTTTCTTCGTCGCACATCGTTGGATGAGCTTCCGCAATTTATAAACGTGCTACAGGGTAGAATGTCAATTGTAGGCCCGCGTCCGCATGCAGTGGCGCACAACGAGCAGTACCGAAAGTTGATTGAAGGGTACATGCTGAGACATAAGGTGAAGCCAGGCATTACAGGTTGGGCGCAAATAAACGGTTTTAGAGGCGAAACAGAAACCGTAAATAAAATGGTAAAGCGCGTAGAGTACGACTTAGATTATATCCACCGTTGGTCGGTCTGGTTAGATATCAAAATTATTATTGCGACAGTGTTTAAAGGGTTTGTTGATAAAAACGCATATTAATTAAAGCCTTACCAGGATTTTCATGTTTAATGTTGTGGTTTAGCTATAGACGTACCTAGAACCGCATAACAATCCTGCGCCATTTGGAACTTTTATCTGCTCATTGTCTTCATTTATGTAATGAATATGTAAAATAAGTGAAGGATTAATTAACAAGTGGCGATTTTCTTGTATACTCTTCTCATACAATATCACTAGCTAAAAAAATGCTTCACAATCAAAATTACTCAAGGGATAGACTTTCCAACATTGGTACTTCAGATTACGCCTCGACATCAAGAAAGGTTCGCTTCTTTTCTTTCTTGGTAAGTCTTGCTTTGTTAGTACTTACTTTTTATTTGGCAACTGCTATATAGGCCTAAAGCTTAAAATTTAGCAGGAAATAAAACCTAACCAAGCCTGAGCGATTTGAATTCAAAAGCTCATATCCTTTTGGGTTTTCGCCATAGAGAGCAATCCTGAGCTTTCAACACTTCTACTTTCGTAGCCGAAAGACAACAAGCACTTGTGCTTCCTCAACCAATACAAAACCAAAAAATAACGTAAATCACTCAATTGACTCAAAAATACCTAACGTCCGTTGTTCACATGTGCAAGAATAAGCTTATTAACATTTTATTAAAGAATGACCATTAGGCGAGGGTATGCCATGTCTTTTATCGGCGCAGTTTCATCCATATCAGCAGTGATCGACATCATTAATAAAAAAATTGGTGAATGGGTGAGCTATTTTACCTTTTTAATGGCCGCCATAACTTTCGTCGTTGTGATCCTGCGCTATGGCTTTAATCTCGGCTGGATAGCAATGCAGGAGTCTGTGGTTTATCTCCACGCAGCCGTGTTTTTGCTTGGCTGCGCGTATACGCTTCAGCATGATGGACACGTGAGGGTTGATGTGTTTTATCGGCGCTTTAGCGAAAAGCGACGGGCGCTGGTTAACCTATTGGGCACTCTGTTTTTATTGATGCCGGTCATGGTATTCATTACTGTCGTCAGCTGGCATTACGTCCTAGAGTCATGGCAAACCCTCGAGGGCTCTATGGAGTCGGGTGGTCTTCCATTTTTATACGTGTTGAAATCATTTATCTTATTATTCTCAGTCACAATGCTTTTGCAGGGGATATCGGAAGTAATTAAACAAAGCATGATTTTGGCGGGAGTGCCCAAATAGTGGAAATTTTGTCTCTCATCTTGTTTCTTGTCGTTTGTCTATTTTTACTTATAGGTTATCCAGTTGCCTTAACGCTTGCCGGTACTTCTCTTGTTTTCGCCGGCATAGGCATTTTCTTTGGCGCGTTCGACGCTAGTTATTTGTTGGCCACACCCAGTCGCCTGTTTGGCATCGTAAATAACCAGACGCTTATTGCCGTGCCGCTGTTTGTTTTTATGGGCGTTGTGTTAGAGCGCTCTAAAATTGCCGAAGACTTGCTGGTGGCAATGTCGGGTATTCTAGGTCGTTTTAAAACTGGCTTGGGTGTATCTGTGGTGTTGGTCGGTATGTTACTCGCTGCCAGCACCGGTATCGTGGGTGCTACTGTAGTTACAATGGGTTTATTATCCTTACCTACCATGCTTAAGCACGGTTATTCGCCGTCTCTAGCAACAGGGACGATTTGTGCAACGGGTACGCTCGGTCAAATCATACCGCCTTCTATTGCGCTCGTATTGCTTGGCGACGTGTTGTCGAGTGCTTATCAAAAAGCACAGCTTGATATGGGAATATTCTCACCTGACAGCGTGTCTGTTGGCGACTTATTTGTGGGCGCGCTCGTTCCTGGCTTAATTCTCGTTGTATTCTATTTATTATATTTATGGGCGGTCAGCAAATTTAGCCCGTCGCAGGTTCCAGCGCACGGTCAAGAAAGTGAACATGCTAATTTGAAAGAGCTGCTGCTGGCTCTGCTTCCTCCATTAGTGCTGATCGCCGCTGTGCTGGGTTCTATATTAACTGGGAAGGCAACACCTACTGAAGCCGCCGGTGTTGGTGCTATAGGGGCGGTTATTCTTGCGTTATTAAAGAAGAAAATCAATGTTGGAAACACTCAGTATGTGGTGCGTGAAACGACAAAAGTGACCTCAATGGTATTTTTGATACTCATCGGAGCGTCCATATTTTCGCTGGTTTTTAGAGGGTTTGGAGGAGAGGAGTTACTGCAAGCCTTTTTTACTGATTTACCGGGCGGCGCGTTTACGGCGATGCTGTTGGTTATGATTGTTATTTTTCTACTTGGGTTTATCCTAGATTTTATCGAAATCACCTTTGTGGTTGTGCCGATTGTCGCGCCAATCCTATTAATGATGGGCTTAGACCCAGTGTGGTTGGGCATTATGATTGCGGTTAACCTGCAAACTAGTTTTTTAACACCGCCCTTTGGCTTCGCTTTGTTTTATCTTCGCGGCGTGGCGTCAAACCTAGTAAAAACCGAGCAAATCTATAAAGGGGTTATTCCGTTCATTATCATTCAGCTGGTTTTATTGATTGTCATGGCGATTTGGCCAGAGATTATTACCTGGTTACCGTCGGTCGTTTATGACCGTAACTAGTCTTGTTTTTAAAGGAGAGTAAAAATGAAAAAATCATTGAGTTTATTGTTTGCCGCAGCAGCTATGTTCGCCATCGCTTCTTGCGGTGGGAAGAACGAAGATAGCGCGACAGCGTCGGCAGGTAAGCCAGCCGAAACGATTAAATGGAAGTTAGTCACGTCCTGGCCAAAGAACTTTCCAGGGTTAGGCAAGGGGCCTGAGACTTTCGCAGAGTATGTTAATGAAATGTCGGGCGGGCGCTTAGAAGTTAGAGTCTACGGTGCTGGTGAGCTAGTGCCTGGTTTTGAAGTATTCGATGCGGTGTCAAGCGGTAGTGTAGAAATGGGACACGCCGGGGCGTATTACTGGAAGGGTAAAATGTCTGCTGCTCCGATCTTTAGCGCCATTCCATTTGGTATGAACGCAACTGAAATGAATGCGTGGTTGCACTACGGCGACGGCATGAAATTATGGCGTGAATTATATGCGCCGTACGGCGTTATTCCATTCGCAGGAGGAAATTCAGGTGTGCAAATGGCGGGTTGGTTTAATAAAGAAATCAATAGCTTGGAAGACTTTCAAGGTCTGAAAATGCGCATTCCTGGTTTGGGTGGCGACGTATTTAAAGAAGTAGGTGGTTTACCTATTACGCTCACCGGTGGCGAGTTATTTACAGCTCTACAAACCGGCGCAATTGACGCAACGGAGTGGGTGGGCCCATATAATGACTTAGCATTTGGCTTGCACAAAGCAGCAAAATACTATTATCACAGTGGCTGGCATGAGCCGGGTACTTTGCTTGAGTTTACCGTTAACAAAGCGGCGTTTGATGCGCTTCCGAAAGATTTACAAAAAATAGTTGAAGTAGCTACACGTGCTACAAATCAGGATATGCTAGACGAATATACCGCAAGAAACCCGAATGCTTATAAGCAGCTGGTTGAGTATGGGACGGAAATGCGTGCGTTGCCGCAAGACGTTATCGAAGCACTAAAAGTCGCCACCGCAAAAGTGATTAAACAAGAGCGTGCTGATAACAAAGATTTCGATCGAATTTATGCGTCTTACGATGCGTTTTTCCAAGATGTAAAAGCTTATCACAAAGTGTCAGAACAAGAATATTATGAAAATAGAGAGTAGGTTTTCGATCTGATCTGATTTGTTTATTGGCCGAATAGCAATAGAATGCGCGCGTTTATTAGATATAACGGTTAGTTTTGCGTAGAATGCTTGAGTATAGGCCCTAGCTTACAAGCAGCAGCAAACTAAGCATTTCATCAATCGCGCGTTTTTTATGCGTGGTAAAAAAGGAAGTTATTATGGTCATCAAGCCAAAAATTAGAGGTTTCATCTGTACCAATGCTCACCCAGTGGGTTGCGCAAAGAGTGTTGAAAACCAAATCAACTATGTGAAGTCGCAAGATGTGAAGACTAAGTCTGAACTTGAAGGCCCCAAAAATGTGTTAGTGATTGGTAGCTCCACTGGATATGGACTGGCTTCTCGTATAACTTCTGCATTTGGTTACGGCGCTAAAACCCTCGGTATCTGTTTCGAAAAAGAACCGTCAGAACGCAAAACAGGCACGGCTGGCTGGTATAATACCGCCGCTTTTCATGAGCAAGCAAAGGCTGCCGGGCTATACGCTGAAACAATTAATGGCGATGCTTTTTCCGATGAAATCAAAAAGACCACGATTGAAAAAATAAAGCAAGATTTAGGTCAAGTCGATCTGATCATCTATAGCCTAGCGTCTCCTAGAAGAACTGATCCGGATACTGGAGAGGTTTACAAATCGACCCTAAAACCGGTTGGCCAAGGTTATACGACCAAAACTTATGACACTGACAAAGATAAAGTGCATGAAATAACCCTTGAACCGGCTAATCAGGATGAAATCGACCAAACTGTAAAAGTGATGGGCGGAGAAGACTGGGAACGCTGGTTAGTCATGTTGAATGAAGCTGGCGTAGTAGCCAAAGGCGCGAAGACAACCGCCTATACTTACATTGGAAAGGAGCTGACTTGGCCGATTTACGGACAAGCAACTATCGGTCTTGCTAAAGAAGATCTTGATCGAGCTGCCAGTGCAATTATCGATAAGCTTAAGGACAACGATGTAAGCGCGAATGTATCGTCTCTGAAGGCGCTAGTGACGCAAGCGAGCTCTGCGATCCCTGTTATGCCTCTGTACATTTCGCTAATTTATAAAGTGATGAAAGAGGAAGGCACGCACGAAGGCTGTATCGAACAGATAGAAGGCCTTTATACCAGCTGTCTTTATGCCGCCAATCCTGCCATGGACAACATGAATCGCTATCACATGGAAGACAAAGAAACCAATGACGCTACTCAAGCTAAAATTAAAGCGCTTTGGGACAGGGTTACTCAGGAAAACTTCCATGAGTTGAGTGACTATGCGGGTTATCATCATGAATTCTTAAACCTATTCGGCTTTGACATTCAAGGTGTTGATTATGATGCCGATATTAACCCTGTAGTCAATTGGTCGTAAGCACCGTAAAATATGATGCTGTATAGCGACGCGTAAAAGTCATGCGATTTAGAGCCATCCTTCACTCTGGAAGGGTAAATGATGGCTTCATTCAATCGCAAGGTGGAACATTTTGTTCACGTTGCATCAATTAAATTGTGGATTTTGACATGATTGGCATAGCATTTTCACCTCTATTAATGCTAAAATCCGCGCGTTCCATTGCTAGATGGACGAAGAAGAATTCATTTTTCTTCATGACTACCATCTCAGCGATGTTGCGACAGCAGCACATAATAATAATAAACCACGGATGAGTGTAGACCTTCACATTGGGCCTGCTCATTTTTTTATGTGAGACGTTTTCTAAGCGTTTAAGCATCGATGTAAATAACGTAGAAGGCGAGTTTTTCTTTTTACGGTAATAAGTGATTGAGTTTTAACGGTTTAATGACAGGGTCGTTGATACACCTCGGTCGGGAATAACAGAAAGTAACAAATTTTAATCGGCTTACAAAGCATAAGCCATAGGCCGATTAAAATTGGTATCTTAAATTAGAGTAGTCAATTACGTATGATAAAAATCAAGAAAGGCTTAGATCTTCCTATTGAAGGCGCGCCGGAGCAGAAGGTCCATCCTGGGCCAGCTGTGACGAAAGTCGCCATCCTTGGGGAAGAGTACAACGGTATGCGTCCTACGATGCATGTTCAGGTCGGGGATGTTGTCAAAAAAGGGCAGTTGCTTTTTGAAGACAAGAAAAACCCGGGCGTGAACTTTACAGCTCCAGCAGCAGGTGAAGTTATTGAAATTAACCGTGGCGCAAGACGTGTTTTGCAGTCTGTGGTTATTAAACTTCAAGGTGATGAAGAAATCACGTTCACCAGCTATGACGAAGCAGCTCTTGCTTCTGCAGAACGCTCTGCAATAAGCGAATTATTGGTTGAGTCTGGTGCATGGACAGCAATTAGAACGCGTCCATTCAGCAAAAATCCAAAAGTAGGTTCAACACCTTCTTCAATTTTTGTTTCGGCTATGGACACCAATCCGCTTGCTGGCGACCCACAAATCATCATTGCTGAACGCAAAGACGATTTCGCTTTTGGCCTAAAGGTACTCGCTAAACTAACCGACGGTAAAGTGTTTGTAAGTAAAGCACCTGGCGCTGATATTCATACAGGCGACGCGGTAGTTGAAGTGAATGAGTTTGCTGGACCACATCCTGCTGGTCTTGTGGGCACTCACATACATCACCTTGATGCGGTTGGCATGAAGAAGTTCGTATGGCATGTTGGTTATCAAGATGTTATCGCCTTTGGTTCATTGCTGAAAACCGGCAAGCTCGACACCTCGAAGGTTTTATCGATTGCAGGGCCTGCAGCTAAGGCGCCAAAATTGATAAGCACTATTCTGGGCGCTAGTCTTGATGAGCTTACTGCAGATCAGAAAATTGATGGCCCAGTACGAGTCGTGTCGGGTTCAGTTTTAAATGGCTCAACAGCCGAGGGTCCACAAGCCTATCTTGGACGCTATCATACGCAGGTTTCATTGCTTGTAGAAGATAGAGAGAAAAGGCTATTTGGTTGGATTATGCCAGGTTCAAACCAGCATTCTGTGACTCGAGCTTATTTAGGACATTTATCACCTAAAAAGTTATTCAACATGACCACGCAAACTAATGGTTCAGACCGTTCAATGGTGCCAATCGGTAACTACGAACGTATCATGCCGCTAGATATTATTCCGACTCTCCTGCTTCGTGACATCATTTCCGGTGATCTAGAAAGCGCTCAAAATCTTGGTGCGCTCGAATTAGATGAAGAAGATTTGTCCTTATGTACCTATGTTTGCCCAGGCAAATATAACTACGGACCAATTTTAAGAGAGTGTTTAACCAAGATTGAAGAAGAGGGTTAAGTCATGGGTTTAAAAGCAATACTCGAAAAAGTCGAACCTGATTTCGAACCAGGTGGTAAGTATGAAAAGTTTTATGCACTGTACGAAGCAGCTGCAACTATTTTTTACACGCCAGGTAAAGTTAACAGCGCTAATACGCATGTAAAAGACAGTATCGATTTAAAACGCATTATGATCATGGTTTGGATGGCAACATTCCCAGCTATGTTTTACGGCATGTACAACGTTGGTCTGCAGGCATCTTATGCTATTGAAGCCGGCGGTGCTTTGTATGACGGTTGGCAAGCAGGTTTGTTCTCTGCGTTAGGCGGAACGTTAAGCGCTGACTCTGGCATATTATCAATGCTGTTCTACGGTGCTTGTTTCTTTGTTCCTATTTACGCTACCACGTTTGTGGTGGGTGGTTTTTGGGAAGTCCTGTTCGCATCTGTCAGAAAACATGAGGTAAATGAAGGTTTCTTCGTAACTTCAGTGCTGTTTGCATTAACGCTACCAGCAACTATCCCGCTATGGCAGGTTGCGTTGGGCATTACCTTCGGTGTTGTTATCGCAAAAGAAATCTTTGGCGGAACAGGTCGTAACTTCCTAAACCCAGCGCTATCTGGTCGTGCTTTCCTTTACTTTGCCTACCCTGCACAAATTTCAGGTGACCAGCCTTGGATTGCTGCCGAATTAGCCGATGGTTATTCAGGTGCAACTTGGTTGAGCAATGCGGCAAACGGTGAAATGGACTTTTCAGACATGGGTCTGTGGATGAACTCATTTTTAGGTAACATACCAGGCTCAGTTGGTGAGGTATCGAGCTTGATGATCTTGCTGGGTGGTTTGTTTATTATTTACCTTGGCATTGCAAGTTGGCGAATTGTATTGGGTGTCGCGCTAGGCGTAACCTTCTTCAGTACATTCCTTAATTTCTTTGCGCCAGATGCAACTTCAATCTATGCAATGCCGTTCTACTGGCATTTTGTAATCGGTGGCTTGGCCTTCGGTATGTTCTTTATGGCTACCGACCCTGTGTCCGCCTCATTTACCAACCAAGGTAAATGGTTCTACGGGTTCTTTATTGGCTTTATGACAGTGTTAGTGAGAGTTATAAACCCAGCGTTCCCTGAAGGTATTATGCTAGCGATATTATTTGCTAACTTATGGGCGCCATTATTCGATTACTTCGTAGCGCAAAGCAATATTAAACGGAGGGTTGCTCGTGTCGGCTAAAAAAGAAACGTTAGGTAAAACAGTCGGTGTTGTTGTTGCTGTTTGTTTAGTTTGTTCAATTATAGTATCGGGTGCAGCGGTCGGTTTGCGTGAACTACAGCAAACCAACGCAGCGCTTGATAAACAATCAAACATACTAACTGCGGCCGGACTACTCGGCGAAGCGAAAACGAAAAAAGACATTGCAACCATTTACGATGCAAAAGTTGAAGAGCGTTTTGTCGACTTAGCAACGGGTGAATACGTTGCTAATCCTGCTGAGGGCGAACCAAAGCCTTACGATATGTATGGAAGAGTGTCAAAAGCAGATGCTACGAGCACAAAAGTAGAGGGCAGCCCTGCTGGTTTCTCTCGACGTGCCAATGTAGCTAGCGTGTATTTAATCAAAGATGACAGCGGCGCAGTTTCACGCATCATTTTACCAGTACACGGCAGCGGTTTATGGGATTTGATGTACGGATTCCTTGCACTCGATGACGATGGTCAGACTATTCGTGAATTGATTTTTTACCAACACAAAGAAACTCCAGGACTAGGTGGCGAAATTCAAAACCCAGAATGGCAGAAAAAGTGGAACGGTAAGCAGCTTTATGATGACGGCAACGTTGCCATTGAAGTTAACAAGGGTGAGAATAAAGACGACCAGTATGCAGTTGATGCACTATCAGGTGCGACACTAACCAGTAACGGCGTACAAAATACGCTGCAGTATTGGGCGAGTGACAACGGCTACGGTAATTACCTTAAAAAGCAATCTTGGAAATCATAAGGCACGACAATGGCTGACACTAAAGAAATGAAAAAAGCCCTGTTTGGGCCAATAATAGACAGTAATCCTATTGCTTTACATGTACTTGGTATTTGTTCTGCGCTGGCAATTACAACAAAGTTAGAAACCGCGCTGGTTATGTCTTTGGCATTAACCACAGTAACCGCGTTTTCTAGTTTGTTTATCTCTCTAATACGTAAACAAATTCCTTCAAGCGTGCGGATCATCATACAGATGACCATCATCGCTTCATTGGTAATTGTTGTTGACCAAGTATTGAAAGCTTATTCTTACGAGATTTCTAAGCAGCTTTCAGTATTCGTCGGATTGATTATCACCAACTGTATCGTAATGGGGCGCGCTGAAGCTTACGCAATGAAGTCACCCCCAGTAATGAGCTTTTTGGATGGTATCGGTAATGGTTTAGGCTACTCGTTTGTCCTAATCGTGATTGGATCAATCAAAGAGTTAGCTGGTTTTGGTACGCTACTTGGTTTTGAAATTTTGCCACTCGTCACTAACGGTGGCTGGTATCAGGGCAACGGCTTATTAATATTACCGTTTAGCTCATTTTTCCTCATTGGCGGTTTGATTTGGTTCATTCGTACTATTCGCCCAGAACAAGTTGAGCCTAAGGAATAATCATGGAACATTACGCAGCATTATTTATTAGAGCAGTATTTGTTGAGAACATGGCTTTGTCATTGTTCTTGGGAATGTGTACTTTCTTAGCGGTATCAAAGAAAGTAAAGACATCAATGGGTTTGGGCGTTGCCGTTATCGTGGTACTCGGTATCTCGGTGCCGGTTAACCAAGTTATTTTTGTAAACATTCTCGCTCCGGGCGCTTTGGATTGGGCTGGATTTCCAGATGCCGACCTTAGCTTCTTGAGTTTCTTGACTTTTATCGGCGTTATCGCGGCATTGGTTCAGATACTGGAAATGACACTGGACAAGTTTTTCCCTGCTTTATACAACGCACTAGGGATCTTCTTGCCGCTTATCACCGTAAACTGTGCAATATTCGGCGGTGTTGCGTTCGCGGTTCAACGTGAATACAACTTTACCGAAAGTATCGTTTACGGTATCGGCAGTGGCGCAGGTTGGGCAATAGCCATTATTTTGCTAGCTGCAGTCAGAGAAAAGTTAAAGTATGCTGATATGCCAGATGGTATTCGCGGATTAGGTTCTGTGTTTATGATTGCTGGTTTGATGGCATTGGGTTTCCAGTCATTCACAGGTATTTCGCTGTAAAGCGAATTAGGAGTATAGATAATGAATTCAGTTGAAATCTATCTCGGTGTAGGCATGTTTATCGCTATCGTTTTAGCGTTAGTTTTTATCATCATGTTTGCGAAATCGAAATTAGTGCCTGAAGGTGATGTTGTCATCACTATTAACGGCGATCCAGACAAATCAATTACAACCTCTCCAGGCGGTAAGTTACTAGGCGCACTCGCTGAGTCAGGTATTTTTGTATCCTCAGCATGCGGTGGCGGTGGTTCTTGCGGTCAGTGCACAGTTGATATTAAATCAGGCGGCGGTGAGATATTGCCAACCGAGCTTGACCACATATCAAAGCGTGAAGCAAAGCAAGGCTGCCGTTTATCTTGCCAAGTATCGATCAAGCAAAACATGGACATTGAGCTGCCAGAAGAAGTATTTGGTATCAAAAAGTGGGATTGTGAAGTGCTTTCTAACGACAGCAAAGCAACCTTCATCAAAGAACTTAAACTTGGCATACCTAACGGAGAAAGCGTTCCGTTTAAAGCCGGTGGTTACATTCAAATTGAGGCGCCACCTCACCACGTTAAGTACAAAGATTTTGATGTACCAGAGAAATTCCGCAAAGATTGGGAGCACTTCGGCTTCTTCGACGTAGAGTCAAAGTGTGACGAAGAAACGATCCGCGCATACTCAATGGCAAACTACCCAGAAGAAGAAGGCATCATTTTATTAAACGTGCGTATTGCTACGCCGCCACCAAATAACCTAAGCCTTCCAGCCGGTAAAATGTCATCATTCATCTGGTCATTAAAGCCAGGTGACAAAGCCACGATATCCGGTCCTTTCGGCGAGTTCTACGCGAAAGAAACAGATGCAGAAATGGTATTTGTTGGCGGTGGTGCAGGTATGGCCCCAATGCGTTCACACATTTTCGACCAACTTCGTCGAATCAAAACAGACCGTAAAATGACATTCTGGTACGGCGCACGTTCGTCACGCGAAATGTTCTACGTAGAAGATTTTGACATGCTTGCCAAAGAAAACGACAACTTTGAATGGCACGTAGCATTGTCAGATCCACAACCAGAAGACAACTGGGAAGGCGATACAGGATTCATCCACAACGTACTGTTGGAAAACTACCTGAAAGACCATCCAGCACCCGAAGATTGTGAGTTCTATATGTGTGGTCCACCTATGATGAACGCCGCAGTAATCAACATGCTCAAAGAGCTCGGCGTTGAAGACGAAAACATCATGCTAGATGACTTCGGCGGCTAATAAGCCATAACAAAAAATCAAAGCAACAAAATTAGGCGCCGAAAGGCGCCTTTTTATTGTTCAAAACAAAAACAAAAACAAAAACAACAACAACAGAAACAACAAAAACAACAAAAACAACAACAGAAGCTAAAATATAAAACCGAGAATAGCCCCTCCTCTGCGCCATTAGCAAACCTTCACTAGGCAAGGACGCCTAGTGTGAGCGGTCAGGATGACGAAAAGCGCGTTTGCTAATGGCGCAGAGGAGGGGCTATTCTCGGTTTTTGCGGTCTCAAACCTTCATTGGGCAAGCAAGCTAGTGTGAGCGGTCAGGATGACGAAAAGCGCGTTTGCTAATGGCGAAGAGGAGGGGCTATTCTCGGTTTTTGCGGTCTCAAACCTTCACTTGGCAAGCAAGCTAGTGTGAGCGGTCAGGATGACGAAAAGCGCGTTTGCTAATGGCGCAGAGGAGGGGCTATTCTCGGTTTTTGCGGTCTCAAATTTTCACTAGGGAGCCAAGTATAGTCTGAGCGCTCAGGATGACGAAAAAAGCGTTTGCCAATGCCGCAGAGGAGGCCCTATTCTCGGTTTTTGCGGTCTCAAACCTTCACTAGATCGAGAGGCCAAGTGTGAGCGCTCAGGATGACGAACCTTTATGTCTATCAATAAATTCATGTATAATATGGCACAGTTAAACGTCGCCAGGCTGTCCTGCAGTTGGAGCCCACGTTTTCAGTTTACTATTTAGTTACCTATGAGGATTGCCTTGAAATTTTTACTGCCATTTCTATTATTATTTGTGCTCTCGTGTGCGCCCCAGCAGCCGGTTGAGATTGCCATTACCGGCAAAACGATGGGGACCACGTATAATATAAAAGTGGTTCAACAGCCCGATGCACCAATCGATAAATCAGCCCTGCAGGCAGAAATTGATGATGCGCTAATCCAAGTTAACGCACTGATGTCTACTTACGATCCAGAGTCAGAGCTATCCTTGTTGAACAAAACGCAGGCCAACGAGCCATTTCCCATTTCAGCACAAACAGAATTTGTGCTAACAGAAGCTATCAGGTTGAATAAACTAAGCCAAGGTAGCCTTGACATAACTGTTGGCCCTTTGGTTAATCTGTGGGGCTTTGGGCCCGATAAACGACCAGAAGTGATACCTACCCAAATTCAATTAGCAGAAATTGCAGATTATGTGGGTATTGATAAGTTCCAGTTAGTTGACGGTGTTGTGACAAAGTTACACTCAAATTTATACATAGACTTATCAACAATCGCAAAAGGGTATGGTGTTGATGTTGTAGCTGATATCATAGAGAACAATCAAATAGATAATTACCTAGTTGAAATTGGCGGCGAAATGCGAGTAGCCGGCAAAAAAGGCAATGGGTCTGATTGGCGCATTGCCATTGAGCAGCCGATAACGACAGAGCGAGCCATACAAAAGATTATCAGTATAGGCGACAATGCCATCGCAACGTCAGGCGACTATCGTAATTATTTTGAAAAAGACGGTGTGCGCTATTCGCACTTAATTGAGCCAACTACCGGGTATCCGATAAAGCATAACCTTGTATCGGTTACCGTTGTGCACCCTTCATCAATGACCGCTGATGGCTTGGCTACAGCTTTGAACGTCATGGGTGCCGATAAAGCAAAGGTCCTAGCAGTCAGTAATGATCTAGCCGTATTTATGATAATAAAGCAAGGCGGCGAATTTATTGAATATGCGTCTCCTGCATTTGTGACAGATGTTAAACAAGATTAGCGACTATGTGCGGCAGCATCTTAGTTCATTCATATTAAAGCATTTTGAAAATTTTAGAGGTTAGCGTGAGTACATTTATTTTAGCATTTGCATTTTTCTTATTGATGGTAGCAGCCATGGCTGTGGGTTATATCCTGCAAAAGAAAACGATTGCTGGCAGTTGCGGTGGTTTAGGCGCAATAGGTATTTCAAAAGCCTGTGATTGCCCAGAACCATGCGATAGAAAAAAAGCGAGAATGGAAAGAGAAGAACAAAGACAGAAAAAAATAAAAGAGTGGCAAGATAACAAAATTATCTAAACCAACAATATTGCTCGCACACACGACACCAAATACCCCAGGTTTTCCTTGCGCAGGAATAATACTGTTCGCTTAAGCCCTCGGCTTTCTTGCGAAGCCTGTCTTTCTTGCGAACCCTGTCTTTCTTGCGAACCCCATCTTTCTTGCGAACCCCGTCTTTCTTGCGAAACCCGTCTTTCTTGCGAACCCCGTCTTTCTTGCGAAGGCAAGAATCTCCCTGATGATATCTCTATCTTTTCAAAATAAAGGATGTTTTGGGAGATCTTTGCCTTCGCAAAGACGACGAGTGGGATACATTGCTTAAACGAACAATATTGTGCGCAGGCAAGGACCTCCTCAAACACCCTAGGTCATCCTTGCGCAGGCAAGGACCTCCTCAAACACCCTAGGTCATCCTTACGCAGGCAAGGACCTCCTCAAACACCCTAGGTCATCCTTGCGCAGGCAAGGACCTCCCCAAACACCCTAGGTCATCCTTGCGCAGGCAAGGACCTCCCAAAATATCTAATGTTGATCTATTACATATAAAGGGTCGCCGTAAACTAAAGATGCAAAAATTTCACACAACAAAGCGATGATTAATTGGTAAATAACTCATAGTGTTTTAAACTGTGTGTATATACAGTGTTAATGAGTTGAAATTCCAAATTACTCTGAAGCGAAACCTATCCCATGCGTAAGTTTATTCACATCGACATGGATTGCTTTTATGCAGCAGTCGAAATGCGTGACGACCCGAGCTTGCAGCATAAACCTATAGCCATCGGCGGCAGTGCCGATCGACGGGGCGTCGTTGCCACTTGTAACTATCCTGCGAGAGCGTTTGGTGTGCGCTCAGCTATGGCTACCGCAACCGCTTTAAGACTCTGCCCAAACTTGGTGTTAGTGAAAGGTCGCATGGATGAATATAAAAAAGTGTCAGACCAAATAAAGTTGATATATTTGCGTTATACCGATGAAATCGAACCGCTCTCGTTGGATGAGGCGTTTTTAGACGTAACAGAAAGTGAATTGTTTGGCGGTAGTGCTACCTATATCGCCGAAGATATCCGCCGCGCAATATTTGAAGAAACGGGACTGACCGCATCAGCGGGCGTGGCTCCCATAAAGTTTGTTGCAAAGGTTGCCAGTGATGAGAACAAACCCAACGGCATTTGTGTAATCAACCCAACGCAGTTAGATGAATTTGTGAAACACCTTCCTTTGAAGAAAATTCCGGGAGTGGGCAAGGTAACGCTCGAAAAACTCAATAAGCTTGGATTATATAAATGTGAAGATATTCGATCATTCCCAATTGAAAAATTGCACAAGCATTTCGGTAAATTTGGTGCTTCTCTCTGGAAGCGAGCACATGCTATCGACGAAAGGAGGCTTTCGACTAACAGAAAACGAAAGTCGATAGGTGTTGAGCGAACCTTAGACAAAGATCTTGTTAGCTTAGAAGAATGCAAGGAAGTGGTGATTAGGCTACTACCGAAGTTGCATGAACGAATTGATACAAAAAAACATAGCCCAATTAAATCCTTAGGCGTGAAACTGAAGTTCGACGATTTTCAACAAACCACCGTAGAGCAGCAGTCACAAGAAGTAAACGAGCAATTATTGGTCGAATTACTAGCAAAAGCATTTGAAAGAGGAGAGGGCAAAAACGTCCGTTTAGTGGGGCTCCACGTATCATTGGCTGATAATATAAATACTGATCAATTAGCTTTACCTTTGTTTAGTGAACAATAAGCCATATACTTTGCTGTGAATTCATAACAATAATAAGCTATGTCAGAAGCGCAAAGTTCTTTTTAAAGAGAAAACCGGCTTCCGCTGAATAGAAAATCCTAACGGAGACTCAAATGCCTTTTCCTAACGCAGTTTTAGAAACAAATATTACACAATTGACTCATGAGTACGATGCTTATGTGTTGCTCAGTAACACGCTATCGAGCCAGCATTATCCTCATATTCAACAAAATTTAGAGCACCACCAGTCGCTTGATAAGCGCGTTGGCGGGCATGCGGTTCTGGTCCCAGCAGACGTTGTTGGCGGTAGATTGCTGCAAGTGCCTGTAGGCCAGCTAGACCGAGACTACGACGATGTTCGCCGTATTTTTGATGCAGCACGAAACGTTGCGCAGACGCTCCTGGACTCAGGTGTTCGCAAGCCGCTTTTAGAAATTAATCTAGCGGGCTTAAACGAAAGCCAAACAGCGCAATTTAAAAATGCGGTCGAAGCGGCATATTTAGGCTTATGCCAAGGTCTATGGCAGCCACTTGAAGCAAGACAAGCTTTGGACGAACAAGAAATTGAGCCGATTGAATTCATTGGTTTAATTGACACTAGCAGTAGCATCGATGTATCTCGTTTAAATGCTATTGAAGCAGGTAAGCGACTTGCACGTGACCTCTGCGGCACTGAGCCTGAACGTATGGCACCTCCGGGCTTCGCCGATTATTGTGTTGCCGCATTCAAAGGCTCAAACGTAAAAGTAACGGTTGTTGCTGACGATGCGCATATTAAACATGAGTATCCACTGCTATATGCTGTCGCTAGAGCGTCAGTTGAAGTGAAAAGACATCGTCCGCGCATTATTCGCATGGTTTACGAACCAGCCGGTGAGATAACTAAAACGCTTTTATTCGCAGGCAAAGGCATCACTTTTGATACCGGTGGCGCTGACTTAAAAGTGAATGGTCATATGGCCGGAATGAGCCGCGACAAAGGCGGCGCAGCTGGCGTAGCTGGTTTTATGAAAACTCTTTCTTTACTTGCGCCAAAGGGCATTAAAGTGATTGCTGAACTCGGAGCAGTGCGAAACAGCATTGGTGCTGAAGCATTTATTCCGGATGAAATTATTACTAGCCATGCAGGCGTGCGAGTGCGCGTTGGCAACACTGACGCTGAAGGCAGAATGTTGCTTGCCGACCTACTTTCGCATTTGCGAGAAGATGCTGTGAGTGCGATTAATCCTCAACTGTTTTCAGTCGCAACTCTCACTGGACACGCAGCGATTGCTTTTGGGCCATACACTGCGCTTGTCGAAAATAAACCCGCCCGAAATATGGGGATTGCTAAGCACTTATTCGTGCAAGGCGAACTGTGTGCAGACCAAGTAGAGCCATCGCTTTCCCGTCGCGAAGATTTTGACTTTGTTAAGCCACGCACCAAAGCGGATGATGTGCTGTCGTCAAACAATGCGCCTTCTGTTACCACTATACGTGGTCACCAATTCCCGATGGCATTTTTAACCATAGCCTCTGGTTTGGACAAGCATGAAGCGAATGCAGAACAACCTTTGCCTTTCACTCACGTTGATATCGCAGGTAGCGGAGTCGAGGGACTTGATTGGCAACACGGAAAGCCAACGGGTGCACCAGTTAACGTGTTTGTAAACACTTACTTATAGGCCTTGAAATGAAAACTGGATTATATCGGCACTATAAAGGCAACAACTATGAGGTTGTTGGTGTGGCTCGCCACTCGGAAGACGAAACAGAACTGGTAGTTTATAGGCCAATGTACGGTGAGAGAGGCCTCTGGGTTCGTCCTCTGGATATGTTTACAGAAACCGTCGACGTTGATGGCAAAAAAATCCCGAGGTTTACCTACATAGATGAAATGTGATTTACTTTCAAAGCTAGGTGACTAACGTAAAATTTATTAAGCTTTTTATCAAAGGCTATTCACCTAAAGCTCTTCACCTAAGGCTCTTCACCTAGAGCTGAGGTGCTTAGATATACTTGCGATGAACTGTTTAGTAAAAAAGCATGTAAAAATGAACAATCTAACAACTGACACAAAGGATCAAGTAATGAAAAAGATGATAGGAAAGAGCGTTTTGGCACTATCTCTCGCTGGGCTATTTGCATCGTCTGCATTTTCCCAAGGCCGTTTCGATGACGTAGAAGTCAAATCTCAAGCGGTTGGCGGATCGGTTCATATGCTAGTGGGGGCAGGTGGTAACATCGGTGTTTCTGCTGGACAAGATGGTTTGTTAATTGTTGATGACCAATATGCTGACCTAGCGGAAAAAATTGCAGTCAGCCTTGCCGATATTAGCAAAGAACAGACTCGTTACGTCATCAACACGCATTTTCACGGTGATCACACAGGCTCAAATGCATTTTTTAGTCAGCATAAACAAGCGACGATATTTGCCCATGAAAATGTGCGCGTCCGTTTAGCGGCTGGAGAAGATACCGATCCTGCTATGCTGCCTGTTGTTACCTATGACAAGGGCGTTAAGTTTCATATGAACGGTGAAACAGTACACGTATTTCATCTTGCGTCAGCGCATACAGATGGCGATAGTGCTGTTTGGTTTGAACAACCCGACGTTCTGCATACGGGTGACTTGTTCTTTAAAGACTGGTTCCCGTTCATTGACTTAAACTCAGGTGGCTCAGTTGTAGGCTATATAACCGCAGTTGAAACGTTGCTGACGATGATTGACGACGATACTAAAGTTATTCCTGGACACGGTGCGTTGGCTAACAAGGCCGATTACGTGCGTTTCTTAGATATGATTAAGAAGACCTACGCTTATGTTCAGGCTAAAAAGATGGCTGGTATGAGCGAAGACGATATGGTTGCCGCTGGACTCGAAGATAAATGGAAAAGCTGGTCGTGGAATTTCATAACTGAAGAAAGATGGATCAGAACCTTATACAAGTAGGTTCTGAGCTTGAACTAAGAACAGCCGCAATAGATGATCTTGCGGCTGTTGCCGCTTGGTTTGTTCCCCGCAAACTAGCAAGCTCAGCACAGGAGCGCGAACTGATCCGCCAATGGGCTGGACCAAAAATCATCTACCCATGTTCAGCCGAGCAGCTTGCATTTCATGTTATTAACGGTAATTACCAATCTTTCGTGCTTGTTGATAACAACAACATTGTTGGCTTTGGTCAAATGCAGCTAGTAAAACAGCGCGCACATTTAGCCCGACTTGTGATTAATCCCGAATATAGAGGTTTAGGGCTGGCTAAGCGTTTGTTAACTGAATTGATTGAAAACGCTCAGCAGCAAATACGGGTAAAAGAAGTGTCGTTGTTTGTGTATCATGAAAACACAATAGCTATCGCTTGTTATACAAAGTATGGCTTTGCGGAGTCAGCGACACCCAATGGCATTAATGCTCTTGATGGCTGTCGCTTTATGACTCTGCATTACTAAGGTTTTTATTTAGCAAATACTTGCTGACCATTTACCCATGTTTCTAATACCTGCGTATCGCGAATATCCGATGCTGGTCCAGCAAAGATATCCCTGTCGATAAATATGAAGTCGGCACGTTTTCCTACTGCCAACGTTCCCAATTTGTCTTCTTGAAATGCTGAATACGCTGCGTCTAAGGTAAAGCCACGAAGTGCGTCTTCAACAGATACTTTTTCTTCAGGTATCCATCCCATTTTTGGTTCATTTTCACTGCTTTGACGCGTAACAGCCGCATGCAGTCCATGAAAAGCATTGGCTAATTCTACTGGGAAGTCAGAACCAAAGGCAATTCTTGAGCCTTGGTCCAAAAAAGTTCTCCAAGCATAGGCTCCTTTCAATCTGGCTTTACCGATACGGTCTTCAGCCATGTTCATATCGCTTGTGGCGTGAGTTGGCTGCATTGATGGAATGATGCCGAGCTCCTTAAATAAAGGGATGTCCTTAACGGCAACGACCTGTGCATGCTCAATGCGATGGCGTTCCGTGTTTTCTGGGAAGGTCTTGAAGGTTTTAGCAAACTGCTGTAGCGCTAACCTGTTGGCTCTGTCACCGATTGCATGAAAGTTGAGCTGGAAATTGGCGCCAAGTACCTGTGAGAACAAAGCTGGTAAACTTTCTTGCGGAGTGACTAATAATCCATGATTATCTTTATCGTCGGAGTAAGGTTCAATTAATGCAGCTCCTCGACTTCCTAACGCACCGTCACCGTATGCCTTTACACTTCTGATGCTAAGCATGTCATTTGTTGTTGTAATGTGGCCGGCCGCCAGCATTTCATTGATTTGTGGGTCTGTAGCCGCAATCATTGCGTAGATTCTAAATTTGAGCTCATCGGATTGTGCTTGCTGCTGATAAAAGTCATACACTTGTTTGCTGATGCCAGCGTCATGCACGCTAGTAATGCCAAGGGACAGCAGATGCTCGGACGCTGCATTAAGTTGCTGGGATAGCTGATCTGTATCCGCCGGTGGGATTAATTTTGTCACCAATGATTCGGCGTTGTCGATTAGGATCCCAGTTGGTTGACCATTTTTGTCTTTTACTATTTCGCCGCCAGCAGGTGAGGGCGTATTTGCGTCAATTCCCGCTAACTTTAAGGCGGCGCTATTTACCCATACAGCGTGTCCATCAACCCTTGATAGCACTACGGGGCGATCCTTCAACACGGCATCTAAACTTTCTTTACTGGGAAATGCGTTGCTTGGCCACAATACCTGGTTCCAGCCTCTGCCGATAAGCCACTGTGTTGTTTTAGCATTTGCGCTGTTATCTGGTAGCGCGTGAGCACTTACAAACTCTAACACTCTCTTAACGGCTTCGTCTTCGCTTTTGCTGCCGCGTAAATCAATTTCTAATAGGTTTTGTCCTAGGCCTAAAATATGTCCATGAGCGTCAATTAGGCCTGGCAACATGACACGGCCTTTGCCGTCAATTTTTGTGACAATTCCACCGGGTTCTTGAGTCAGATTCATACCAACAATAAATTCGTCTTCAAACGCAATATTGCTGAATGTGATTAGTTTGCCTTGTTGATTTAATGTGTAGCCCTTTACGTTCTCAATAAACGTAAGTGAGAAGACTGATGTGGAGAATAACGCGAGTGTAAGCGTACTTGTCCAAAGCAGTGTTTTAAGCATTGATTTCATTTACATTCCTTTTAATGTCAATTTAATTATTTTGCAAAACGAGTTAAGCGTCCGGATTCATTATAGGGGGTTGAGCTAGATAATCCTCCTGCCATATTTTGAGCATGGATGCTTGGCTAATATTTCCGCCAGACAATAACACGAGCACCTTCTGGTTAGCAGGTTTATCACCCAACCAAGCGGCAACGGCAGCCATGGTCATGGCACAGGTTGGTTCTATGTGTAATTTCAACAAATGATGCAACCATTGAGTCCAATACGCAATCTGCTGTTCTTCTACTTCGTAAAAGTCATCGACTGTTTTCAATATTTCAAAGGTATGCTCGCCAATAGCCGGTGTTGCTGCACCATCGGCTAGGGTGTCCGGCGCGCCATCAAGCCTCTCTATTTTTCCACTTTGTAGACTTCGCGCAGCATCATTGGCATTTAAGGGCTCAGCGCCCACAACTTCGGCGTTTGGCAGGCGTGCTTTGGTTGTAATAATAGCGCCAGAGAGCAAACCGCCACCACCACATGGAGCAAAAACAGCATCGGGCTCTACGCCCTTTTCTGCCAATTGCTGCAAAGCTTCTAATGTTACGGTGCCTTGACCGGCAATGATATCAGGATGGTTAAAGGGCGGGATCCAAAGTGTCCCCGCTTCATGGCTGGCTGCTTCAACCGCAGCATCCGCTTCCTCTCTACTTGCAAATCTATTTAGTTGAGCGCCATAAAACTCAGTTGCCGCAGCTTTTATGGGTGAAATAGTGTCTGCACAGTAAATTGAAACGGGAATACCAAATTGCCCGCATGCAAAGGCTACCGCTTGCGCATGGTTGCCAGACGAATTAGCGATAACACGTTCAGGAAGTGCTCCTTGCTCATGTAATTTTGCAAGAATGTTTGTTGCTCCGCGCAGTTTGAAAGCACCGGTTCGCTGTAAACATTCTGCTTTGAAGTAAATTTGGTGACCGAGCCAATGATTGAGTAAACGCGATTCAAATATCGGTGTTTGTTTTACAATACTGCTGATTCGTTTTTGCGCTGCTTGTATGTCAGCTATCGATACCATCTAGAAAATATCCTTCTATGAAAAATAATAGTTTGGTTGACCGTCCATTTCTCTTTGTAGACTAGTTTAAACGGAACTGCTTTTTATATGAAGTCTTAGAACAAAAAACCTCCTTATAGCCAACACTAAGCAACGAAGTTCTGCAAAAAGCTCAAATAAAAACAGCATTTGATGCGTTCTATACTCATCTCAAAGAGAAGTTGTGGAAAATTGTTCAAAATTTGCTATTGTCGTTGGCATAAATTGGAAGATAGAATTATAAAAAAGGATGCCACTATGGGGCTTTTAGATGGTTTATTAGGAAACGCTTCAAAAATTGACGTTTCATCGGTCACTGAAGAACTAGCACCAATACTTTCCAGCACTGAGCAAGTAGTCGAAGCCTACAAAATGGTTCGAGACTTGATTGTATTTACTGATAAAAGATTGATGTTTATTGATAAGCAAGGTGTCACAGGCAAGAAAGTCGATTACTTATCAATTCCTTACCGAGCAATTACACAAATAAAAGTAGAAACTGCAGGGCATTTTGACCTCGACTGTGACCTTAAAATATGGGTTTCTGGACAGTCGGAGCCGCTGGAGACGAAGTTGAAATCAGGATTGGCGCAAGATGTTCAAAAGACCCTAGCGAATATGATGTTTATCTAATATAAAGCCGGCGTTAAGTAAACGATAATTAAGAAACAATGAGAAACCATAAATGGCAGTACTAAAAAACAAAGTCCTCGTAATTGGGGCTGTATTTTTTTTGATTTTATTGGCTTACCTTTTGCTCGCAGATGAACAATTAGAACCGACAACGGGCGAGTGGATGTCGGTTTTTCAGCAAAATTTTGAAAATGAAGATAACGCATCAATGCGTCTATTATCGCTAGGCAACGTCGACTCAATCTTTACAGACGCGATCAATCAAACTTATAACAAGAAGCTCGACGCTTTTGAATATAACGGACTGCTTGGCGATGAAAAACCAATGAAATACCCGAATGTCCTGCAGTTTGAAGCCTTCATTGAAAGCCCCTTATTTTGTGACCTGAATAACGATGACTGTGTTACATCAGTGAAGGCAGAGGCAGAATACATAAAGATCGTCATCAAAGAGTTTCAACCAGAGCTTATCGATTTTATGTCTTTAAACGAGGTAAGTAGCTTCAAATCGCTAAATCCTTTCGTTGCTGAATTAAATTTGAGCGACTTTTTGTTCCTATTCAAATTGAAAGGTACAGAAATCTTTTTTGATATAGAGGACGGGCGTGTAGAGAAAGCTCAGCAGGATTTAATGAATCTTATACTTCTCAATCGGAAATTTTTTTCATTAAGCGATAATTTATTAACAAAAATTAGCTTTTCATTAAATACCAAAAACATTTATCAGCCTTTATTATTAAAAATGAAAGCCGACACGGCGTTCCCACTGGCATTATTTGAAAATGTTTTGCGACCACTAAATATGCAAGAAATTTCGGCTAACAATATTCAAATCCTCTCTTTTGCAAAGAATGCAAGATTAATTAAAGCCGGCTTGGCTGCGCGAGAGAAAAACAGTTCTGGTTCTTTATTAAGCCGCATATGGCAAAGATTGGTGTATAAACAAAACGTGACTTTAAATGATATGTTTGATGAGTATCAAGCATTGTTGCTTCCAGCTTACGTAAATAAACCATCGCTGTTAGCATTCTCACAAAATATTGATAATAGAATTAAAGAAAAGAGTGACGAACAACAGAAACAACCCCTTGTTTATCATCTCAAAAATATTAACAACGTTGTTGGTGCTTCATTAAAAGATGTGCTTATGCCGCGACAAATTAATTTGTACGATTCTATTGCTAAGCTCGATACGCGCTTACAAATGCTGCGACTTGTTTTAAGCTTTGATGCTAGCGACTTAGCTGCATCAATCGAGCTCGACAAATTTGCCAATTACTACACGGGCGAAAGGCCTTTCATTGTTAATGATAATATATGTAGCAAAATCAATGATGAAAATATCTGTGTTGCATTTTAAGAGAAAGTAAACAGTTACTGACTGTTGCCGCCACTAAGCTTAGTCAGTAACGCAGTCATAAAAAATGCGCCTTCAATAGATGAAGGCGCACGGTTCACAAAACACATTATCAGGCGGGTATCCGCTTACTCACTTGTGACTTGTGGTTATTACTCGACCGCTTTCATTGGCTGTAAATGTTTGTCAAAGAAATTGGTGATTGTCTTATACAAATGAATCCCCGTGTTTTTACCGCGAATGCTATGTTTCTTACCTGGATAATCCATAACTTCAAACGGCAAAGCTAAATCTTGCAAGTGTTTGTATAGCATTGTGCTGTGAGTGAATAACACGTTGTCATCAGCCATGCCGTGGTAAATAAGCAAATCACCAGTAAGGTTTTTGGCATATGGAAATACGGATGAGTCTGTATAAGCTTGATCATCTGTTTTAGGGTTACCCATATACCGTTCTGTATAGTGTGTGTCATACAAACGCCAATCGGTGACGGGTGCACCCGATACACCTGCCGCAAAGTAGTCGCCACCTTTGAACATTGCCATCAGCGTCATATAGCCGCCGTAGCTATGCCCATGTACGCCAATTCTTGCTGGGTCAACGTAATCTAAGGTGCGTAAAAACTCCACGCCTGCTATTTGATCGTCTACTTCAACAAATCCCATTTTCTTGAACAAAGGATCTTCGAAGGCCTTGCCTCGGTTGTAGGAACCACGATTATCAACCGTAAATACAACATAGCCTTTACTAACCCAATGCTGCATTAGTAAACCACGATTACCGCCCCAGCTGTTGGTGACTGTTTGAGCGTGAGGGCCGCCATATAGATAAACGATAACCGGGTGTTTACCTTTCAATACTGTTGGCTTATACAGGCGATAGTGCAAGTCGGTACCATCTTGCGCTTTTATCTTGCCAAATTCCGGTTTAACCCAGCTATCTGTATAGGCAAATAAGGGATGGTCTTTGTCGACTTTGTTTTCTTCAAGCCAAGTGATCATGCTGCCGTCTGCTTTATGCAAGCTGACTTGTGCAGGCGAGTTGGTGCTTGAATGCGAATCCACATATACCGAAGCGTCAGAGCTGAAGGTCGCACTGTGGAATCGGTTCGCTTCACTTAGTCGAGTTATATTGCTGCCATCAAGTGACACTGAATAGACATGACTTTCCAATACAGTGTCTTTGCGTCCTTGAAAGTAGATAAGTCCTTTCTTTTCGTCAATGGCTTTGATGCTTTCAACGACCCAGTCACCTTGGGTGATTTGTCGAACGAGTTCACCGTTATTACGATACAAGTAAAGGTGTTTAAAGCCATCGCGTTCTGAGGCCCAAACAAAATGCTTGTTGTCGGCTAAAAAGCGTAAATCGAAATTTAAGTTGACCCAAGTGTTGCTGGTTTCTTGCAATAGCGCAGTTTGCTCGCCATTTGCAATATTCACCGCGTTCAAGTTAAGTATTTGCTGATCGCGAGATTGCGTCTGATAGGTTAACGTGGATTCATTCATCCAATTAGCGCGAGCCAAATATATATCTTTGTTTTCGCCTAAGTCTACCCAACGAACTTTGCCGCTATCGAGGTTGGCGACAGCCAATTCAATATACACGTTATTAGTACCTGCTTTCGGATACTTCTGCTCTATAGTGCTAATGGAGTCGGCATATATTTCTGAGCGCACAATGTTGTCAACGGGGCTTTCATCAACCTTGGTAAACGCGATATGTTTTTCATCTTCTGACCACCAATAGCCAGTCATACGGCTCATTTCTTCTTGAGCGACAAATTCAGCCATGCCGTATTTAATGTTGCCACCGCCTTTACTTGTAATGGCCTGTTCTTTTCCGGTTGCGACGTTCATCACATATAAATTTTGCTCACGAATGTAGGAAATATAGTTTCCCTTTGGTGAAAATTTAATATCAGTTTCAAACGCGTCTGTTTCTAGTAATCGTTTGGCTTTTTTATCGCCAATTTTAAAGTAGTAAACGTCACCGGCTAAGGGAAACAACAAAGCGCTGCCGTCATTCGACCAGTCATAAGTAATAATGCCGCTGCCATAGACACGCATCCGCTCGCGGCGCGCTTTTTCTTCGTCGGATAGGACTTCTGGACCAGTATGTAGGTCGTCCGAGTCAAATAGAATTTGTGTTTTGCCAGTGGGGATGTGATATTCCCATAGATCATATCGATCGTAGTCAGCTTCTTTTCCTTTCAAAAAAGTGACTCGCTGACCATCTGGCGATACTTGAATACCTTTTGGCGTGCTGCCTGATAAAGAAGGTGACTGGTGAATGCGCTCAATGCTGAGCGTTTCTGCATTTACATTTGAGGGTAAGCTGAACCCAAATGCACAAGCTAAAGTAATGATTAGTCTGTTCATAATGAATTATTCGTTGTTCACGTTGTTATTGTTTGAGTAACGTAAAAGAGTATCACAACCTAGGTAAAATATGACTGAAAAATATAAAGCATTGGTGCTCGGCGCGTCAGGTTTAGTTGGCAAAGCGTTGGTAAATCAACTATGTCAGGACGACCGATATTCTCAAGTAACGTGTTTAGTGCGCTCTCCATTATCAAAAGCGCAGTATCACGACCCACTAAATAAAATACAGGCCATTGTCATAGACTTTGAGGAGCTACAGGACTATCAAGGTTACTTTTCAGTTGAACACGTCTTCTGTTGTTTAGGGACGACAATTAAACAGGCTGGATCGCAGTCGAGCTTTCGACGAGTCGATTTTCAGTTTGTGCATGTATCAGCTCAATTAACTAGGGCACAGCGTGCGAAAAGCTTTGTTTGGATTTCTTCTGTTGGCGCGAACGCAAAGAGTAAGAACTTCTATTTGAAAGTAAAAGGGGAGTTAGAAAATGCAATTCTTAGCATGCCGCAGCTAGATAACGCGGCTGCTGTTCGCCCTAGCCTGCTGTTAGGACATCGCGCTAAAAAGCGAGCTGCCGAAAGTTGGGGGATAGCCATTATGAAGCTATTGTCGCCTCTTATGCTTGGCCCTTTGGCCAAATACAGACCTGTTAGCGCGAACCAAGTGGCTTATCAGATGATCCAACTGCAAGTTTTCTGAATTAGGACTAGCGATAACGGGGCATAATAACTATACTCGCGCCGTTTTTTAGCTAAAGTTAATCTTAATTTGCATCGATAAGCTATATAGGGACATACTGGGTATGTTCCTTCATGAAGTTTTAAGAGGCAATTCATTATGGCTACAGCTATTCCAACAGATGTTGAAACACTGATAGAAAATATAAGAATTGAACAGTTTTGGTGGGACGGGGTGCAAATCAAAATCCCTTTTCATTGCGTGTATGCATGCATTCCTAATCCAGTAGCTGATGAATGGAAGCTGATCAATGGTGCGAGTGTGCCTCTGATCCGTGTCGACAAGTATCTAATCCCGCTTTGGGACCCTTTTCATCAAAACATGTCTGAGATGCCTAAAATGGCGGTAGTGATATCGCATCATAAGGGCAATCAATTTGGATTATTTGCTTATCCAGCCGATCATATTGATGAACATATTATGTTGTCGTACGACGAGTGGTTTGAAACCCAGTCTTCATTTCAATAGCGTGCTGCGCGCCTTATAATTACTTTTAGCGGTGTTTCTGCTTTTACTGCTGCGGTCGGTTAACAGCCGCTTCGCAAGCGATTGACAAGTAATTTACGGAGAACACATGCTACCAGTAGCAGAAGTTTTTGGCGCAATAGCCGTTGTTTTTAATTTTATTGGTTACCGACAAAGTGATATCAACCGATATCGCTTTATTTCATCTATCGCGCTGTTGAGCGTTAGTATTCATTTTTTCCTGTTGGGTGCAATGGCCGCAGGCATTGGCTGTATGCTAGCCAGTATTCGTAATATCGTTGCGATGAAGTATCGCGGTTTACCTGTCCTATTCACCTTCGTTACAGCTAACCTCGGCTTTTTCTTTTATGAGTTGTTTTGGTTGAATCATAGCTGGACGATTGTGATTGCCTATGCTTCCTCACTCATATTCACGGTGGGCTCAATCACCCTAACAAGCGCAAAGATGATCCGTCAGTGGTTTATTTTAGCTGAAGTGCTGGGCTTAGTTTATGCAATTATGGTTGGTAGTATATTCGGCACGGTATTCAATATAACTAACTTGTGCAGCATATTTTATACACTCTATCGCGATTACTCGGTAGAAAAAAGCGCTCTACCTAAAGATTAATAGTAAGGACGAGCAAAAAAATAGTAAAAAAAAACGCTGCATCAAGCAGCGTTTTTATATTCAATTGAGTAAGCGATTTACTTCTCTTTTACCAATACCGATATTTTGCTAATACCCGCTAATTTAACTTGGTCCATGACGCTAACGACAACACCATGCTCAGTGTTCTCACTGGCTTGAATTGCAGCTGAGTCAGTGTCATTGTTTGCTAAATACGTTTGCGCATTCGCAACAACGCGACGAATATCAACAATACGACCGTTCATCAATATTTGGCCTGATTCGTCAATTCTAATGGATAATGACTTACTATTTGGTGGTGGAGGACTATCGCTCTCTGGTGGACGCGTAGGCTCTAGGCCTTTCTCTGATGAGAAGGTCGTTGTCACGATAAAGAATATCAACATGATAAACACGATGTCCAACATTGGCGTCATGTCTACTGCTGCGTCCTCATCACCGGATGTATGTTTTTTTCTTTTCATTTTTACACTCAGTCCTTCTAATTCTGCTCTTTAGCAATTCATCTTAGCGAACAACATAGTATAGTAACTTACGAGAAAAAGCATAGAATTTTGTAAACGAATTTAACAAAAACTCATTTTTTCTTTCTTTTTCTAATCACAACCACGCTTGTCTTATGAATTAGAACAATTTATTAATGCCGCTGCCGCCAACTTTACTCGTCAGTCGGGCTATGATCAAGGGCTTTGCCCAACCAATTGAAATAAGTTGCCATTTCAACAGCGATGGCTGACAGTTGAGAACCGCTAGGATAAATACCTAGCTTCGCTTCCGCACTCTGCTTGGTGCCTTGCACTAAAAACGCATTTTTAATGGGGTGATGTTGAATACACGCTTCGAAAGCTCGGGCTGCAACTTCTTGCGGTCGCGCGTAGTAAAAGCTTTTCAGTTCTTTATCAATGAGTACACTCTTTTGCATGAGTTCGCTGGGTAAACTGCCATTGCCCTCTAAAAAAACAGTCTCAAAGCAAAGAGCCAATTGGCTATTCAAAGCATGAGGATGCATTTGGGCATTTTCATTTAGCCAAACTTCTGAAGCAAATAGATTACTGCCTGATACGGCAAACATTTTACTCGCTATGTAGTGATCAAAGGCGTGAAACCATTCGTGAGCTAAAGCTCCAGCGCCGGCATTCTTCGCCAACGAAAGTTGTTTTTTTGCACTATTGTAATGTGCGCTAGCGTGTTTTTGGCCGCCAACTCCAAATCCTAAAGACAATGTGCCATTCAGTGAAATGACGTTCTCAGGTACTTGCAAGATATCCATTAAATCGCACAACGCGTCAAAAAAGAGGTTTGCGGCAATGCGCTTTTCTTCTTCGGTAACCCATTTACCGATTTCAATTGAGCGAAAGCGGAAGAGTCGCAGGACATCTTGGAAACTGACGTCCGCACCTGCGCGGTGCTCATCTCCGTTGCGATAGAATTGTGTATGCAGACGACCTTTCTTTTTGTTTGTAGGGGCAATCTTCGATTGTAATGGATGCATCGTTTTCAACTGACGTTAACTGTGCGTTTAGGTTCTGTATACGCAGGATATTCAAAGGCTATCACTTTTTTATCTAATATTCTGATCCAAACTGCAGAAATACATTGGCTTGAATTCATTCTTGTGCAAGCATTAGACCGAATAGCGCTGTACTCGATTCATGTCGAGCAATATTATAAAAGGAAGCACAGCTATGGATTTCTCATCAATCTTAAGCGTAATTAACGACAATCTTGATAAAGGTTTGGCGTTAATTACGAGCACACAAACCTACGTGCAGTTGGCTATGCTTGTGGTCATATATAGTATTGCCTTTGGCATTGCGTACAAGATACGCCATAGCATTGGCCTAACCCACAACGAGCCTGACGATGCTGCTCACCCTCTGCGAAAATTTGCCTTTCGCATTGGTGGTGTATTGTTTCCGCTGATTGCTATTTTGCTGCTGCAAATATCGCGGAAAGCCGGCGAAAATCTCGAATATACCCCCTGGGTAATTCAAGTCGCGCTATCCATTGCCATCCTATTGTTTTTTAGCTCCATCATTCGTGCATTTGTTACTCATCATTACGCGGCGACGCTATTTCGTTGGGTTGGCTTACCTATTTTGTTTTTGCATTTGGTTGGGCTATTACCCGGTATTATCAAAGCCTTAGAAGAAATGTCAATTAGCGTGGGTAACGTTGATATATCTGTTTATGGGGTGGTCAGAGTATTGGTCTTTGGTGGCTTTCTGTTTTGGCTTGGTCGCGTGTCCAATAGTTTTGGCAAAGCCGTTATCAAACGCCAAGAAAGTTTAGACGTTCCAACAAAGGAAGTTTTTTCGAAATTATTTGAAGTCACCTTATTCTGCATCATTGTCTTGCTGTTGTTGAATGTAATGGGCATCAACTTAACAACGCTGGCCGTATTTGGTGGTGCTGTGGGTGTTGGTATCGGCCTAGGTTTGCAGTCTATTGCCTCGAATTTTATATCGGGGATTATTATCCTGCTTGATCGCTCATTAACGGTCGGTGATTTTGTGGAGTTAGGTGATGGTCAAAAAGGCTTTGTGCGCGAGTTTAAAATGCGCTATGCCGTTTTAGAAACCTATGATGGCAAAGACATATTGGTTCCGAATGAAAAATTCATTTCAGATTTTTTAGTCAATTGGACGCATAAAGACCCAAAACAGCGCTATCGCGTGGACTTTTCTGTGCCCTACGCGACGGATGTTCGCAGTATGGTGGAATTCATTAAGGTTGCCGTTGCTGAGCATCCTCAGGTTATCAGTGGTGATGATGTGCCTTTTGAAGAACGTCCAGATTGCGAAATAGATAGCTTTGGTGACTCTGGTATCAACATGTTCGTAGAGTTTTGGATGATCGGTGTTGATGATGGTAAAAACCGAGTTGGCGGTGATTTAATGTTAACTATTCTCGAAACACTCAGAGAGAACGGTATTGAAATTCCATTCCCTCAACGCGAAGTTAGAATTCTTGATCCTGAACAGCAAGCTTAAGCTTGCTGTGGGATCACGTCAACGCGGTAACTAAATGAAAGCGTGGATATATAAAGGCTGCTTTGGCTAGCAAAGTTAAGCGGCTGTCCACTCTTCAATAATCTGAGCGCACCACTGCTTCACGCGTTCTTCGGTTTGTTCATATTGGTTTTCATCGTCTAACGACAAGCCAACAAAAAACTCGCCATCTTCGGTGAGTGCTTTTGATGCAGTAAATTCATATCCCTGATTTGGCCAATAGCCAATAACGTCGCAATCTAAAACGATTAATTCGTCATGCAGCATTCCTAGGGCATCTTGAAACCAATCTGCATAGCCTAGTTGATCGCCCAAGCCAAAGACGGCGACAGTTTTTCCCGCTAGGTCTAATGCTTTAATATCGTCCCAAGTCGACTCCCAGTCTTCTTGCAATTCACCAAAGTCCCAAGTTGATATGCCGTACAGGACAAGGTCGTATTGTGTCGACTTTTCGAGGGCGTGCTCTTTGATATCGAACATGCTTATGTTGGCTTGGATCCCATGTTCATTCGCAACGGATTCCAATTCAGTTTGTATTTTTTCACTCGCCATTTCGGTATAGCAGGTGGTTGAACCATAAAAAATGGCAATCTCTTTTTTTGCTGAACTCATTACTCTTACTCTGCCTCGGCGTGTTTATCTGAACCTAGCTGTGAATACTTTGAAAACCGTGATTTGGCTTTTGAAAAGCTGACATATTCGCCATCACTGCATAACAGTGCGCAGTCTACCTCACTCGCGTCATCATTCAAGGTTAGTACGCCAATGTTGCAGTTGTTGACCAGCGTACCACTGTGATTACTTGGCTTTCGTTGTTTAACGGACATGTTTCGACGCATGGTTAACCAGTTGAGTGGTGAACGAGGACCATAAAACCATCTATTTAAACGATCGAACCATATCAGAAGCGTCGGTGGAAATTCGTTGTGCAGTCCACTACTTGTGAATTGGGTTATATGCGGGCTGTTGCGACGAAAACGTAAGCTCACATCGTACACAAAGGAGTAGTGTACATCTCCCGACAGTATAACGAAGTTTGGTGGCGTTTTGATGTGTCTGAATATATTCAAAATGACGCTGGCTGTTCCTCTATGCGCCATCCAGTTTTCAGCGTCGACAACCAGCGCGCCGCCAAAAAATGTGAATATTCGTTGTATTGTTTCGATAAACTTTACACCGTAAATTGGTGCGGGGGACACCATAATCACGGATTCTTTGCCCATGATAGATTGCTGTAGCTCACATAAGGCTTCCCAATCCATTAGCCCCGAAGGCTTATTTAATGATGACTCTGAACGCCAACGTTGGGTTCGAGTATCAAGCACGTGCACAGGAGGTTGCGTTGCAAGTTCATAGTGCCATTGATCAAAATGGAATAATGTTTCGATAAGTTTGTTGTGGGAATCGCCATATGTCACGGCATGCTCTGTATCTGAGGATGCTGTCTTTAAGGAACTGATTGAAAATTCCTTACTGAATTCATTAAACAGTGGCTCTAGTTTTATTCTTGGATTGCCACAGCCTTGGCACAAAAAGTAGGCGGTCAAGGCATTTCCGATAATGCGCTTAGAAAAAGGATGTCCGTAAACTTGCTGTTCCCAACCTCTGGTCAAATTCCAATCGTCAGTGACATCATGATCATCAAACATCATGTAGCTTGGTACATGAGCAAGAGCGCGCTGAACCTTCGCTAAACCTGCTTGGAATAACTCGATATGCTGTCTTTCTTTGTCATATATTTTTTGGTCTGACTCATCTAAGCCCAGCTTTGTTAAGTCAACCAAGTGCCAAAGTGTTGGAGACCAGGTCAGAAGGTACATCGCAAGCATTTCGCTCAAAGCAATAAGATGATTCTTGGCATTTACAGAAGTAAATACCGGCTTGCGTTTAGCGTCGAAAAAGGTCTTGGTCAGCTTATCGTTAGCGTCAATTTCGGGCAATAATAGTTCTCGGTGGTAAAAGCTATGTTCATGTGACATCAGCTCGACAAGGTCATCGAAAGTTGCGCCTTCAAAATGCTCGTTGTGAAGTCCTAACAGCTTAATCACTTGGTGTACCGCATGCAGCATCGGACCTGAGACATCGTCGATATAAACTTGGTCGCCGGTCATCAACATCAGGTCAGGGCGGTTTATGCTTTTGCATTCGCTTGTTTTCGACGCATTTACTTTATTCGCTAATTCATCGGCCACTAAATTGTCTAGTTGCGGCAACGCGTCTTGACCATCAAAATGTGGTTTGCGGCACGAACCTTGAGTCACTTTGGTTAAGTGTTGATTAAATCGAAAATTAGGCAATTTGTGCCCTTCATAAACTAAATGAGCAATATCTTTTAGAATACTTTGAAGCGTAATTTCTTCATCGTTTACCGTAGGCTTATCAGAATTGGAATCTAGGCTGCAGTGTAAATCGCTCAATAAATCGTAGTGATACAGCGCTCCCGATTCGATCAAGGTTTCATCAGTAGTTGATTCTAAGGTTATCAGCTGAATGAAAGCGCCCTGCCCAATGCAAAATGTTTCTTGTTGTACTTTTGCATCCTTGAGTTCAAGCGCTTCGCCATAGTTATCATATAAAATCGGTTTTATGTGAATGGCGACAGAACTTACTAACCACCAAACAATGCGTTGGTTATCAGTGTGACGTATAGTAGGACCAGCGATGACCGTGGGGAGTGATTGCGTCAATTTATTCTTGGCTCCTTTTGTAACTTGTCTTAAGGCTCACGCCCGTACGAAAATTTTTAATCTTAGCGATGCTCTACGTTTTTTGTTCAACGAACAATTTTATTTTAAATTATACGTATGTAGTCATCATTAAGTTTGCCAACGACATGTATACTCAATGTCTGCTGTTATTTGGGCTAGTAAAATATATACCACTTAGAGGATATAGAATGAAAAAGTTTGTGGCGATATTTGTTGTCTCATTAATTGTAACTTTCTGTGTTGGCTGCACACCAAATACAAATGAAACTAATACAATTGTTGAGAGTCCTGCTAATAAGCCTGTGCCAACAGTAGGTACTTGGATTATCGATCTTGATTCTGGCGTGATGATCGATCCACAAACCTCGGGACTCAAACATAACAACGGTTATTTGTATTCGCTTTCTGATGCAAGTGCCCACTCTAGCCAAGTAAAAAGGCTACATAAGATTTCGTTCGACGACGGTCAAATAGTCGATAAATTTGGCCCAACGGAATTCAGCGATAGCGTTGAAAACAGCTGTTTTTACGATTACCTTAGTGATAAACCTGATTATGAAGGACTTGCACCGATACCTGGGGAAGAGGGTGCTTGGATTTTTGTAACCGAGGACGCAAGTCGTTCAGCGCAACTTAGCGAAACCTGCCAACAACAGTTCGCAAATACAGGCTCAACTTTGTATCCCACGTTGCTAGTTCGTCTGCAATTAGACGATGAAAGTGTTGAAGTCACACACGTTCGTCCGATTCAATTTCCAACATCAGCGCAAGTGGGGGATTCTCCAAATGACGGTATAGAGGGCCTAACTTTCACACGAGATAATCGATTGTTGCTAGGCTTGGAGAAAGACGCCAACAAACAGCCCAGGGTATTTGAAGTAGCAATAGACGATAAGTTCTGGCAGCAGTCTGGTTTTGCCATGGTACAAGACAGTGAATTGTTATTACCTACCTTTGAGCAAGGAAGCCATCCAATTAATGGAATGGATGTATTTTATCCCAATCCAGATAGTCCTGGTTATTTGTTTGCGGCTGCGCGCAATGATAATGAATTATGGATTGTAGACCTTGCTAAACGCAAACCAACGAAACGGGTGAAGCTTGAATTTTTTGCACCTTCGAGCACTGCACCTTTGCTAAGTGATACAAATACGACGCAAATAACGTGTAAGCCAACTCACTTGATGAACAATGCTTCCATTGAAGGCGTCGCGGTGTTTAATGATCATGTGTGGATGGTAAATGATCCATGGAAGGTTAACTATCTTAAAAATGCGGTTTGTTCACATGATGAGTATCGTTATCAGCAAATGGCGCCACTGTTGTTTAAAGTGAAAATTGACAAGACTTGGTTTGAATAGGACTGGCTTAAACTAAATGTTTTCATGATGCTCCAGTAAATTATTTTTGATTGGTCGTATATTTTTATATACTAATATGGGTAAAGGGTATATGTTTGCATATCAACCCTGACACTAAGCATCCTTCTGTTGTCGTTCTTTCTGTGGGCTTTTAAGCAGATGCTGGTAATCATAAATATGGAATATTATGAAACTCAAGCCCTTATTATTAACAGCCACCTTGCTGCCATTAGCGAGCCCTATATTTGCTGGCGTTCGCACAGTCGACAACACTGAAACGATAGAATATAAACCCACAGCATTTAGCATTGAGAATACCAGCCTATGGAGCGCTGATGGTCCGCAAAGTTTAAGTGTCGACTGGGCGCTGTCAGAGAAGCAATGGGACAGTGTTTTTGGTAGACCTCCTCGCGCTCGATTAGGGGTTGGTTACATTTTAGATGAATGCGTTTTAGGTGTTTGTGTGAAAGCCGGCGCAATGGCCGGATTACAGGCAGAAGTGTACGTATTACCTTATCTTACTGCCGACATAAACCCTGGCACATTTGACGCAACAGCAACCTACCAACCGAGCGTGAAATATCAATTTGAAGGGCTAGGAGTTGATTTTTTTAAGTTGGAAACCGATTCAGGTTTTGATGCCGATAATTCTAGTTTTACCGTATTTGCTCCATCAATTAAATTGGAAACGGGCTTAAACATTAATGCCGGTCTCAGTTTGTTTGCAGAAGCATGCTTGTTGGGATGTTTTTTAGATGAGACTATTCCATTAATCAGTGCCGAGTTTAAATTACCTTTACTTGAAGTTGATACCATCAATTCTACAGCAAAGATATTCTCGCCACCTACCGACATTCCTACACTCGTTGAGTTATTAATCGACTTAGCTGAGAACCCACCGAACTCTTTTGAGGAACTTGCTGGTAGCGTTTTATATGATGATATCTCAGCCGTTCTTGCAAGAGGTAAAGGTTTAAGCGAGGCTCAATGGGAGAGCTACAAAGCTGACTTGGAAGAAAAAGGAAAGCAAGGCGACACAGCGTCCAAAGACAAGTTAGATAAAATTAATACCGCTGAAGGCTTTATCAAGGACAGCCCGTTAACCTTGGCATTTTCAAATCCCTATACAAGTAATAGCGATGGCGTGTGGGGGGGAACATCAGACAATCCTCTCGCAGGTGACGTAGCCGGTGCGAGCATCGGGGGTGATTTTATTGACCTAAGATTGGACGTTGATAAAGTACTGGGTTACGCCTTAGGCTTACCCAATGGCGGTAGCATTTCATTAGAAGATTTGAAGATTAAAAACTCGCCAGTGGATGTTGAACTGACGCTTTTCGATATACAAGCCGGACCTTCTATTAACTTGGAGACTGAGCTAACTTTAGCGCCCGAGCTGATGGTTACCATGGATTTCAGTGCACCCGTGTTGATTAAAGGTGAAATTGGAACACAAACTAGCTACACGGGATTATGGAGCGAAATTCCTAAAATTGCACTTCTTGCGCCTGATGCGAATAAGAACGATGTATTAATTCAAGGGGTTGATTTAACTGGAAACGGATTCTCTGCAGACTCGAAACAAACACAACTTTTTCAGTACAGCGAAGTCGTTACCGCTACCCCCACCTTTTCTGTTGACGCCACGCTGAGTAATAGAACTTATTTAGATGTCGCTGTTGGCGCCGAAATCAGTGGACTCGGTGCAAGTGTTGGTATAGACGGTTTTGGCTCTATTGATATAGGTCCTGTATTTGAATTTTCGGCTGAATCACAAAGTTTAGCGCAAGTAGATATTTACAACGAAACGTTTGCCGTTGATGGCTGGGATGTAAACGGCCCGCGAAATATCGGTGCCACTACGACGCCAGAAAATTATGATGCTAGCAACCCAAGTAAAAACCCGATTGAGTATGGCAATACAATAGCATCAGAACAATTGCGCTTCGATTCCGCAGGTGAAATTATCTTTCAAGCGCGTTCAGTGGGCAAAGCCGCATATGATATTGCCTATACAGATGGTGTAGTTGACAGTCGAATCAAACAATTTATGACTGTAAGAGGGCTGATTGACGACGAAAAAGATAGTCGCATGTATGAATATACGCCGTTCGAAAATACCGAAATAATTACTCGTCGACTGTTTGAGTTCGAAAACAACTTAGTGGCTAATTCAGTCAACAATCAATACACGATTGATGCTGGACAGCGCGCTCAAGTAATGACTGATGGCCAATTGAGTAACTTTAATGACCTTAAAGACTTAGTGATTGAAGTTGGTGGTAGTTTAGAACTTGCCGCTCAGCACCCCTATGGCGGTAAAACCGGTTCATCTAACAATGGCCTGTCTTATGGTTTATACAATTCAGGCAATATCGACGTTTATGGCGATATCTATATGGGCGCTGACGCGATCGGTGAAGATGCAGCGGATCGGTATTTATTTAATAATACTGGCCAAGTTAGTATTGGGCCCGATGGCAGCATTAAATTTGATGGCAAATTTCTTAACGCTAGTTCAGGAAAAGTTTCTAACTATGGTCGCTTTGAATTAACCGGCACGGATAATGAGAACCGAGGGACTATTAATAATAAGCACGGCGCTGAGCTTGACCTGTTTGGTAAGTTGACCGTGTTTGCAAAACAGCAGGGTGGTCAGCCACCGGAACTTAAAAATGATGGCACTCTGACTCTTTATAAAGGTGCAGAACTGGTTTTAGATACCTCTATCAATCGTTTTAGAGCAACAGAACTGACTAATAACGGCAGTGTTATTATTCAAAAAAATAGCGAGCTTATCCTTCGAACTAGCGCCTATACTGATCCTAGCGCCTATTTAACCAACACGCATGTTATTGAAAACAGCGGCACCATTGTAAATGAGGCGGGCAATTCCATTATCAACGGTAAGTCCGGCGCTGATTGGTCTGCTTATCGTAGCGAAAGCAATATGCTGGCAATGGTAAAAGCGCAGCGTGAAACAGCATTGGGTGGGCTCGACGCAGCTTACTCAGGAGCTAATGATGATGTCAGAGGTGCGGCTTATGCAGCCGCTGGTGATAAGCAACGATTCATATCCGCCATCAATTCATACATGACATCCGCTGAAATAAAGCTAGATAAACCAAAGCCCGGCACCGGTGATGGTTATGAAGGCTATAAGACAATATACGATGAAGAAAAAGCGAAACTAGCGACCCAGCAAGCCGCCTACGATACCTTCAAAGACTATTACGACCTGCAGACAGCTATTACAAAGTCATTTCTTCAACCAACGCTCGACTTAGTAACTGCTAGACTTGCAAGTCAGCAGTCTACAGTTAATTATCGTAAAGCCGCATTTGAGCAACAAATCGAATTTAAAATTAGCTCATGGCAAAAAGCTGACAGACAGTTTGCTAGAGCAACCAAGCTTCGTGAAGCAGAGGCTGCTTATGGGGAGTCACTTTATACTCTTGCTGAAAAAAGAGAGATTGCCGCTAATTTTTATCAAGAAATTGAAACTAAACTGAAAGTACAAGCGGAGGCTGGCGTCGGTATTTTGGTTAATAAGCAAAGTGGTTTGCTGATTAATGAAGGCAATCTTACCAACCACGCTATTGTTCTTAACGAAGCTAAAGGCGAAATGTACAACGATACCGGTGGTAATATTAATAACCAATTGGGCTATATCCGTAACAATGGATTATTGGTCAATCAAGCCGGCGCAACCATAAGTAATACAGGTGTTATCGATAATGGCATGCAGAGTATTCGCGATACTTTTGGTATTCTTGATATTGCTAAATTAGTGAATTTAGGTGAGGTAAATAATCAAGGTGAGCTGGTCAATAACGATACTTTGCTAAACTTTGGTACGATCAACAACCAAGCGAGAAGTGGTGCACCAAGTTCCTCAATAAGCAGCTCTTCTGTTCTGCGAAATACCGGTGTCATGTCAAATTTAGGGCAAATTAATAACGACACAATCCTCGACAATAAAGCAGGTGCTGAACTTAATAATCATGGCACGATAGTCAATAACGGAACCTTGATAAATGACGGTGTATTTAATAACGGTCAAGACCCGACAAGTAATCCCAAATTTGCTGGGCAAACCTATTCTGTTGGTAATGTTATTTCAGATGCTTTGCAGTTTTATCGCCAGAAGCAAAACCTGCGTAGCTTAGACAACTCTATCAATAAACTCAGCGAGCAAATCAAAGACAGTAAAGCCCGAGAAAAGCTGGTGACACTGAATCTCCTGCCTAACGTAAGTGGTGGGTTTTTTAGCGTAATTACCAACGCATTTATCAATGCTCAGAATGCATTTCTTGAAATTGCATACAATATATCCCTTGCTACCGCCAAAGCACAAACAACAGCCATTCAATCTACTTATAATGCTCAAGTTGGCGCGGTTGGTGCTGCAAATAACTTGATCATGAATTTGGATAGTGTTGATAGAAAAAGTTACGTTGATGCAAATGGCAATGCCGTAGCAGGGGAGGCGTTTATCAACTTGGCGTCTGTTACCTCGGTTAACACAGCTAATATAGAAAATAACGGCACTATTGTTAATCGCGGTTTACTCAACAATCTTGCTAGTATTACTAACAATGCCAACGGTCAAATTATCAACAGCGGTATTTTAATGGTTGCGAAAACAGGGCAAATTGATAACGCAGGTGAATTGACAATCGAAAGTGTGAGTGAGGCCAGTCAAGGCTTAGCAAACGAACAGGTTACCTATGAGCAAGGCGGTATGCTGATTTCCAACGGCACTATTAATAATACAAACACGATTGACATCAAGTCAGGCACCATTATCAACGGCACGTTAGCCGAACGCACCGCCTTTATTAATAATAGTGGTAGTATCAAACTGTCAGGCAGCATCGAAAGGTCTACAAATGCAGTAACAGGTGCTGAAACCGCAATCTATCGAACAGCTAGCTTAATTAATCAAGCCACCATCAACAACCAATCAGGCGGTTCCATCAAAATTGGTGAACAAAGCAGTACGCTTGCGAGTCAACAAGCTCAAACCAGCGTGAACATGCTAGCCAATATGGGGCAAATCAATAATCAAGCAGGTGCCAGTATTGAAAATCACGGCGTACTTCATAATGCCGGTTTGATTGACAATCAGTCGGGTTCAAACTTCACTAATACGGGGCAACTCAACAACACAGCAAGTGGCGAAATAGCGTTTGCAGATTCGACAACTTTAGGTGGTGAAGTCGTTAATAACGGCATGATTAGTATGTCAGATGGTGAATTATTGACCCTTACCGGCAGTATTTCTGGCAGCGGCACTTTCGCAGCGGATACTTTATTGTCGGGCGCAACAGTAAATCCAGGTAACAGCCCAGGTTTGTTAACGTTTGCAGGCGATATGATTGCACGGAATGTTAACTGGGTAATGGAAATTTGGGGCACTGAACGTGGTTTTGACTATGATGCTGTTGATATAATAGGCGACCTAAGCTTTGAAGATATGTCGTTTTCTATATTAGCGCTAATAGACCTAGAAACGCTGAAATCACAGGAATTCAACTTCATTTCTATCACCGGTGATTTATTCAATAGTCTCGGTGAAATGATGGTGGGTTCTTTTGCGTTTGCTGGCTTTAGTGACGAAATGGAAGATAACTGGGCCGGCACGTGGGTTAACAATGCACTGGGCGGATGGAGCTTGAGTATGAACTTTATCGGCGAAAACTTAGATATATACGCCGATTTACCGACTATTCGCGCACTTAGTAGGAACCAAAATGGCGCAGTCAATGTGCCGGCGCCAACAAGCCTACTATTGTTTTTGTCAGGGCTTTTGGCATTGCTGTGGCGCAGTAGAAAATAGTCTTAAGTCGAAAAAACGAAGCGCGAGTTTATAAGACCAATATAACGCATAGCCACGTTGGTTCGTAAATGTCGATTTACCCAACGTGGCACGAGTTTGAATTACGCTTTTTTAAGTTTGCTAACAAAGGTTTTCTTAAACTTCGCTAACTTAGGTGCAACCACCATATTGCAATATTGGTTCTGTGGATTATTCGTAAAATAATCTTGATGATAATCTTCAGCTTGGAAATAGTTATCAAGCGGAAGAATTTCGGTCACAACCGGGTTTGGCCAAATTTCCGTTTCTTCAATCTCCTTAACAATTTCTTCTGCCGCTATTTTTTGCTCGTCATTGTGGTAATAAATGCCACTGCGATACTGTGTACCGGTATCATTTCCTTGGCGGTTTAACTGTGTAGGGTTGTGCAAAGCAAAGAATATTTCCAAAACTTCTCTGAGTGACAACTTAGCGGTGTCAAAAGTTACTTGGACTACTTCCGTGTGGCCTGTCTGGCCAGTGCATACCGCTTCATAACTAGGATTGTCTGCATGGCCGTTTGAATAGCCTGAATAAGCTGACGTTACCCCTTCTACTGTGTTCATTGCTGTTTCTAAACACCAAAAACAACCGCCGCCCAATGTTATCGTTTGCGAACTCATTATTTGTCCTATTAGCTGTGTAATTGTTTTGCTTAATACATAAGGTGCGACTAACTAGACCAAATTTCAAGTCATCTATTCTCAATATATTCACGTATACACTGTCAACTTCTAAAGAAACGAGGCAAATATGGCATTTACGCTATTCTATGATGGCCTTTGTCCATTGTGTGAAAAAGAGATAACGCATTTAATGAAACGCGATAAAGACGCCAATATCGTGTTCGAAGATATTTCACTGCCAGACTTTCCATCGCGCTATCCACATTTGAGTATGGATGATCTAAACGCTCGCATACACGGGCAATTAGAAGATGGCACTATGATTACAGGCTTGGATGTTACGCACAAAGCTTGGAGCCTCGTTGGTGTGACTTGGCTCTACGCACCACTGAGATGGCCAGTGATTAGGTGGTTTGCAGATAAATTCTATTTGGTATTTGCAAAGCATAGATACAAAATTTCGTATTGGTTAACGGGTAAGGAAAGATGCGAGAGTAATCGATGTAATTTGAAATAGTAATTTTTCATGAACCAATAAACGATATCGGACACATCAGACGGGAGTAATATGCAACAATCAGACAGCGAAAAGAAATATGCACTGATCATCGGCGCGAATGGCGGTATAGGTAAAGAGGTGGTTAGTCAGGTGAGTGCCCAGCAACACTTTGATACAATCTACACGCTCTCTCGCAGCGAGGCTGCTTATGCTGTTGACGACAGCGCGCGCACAAAACTAGTGCACAGGGCAATGGATACCTCAGATGAAGTTGCCGTAAAAGGCTTCATCGACGAACTAAAAGAACAAGGAATTAAGCTCGCTTTAGTCATTTGTACCACTGGAATTTTGCATCAAGAGGCAAACTCGCAAAGTACACCAAAAGCGGTAGGTCTGAAGCCAGAGAAGCGCTTAGAAGACATGCATGAAAAACAGCTGTCTGAATACTTTAGAATTAACAGCATATTGCCCGCAATTTGGCTGCAAAATCTTGTTAAAGTTGTTGATAAGCAGGGCGCCAAAATTGTTTTTTTCAGCGCGCGAGTTGCTAGCATAAGTGAAAATGAGCTAGGTGGCTGGTATGGTTACAGGGCATCGAAGGCTGCGCTTAACATGCTAGTAAAAACCGCGGCAGTTGAATACAAGCGCAGAGCGCCTAACGTCAGCTTAATGTGTTATCACCCAGGAACCGTGGATACCGGACTTTCTAAACCATTCCAGGCGAATGTGAAGCCGGAAAAATTATTCACGCCACAGTTCACGGTAGAACAACTTCTTTCTATTTGCGCTGATCTAAACCCAGAGCAAAGTCCTTTTTACCTAGACTGGAAGGGCGAAACTATTGCTTGGTAAGTGATTGCGCTTAATTGAATGTTTTTTAAAAGCCGATTTTAATCGGCTTTTTTATTGCTTTAAGCTCAAGACTTTTTGTTAAGAGGCTGTTAATATCGACCGCTCAACATCAAATAACAACAATAAAAAGAAGGATTATTGATGAGTGGTTCAAGAGAGCAATTTGGCTCAAAACTTGGTTTTATTCTGGCCGCTGCAGGCTCTGCGGTCGGTATCGGAAATCTAGTTGGTTTTCCCGTCGGTGCTGCCAAAAATGGCGGTGGTGCTTTCTTAATGATGTACGCCATTTTTGTGGTGTTCATTTGTTTGCCAGTGATGCTTGCAGAAATGTCGGTTGGAAGAAACAGCCAAAAAGATCCCCTAGGAGCATATGCTACATTATCTAATCGCTCCGGTGGTTGGCGCATAGCAGGCTGGTTGTCTGTTATTACACCTTTCATGATTGCGGTATTCTACCTCGTCATCACGGTGTGGATATTCGGCTACTTATTACAGTCAATGATAGGAAACCTTGACGAACTTGCGCAAGCCGATACTTTTGGCGACTTTATTAGCGGTAACAGTATTTTCGTATATATGATTGGCGTACTGCTGGTGGTTTACCTTATTCTGCAAGGGGGAGTTAAACAGGGGATTGAGAAAGCGGCAAAAATACTCATGCCAGCGCTATTTTTCATGCTGATTGTACTCGTTATTTTTGTACTCACTCGCGACAACGCCATGGCGGGTGTCGAATTTTACTTAGTCCCAGATTTCTCAAAAATTGACGCGTCAGTAGTGAACGGAGCGCTGTCCCAAGCATTCTTCTCGCTCTCGTTGGGCATGGGGATCATGATCACCTACGGTAGTTACATCGATAGCCAGGCTGACGTGCCAAGCTCTGCTAAGCTCGTTGCATTAACCGATACTGCAGTTGCCTTCACGGCCGGTCTAATGATATTACCCGCAATATTTTCGTTTAATCCCGAAATTAATCCAGAAGAGTTGAGCGAGTCCTCTGTCAGCATGATTTTCTCGTTCCTTCCACAAATATTTTTAGAATTACAAACAAGCATCGGGTATGTTGGAGCGAGCATTGTTGCTAGTATTTTCTTCTTACTCGTTTTCTTTGCTGCAATTACTTCCTTAGTATCTATTTTTGAAGTGCCGGTGGCATCACTAATGAGCGAAAAGGGAATGGAGCGAAAGCCTGCATTGCTTCTGTGCGGCGTTTTGTTGGTCGTGTTTTCAATAATGTGCGCGTTATCATTTGGACACTCAGAATTTTTTACTAGCTTTATGACGTATGCCGGAAACGATAACTCGTTTTTCACAGTGGTCTATGATGTGTTTTACGACACTATATTGCCTTTGAACGGTTTTTTGATTTGTATTTTTGTCATGTACCGCTGGAAAAAGCATAACTTCAATGAAGAGTTAGACAAAGGTGCGCCTAAGTTTAAGAAGAGTTTATTTGAGCGCTACGTGAACTTGTCTGTGGGTACCTTCATTCCTGTTATTTTATTGGTTATTTTCATTAATACCGTAGCGGTGAAGTACTTTGGATTCTCATTGCTGACAGAGCTATTTTGAGTTAGCTCGCTCCACTTTATATTAAGTCAATAATGTTAAGCCAGCGCTCGTCGCTGGCTTTATTTTTTCAAAATTAAATAGATAGGGAAGCACGAAGATGAAGATTTTGTTTCTTTCTAATAAAGATTTAGCGAGTAATTTTGCACTCAATCGGCTGCTTCCAAACGTTTCAAAAACCAATGAGGTTCACCTTTGGTTGTCAGCCAAGGTGGGTAAAAACAACCTTCCACCCAAGCAATTAAAGTCACTAAAGTTCTTTGAACAAGATCTGTTTAATGAAGTCATTAGTCCTCTAATTGCTAACTCTAAAAGTACGTACAGCGCTTTTGATAATTTCACCTGTTTTTTAAGCTCTGAACTGAGGGAGGTTAATCAGATAAACGCCCCAGAAGCAATTGAGATGCTAAGGGAGCTATCACCAGACCTCATTGTATCTATTCGTTACGGTGGAATTTTAAAAGAGACCGTCATTAACATACCTAAAGACGGTGTACTTAATCTGCACTCTGGAATATTACCCAAATACAAAGGTGTTATGGCTACGTTTTGGGCCTTGAAAAATAATGACTTCGAGGTAGGGACAACTCTGCATACTATTGAAAACCGCTCGATAGATACAGGCCACATAATCAAGATTTCTAAGATGCAAAGTAGAGCAACTAAGTCTTACCTCTGGCATGTGCTAGAGCTATATAAGCAAGGCACTCTTGATATATTGACTGCTATTGAGTCCATTGAGAAAGGCGAGTCGCTGCATTCTCAACCTCAAGGGGAGAGTGATTTGTACTTTACGTTTCCCAATCAAATCGAATGCAACGAGTTCGAAGATAGTGGCTTTACTATAGTAGATGAGCAGGATTATATGACCTTTATTAAAGACAATTATCTATAATCCCGTTGGCTTAGCCACGACTTAGTTTACCTAGTGATTAGCATCACTAATGCACAACCCTCTATAAACCTTACTGGCTTTCAGTGTTGTCAGCCTTGCTTTCTTTTTCTTGCAGCCCTTTGTGCTCAGGGGCTACCAAGGCCTTCCAGCTTTTACCTGAAGCAATAACGATGTTTTGCATCTGCAAAAAGTACGCTTCAACTTGCTTGTTAGTGCTGTTGTCATCCAAAAAAAACCTAGCTTCACGCTGCAAATCGAGTAAAGCATGACTGGTTGAGCGCTCATTCATCCAAAGCTCATAGGGTTTACGCAAGCCCTCACGGAACGCAATAAATCCAGAAACTGCCGAAGAGACAACTATCGCCAACTTTATACTATTTTCATCTACCCAAAACGTCAGTGCAGCTAGCACAGCCGACACAGCGCCTAGCAATGAAACTGCGTAACGGCAATTTCGGTACAAATTCTTATGTTTTGCCGCTTCAGTCCTGAAAAATTTGATTTGTTCTTCTAGCATCGTTGTAAAGTCACTAAGTTTGTTCATAACCAGTCCTTTTTTGTTCACGGGAGCATGTTATAAGGACTTGGATACCTCAATTTCAGCCCCAACTCACTTATCGTGCGTTCAGCATCAACCCACTTCCCGTTGACTCGCGCCCGATTGTCGGGCGAAAACTCCGGTAGGCGTATGCCTTTTTGCTCAGCACACCAAGTGTAGTATTGCTCCCTGCTCGGGTGTTCTATGCTACACAGATTTGCAGCGTAAAAATTGTCTTGGAATGGACTGTGCGCTGCCATTGCTGATTGATTATTTCTAGCGTCCTTTCCTGCATGTTGCAAAACAGCAGAAATGACCTGAATGACATCCTCTTGATGAATTAAATTAACGGGGTCTTTGCCCAGAGCAATATTCGATTTCTGTGACAAGGTGCTGATAGGGTGTCTGTCTTTCCCAACCAGTCCAGCAAGGCGAAGCACGGCGCAGCTAAAACTATGAGTGCTATGATTTGCGTCACGGCCAAGCTTTGATGCGCGCGCTAACGCTTTCAAGTAACGCTCCAAGGTAACATGTGCGTTCCCCGATGCTGTGGTCGGTGAGAGGGGGGAGTTATTGCTCACTCTTTCTTCAAGCTTACCAAACACCGACGTTGTGCTAATAAAGCAGATATGCATAGCAGAGTGCTGGTGCGCATAATCAAAAAGCCCTTTCATGCGCTCGATAAACAATGCAGGTTCAAAGTTTTTGCGCCCCGGAGGAATGTTTATGATCACATTAGCATCTTGGAAAAGCTCATGAGGAAGGTCAGTGAGCTCAGTTTCGTATAGGTCAAACAATACGGCCTGAATACCTTGGCTGGTGAGCTTAGCCGCTTTTTCGGTATTGCGCGTTGTGCCGGCAACTGTATGGCCGGCACTTTTAAAACACATGGCTAGTGGACTGCCAAGCCATCCCAGTCCAATGATAAGGTGTTTATGCATCTTTACTTTTAGAAACAATATCGATGTTACCAAGGCCTTTAATTGTCTGCACTTTACTCTCGCTTGCATCAATCGTGGTTAACATTTCACAAAGTACTTTAGCTTCTTTCTCAATGCCATCGGTTTGACTTTCTACCTTGTTTTCAATGTCGTCGCCCATTTTTGACATGCGTTGCTCGAACGACTCCATCGAGCCTTCACCATTTAACATGCTTCTGCCCATTTGCACTAAAAACTCACCCATTGCTTTTTCCATGACGTCAGATACGATGAGATCAACTTCAGCATCAAAGTCAGGGCCCAGTCCTAACTCAGTTTGTAACTTGGCAGAATCGAAAGTAAGTGACTCAGGGTTTTGATAAACATGCTCTTTTAATTTGCCATATAAACCGTTTAGCTTGCTCTCTAACTGCGAAGCCACTTTGCTTTGCTCGCCTAAAAATCCTCGCAATACTTCACTCACTGCGTAGTTTGCAATCTTTACTCCCTCAGCAGCAACCGTCATTACTTGCGGGATACTCTGCTCTATACCTTGGTAATATTCTTGAATCCACTTTGTTTCTTCTGCAGATAGAGATAACTTCTTGCCATCTAAATATACCACGTAGCTATCTGTGATTTTAACTTCTTCGTCCGCTGTTGTTTTTACTGTCAGCGTTTTTTCAGCAAACCGTAAATCACCCTGTAGATTGATGTCGCATTGGTCTGAATGATATTGACCTGCGCTCGCATTGAAGGCAGTCAAAGCGCAAATACTTATAGTGGTCGCTATTATTGTTTTCATTTTTGGTAATCCTTTTGGTTTAGCCATAGTTTAGTATGTGTATATGAATATCGCTACGAATAACGTTATCGTGCCTTTTAAAATAGGATATAGGCGTAAGCTGACATTCAATTTCTCATAAAGTGAGTGAGAAAAGTCCAGCTAGTAAGCAATAAACTTTTTTAGTCTATATATTTGCCTATTGAGACAGTTAACAGCAAATAACGTTCCTAAATTAAAATAAATATGAATTTCAGTTACTTAACAATCTTGTTAGATAAAAAGTTATAAAATAGCGAATATATAATGTGTATTTCACCAAACACTTAGTGGTATTGACCAAGATCAAAGGCAGATAAAAAACAGTTAGCTAGCATGTGACATTTATGCAAATTAGTGCATAATACGCCCGTTTTCTGCTTTCAAATTAGGAATATTATGAACGGTATACTTAGCGGTTTTTTATTTGGTGCAACTGTTCTAGCTTTGGTTTTAGGAGTGAGCTGTGTCGTCATGGCATTCTTATCAGGAAAAACAGGTGCAGAAGGAATGCGTGAAAAAATTGAATATGGATTTATGGGTGTGTCAGGTTTGGCGATAACTTTATTGTTAGGTTACGCAGCGGCTTGATGTGAGCAAGAAGTAAAAAAAAACGCGCTATTGCGCGTTTTTTTGTGGCTGTTCGAAGTTACTAGCAACCCGTTGGTAAGCTCGTAATTTAAAAACAGGCATAATAGCTATCACGTGATCAAAAATATCCGACTGAATACGTTCATAGCTTACCCAGTCTTTTTCTTTGCTAAAGCAATATATTTCCAATGGAATGCCAATTTCCGTTGGTGGCAATTGTCTAACCATGCACGTTAAATCTTGATTTATCATTTCGTGATTCTTTAAATAAGCGGTTAGATATGCTCTAAATGTGCCTAAGTTCGTCAAACGTCGGCAGTTCAGAATGTCAGTTTCTTGTATTGCCTTTAATTTTCTATCGTCTATTAACTCTTGTTTTTTAGCCTTCAAATAGCTGTTCAACAACTTCATGCCTTCCCATTCGTCAAGCAGTTCATTGTCGGCAAAAGAAACAGAATGAAGGTCGATATAAACGGAGCGCTTTATTCTTCTGCCACCGGACTCTGTCATTCCACGCCAATTTTTTACCGCGTCGGTGGTAAGTGAGTAAGTAGGTAGCGTTGATATGGTTTTATCCCAATTCTGAACTTTGACCACGTTTAAACCAATTTCTAGAATTTCGCCATCAACTTCGTATTTAGGCATAGCGATCCAATCGCCAGTATTGAACATTCTGTTAGCGGCAATTTGAATACCTGCAACGAATCCTAAAATCGTGTCTCTGAATATTAATAGCAAAACGGCAGCGATAGCCGTTAGTCCAGATAATAGATAAATCGGACTTTTGCCCATCAACAAGGACAAGATTAAAAATATTAATACAAGAGTGAAGAGTAGTTTAGCGACTTGTATAAAGCCGGTAATGGGCGCTTTTCTCGCTAATTGGCTTTTGCTGTAAATGCTCTCAATTGCCGTCAGGGTAGCGCTTAAAGTTCTCCATACGGTAAACAAAAGATAAATAGCGGCAAGGTTTGCCAGTACGCTATAAATTTTCTCTTCGGGTTCAAAAAATAGACCATAGGTGGAATACACAACGATGCCGGGTACAATTCGGGCAATCCGCCTGAATACACCGGCTTTCATTAAACAATCGTCCCAAGTGATACTAGACTTAGCGACCAGTCTCAGTACTTTAAAATGTAGGATCAATTTGACGATAATAAAAGCAATGAAAGCGACTAAGATAATGCTACTCAGCGCAAAAAATTGATATGAAATAGTGCCCGGCGCCAATTCCATTCCTAAATACTGACCGGCTTCTATCAATAACTCGACAAGGTCACCCACAACTTGGCTGCCCATTCCTTCAGAGTTTGGTGCGCTAGCTGGAGTGGCTGATAAATTGGTAATCATGGATGACAAAAGCATCGTTATGTAATTCATTAATTTATACCCTCAACCCTTTCATCCACGTTTTTAAACGTTCATTTTTATTGATCCAAAGCTTATTCAGCCAGACTTGGAAGCTTTCTCTAAATTCGGCGTTGTTAAAGTAATCGCCAATCACTTCATCTGAAAGTGGTTGGACGCTTACGTCAATCACAATATGTGTCATCTCACCGCTCAACATGTCGCGCATCGGGTGGCCCGAATTTTCTGGATATGCCAGTGTTATATCCAGTAGACTACTAAATTGCTCACCCATTGATGCTAGCGTAAAAGCGATACCGCCGGCTTTTGGACGCAACAAATGCGAAAACGGACTCTTTCGCGCTTCTGCTTTTTGTGGTGAAAATCGAGTACCTTCAACAAAATTAATGACCGATGTTGGGCTATCTATAAATTTTGCACAAGATAGTCGAGTTGTCTCAATATCCTTACCTTTTAAATGTGGATTTTTTTCCACAAAACTTTGCGTATATCGACGCATAAAAGGCATGTCCAAGGCCCATGCAGCAATGCCAACGAAAGGCAGCCAAATGAGCTCTTTCTTTAGAAAAAACTTAGGTGGCGAGGTGTACTCTGCGCAAAAACGAATAAGAAGTATTATGTCTAAATAACTAATATGGTTGGCAATAATCAAATACCATTCTTGCTTGCTAAGCTTCTCATCTACTTTTATATCAACATTCACATTATTAAAAAACTTAATCATGCCAACGCTTATTATGCTGAAAGTAAAATAGAAAAAATGCATCAACTTTAACAGTTTTCTGCTAATGAACTTAACGGGGATTATGAAACGAACAATACCGAAGCAAAAAATCAATATTCCCCAAGTGCCCAAATTAGTCATTTGCAAGACAAAATGGATCGGGAAAATAAAATACGATTTAAGTGAATTCATTTATTGCTTTGCTCCATGCTCTCTAGTTCTGCGTTTTTGCTCAGCCAAAGCTGATTTAACCATTCTTGAAATATTTTTTTCTGCTCTGGATCGTCGAAATAGGACGCTGAAAAGATACCTTTGGTAAATAAGTCGTCAATTAAAATTGTTTTGATAGTCACATTGATATTAGACACTTTCCCTGACACAAAATCCCAATATGAAGGTGTACCATCAGGATAGTGAATTGTCACATCGACCAGACGCGTTAACCTTTTGCCCATTGCGCTTAGCACAAATGCAATGCCTCCAGCTTTTGGGAGGAGAAGTTTAGTATAAACTTTGCCGGACTGCTGCCACTTCTGTTCCGTGAAACGAGTGCCTTCTATAAAGTTCATGACACTGACCGGTTTGTGCTGAAATTTTTCACAGGCTTTCTTTGTCGTTTCTAGATCCTTTCCTTTCAAATGTGGATATTTGGTCAAAAAAGCTTTGTTGTATCGACGCATGAACGGGAAATCCAATGCCCACCAAGCAATGCCTATGAAAGGCACCCAAATTAACTCTTTCTTAAGGAAAAACTTTAAAAATGGAATTTTGCGATTGAATACGCGCTGAAGCACTAAAATATCTACCCACGATTGATGATTTGAAATAACCAGATACCATTCCTTCGTTGTTAGACCTTCAAGACCTTGCGTTTCAAAGCGCGTCCTAGAGAATATATTTTGATTAATATTGTTGATACTTATCCAAGCTGTAGCGCAACCATCAAGCGGAAAAGAGATAAACTTTTGCCAAGCCTTGATTGGTATGACCTTCAGTAAGGATAAAAAGATGATGGGGACAACCCAGAAAACGGTATTAATAAAATAACCGAATGCTGACAAACAGCCATTGATAAAATGAAGCAAAGCTCGCGTATCCTCGTTTTATTTCAACCAAAGTGATGAGTATATACGAACAAAGTCTCGCTGCCGAAACAATTAAGGCGTAAATTAACTAACTTGCGCATTATTTGCGCTCATTCGGGATCAATTGTGACAACTGATAGCTGATTGCGTCCATTGCGTTTGCATTTATACAATTCTTCATCAGCAATATTGATTATTTCATGCAGACTTAAAAGACTGTTTCCTAGCAAACTGCAAACGCCGATACTGATGGTAAAACTTATGGGAACCTTCAAATCTTTAACGTTTATCACCATGCTTTGCGTTTGTAAGAGAATCTTATGGATCAGTTGATGATGAGTTCGAGCATCTTTACCTGACATTAAAATGACAAACTCTTCGCCACCATAACGGCCAATAATATCTGTTTCACGCTTACAGTTCTCTTGCATCAATAGGGCGAATGCTTTTAGGCATTCGTCGCCTACTAAGTGACCATAACTGTCGTTAATGAGTTTGAAGTGGTCAATATCAATCAGCGCTAAGCTAATCGGCTGGTCTAATCGCTGATTGGTTTTTATCGCGTTATAGGCAATCTCGTCAAATCCACTGCGATTTAGCAATTGTGTTAATCCATCTTCACGCGCTTGTGCGGCTAATTGCAAATTCATCTGTTCCAGTTGCGTTGTTTTTTTCGTCACTTGTTGCTGCAATTGGTCCTCAAAGTCACGCAATAGATTGTGCGATTTGCGAAGCTTGGCGGCAACATCATTAATTTCTTGGCTTGACGTTGCGTCCTCAATGTTTTCAAAGTTTGAGATGTAGTTTTCTGAACTATTGTCTAATAACTTGACCAGAGGAGATGTAATCTTAATCGCTAATTTATATGCGATAAACAGAAACAGTAAGATGATAGCAACCACAGCGGCGGCAAGTACCATAATATGTTGGCTAAAAATTTCCACTAGCTCAGTAGGCTGTTTAATAATGTAAACTTTCCAGCCGTAGCTGTTTTTCGCTAAGTGATATGGATGATTTTTACCGTTAATCGATAACACGGGAAAGTTTGCTGTGAACTCACTTTTCCCAACATTGACATTATACGGATCTAAGTTTTTGAGACCGATAGGAGAGGATGCATAAATGACCTTGTCTTCTTTGTCAGTAATAATGGTGTAGGCCGTTTGCAGGGTCGACTCCATCCTTGCGTACAGTGTCGTAATAAACTGTAAATTTATTGCGCCTAACAAAGCGCCCTGAAATTCCTCGTTTACGATTATAGGGGAAGATATGGCAATCATGGGAGCTGAAATGATACCTCTGCTCATCATGGCGTTAGAAATAAAAGGCGTTTTGTTTTCACGCGCATGAATGAAGTAACGACGGTCGTTGACGTACCTTAGGTTTTTTGGCAAGTCTTGTAATTCATCGTTGTATCGGTCAGGGGCAAAAAATGCTGTATAACCATCAGCGTCTATAATAGTCAGATTGAAGAAATCAGGGTAGTCAGATTGCGTATCTATTAATAGGCTTTCTCTAAGCTCTTCATCCGACACTCGTGATAAGGTTTTTGCAAGTTGCTTGACCACAGTATAATGCTCACCAATAAAGCGATCACTGGCCAGACTAACACTTGTCGCTTGAGCCTTTAAAATTTTAATCAGTTGCTCTTCATTACGCTCACTTGCGGTGCCTGCTAGCATCAGAGAAACGGTGACAAGTGGCAGAATGAGAGTGAGGGCACTCAGTGCGAAAATATTTGAAGATAGGCTCTTTTTCGCTGAGTTTATATGTTTTGGAATCCATTTTGTTGGCGTTAATAAATATAGCATTGCGGCTAATGACGCATTAAACAATCCATTCAAACCTTGCATGGTCGCGAATACAAGACTGAAGTCTTGATTATTGCCACTCGTTGAAAAGTTATTCAGGTAAAACCAGCAGAAGGGACTACCGATAAATAGCCAAAAACAAAGAGATGCCATAATGACAAAAAAGCGTTTCTGAATTAGGTACGCGACAGTAATAAACTCGGCGAGACTAATGCCGATGTGTATTGCGTGTTGATTCAATAAATACATTGAACCCACGCTGAAAATGAGGGGAATAACGGCAGCTCTAATACCAAAACTAATCAGTACATAAATGCACAAGCCCATGCCCCATGAGAGATTGAGTGAAGCATAGATAGGAATTGACAGGAATAGATTAGCAACGGCTGCTAGAATACCAAATAGCAGTCCTTGCAAAATAAATTCTTGATGCCATTTCAGGCTTAAATTGGACATTTAATAAAGATGGTTTCTTTTAATTCTATCGATGAACATTAGCCCTATTCAGATTGAAAGTCTAGTTGTTACAGAATATACATATCGTCTATTGACATCTCTAAATAGATAAAGTTTTTCATCGCTATTGCACGTAAATTGAGATTTTGTTTTTGCCAGTACGTTTGCTTTTGTAAAGTTGTTCGTCTGCCGACTTAACTAAACCTTCGAAGGTCATTCCAAAATTAGTACTAAGGCTGCTAATGCCAATACTAACGGTCATCTTCACAACAATTTCGCTACTGCTGACGGTTGTTTTTTGCACTGCTCGGTGAATGCTTTTAGTCAAGGCATGATGTTCTTCAATATCGCCACCACTAAGTAATGCAATAAATTCTTCTCCGCCGTATCGTCCTAATAAATCGGTATTACGTTTACAAAATTTATTCAGCGTAGATGCGATAGAGACAATACACTTATCCCCAAAAGGGTGCCCATAGGTATCGTTTATTTTCTTAAAATCATCGATGTCAATTAACACCATAGACAAGGGCACATGGTTGCGCACGCAATTGCGAAAAGTCGTTTGCGCGAGTTCATCAAAGCCACTTCGATTCAGCAAGTTGGTTAAGCCGTCTTTCTGCGCTAAATAATACAGTTTCTGGTTCAACGATTTGAGCTGCTTTGTTTTATCCTGCACTTGCTCTGTTAACTGTTGTTGAAAATTCAACATGATTTCGCGAGAATTTATCAATTTGTCAGCAACTTTTACCATCTCATCGCTAATTTCAGCATCTTTTGCAATGTCCGCTGGGAACGTATTATCGTTAAAATGATCGGCTAAACGGACCAGGGGCCGCGTAATTCTTTTACTCAATTGATTAGCAATGATAGAAAATACAATAAGAGTAACGAGTAAGCCAGCTGCCAATATATAGAAGTTTTGGGAAATAACGTGCGTTACTGCAGTCGGTGAATTAAGAACCGTTATTGTCCAGCCATGTTCTGTGACGGTCTGATAATAGAGATACTTTATATTCTGTATTGTGAGCTCTGGTATTTTGCTGAGCAGCATATTTTGACTAGGCTGATAGATAAATTGCGATAGCATTGGCAGACTAAGTCCTTCTGACGCAAAAATAATCCGCTTGTTTTTATCCGTGATCACATATTGGTAAAATTCATTATCGTTAATATGTTCTTGTTTAAAACTAGAGAATGTAGATAAGCGGATTGCTCCCTGTGCAATGCCCAAAAATTGTTCACCTGAAACAATAGGTGCCGATACTGTCAATATTGCATCATTGCCAAAGCCAACTCCCTCAATGGCTTCTGATAATTGCGGCATTAGCGTTCTTTTTGCTTCAATAAAATAAGATCGTTTATATAGCGTATGCTTTTTCGCCTCGCCCAACATCTTGGCGTACTTTTCGGGAGTTGCGTATAGTATTTCACCCTCTGGACCCGACACCAGCATACTAGTAAAGAATGAGTAATTTTTTGCTGTCGCATCTAAAATAGTTTGCACCGGGATCGAAAAGCTAGATTCAGACAACATAGTTGAGAGTGTTTTGACTGCAGAAATATGATTATTAACGAACGCCTCTCCGACATACATAATTTGTTCGCCCTGCCGTGACAGCATATTTGATAAGTCTTGTTCTTTTTGCGCCGTGGTTTGCCAAGTGAACACTAGCGAAATCGCAATAGTGGGCAGCGTCACCGTCAACATGCAGAGCGAAAATATAACGGTGGCAAACTTAGGTGGCTTCCCCCTATATTTTCGATACACGCTTTGAAAAGGAATAAATGAATAGATTAACGCGGCAACAGAAGCGCCAAAAATCCCGTTAATACTGATCGTTAAGCTAGAAATGATCAGAAGTTCAGTTGAACTATCGCTGGTTAACATTAGGAGAAACAGAGTCAGCGGTACGCCAATGAAGAGCCAATAAAATGCATCGGCTACAAGCAAAATTCTACCTTTTCGCAGCAAGATATGAACAGCAAATGTTTCACTAACAAGAATAATGAATAAGAAAGGGTCATCCAATTTAACTGCTAGGGCAGTTGCTGAAATAACTGAGGCAATGATGCCGGCGTTCAGCCCTCGCGTTACTAGGCATATGAGAACGAATATTTGTCCAAAATAAAGTGAAAAATGTCCGTAAAATGGAATACTGAAGAAGTAGTTAGTTAGCGCCCCGAGCCCACCAAAATTCAAACCAAACAAAAGTACCGCTGTTGAGAAAACAGATTCTGTATTGTGAGAGGTATGAGCGAGTAACTTTTTAATATCGAAATCCTTGTCTAAAAAAGTCCTGTACTTAATAACTAGATAAACTTTAGACGGTATTTTGATGGTAGTCCTTTAAATACCGATATCAAGAAATTGCTGCTATTTAGAGGTAATCTATGGTTCGGTTGCTTGCTTTTTGTACAGAGGTTAACTCTAGTAATTAGGTTTGATCTTAATTCGCAAAGGATTAATACTCTATGTATCCGTTGTTATTTATTACAGCCTGCGAGTTAGTTGCTGTAATAAACGCACAATAATAAAAGCTTATTGATACATTCTTATTTAAAGAGCTATGGCATTAAGGAAGACTCATGGAACAAAAATTTATTAAATCTAAAGCTGCGGTTGCATGGGGTCCCAATCAACCGCTTGTTATGGAAGAAATTGACGTAATGCTGCCTAAGGCCGGTGAAGTGTTAATTCGAATAGTTGCCAGCGGTGTGTGCCATACCGATGCATTTACACTTTCTGGCGAAGATCCAGAAGGGCTTTTCCCTGTGGTGTTAGGGCATGAGGGTGGGGGTATTGTTGAACAGGTCGGCGAGGGCGTAACCAGCGTTTCGGTTGGTGATCACGTTATTCCTCTTTATACCCCTGAATGCGGGGAATGTAAGTTTTGTTTATCAGGAAAAACTAATCTTTGCCAAAAAATTAGAGAGACCCAAGGTAAAGGTGTGATGCCAGATGGAACATCTCGCTTCTATAAAGACGGTAAGCCCTTGTATCACTATATGGGATGCTCAACTTTTTCCGAATACACAGTGTTGCCTGAAATATCACTCGCAAAAGTAAACAAGAAAGCGGCATTGGATGAAGTCTGCCTATTCGGCTGCGGCGTAACCACGGGTATTGGCGCTGTCATGAATACCGCTAAAGTGAAAGAGGGCGACACTGTCGCTATCTTTGGCATGGGCGGCATTGGCCTGTCTGCGGTAATAGGAGCCGTAATGGCAAAAGCATCGCGAATTCTAGTTATCGATATCAATGAAAGTAAGTTCGAGCTAGCGCGAAAGCTAGGCGCAACTGATTGCATCAATCCAAAGAAAATCGATAAACCCATTCAAGAACACATTGTTGAACTGACCGAAGGCGGCGTTGATTTTTCTTTTGAATGTATCGGTAACGTTGACGTAATGAGAAGCGCTCTTGAATGCTGTCACAAGGGCTGGGGCGAATCTGTGATCATAGGCGTAGCAGGCGCTGGCCAAGAAATAAGTACAAGACCGTTTCAACTAGTGACAGGTCGAGTATGGCGAGGAAGTGCTTTTGGTGGTGTAAAAGGTCGCAGTGAATTACCTGACTACGTTGAGAAATACCTTAATGGTGACATTGTTTTGGATGACTTTATTACGCATAACTTTGCCATCGAAGACGTCAACCAGGCTTTCGATTTAATGCACGAAGGCAAAAGTATACGCTCAGTTGTTCACTTTCAACCAAGCCCTAAAATATGAGGGGGCGCTGATGAAAAAACTTTCTTCAAATAGAGTTTTTGGTGGCGAACATGCTCAATATAGTCATTATTCTGAAGCCAACCAGTGTGACATGACCTTTGCCATATTTTTACCGCCGATAGCGCTGGGCAAAGGAAAAGAAGCGCAGAAAGTACCGGTGTTGTATTGGTTGTCTGGGCTTACTTGCAACGACCAAAACTTCATGCAGAAAGCCGGGGCATTTAGAGCCGCGGCTGAATTAGGCATTGCTATTGTAGCGCCAGACACCAGTCCGCGTGGCGATAAAGTGCCCGACGATCCTAATAAGGCGTATGATTTTGGTTTGGGGGCTGGCTTCTATCTCAATGCCACACAGGCACCTTGGTCTACTCATTACAACATGTATAACTACATTCTTGATGAACTGATACCAAGCGTTCAGCAAGCGTTCTTTGTAAATAAGCATTCAGCAATATCAGGTCATTCTATGGGGGGGCATGGTGCGCTAACCATTGGCTTGCGAAACCCTGATATATTTACTTCTATTTCTGCATTCAGCCCAATCTGCAACCCCGTCAACTGTCAGTGGGGTCAAAAAGCATTCACAAATTATCTCGGTGATGACGAACAAAGCTGGCTAGAATATGACGCATGTCATTTATTGCAAAAAGCGTCGAAACAAGTCCCGATTTTAATTGATCAAGGAACAGACGACGACTTTTTGGAAGCGCAGTTAAAGCCTGATAACTTAATTAGAGTAGCGCAAATGTCTGATTATCACCTTACATTGAATATGCGCTCTGGTTATGATCACAGCTACTTCTTCATCAGCAGTTTTATTGATGATCATATATCTTTTCATGCAAAGTGCTTATTTGCAGATGAATAAAATGGTAAGCATTTGGCGTATTTAATCTGATATCTAAGGCACCCCAAGAATACCCAACTTGGGGTTTATGAATAGAAAAGTAAGGTACTATGTAGATCGTTTTTTAAACACTGTGAGTGTGAAAATTATGATGAAGCTAAGTTGCCTGCTTACATTACTATTCATGTCGACTGCCAGTCATGCGGTCGATTTAGGTAGAAGTGAATTTAACATGGGTGCCTATTTAATTGCCCAAAATGCGGTGACAGGAGCCTTTTCCGAGTCTCAAGCTCTCAAATTGAAGCAGCCAGTGTTTAAGTCGTTTGATATCTTAGATGTTGCTTCTGCAAACATTCTTGTTATTTCCGCCTCTACCCTCAACGACATTGAAATGTTTAATCATTATTCGACAACGAGTAAACCGCCTTTGACTGCTAATGCGAGCAATTACGGTTTTTACACTGAGTTTCAGCTGCCCCTCAAAAATGACTTGGTGTTGATGGGTCAATGGACTCGTCTGCACGACTCATATAACGATGGTTTCGAGAGTAGCAGAACGTTGAGGCCTGTCGAGTGGAGCTTAGCTACAGAATCAAGAACGTCAACGGCTAGAGAACTGGGCTTAAATTGGACAGTTTATGGTGGTTTGAAGGCTTATGCAAAACTCCAAACGGTGAATAGCTCAGCCTGGATCCCTAAAGTGTCGATTCCTCGTTTTGTGACGCAAGACACAGAAAATTGGACGCTAGCCGCAGTTGAACTTGTTTACAGTTTTTAATTTTACTTACCAACCCTTTTATTTTTGTTTAGTTGCCGCAGATTCTTTATAATCCTATTTAGTTAGAAGTACCCATTACAGAACTGAGTAAATCTCATGTTTTGTGAACTCATTTTATATGTTGATTCTACAATAATAGGTCTAAGTCCCACGTTATGCTAAACCACCGTTTCTCTGTCGCCCCAATGCTTGATTGGACAGATCGCCATTGTCGATTCTTCCTTCGTCTTTTGTCAAAACACACTGTTTTGTATACCGAAATGGTCACCACTGGCGCAATCATCCATGGTAAGGGAGACTATTTGGGATTTAACAATGAAGAGCACCCTCTTGTGCTGCAGTTAGGTGGCAGTGATCCGCAAGCGATGGCGCACTGTGCTGCGATTGCACAGGAGCGCGGTTACGATGAAGTAAATATCAATGTGGGTTGTCCGTCTGATCGAGTAAAAAACGGCAGTTTTGGCGCCTGTTTAATGGCAATGCCAGAGACAGTTGCCGAGTGTGTTGCAGCCATGCAGTCTGCGGTTTCTATTCCAGTAACGGTGAAATGCCGAATTGGCATTGACGATATGGACGATTACGAAGGTTTGAGTCGTTTCGTTTCGCTCGTTGCCGACGGGGGCTGTGAACACTTTATTGTTCACGCCCGCAAGGCCTGGTTGCAAGGTTTAAGTCCAAAAGAAAACAGAGATATTCCACCATTAAATTATCAACGCGTTTATGATTTGAAAGAAGAATTCTCGCAATTGAAGATTTCAATGAATGGCGGGATCAAAACCCTTGAGGAATCAAAAGAACATTTACGGCTAATTGATGGCGTGATGATGGGCCGTGAGGTTTATTCAAATCCCTATATTTTGAGCAACGTCGATAATTTACTTTACGGTGAGCTAGGAAGTGTTATCAGCAGAGAAGAAGTTGTATTGCAGATGACCGCTTATATAAAAAAGCAAGTAGCTCAAGGCTCAAGGGTCTGGCACATTGCAAGACATGTTCTGGGTCTGTTTCAAGGACAGGCAGGTGGACGAATTTGGCGTCGCTATTTAAGTGAGAACGGCACGAAGAAAGACGTTTCTACCGATCTTTTGCTGCATGCTTATGAAGAAGTATTGGCAGCACAAGCAAAAGCGCGTGATTTTCAAGCGAGTAAAATAGAAAGTTAATTAGTGTTTTGTCTGCTATTTACTTTTTAAAACCCACAATCTCAATAATTGGTTGAATTAGCTAACTCAAGTGGTTAATTTAACCAACTGCAACATCTCCCTATTCCAGAAATACCTTTCTCAATCAGCTGAAATATTTTAAGTTATTGAATAATATTAATAATTTATTTTTTATAAAAGTTGGCACAACAATCGCTAAGTCTAAGTGTCGTTGCCAAAAAGGCATTTAACTTAAGGTTCCGTAGCAGTAAGCGTAGCCAAAAATTTTAAATATATAGGGAAAATATCATGTCAATTAAAAAAACAGCACTTACCACATTATTCGCTACTGCTATCGTTTTCACGTGTCCAGTTCAAGCGCAGGAATCTCACGTTGAGAGAGTTTTATCAACAATGGTTAGCCAAGCAATGCAAAACGTAACAACAGAAATTAATGAAGAAGTGCAGAAATCAATACTGACTTCTGCATACAACTTCACTTTTGCTAAGCCTGTCGACCCAACAGCACCAGCGACTAAAGTAACAATCACGGATATCGCTACTGCAAAAACAAATGCGAAAGAGTCAGACGTTACGGAAAAAAGTGAAGACTAATTAATAGATTAGTCTCCATTCCATTAGCTTGGTATCGCAGGGAGAGAAGCATGTTAGGTCAAATGAATCTGATTAGTTTGTTAGCAACACCCGTACTATTTTATATAGGTAGCGCAACTGTTGTGTTATGTCTTGAGCATTTCAAGCTGATTGCGGCTAACAAAAGCTAAGGTTAGTTCCACAGATGCTTACAGGATTAAGATAATACGAAACTAGATAATTAAAGAGGTACTTATAATGAAAACAGTAATTAATGATAAAAGACTATTCAGAGACGCAAGCCGCGCTGTTATTTCTGGTGTTTGCGCTGGTGTAGCAAGATACTTGGATGTCGACCCTGTTTGGGTTAGAGCTGGTGCCATTGTAAGTATGATTTTCTTAACCGTTCCCACCGCATTAGCCTATGTTTTGGCAATCCTTTTGTTGCGGTATAAGTAGGTACGCTTGTACAATAAACCTCTAAATGGTTTAGTTATCGTCTTCAGCCGCTTTAGCGGCTGTGAGTTTTTCTACTCCGGTTAACAAAAGTCAAAGGATATTTATGACACAGTTTTTTTCTATGAAGACAGTTTCTGCGGGTATCGCACTCATCATCCTGCTGTTCGCATTACTCGGTTTTTGGTGGAGCTTTGAGCCGAACACATTTGACGTGCGCAAAAATGCACAAGACATGGCGGCTCAAAAAGGTCATCAAGTAGTAACAGGATACACAACAACATCAGCGCTTATCCGAGTGACCGAAGAAATGCTGTATAAAAATGGCGGATACATTACAAACGATGTGCTGCCTCCTGGCATTTTTATGGATAACATCCCCGCTTGGGAGTTTGGTGTTTTAGAAATGAGCAGGGATCTTGCTCTCTCTATGCGGAAGGATTTCAGTCGTTCGCAATCGCAATCTCTTGAAAACCCATATTTAGTTGAAGCCCAACCGTATTTCAATAATGACAGCAACCGTTGGATTTTGCCGTCTTCTGAATCTCGCTATGAAAAAGCCATAGAGCAACTTTATTTGTATCAGGCTGAGCTCGGTAATATTAAAAATTCAAATACACAATTCTATGCTAGAGCTGATAACTTGCGTGATTGGTTAAAGCAGATGGAAAAGAGACTAGGAAGCATGTCGCAAAAGCTGAGCGCAAGTGTTGGCTCTGACGTTATTAATACTGAGCTCGCCGGTGACTCGAAAGCAACCCAATCAACACCGCAAAGTCCAGTCGTCAGCAACAGAACGAGCTGGTTTCAGTTAGACGATAACTTTTATGAAGCACGCGGGGCAAGTTGGGCCTTGTTGCACTTTTTAAAAGCCGTAGAAATAGATTTTAAAGATGTTTTAGAGAACAAAAACGCCACGGTTAGCGTGCGTCAAATTATTCGTGAATTAGAAGCGACTCAAGAAACCATGTTTTCACCCGTTATATTAAATGGAGACGGCTTTGGTATGTTAGCTAATCACTCGTTAGTAATGGCGAACTATATTTCAAGAGCAAATGCTGCTCTAATCGAATTATCAGAATTATTAAATCAAGGATAAAATATGAAGAAGTCACTTTTAGGTTGTGCATTTTTAGCAGCTGCAGTTGTAGCTCCGGTGCAGGCCGATACGCTACTTGGCGCTTACGTTGGTGCGCAGGCATGGAATATGGGCGTAGACGGTGGTTTTTCAAATAACGAAAGCGTCACCAACTTTTCGTTTGATGATCAAACAAACGGTTCGTTTTACGTTGCATTGGAGCACCCGGTTCCACTGATTCCTAATATTAAGATAAATCGCACAATGTTAGACACTGCTGGTGTCACGACACTTACGTCAACGTTCGAGTTTAACGATGAGGTTTACAGCGAAGACACCGACCTGACGACAGACATCGAAATGACAGGTACAGATTTTATTTTGTATTACGAGATTCTGGATAACGACCTAGTGAGTATCGATGTAGGTATCAATGGTAAATACATAGACGGTACTATTATGGTATCTGAAAGCAGTGGCAACAGAATGGCAACTGAAGACTTTTCAGGCGTTATCCCTATGGGATATGCAAAAGCGGAAGTTGGATTACCGTTTACCGGTTTGGGAATTTATGCCGAGGGCAGTTTTTTAGCATTGGGCGATAGCACCGTATCTGACTTTCAAGCAGCTTTAACCTATAGTTTCGTTGAAACGCTGGCATTGGATATGACCCTGCAGGCGGGTTACAGATCGATGAAGGTTGAGTTAGACGACCTCGATGATCTATACACCAATCTTGATTTTAAAGGTGTATACGTAGGTTTAGAATTCGATTTTTAAAAACTTTCATTTTATTACGTGGTTTTTAAGTCTAAAAAGTAATAAAAAATCTTATTTAAGTCTTTCAAGTTATGATAAAAAGTCGTTAATCTTAGCAGCGTACTAGCTAAGGTTAACGATTAATGACATCAAATAACGGCAACAACAATTTTTCAGCATTGACAGAACAGCAACTGCAGTTGCTTTCGAGTGCGGCTTCTTCTTTAAACAGCAACCAGCTTATCTGGGCAAGCGGTTTCTTAGCTGGCTTAGCCGGTGCTGCGAATGCGCTACCGATCCCGCCTTCTTCACTCACAACAGAGCAAGCATCTTTGCAACCAACGTTGACGATCCTGTATGGCTCACAAACGGGTAATTCGAAAGGTGTGGCTAATAGCTATAAAGCCTCTGCGTTAGAGCAGGGATTTAAAGCAAACGTAGTCAGCATGAGCGACTACAAGCCTCGTCAATTGAAAAATGAAACTCATCTCGTTGTTATCGTTAGTACTCACGGTGAAGGCGATGCGCCTGATGATGCGGTGGAGTTATATGAATTTCTAGCTAGCAAAAAAGCACCTAAACTACCAAACTTAAAGTTCGCTGTTGTCGGTTTGGGCGATACCAGTTATGAATTCTTTTGCCAAACCGGCAAGGATTTTGAAACTCGTTTGTTAGCCCTTGGTGCAACGGCCTTAGCAGAAAGATTAGATTGCGATGTTGACTACGAGTCGGTAATAGCTGACTGGACGGTATCGTTAAATGCGAAGTTAAAAGATGAATTGAAGCCGGTGGTAACCGAGCAAGTGATGAATTTGACTCCTGCCGCCAACGCGGTCGCTGAGTCTCTTTACAACAAAAAGAATCCATTCGCCGCTAGCTTAAGTGAAAGTTTGAAAATAACGGCGCGAGATTCGGTTAAGGATATTCGCCATATTGAAGTTTCACTCGAAGGCAGTGGGATTGTTTATAAACCGGGTGACGCTTTAGGTGTTTGGTTTAGCAACGACGAAGCAATGGTGCAGCGCATATTAGCAGCAACTTCAACAAACGCTGAAGACAAAGTACTGATTGCTGAGACCGAGTTTACCTTGCTTGACGCTTTGCTTGATAAACTTGAACTGACCTTGAGTTATCCAGGCTTCGTGAAAAAGTATCAAGCGCAAACCGCGCATCAGGAACTTGCAAAGCTAATGGAAGATAAAGTGGCTTTGAGAGAATACTTGTCTGTTTCGCAAATTGTCGATATTACTGAGAAGTTCCCCGCGAAAATTGCAGCTCAAGACCTTGTTGATGCTCTAAGACCCATTACGCCAAGACTATACTCTATAGCGTCAAGTCAAGCAGAGGTAGAGGATGAAGTACATTTAACCGTGGCTCATATTGAGTATGAAGCAAATGGTTTCACCCACCAAGGCGGCGCGTCAGGTTTTCTTTCAACGCGTTTGCAAGAAGGCGATAAGCTGAATGTTTACGTTGAGAATAACGATAACTTTAGACTTCCACCAGATCCGAACACGCCGATTATTATGATCGGTCCTGGGACCGGCATTGCCCCGTTTAGAGCGTTTATGCAAGAACGAGATGCGACAGAAGCACAAGGTAAGAATTGGTTGTTTTTCGGTAACCCCAATTTCACCCAAGATTTTTTATATCAAACCGAATGGCAAGGCTATTTGAAGTCGGGGCTGTTGAGCAAAATAAGCTTAGCGTTTTCTCGTGACCAAGCTAGCAAAATCTATGTTCAAGACAGATTAAAAGAACACGGCAAAGAAGTATTTGAATGGTTAGAGCAAGGCGCCCATTTTTACATTTGTGGCGATGCACTACGAATGGCCAAAGATGTTGAAAACGCTTTATTAGCCTTGGTTGCCGAGCACGGCAATAAGACCACTGCCGAAGCAAAAGAATACGTAACGAACTTACGCAAATCAAAACGTTACCAGAAGGATGTTTACTAATGAGCGACGACAACAAATTTAAAGTTGAAGGTAAACTTGCTGATAACGAGCGCATGAAAGGCAAAAGCCACTTGCTTCGCGGTACCATTGCTGAGGATCTAAAAGACGACGTTACTGGTGGTTTTACTGCAGATAACTTCCAACTTATTCGTTTTCACGGCATGTACCAGCAGGATGACCGCGATATTCGTGCAGAACGAACGAAACAAAAACTAGAGCCCCTGCATAATGTGATGCTTCGAGCTCGACTACCTGGTGGCGTTATTCAACCCCATCAATGGTTAGTAATTGATAAGTTCGCAGCCGATTACACTATGTATGGCAGTATTCGTTTAACTACCCGTCAAACTTTTCAGTTTCACGGTGTTCTTAAACCTAACATGAAGCTGATGCATCAGACCTTGCACAAAGCTGGTATAGACTCTATTGCGACAGCCGGTGACGTGAACCGCAACGTACTGTGTACATCGAATCCTATTGAGTCAAAAGTACATAAACAGGCATGGGATTGGGCGACAAAAATCAGTGAGCATTTGTTGCCAAAAACAAATGCCTACGCTGAAATTTGGTTGGACGGTGAAAAAGTCGATTCAACTCAAGAAGACGAACCAATACTAGGTAAAAACTATTTACCGCGTAAATTTAAAACAACCGTTGTGATACCACCTCAAAACGATGTGGACGTACATGCAAATGATTTGAATTTTGTTGCGATTGCCGAAAATGGTGAGCTTATCGGCTTCAACGTCCTCGTTGGCGGTGGTTTAGCGATGACTCATGGTGACCATTCTACGTTCCCGCGCAAGGCAGACGATTTTGGTTTCATTGAATTAGATAAGACTCTCGATATTGCCGCTGCTGTATTGTCAACGCAACGCGATTGGGGCAACCGGGTCAATCGCAAAAACGCAAAAACTAAATACACCCTAGAGCGCGTCGGCGTTGAAAACTTCAAAGCTGAAGTGGAAAAACGTGCTGGCGTGAAGTTCGCAGCAAGCAGAGCATACGAATTCACTAGTCGTGGCGATCGTTTCGGATGGGTTGAAGGAATTGATGGCAAGCACCACCTAACGTTGTTCATTGAAAACGGCCGTATTTTGGATTATCCAGGGAAAACGCTGAAAACAGGCTGCGCAGAAATCGCTAAAATACATCAAGGTGATTTCAGAATGACGGCCAACCAAAACCTCATTGTTGCAGGCGTCGCGCTTGAACAAAAAGCACGCATAGAGGCGCTTGCTATCAAACATGGTTTGATGGAAGCCAGCGTATCTAATCAACGCAAAGACTCTATGGCTTGCGTGTCATTGCCAACGTGCCCCCTTGCTATGGCTGAAGCTGAGCGTTATTTGCCAGAGGCTGTGACTGAAATTGAAGGCCTACTTGCAAAACACGGCATGCAGGACGAAAGCATTATTTATAGGGTAACAGGCTGCCCGAATGGCTGTGGTCGCGCAATGTTGGCCGAAGTTGGTTTGGTAGGGAAGGGGCCCGGTAAATATAACTTCCACCTTGGAGGTGACCGTCAAGGCACAAGAATTCCTCGAATGTTCAAAGAGAACATCACCGATACCGAAATTATGGCTCACTTAGATGAGCTAATTGGTCGCTGGTCTAAAGAGCGCACTGCCAGTGAATCGTTTGGTGACTACGTAATTAGAGCCGGCATCATCGCACCTGTTGTCGACTCTGCAAGGGACTTCTATGACTAATCTAGCGCATCAACTAAAGCCCGAAGGGATGCTCGATTTCGATATTGATACCGAGTTGCTAGCTGAGTTAAACCAGACGCTTGAAGCCATGCCTGTTATAAAACGTGTCGAATGGGCCTTAGATAATTTACCTAGCAATCACATGTTGTCTTCTAGTTTTGGCGCTCAATCCGCAGTGATGTTGCATTTAATCAATGAAGTAGCACCAGGCACTCCAGTCGTGCTTACTGATACTGGTTACTTATTTCCTGAAACATATCAGTTTATTGACCAGATGACGTCGCGCTTAAACTTGAATCTGCATGTTTACTCAGCAAAGCTTAGCGCAGGGTGGCAGGAGGCTAGACATGGCAAACTATGGGAGCAGGGCGTAGAGGGCATCGAAATATATAACAAGCTCAATAAAGTTGAACCCATGAAGCGTGCAATTGACGATCTTGATGTCAAAACTTGGTTTGCAGGCCTGCGTAGAGATCAATCCGATTCACGCGGCAAACTGAAAGTACTGCAAAAGCAAAGTAAACAGTTTAAGTTCCATCCAATTCTTGATCAATCGAACAAGCAGTTGCATGAATATCTTAAAACCAATGATTTGCCGTATCACCCTCTTTGGGAAAAAGGCTTCGTTTCGATTGGTGACTGGCACACAACGATGGCTCTGCAAGAGGGTATGTCGGAGCAGGATACGCGTTTCTTTGGATTGAAGCGTGAGTGTGGTTTACATGAATTTGGTGATGGCGACGGTATTTAAAGCACAGAGGGCTTGAACATTTTATATGTTGCCAAAACAAAGCGTTATGAAACATCAAGAACCAGCGAGCAACGCTGGTTTTTTGTTCAATTATTCTATAGTGTAGCAATACTCTAAAAAGGCACATTGGGCTTATGCTCACGAACTGTGTGGAATAAATGTCCATGACTGCGAAATTAATTTCAAGTTTAGATGCAATTAATGATACGACAAAGAATCCATCTTCTGTCGGTTCTGTTACCGACTACCTCGGGTATCAGTTAGCAAAAATGAATGATGTACTTGGCCTATCTGGCAGCGCACTTTGTGTTGCTAGAGCCGGTCATTTACTTGAGAAAGAAAGCAATGAACTGTATGTAATCGGTGCCATAAATGCTTATTTACCCATTCTTCAAAGCAATGCAGCGACGGCTTTACCAAAAAGGTTAGCAAAACTTGTCCAACACTGTCTTGACTCTAAAACGCATTATTACTCATCTAAATACAATCTGCTCTACCTCAACTATGCTGGACTAGAATCAATTATTTTCTTTGAATCTGTGGGTGCTCTTGAAATCGATGAACAGAAAATTGCCGAGACCATGGCATCGCAAATATCTATTGGGCTCGAAAATATAAATTTATACAATAAGTTGAAGACAACATCGTTTAACGATTGGTTAACTAAACTGCCCAATAGAAACGAATTCATCAGCTTGATCAGTTCTATGAAAACCAAGCTTGCAGCGCGCAAGCGGCTCGCGCTTGTTGACTTAAGTCACTTTTCTGACATCAATGATGGCTTAGGGCAAGACATCGGTAATTCGCTGTTAGTTGCGGTATCTAAACGACTCGTCAACTCCTTTAGCAGTGAGATTCAAATCGGTCGAATTACTGGTGATGTGTTTGGCATTATCGGAGAGGCTGATTTGGTGGAGCCTCATATCATCACTGATTTATTTCGAACGCCTTTTGCCGTTAGCTCGCATGCGCTGCAGATTAACGTCAATATAGGTGTTTACGATATACAACCAAGCGTTGATGCGATTTATCAACTGCGTTGCGCGAGCGTTGCACTTGGTCATGCTAAGAAAAGTAGTTCAACAAACGCCGCGTACTATTCACCCGCAATGGATGACGAAACCAGACAGCGCTTGGATATTGTTAGGAACTTACAGCATGACTTTGAGCGTGAAAAACTTGAAGTCTGGTATCAACCACAAATTGACCTACTGACGGAGGAGACGATAGCTGTTGAGGCGCTTTTGCGCTGGCGTGATTCAAATGGACAGTTCATTTCTCCTGAGGTTTTTGTCCCTTTAGCTGAGTATTCTGGTTTAATCGTTGACATAGGTAAGTGGGTGTTAGCAGAAAGCGTTCGTCGATTGAAAGTATTAATAATAGAAGGCTATCCTAGTATTCGAATGGCGGTAAATGTGTCAGTCCTGCAATTTAGAGATCAAGCCTTCGTTAGTTACGTAAAATACGTTATTGACTTGCATGGCGTACCGGCAAACTTGATTGAGTTGGAAATTACCGAGTCGGTCGTAATGGACGAGCCAGAAATTGTCATACAATCGCTCAATCAACTTAAAGAATTTGGCGTCAACATTGCAATCGACGATTTCGGTACAGGTTTTTCTTCTATGAGTTATATTCAGAAACTCCCCTTAGACCGTCTTAAAATTGATCGCTCGTTCGTGAAAGACATAGATACCAACAAAGATGCATTTATTGCTCAGGCTATTGTCAGCTTAGGAAAACAACTGGGACTGATTACGATTGCAGAAGGTGTTGAAAGAAAAAGCCAAGCCAGTCAAATGTTGAAACTAGGTACAGATGAGGCGCAGGGCTACTTATTTGCGAGGCCGATGCCATTCAGTGATCTGAAAATATACCTACAGTCGCAAAGAAACGAAAAAGTTGCTCCTGATAATACGTAATGGATGTGTCAGTTTTGTCGTCGCACTACTAATGACAATAATCTTGTATACTATTTGAGTTAATTGTCTGATTAATAAGTGGCGATCTCTAATAATTCATGGTTTTGTCGTCTAACTGTAATATTAATGTAATATTTGTGTGTTTCCACTTGAAATTTAGGTTATCACTGCTTATACTCTAGCTACTGTTAATTCACCGAGAACTGATATGAAGTATTTCAAAGCAATCATGTTAATAACAGTTTCTGCTATCGCAATGTCTGCGAATGCAAAGCCCGGTGAAGCTAAGTTATTTAATTGTATGGATAAAACCACGTTCGAAATGAACAGTGAATGTATGAGCCAGCAAATTGCATCAAATTTAGTCTTCAAACGAGCTGAAGAAGCTGTATTTCAAAAAGCCAGTGATGTTAGTGATAGAGCAATTGCCACTATGACTTTTAATCCTAAAACGATGTCTATTGATGTTGTGGCTCACAGAGACGCGTATTTAGCAAAAAACTAATAAGCCGTTTCGTGATAAAAAATAAAAGAAACCTCCTAATGGGAGGTTTTTTTATGTCTTGCTGTTTTTGGTGATTAAGAAACTTCAGTCTGGAAAGACGATATGCCGTAATTAGTGCGGTTGTGAGCTGAGCGAGGCCACCGCACCCTGGTCCGCGCATTCTGATAGGTTTTGAGATGCAGGATAGATTGGATTGCGCTGTGGGGTTTACTGTGGCCCGCAATAACAATATCTACAGACTTAATTTTTGATCATTCAACACAAAAAAAGGATGCCGAGGCATCCTTTTCACTAAACAAAACAATTAAGCCGTTTGAGGTTCTAAGTAGAAAGAGTACATTGTTCGCCACTTCTGTTTTTGAACAGCGAGCGTTTGTTTCAATTCTTTATACTTGAAATCGAGCTCTAAGCGCTCATATGTAGCCTGCAAATTCTTTTTCTTCATGTTCACTAAACGCTTTTTAGTTGCATAATATTCACCCATACGATGCATTAATACATCGTATTCATGTTGAATTTTAACAGCGATTTCTTCCGCGTTCGGCAACGTTATCGCCCTATCATGAGCGTATTTAAGCTGCATTTCTAATTTAGCTTTTTCAATACGCTCTTCAGGACAAGTTCTAAGGTTGTTAGTTAAGCCAACGTATGACAAGCCTTTTATCATCCACTTAGTTGGATCAAACTGCCACCACTTCACGCCATTTCGGTAGTCATACTCAAATATATGGTGGAAATTGTGGTAGCCCTCGCCAAACGTAAAGAACGCTAATATGCCATTGTCGCGGGCTGAGTTTTTATCCGTGAAAGGACGTGAGCCCCACATATGCGCAAGTGAATTTATGAAGAACGTGACGTGATGCACCAACACAAGTCTAGTCACACCGGCCAATAAAATCATGCCTAAAATATCACCGTTTAACCAACCCAGTAAGGTACATATGCCAAAGTTAGAAATCAGTACGATAGGCAAGTAGTATTTATGTTGCCACATAACAATTTTATCTTTTTGTAAATCTTTGCAGTTACTATAATCAGCATAGCGAGTAGCCTGATATTCACGCAGCATCCAGCCCATATGCGAAAACCAAAAGCCTTTATTGGCTGAGTATGGATCGGCGTCATCGACGTCAACATGCTTGTGGTGAACACGATGATCAGAAGACCAATGTAGAATGCTGTTTTGCAATGTCATTGCACCACCAACGGCTAAAATGAAGCGAACTACCGGATGTGCGCTATAAGTCTTGTGAGACCACAGCCGATGATAACCAGCAGTAATCGACATACCGGTAAAGTAAAAAAGAAAAATGGCTGCGCCTATTTCGACCCAGTCGAATCCGTAGCTTAGTGCCCACATTGGTGTCCCTACCAGTGCTATTAGTGTCAAAACACTAAAAACTAATACGTTGGTAATTATAATGGGAGGTTTTTTCAAGAGATGCCTTTAAAGTTTCAGCTTACAACTGTACGCTAATCTAACTTTTGTTGGCTTATTTGGCAAGAAATAAAGTTCTTAGAATGACAGTTTTTGTTGTATTCTATGTGCGTATGAATAGACAAGAACAAAAACTTCAAACAAGACAACGTATCGTGGATGCAGCCTTTAGCTTATTAGACGAAGATAAAAGTCTATCAGCAATGAGCTTGCGTGAGGTTGCTCGCGCAGCTGGGATCGCACCCACTTCTTTTTATCGGCACTTTACTGACATTAATGAGTTAGGTTTAACCTTAGTTGATGAGGCTGGCTTAGCCCTGCGCCAATTGATGCGACAAGCAAGGCAAAGGATAGAAGCCGGCGGGGGCGTCATCGATATTTCCGTAGATACCTTTATGGAATTTATCACTGATAATAAAAACGTTTTTCGTTTGTTATTGCGTGAACACACCGGAACTTCAGCTGCATTTCGTGCCGCCGTTGCCAGAGAAATACAGCATTTCATTGAAGAGCTAAGTGATTACATTGTTTTACAGCTAAGGTTATCAAGAGCAATTGCAACAATGCAGGCTGAAGCTATGGTAAAGCTCGTGTTCAGCGCTGGCGTTGAGGCGCTGGATTCTGACAAATTGTCAGTTGCTGAAACGGCTAAACGGGTAAAACTGCAACTTCGCTTTGTACAGCTCGGCGCATTGCAATATTCACTGCGTTAGGGTTCATTTCTTTTTTTCTTCGTTATCTACTCGGACGAATTTACATTTAGCTACGACGCTCCAAGTAAACACCACTTTCTATATGTTCAGTAAATGGAAATTGGTCGAATAGCGCTGCGCGTTTAATTTCATGCGTTTTGTTAAGTTCTTGTAGGTTGTCCGCTAAAGTCAGCGGGTTGCATGAAATATAGATGATGTTATCAAAGCGCTGCATTAGGGCTATGGTTTTGTCGTCTATACCAGCCCTTGGTGGGTCTACTAAAACAGTCGAAAAATCATAGTCGTGTAAATCAACGTCTTTTAAGCGATTGAATTCTCTTACACCCGTTATAGCTTCGACAAACTCCTCGCTAGAGAGTCTTACAATCTTCAGATTATCAACATTATTTGCAGCAATATTAAATTGAGCTGCGTTAACCGAGGTTTTCGAAATTTCGGTAGCTAACACGCGTTTAAAGCTGCTTGCCAGAGGCACTGAAAAATTACCTGAGCCACAATATAGCTCTAGTAAGTCGGTACTCTTGTCTCTAACCTGTGCCATAGACCATTCAATCATACTGCAATTCACGTTTGCATTAGGCTGTGTAAAGCTATTTTCAATTTGTTTGAATTCGTATGCTCTGCCATTGATAGGAAGCTTTTCAATAACGAAGTCGGTATTTAGCATTACTTTCTGTTTCTTCGAGCGGCCAATGAAATTGACTTTGAAATGTGAGGGAAAGGTAGCTTTTAACTTTTGAATTTCAGCTTCCCACTCTTCATCAAGCTGCTTGTGATAAATCATTGTTACTAAAAGCTCTTCGGTGAGCGTGCTCAAATAATCAACTTGGAAAAGCTTCCTTCTGAGTATTTCGTTTCCTGCAAACGCGTCCGTCATTATTTGCATACCAATATTGATTACCTTGCTTGCTGCATCCAATTGGTCTACTCGATATTGTTCTTTATTCACCTTATCAAACATGATGTGGTAGGTATCAGGTCCGTCATGCCAAATCCGAAATTCCGCTCTCATTCTAAAATTGCTGGGCTGAGAGGCGCAAATATCAATTGTTGATCCGTAAAACGTAGAGAGTAACTCTTTGACTCTATTCGTTTTCTCATCAAGTTGACGTTGATATTTTTCGCTAAGATCGACTGACATGCATTTCCTTAAGTTTGTTATAGAACGTGAATTGTAAAGTTTTTTAAAAATTTACCAAGTTAAAGCTAAAGGTTTTATTTTTGCGTGCCGATAAGGATGCTGAGGATAGAGAGGTATTCGCAATGAATTTAGGTGAAATTAAAGCTGTACAGTCAGAGCAACCAAAAGTGGTTCGTCCCGACGTAGCGCTGAACAAACAACTGCAGCAAGATGGTTTGAAGCAAGCAAAAGAGCTTCAAGCGTCTTTTGCAAACGCAAATCAAGATATTTCGGATAATCGAAAGGTGGCCGCGCGAGTGCTTGGCGTGTCCATTAGTCAAAGCTTATCAATTGAAGGACGAACATCCGACGTAAGTGCAAAAGCTGACGATGACGAGCAGAAAGTTAAAAAGCCACTTTTTGATTTTGAAGAAGTAGCGCGCAACGTTTTAAATTTTGTCGGTAATGTTATTAAAAAGGCTGCGTCCGATGGTGCACCTGATGATAAATTGAACTCATTGTTTGAACAAGCTCGATATGGTGTGTCAAAAGGCATTAAATTGGCTGAAGATGAACTTGGCGATAATGCTACTGATGAAGTCAAAGAGGGAATCGCTAACAGCAAAGCCTCTATCTTTGATGGAATCAAGGATCTCGAAACCAGTATTTTTGACAAAGCCCAAAAGAACGCATCCATATTGAGTGATTCTCTATCGATTCAAAAAGCTGAATTGAGCGAGTTTTCTGTGCGCACAAGAGACGGTGATGAAGTGCAAATTAGTTTTGGAATGCGTGAAAACACTTCAAAGGAGAGTTTTACTGCAGACAACGGCAATTCACAGACTAATATTGTGTACCAACAAACAACCAGCTTTTCGATGACAGTAAAGGGTGAGCTTGATGAAGGCGAACTAAAAGCTATTGGTAATCTGGTTGCCCAAGCTGATGACGTTGCTAATATGTTTTACCGCGGAAACATAGAACAAGCTTATGAGAAAGCGCTTGATATTGGTTACGACAACAAAGAACTATCGAGTTTTGCATTGCAACTGACAAAAGCAGAAAGCTCTCAAAAAATTCAAAAGTATGGTGAGGTGCAACAATATTCTGAAATGCCTAGCGCGGATCTGAAAGCACCCAAGGCCGTAGCAGAGTATTTGAATAAGGTATTGAATGGTATGAATCAAGCTGCTGACCAACTAGGGTCTCAAGAAGATTTTAATTCAATCATAAATAACTTGGTAAATGAAATGAAGGATGTGCACGTGCCAGATATTCTAACAGCCATCAATCGCTTCCATACGTTCAATGCAAAATTGCTGGAAGGCTTGAATATCGATAAGCCGGAACTTCCTAAAAATGAAAAGCCCGCTGAGTAGCGGGCTTTTTATATGTTGAAGGAATAATAAAATTAAGCCACTTTATCCTTAGCGGGTCTTACCTTTATTGTTCTTTCTTCAAACTCTGAATCATTTAGTTCTTTAATCATTGAATCAGCCTCTTGCGCTGCTACCTCAACAAATCCAAATCCCTTTCGTTTTCCAGTTCGTTTGTCTTTCATTAACCTTACTGATCTAACGTAACCAAACTTCTCAAAATGTTCTTTGACTATTTGTTCGTTAGCACGGTAAGGCAAGTTCCCTACATATAAGGTAGAAACGTCTTCATCAGATTCCACATCAGTAAAACTAGAAGCAGAACTTGAAGTAGAAGGACTACTCGCTGGCGCTGCTGATACTGAAGAAGAAGATTTTGTCATACTGCTCAATATAAAAATTAAAACAGCATTTAGAAGAACTCCCGCTGAAAACATTGATTTAGCAATACCTGACGTTCCCTCACCAAGTATTGGACCTGCGATAAAAAATCCAATCACAGCCAAAATGATTGAAGCCACAAGTAAAAGTGGCGCTTTAACGGATACCATAACCTTTCCTTCTCTTATTGTTGTTAATGTTATGTAAAAGGCCCATACAATATGACGGTTTTAAGTCAATTTTGCCAGTAATCTATTACTTGAATCTGATATTTGTTACTGATTGTTTGAATTTCATTCGATTTGGTTGAAATTGAAGCATGTAATCACAGCTTAGGCCTGTTTTAGGCTTTTTTTAATAAAAAGACTTGAACACTTTATTTGATTCTGTAGAATGCGCGCTCTGTTCAAGGGAGGCAACTAAACACTAGTTTGCTGGTTCACTAGAACAGTTTGTTTTAGGGCAGTTTGAATTGGTTTTATCGTTTACTTCGGTTAAAAATAAATTCAAATTAAATTGCAAAAAACCTTGACAATAAAAACGATGCAGG
>Ga0115567_10000021_pt1 | contig 182086 bp, 160 predicted proteins | sample COGITO_mtgs_1204_2_FD_88679 | JGI IMG/M metagenome (GOLD analysis project Ga0115567, IMG submission 88679) | Pelagic marine microbial communities from North Sea - COGITO_mtgs_120412 | ecosystem: Environmental > Aquatic > Marine > Epipelagic | place: Germany:Helgoland, sampling site...
TGGTGTTCATCAGCATCTGCTTGGGCCTACGCGCCAGGTACGGGTTCTGCTTGGACAAGTGCATGGACTTTGGTAACGCCAACACCGACGCCTACTCCAACGCCAACTCCGACTCCGACTCCGACTCCAACACCAACTCCGACTCCGACTCCAACACCGACTCCGACACCAACACCGACGCCAACTCCGACGCCAACGCCGACAGGTTCTGATTGGACATCAGGTGCCGTTTATAATACAGGAGATCAAGTAACGTTTAACGGCATTACTTATGAGGCTCAGTGGTGGACGACCGGTGAGCAACCTGGGACAACAGGACAATGGGGAGTTTGGAGAACACTATAATCCTGACGGACTCATATTCTTAAAATAAAACTGCAAAAGGCCTAATCCTTCAATTAGGCCTTTTCTATACAAAGACTCACATTCGGTTGTGATTGTCTTCACGTAAATTAGAACGAGGATCATTAAAATGGCTACATTTACTGAAGATTGGATTGATTGGATTAATGAAAATGTATCAGTAGGCTGTGATAAAAATGGCATTTTTAAAATTTTGTTAGATGAAGGATTTACTCATCAACAAATAAGGAAGCAAATGAACTTTGAGCCACTTGAAAATGTTGCCTCAATTGTTAACCCGCTGCGTGCAAAATTCGAAGCAGATCGCAAAAAGAACCAAACTAAGGAAGTTCGACATACTCAAGACCAAGGGATATTTTTACCTAACGCTGAAAAACTTAACTCTGAGTTAGCAGATCTTTATGTTATTGATAATTTTCTCAACCAACAAGAATGCGTAAAACTTGTACAACTCATCGAAAAAATGAAACGGCCCTCGCTGATGGTTAATCATGACACCAAGGAGAGTACCTTTAGGACCAGCAGCACCTGTGATTTAGGCCAGTTAAATGATCCTTTTGTAGCCGAAATAGACAACAGAATTTGTAAGATGATCGGTATTGACTCATCTTACTCTGAGCCCTTACAAGGCCAATTTTATGACGTTGGGCAAGAGTTTAAAGCTCACACTGACTATTTTGAAGCCGATGAAACCTCACAAATGGCCAATGGACGCGGTCAGCGTACTTTCACTTTTTTTATTAATCTTAATAATGTTGAAGAAGGGGGTATTACCCATTTTCCACAGTTAGATTTCGATCACCAACCAGTGATGGGCACGGCAATTATCTGGAACAACTTATTGCCTAATGACCAAGGTAATTTTAATACTCTGCATCAAGGTTGTCCAATAATCAAAGGCACCAAGGTGATTATTACCAAATGGTTTCGCACCAAAGGCCAAGGGCCAATGCTGACTAAAACACCCAACGAAAAAGTTCAAAACTACAGCACAATTGGTTTTGCCAAGTCGAGTCTTGCAGCGCCCTTATACAAAAGAATCAGCGACTTTTATCACGCTAATCACCAAAGTCATGTTGAAGAGTTTGTTGATGGAGATTTTATCAATGGCACACAAACAACTTGCGCGCCCAGCAGCTTGCTAGATTTACCTTCTGAACTCAAACAAGCGGTGCATGATCACATGAAACCAGCGTTAGAAGAATGGGCCAATACTCGATTAGAGCCAACCTATGTCTACGGTATCCGCACTTATCATGATACAGCCAAGTTAAAAACCCATAGGGATCGACTTAATACCCATATTATCAGTTGTATTATTAACATCTATCAAGATGTAGAAGAAGACTGGCCACTGCAAATTGAAGATAATTATTACCGTGTACACTCAGTGATAATGGCACCCGGCGAAGTGGTATTTTACGAAAGCGCCCGCTTAAATCACGGTCGTGAAATAGCGATGAAAGGCAAAGCGTATGCCAATATATTCTGCCATTTCAAGCCTGTAGGCTACTTGTCGCCTTGCTCCAGCGGTTTAAAGTCAAAATAGCACTACAGACTACTGTGCTTGGCTCTGCTGCTAAGACTTAACCAATTGGCTATGCACAAAATACACTCTTATCAAATGCAATTGGTCATAACTGACTCGTTCGTTGAGCTTATCGTAAACCGGTTTTAAACGCTCTGCGGAGAATTCGTTAAAGGCACTTAATGCGGCTTCGATATCGGGTAGCTCTAAGTTGGTCTGTTCGAGTAAATATTCAGGTCGATTAAAACACCGGCCATCTTGAGCATAGCGATATAAGTGGTTGTTGATTGTATTGGGTTTAACTCCAAATTGTTGGGCTAACTCGGCAATAGACTGACCATTTTGAAATGCTTCCGCGATTTCGATGCTCTTCACACTAGTGGAAGCTTTGTTTGCGGTTACTTTACTTATTTGACTTGACGCCTGAGTATTAGCGACTTCTTGAATATTATTTTCCTGACAGTAACCACTGATCAGATTTAAAAAGTGTTCGCCATATTTATCTAACTTAGCTTGCCCTACCCCATGAATACGTAACAAATTCTCTTCAGAGTGGGGGAAATAATAAGCCATTTCGTTGAGTGTACGATCAGAGAATATAGCGTAAGGGGGTAAGTTAGCTTCATCGGCTAAACGTTTACGGTCAGATTTTAATATCGCCACGAGCTGTTGATCACCAGGATTAGCCATAGCTTTGGATGTATGGCTATGAGTAGCAACAGGTTGCTGCAACAAGGCAAAAAATGGCACTTTGCCTTTTAATACATCGCCGGCTTTTTGAGTCAGTTTTAAACCGCCATATTGCTCTTCTTGATTGAGCAGTCCTTTTTGGATCAGTTGCCGCGCCAACGTCATCCACTGCTTTTTATTGAATTCATTGCCTATATTGTAGGTTGAGAGCAAATTATGTTGGTTTTGCAGCACCTTTTCGGCACTGGAACCCCGTAATACATCAATAATATGGCTCGCACCAAAACGTTGTCCGGTACGATGCACACAAGATAAAAACTTTTGGGCGGGTACGGTTAAATCTGATTTTTCTTTGCTTTCATTGGTGCAGTTGTCACAGTTAGCACAATTTTCTTTAGCTGACTTTTCACCAAAATATGCGAGTAGCGGAGTTCGTCTACAGTCTTCGGCCTCTGCTAAAGCTAACATTTGATTGAGATGCACATTAGCCAAACGTTTTTCTTGCTCGTTGCTCATCTGCTCTATGAAAAAACGAATTTTTCCTGTGTCACCATAACCAAATAGTAATAAACAATCGGCGTCTAAACCATCACGGCCGGCACGACCTATTTGTTGGTAATAGCCTTCAATATTTTTTGGCAGATCGTAATGCAATACGTACCGTACGTCTGGTTTGTTGATGCCCATACCAAAAGCGATAGTTGCCACTATGATGTGCACATCGTCACGAATAAAACGTTCTTGATAATCACTGCGTTTAACACTGCTTAGGCCCGCATGATAAGGCAACGCTGAAAACCCATCTTGCTGCAACTTGGTAGTAAGTTCATCTACACCCTTACGAGATTGGCAATAAATGATCCCTGACTGACCAGAGTGTTGTTCCACAAAATTTTTACATTGCAAATAAGGATTGTCTTTGGGGATCACACTAATAAATAAATTTGGACGGTCGAAACTGGAAATGTACTCACTGCTGTCAACTATGTTTAGCTGGCGTTTAATGTCTTCACGCACTCTAGGCGTAGCAGTAGCTGTTAAGGCGATACATACTGCTTGTGGAAAACACTCAATGAGACGATTAAGTTGACGATACTCTGGGCGAAAGTCATGACCCCATTCAGAAATACAATGGGCTTCGTCAATGGCAATACACGCTACGTCACAATTGCTTAGTAAGTCTAAGATACTACTTTGTAACGCGGTTTCAGGTGCCAGAAACAACAACTTAATCTGCTGTTGTTTGATAGCATCTAAATTATTTTGATAATCACTGTCTGAGAGTGAACTATTTAACACACAGGCAGGGATGGCAAGTTCATTCAGTTGCCGAACTTGATCTTGCATCAGCGATATTAATGGCGAAATAACAATAGTCAAACCGTCAAAAACAGTGCTTGGGATCTGGTAACACAAAGATTTACCGCCACCCGTTGGCATTATCGCTAGCGTATTCTGTTTGTTTAAAACGTTGCTGATAATTGCTTCTTGAGACTCTCGAAACTGATCGAAGCCAAATACGCTTTTTAGAATATTAGTTGCTTGATTAATCACTGTCGTTCTTCCTTGTTGCTCCCAAAAACCGATGACGCAATGCTCAAGTAGGGACATAATTTAAAAATAGCCATCATTTATAAAAAATGATAGCTGTTAAGTTAATCAAAAAGGCGTGGTTAAAGTGGATTGCCTTCTTCATCAATCTCAATAATATTCTCAAATAATGGCTGTAAACTTTCCATGATGGCGGCTTTATCACCTACTACAACAGTAATCATTTCATCAAGTTTAAGATGTTTCGCAGCCAAACCACTCAACTCTTCTAAGCTGACATTTGCCAAGATTTTATTTTGTCTATCCACAAAACCATTATCCAGATTATAGGTCATGATTTCTGATAAAAAATTCAGTTTTTGTAGTGGTGTTTCGTAACTGCGCGCGTCTCGTTGACCTATGGCGCTTTTTACAAAGGCTAGCTCTTTGACTGTTAGGCCTTGTTCTGCAAAGGCTGAAATTTCATCTCTAAACTGCACAATTGAATCAGCAGTAGTATCGGCACGTACACCAGCTTGGGCTCGATAGAAGCCGTGAAGATCATCTCCATAAAAGAAAGAACGGGCACCATAGGTGTAACCTTTATCTTCCCTAAGATTAAGGTTGATCCTACTGTTAAACGCGCCACCTAGATTATAATTCATCAAATCGGCACGATAATATTCTCCAACCGAGTCATAGTTGAGTGCGCGCTTACCAATACGTATTTCAGATTGGGCTGCGTCAGGTTTATCAATAAAATATAAGGTGCCTGCTTGCAACTCTGGAAAGGGTTTGAGTGCTGGCATTGGACTAGTTTTACCTTGCCATACTTCCAAAATTTTAAGTGCTTGACTCACTTCCTTCTCAGCCAAATTGCTGACCACAATAACGTCGGCATTTGTTGGGCCATAAAAAGCACTATAGAATTCTGTTACATCTTTTAGGGAAAGTTTTTCTAAGGTGGCAATAGTGCCATTGTTGGCATAAGCAAAACTATTATTGTTGCCAAAAACTAACTTATTAAATACCTCTGTTGCGGTTGTTGCCGCATCTTTTTTAGCTCTCTTAAGACCTTCTATTTGTTGCTTTTGTAAACGCAAAAAATCCGCTTCATCAAACTTGGGTTGAGTGAGTTGCTCGATTGCCACCGCAAGCGTCTCATCTAAATTTTTAGTCAGAGTACGAATATTGATAGTGGTAAACTTATTGTCGGCAGAAAAATCAACACTTGAACCGAGTTTTTGTAATTGGTTAGACAAGTCTTCGGCACTTGATTTTTTGGTGCCTTCCTCCATCATTGCGGCTGTTAGTGAGGCGAGGCCAAGCTTATCAATTGATTCTCTTGTTTGCCCTGCTGGTACTCGGATGCGAATGGCTGTGGTTGGCACTTCATCATTCACGGCTGCTAAAATTTTAATCCCAGATTTGGTTGTCAGCTTATAAATGTCCGGCACACTAACGCTGGGGTTTTTGCCCGATGCAGGGATCACGGAACGGTCGAAGTCTGACGTTCCTGGGCGTAACGCCAGTGTGTCGTCTTCAATACTATCGGGAATAGTTCTGTGGTAACGCTGCCAAGTGTCTGGCTTGATGATTTGATCGACTTGCCCATTTGGCACTATGCTCATGATCACCGCATACTTATCCTTGATATATTTTTTATATACACGCATCACATCGTCTTGACTGACGTTCTCATATCGCGCCACGTCTTGGCTAATAGCGTCAGGATTGTCTCGAAAAGTTTGATAACTGGCCAATTGGGCGACTTTACCGGAAACACTTTCAAGACCATAGATTAAGCCAGATACAATATCGGCTTTAACCCGCTGAATATCATCTAGGTTGGCGCCACCGCGGCTTTCAAATTCTGCCAACGATGCCCGGGTAATCGTTTCCAGTTCAGCTAGAGTAGTACCGGGAGTCGGTAATGCAAAAATGCTAAATTGACAACCGAGCTCTTCACAGCCATGACCTGCATTTGCCTGAACGGCTTTGCCGTTTTTAACCATGTTTTTATATAACAGCGAGGTTTTACCCGTACCCAATATATACATTAATACATCAAGCGGTGCTTCATCGGCGTGGTTACGGTGAACAGTAGGGTAGGACATATACATCAAAGGCAAAGACACATTATCTTGCATAGAAATGTAGCGATCTTTTTCTAAGGTGACGGGAGTAAAAACTGGGTTAGCCACGTCAGGGCCTCGAGGTATACCGCCAAAATATTTTTTAACCCAAGCTAGGGTCTGGCCTTCATCCATGTCGCCACCTATGGTCAAAGTAGCATTATTAGGACCATACCAGCGCAGAAAGAATTTTTTTAGATCATTAAGGTTGGCGCGATCAAGGTCTTCTATATATCCAATAGTTGACCAAGAGTAAGGATGTCCTTCTGGGAAAAGAGCTTCATTTACTCTTTCTCGCAACAGACCATATGGGCGATTATCATAATTTTGGCCACGTTCATTTTTAACGGTTTCACGCTGATTTTCGAATTTTTGTTCGGTAACAGCATCAAGAAAAAACCCCATGCGATCCGCTTCTAACCAAAGCATACGCTCTAACTGATTGGATGGGACAGTTTCGTAATAGTTGGTTCTATCTGAAGTAGTAGAGCCATTTAAGGTGCCGCCAGATTCTGTAATCAGACCAAAATGCTGCTCGTCTGCAACATTTTCGGAACCTTGGAACATCATATGCTCGAAAAAATGCGCAAAACCTGATCTGCCGGGTTCCTCTCGACCTGAACCAACATGATATGTCACATCAACATGTACAAGTGGGTCAGAATTATCAGGGTGTAATATAACGGTTAACCCATTATCGAGCTGGTACTGGGTAAAAGGAATAACAATTTCATTATCTTTTTTAGTAACAGTGACTATTTTTTTAAAACCCTCAGGCACTAGGTTCGACTTGATTGGGTCGCTTTGAACTTGGTTAGTTTTTTGGGGAGAGTCTTTTACGTCACAGGCTGTAAGGCAAACCATAGCCGCCATTGCTGCAACTATTAATGTTTGTTTTTTTACAAAAATATTAATCATTAAAGAACACAAATAGATAGGTTAGAGGATGTCAATAATACACATTTTGCATACAAATATCTTGGTCAAGCAAGTAAAAGGATGTGTTTGTACATGCATAAGCAAGTAGAAATTAATAACTACTACATCTCGCACCCCGTTTTAGTTTAAACTTGTGCCAGGTTTGCAGCAGTAGTGATGTTTTACAGTATGTTTTCGACGATTTTTTCCCCTTTGTTTGGCGCCATATCAGCAATAGGTTATTTTATAAATACCGTATTTTGGTTGATCCCTATCTTAATTTTTTCATTTTTTAAGTTAATTCCCATCAAAATATGGCAAACCTTTATGTCTTATTTGTTGGATGGTTGCGCGACGTTTTGGATTTCAGTCAACAGTGTCAATCAGAATGTATTTAGCCGCACTAAATTTGAAGCCACGGGACTAGAAGACTTAAGCCAAAGGGATTGGTACTTGGTAATATCAAATCATCAGTCTTGGGTGGATATCTTAGTATTACAGCGAGTTTTTAATCACAAGATCCCTTTTTTAAAATTTTTCCTTAAAAAAGAGCTGATCTGGGTACCTTTCCTTGGTTTGGCTTGGTGGGCGTTAGACTTTCCCTTTATGCATAGGTACAGCAAAGCCTTGTTAGCCAAACATCCTCATTTGAAAGGTAAAGATTTAGAAAATACCCGCAAAGCTTGCGAAAAATTTAAGTATAAACCCGTCAGCATCATGAATTTTGTAGAAGGTACCCGTTTAACCGAACAAAAACGAGCCCGCCAAGGAGCTCAGTTTCAACACTTACTTAAGCCTAAAGCTGGCGGTATGGCCTTTGTTTTAGGCGCCATGGGCGGGCAGCTACATAAATTATTGGATGTGACTATTCACTATCCCCAAGGCACGCCTACTTATTGGGAGTTTGTTTGTGGCAAGGTCAAAAATGTACAAGTACAAATCAAAGTGTTCTCTATCCAAGAATTGCTAAAGAGTGATATCTATGGAGATAACTACTTTGACGACCATACCCAAAGAGTTAAATTTCAACGTTGGCTAACAGAGTTATGGGAGCAAAAAGACCAAGAGCTGCAAACACAACTAGCTGAGAAATCGCAAAATGTTTAGTGTGTTCCCAGCCTTTATTGTGTTTCCTGTACATTTGACCTTACAAATGATCAGTCTGGCGTTTTGGACAATATGTATCACTTCTCTGGGCTTAATAAAGTTTATGCTGCCTTTTTCATTTGTGACTAAGCCGCTTAATATCATATTGAACTTCATGATGTGTGCATTCGGATTTTGCAGTGTGGTCTTAATTAAGTGTATGAACCAAGTGGAATTGGATTATGTGATTGAAGGTGAATTGAACAAAAAAGAATGGTACCTGATTGTTGCGAATCATCTAAGTTGGTTAGACATTATTTTATTAACCGATTTTGCTGCGGGTAAAATTCCCGCGCCAAAGTTTTTTCTCAAAAAAGAACTGATTTGGCTACCTTTTATCGGTCTTGGTGCATGGGCTTTAGATATGCCGTTTATGCAGCGGTATAGCAAAGCTTTTTTGCTAAAAAACCCTCACCTTGAAGGCAAAGATATAGCGACCACTAAAAAATCTTGTGAAAAATTTCGCCAGTTGCCTACTACCGTGATCAACTTTGTCGAAGGCAATCGCTTTACCCCAGAAAAACAAAAACTAAAACAAAGCCCATTTAAAAATCTTTTGCCACCTAAAGCAGGGGGTATTGCATTTACCCTAGCCACTATGGGTCAATTATTCACAAGTGTGTTAGATATAACAATAATCTATCCAGAAACACCGGGTAGCCCCATGATCTCAATGTTAAGCGGTCATCTATCAAAGGTCACGATACGTGTAAATGTTCATCCGGTTACCGAAGAAATTATTGGTGATTATTTTAACAATGACGAATTCAAATTGGGTTTTCAGAGTTGGCTGAATTCAGTTTGGCATAACAAAGATAAACTTATTTCTAAATTAAAAGAGACAAACTAAGTGCAAAATAGTCAATTTCTAACAAATACTCTGATTTCACTTTTAGAGGGTATGGGTATTCACGCTAAGCCTGAGGATTGGGTTTTTCAAGGGGTGGCGTTGACTGGGATCATAATTATTGCATGGTTGTGCAGTTGGGTGACTAAAACGATACTCAATAGCCGCCTGAGAAATTTGATCAGTAAAAGTAAAAACGGCTTCGACGATGAGTTACATAAACATGGATTTTTTAGGCGTATTGGCCACATTGTTCCTGCGTTGATTATTTACCTGCTTAGTCAAGTGTTGATTGAAAATCTGACTTTACTCGCAGTCTTACAAAAAACCGCCATTATTTATCTGCTTATTTCCACAGTGATGGCCGTCAGCGCACTGTTAAACACTGTAGAGGACAGCTACAACGCATCAATTTTATCCAAGAGAGCGCCTATTACTGGGTTTATTCAAGTAGGCAAATTATTTGTGGTGATCATCGCAGGTTTATTGATTATTGCTAACTTAATGGATAAATCACCTTTTTTACTGCTGTCTGGATTAGGCGCAATGGCTGCCATCCTACTACTATTATTTAGGGACACAATTTTGGGTTTTGTGGCAGGGATCCAAATAGCTGCAAATCGCATGGTCAACACCGGCGACTGGATTGAAATGCCCAAATTTGATGCTGATGGCGAAGTATTGCAAGTGGGTCTTACTACAGTAAAAGTACAAAATTGGGATAAAACCATCTCTACAATTCCTACTTATACACTGATAACAGATTCAGTTAAAAATTGGCGAGGTATGAGCGAAAGTGGTGGTCGCAGAATTAAACGGTCACTCAATATCGATATTCAGAGCATTCGGTTTTGCGATCAGGATATGTTGGATGAGTTTGCCAAAATTCGTTATATAAAGGGTTATATCCAAGCCAAGCTTGAAAAGTTACAGCGCTTTCACAGTGAGCAGCACATCGACACAACAGATTTAGTTAATAGCCGCAGACTGACCAACATAGGCACTTTACGCGCCTACATGCATGCTTATTTAGAAAATCATCCCGATATTAACCAAGATATGACTTTGATGGTCCGTCAAAGACCTCCTACAGAACTGGGCGTGCCATTAGAAATTTACTGTTTTTGTGCAAATAAAAACTGGGTGAATTATGAAGGGATCCAAAGTGACATTTTTGATCACTTGCTGGCTATTTTACCCACATTCAGACTAAGAGCCTATCAACGTGTTAGTGATAAGCCCTAACATTGTGATCTCTGTTACGCAGTCGCCAATGCATATACAAACACAGCGAATAAAGCCAAAGCTGAAACCCCAAAAAAGCTGTATTCAACCTTAGACTGCATAACATTGCGACCTTCTGGGGCGGATAACATGCTCATAATGATGCTGGTAATACCTAAAACAAAGGTGATTAATGTACAACCAAATAAAATGGGTTCGTGCCAATTACTCATGGGTCAATTCCTAGGTATTTCAAACTGTGTGTATTATGCACCAAAAAAACAGAATATTAAAAGACCTAAAAAGACAAGGTCTATTGCATATTGGTCTAAAAGTTCACTTATTAGTCTGGTTCACTAATTATCCCTCTGAAATTTGCATACCTCAATCTTTAAAAATCATATCCTATTGTTTTTATTGACTTTTTACTTATGGCCTGAGCTTTGCTCTATTAAATTAGTCAACCAAAATTAATGAGTTAGGAGAATTATATGCGTACCATGATATTTGCCGGTGCTTTAGTTTGTTGTTCACTTCCAGTGTTTGCAAATCAGTGTAACGTTGAGCTCAATGGCAATATGCAATTAGAGAAAAAAATATTGGCAGTCACTTTGGACAACGATGCTCGTCTTACTATTAATCAAGACAAAACCTTATATATCGATGGCATTGCTTTAACTCTCAATACACAACAACAACGCTGGGTAGATGAATATTATGACGGTATCAATTTAGCTGCCCCCCAAGCTGCGGCAATAGCAACAGAAGCAGTAGCGCTGGCCAATACTGCACTGAACGAGGTATTTAGGGAATTATTAGGCTCAGATAATGCTGCACTAACCGACTTGTCCGACAAACTACGCAATCTTGACCAGCAAATTCAATATAACTTCTACGCAGAAGATGGCGATATTCGTTTTCATTCTGAGTCGTTTGAAAATGGTGAGTTTTTTGGCGAGCAATGGGAAGCGCAGTTCGAGGAAACTATCGAAGACTTAGTTACAGATTCTATTGGTCACATGATGGTAGCCATTGGCACTCAGCTACTCTTTAGTGGTGGAGATATGCATGAGTTCGAACAGAAAATGGAACGTTTTGGCGAACAAATGGAACAAAAAGTGGCATATCAAGCTGAGGCACTAGAAGAAAAAGCAGACGTTTTGTGCGCGACCCTCGCTCAAGTGGATTATGCAGAAACTCAATTACAAAAAATTAAACAACTCGCTGGCTTAGATGTTATTCAATTACACGACCAACCTGATCGTATGTGATAACGTGCAAACTAATAGAGCTTAGTGGTTAGATTAGATGCAAATCTCAGTAGTGGGTTGTGGGTGGTTGGGACTGCCTCTGTCAATTAGTTTACAAGCAAGTGGCCACAATATTGTGGCCACTTGTCGTTCTAGGCAAAAAGCTAAAGAATTATCTAAATTAGGTTTTGATGCTAAAACCTTTGAGTTAGGAGACGAGCTGATACAGGCACCCTTAGCTGCATTATTCGCGTCTAAGGTATTAGTGTTAAACATTCCCGTAGGACGCAAAGTCCCCAAAACAGAGTATTTTTTGCAGCACATGCATGCGCTACTAAAACATGCCGCAATAAGCCAAATTCAAAATATTATCTTTATCAGCACAACGTCTGTGTACGGTGATAATTGCGGTTTAATCACTGAACAAAGCCCCACAGATCCGCAAACTCAATCGGGGCAAATCAATTTGGCAATTGAAGTGATGGTCAGAGAGTTTTTTGCTGATCGCAGTACCATTATTCGACCTGCTGGTTTGGTAGGTCATGATCGCCATCCAGCTAATTACCTTGCTGGTGAGTCAGGCTTACTTAATCCTGATAATGTGGTAAATCTGGTGCACCAAGATGATGTTGTTTGCGCTATTCAAACAGTGGTTGAAAAAGGTATCTGGGGACAGACCTTGCATTTGAGTGCACTAGAGCACCCCACTCGCGCAGAATATTACACTTGGGCAGCAAAAGAGCTAAGCCTCAATCCGCCTAACTTTGTTAAAAGTGAGGGCATCCCTTTGGGTAAAAGAATTGATGCTTCTAACAGTTTGCAAGTTTTAGGTTTATCACTTAAATATCCCAGTCCATTTGAGATGTTAGGGCAATAACGCAATGGTTACTGCCCATTCTACAATGACATAAAAATAGCTTAGCCGATCAATGCCGTGCCAAAGTATTTCAAGGCAATAGTGTTTATCAGCACTAATAACAAAATAACCGGAATAAAAGTACCTACCGAGAAATCAACATAACGCTCAAACCAGCTACGTGCATAATTAGGTGCACCTTCATCCAGCTCTTTATTGAAATTTTCTTTCTTCCATCGATAAATAACAAAAAGACAAATCAGCAGACCATTTAGCGGTAAAATGGTGTCGTAAAACACATCCACTATCACATCGAAGAATGACTTAGACTGCCCTGCATAATTGACAAAACCGCTGAAAAAATCGAGCATGCCGAATGATGTTGCAGCCATTAACGAAAAGATCACTAATAGCAGCCCCATCCATCCTAGCGCCTTACGACGGCTGAATTTTTTCTCTTCCATTAACGCTGCTACTGGCACTTCAAATATTGAAACAATGGAGGTAATAGCAGCAAAAAATACTAATAAAAAGAAAAAGCTAGCCACAGCACTGGCGCCCACATAACCAATAGTGGCTTGTAATGCCAAAAATATTTTAGGCAAAAATGTAAATATCATACCCACCGACGAGTCGCTTAAATCGTTGGTATTAATATCGGGGTTAAAGGAAAATACGGCTGGTAAGATCAACAAACCAGCGATAAAAGCCACAGCGGTATCTAACAAGGCAACCATTTTTGCTGAGCCGGGAACATCGGTTTTCTTATCCAAATAAGAGCCATAGGTGATCATGATCCCCATACCTAAAGACAATGAAAAGAATGCTTGAGATAAGGCACCATTAACCACAGAAGCATTAATTTTGCTGAAATCGGGTATCACATAATACTTCACCCCTTCAAAGGCATTATCCAAGGTCAGTACAAAAATCACCAAAGCGATCAACATAATAAACAAGGTCGGCATCATAAATTTAGCTGCCTTTTCAATCCCTTGTTTTACGCCGCCTTGCAGGATCAAATAGATAATCGCCAATACAGCAACCATATAATAAAAAAGATCGTAACCATTGATAAAGGAGCCAAAGGTATCTGGGTCGGCAAGCATGTCTAAATTACCCGTTAAGGAATGAAACAAGTAACCGAATATCCAAACAGTGATAACTAAGTAAAAAACCGCGATCATGAAGGGAGTAATAATTGAAAGCCAACCTGCTATTTTCCAGCCTTTATGGCCGTTTGTCATAGTTGAATAGGCACCGAGTGGGTCTTTACGACTATGTCTACCAACGGACATTTCAGCCAGCATCACAGGTAAACATATAAAGGCCACAAAAATAGCATAAATTAACAGGAATGCCCCGCCGCCATTTTTAGTAGCCGCAACAGGAAAACCTACCATATTACCAATGCCAACCGCCGATCCTGCTGCAGCTAGAATAAAACCTAAACGTGAACCAAACTGTTCGCGGGGTGCACTCATAAACTATCCCTTATTATTTTTATAATTTTGCTAGATATTACCAGCAGAAATTAAGAAAGTCTTTTATGTTAAGAATGCATTGATTAGAAAAAGTAGTAAAAAATCTTTACAGATTAATGCAAGGCAATCACCACGGGATAACGCTGCCTTGCCAGTCAATATAGTGAGGGCCGTTTTCAGCGGTGAGATCAGGGATAATATTAAGCAACTGGGTCACGGTAAAATCAGCAGTAAATAATTTGCCTTCAGGTACATTCGCCTGAAACGGTTTAGACAACTCAGTATCAACTGTGCCCGGATGATAACTAATTAAACCAATATTTTTGGCCCGTCTTTGGCATTCAATTTGCGCACACTTTATTATCATATTGAGCGCAGCTTTACTGGCTCGATATCCATACCAGCCGCCCAAATGATTGTCACTGATACTGCCCACTCTTGCACTAAAAAATACTAATTTAGCGGGTTCAGCACCTTTGAGTAGTGCTTCTACATGTTTTAACCAAAGTGCAGGTAATATAACGTTTGTGGCGAAATAGAAGCTCAATTGATCCTGATTGATATCTTCTAAGCGTTTTTCAGGCATGACTTTTTGATTGTCAGCACCACTAGCGTGTAATGCACCAATACAGCACACCACTAGACTAAATTGACTACCTTCTTGTTTAAGCTCTTGGCAATATTGAGCAATCGAATTTTCGTTTTCAGAATCGAGAGTATGATACTTCACCCCTTCAATTTTCGAAGCAGGTAACGTTCGAGATACCGCATACACCTGTTGATATTTTCTTGATTCATGTAGCTGTTGAACTAGGGTTTTACCAATGCCACCCGAAGCGCCAATCACTAAGGCATTACCTTTAAACATCAGTATCTCCACCTTTTTTTTCGCAGGGTATACATCTTTTTTTGCCCGTTAGAAGATAGGATATGCGATAGCGATGTTTAGCAAATAAGTTATAGGCAATATCCGCAAACCAACGTATGACTGGCCATCTTAACGGCGCATACACCCAACCTTTACCCACCAATTTCCAAGCCAAATGGGTGACATCCAATCCACTGATCAAACTGCCATCAGCCAAATAGCCATGAATACGGGCATTTAATATCTGCCAATCTAAGTGTGGATAACGAGCACAGAAAATAGGATCTTGAATATCAACAAAGCTGATATTTTGTTGTGTATCTAGCTGTTTTAACTTGTCCATTTCTAGCAAACACAAGGGACAATAACCATCATAAAAAATGGTTAAGGAAGAAATTTGCATCATTTAGTTAGCACTATTATTTAGATTCAATAGTTTTTACGTTGAAAGTAAGATAGTGGATTACATTTACTCAAACTTACTTTAGTAGAAGCGCTCGTTTTTTAATTAGAAAGTCCCGCTCAACACTATTTTTGCTAAGACTAATTGCTTTGCTGATTGAACCAATAGCCTTTTCGGAAAAATTCAAACGACTTTCTAATTCGCCACGAGCTGCATGATAAGGCTGATATTGGTTGAGCTCATCATTTAGCAATATAACCTCTGCGTAAGCTTGTGTGAGTTGTCCGCCATTTGCTTTGGCGATGGCTAGGTTTAGTGCAACAACAGGCGAAGGATGCAGCTGAAACAAACTCATGTATAACAGCTGTATTTGCGGCCAGTCGGTGACATCCCAACTTTTTGCCTGAGAATGCAAAGCGCTGATAGCAGCTTGTATCTGGTAAGGGCCTCGCTGTTTATATTTTAAAGCTTGATGAATAAAAACATCCGCTTGCTCAATCTGGGCTTGTTTCCATAATTTTCTATTTTGTTGCTCTAAAGGAATGTAAGGCTCGATATCAGAGCTGCGGGCCAATCGGCGTGCATCATGAAATAACATTAATGCAGCTAAACCCAATACTTCTGGGTTAGGTATCAGCTTTACCATTAACAAGCTTAATCTGATGGCTTCGTTTGCCAAATCATGTCGAGTTAAAGATTGGCCTTCGTAAGCAGAATAAGATTCGTTATAAATAAGATAAATCACTTTCAACACAGACGGTAATCTAATAAAGAGTTGTTCAGCTTCAGGTATTTCGTAACTTATCCCCGCATCTTTTATCTTCTTTTTTGCCCGAGTGATGCGCTGCCCTATAGCAATTTCAGAAGTAAGATATGCGCGCGCAATTTCTCGCACATCTACGCCACACAAAGTACGTAACGTAAGTGCCACTTGTGCCACTTCGTTAAGCGCGGGGTGACAACAGGTGAAAATTAGCCTCAACCTTTCGTCAGGCACCTCGTAGTCTGTTTCGGTAATGTTTTCGGGCGGCATATACAGAGATTGTTCAATCAATTGTAATTTGTGTTGATTCTGCTGGGATTGCTGCTGACGTAATTTGTCGATTAACTTACGTTTTGCAACTAGATGCAACCAAGCCCCTGTATTTGTCGGGATCCCTTGTACTGGCCATTTATTGCTAGCTTGTTCACAGGCATCTTGCAGAGCATCTTCAGCTAACTGCAAGTCTCGTGAAAAATACACAAGTGAAGCTAAAACCTGACCGGATTCAGCGCGAAAAATTCGCGCTAGTCTATCCATAATCAATATATTCTGATGTTTTGGCCAAGATTAGTGATCAAAGACCATCACTGGCCTGACTTCAATAGTCCCATAACGCGCACTAGGAATTTTTGCCGCCCATTCAAGCGCTTCATCAAGATCTTTACACTCGAATAAATAGTATCCACCAAGCTGCTCCTTGGTTTCAGCAAAAGGCCCATCCGTCAATTCAGATTGTCCGTTTCGTACTCTCACTGATGTTGCTGTGCTAATGGCCTCTAAAGCATTGCCACCCAACAGAATACCAGCAGCCTCAAGCTGCTCGTCAAATACCTGGTATTGGGCCATCAAAGTTTCTATATCCACGTCATCTTGATCTTCACCAGCATAAATCAAAGCTAAAAATTGCATATGTTTTTCCTTATTAAATGAATAAAAGTAAGAAACTATAGTGTCTCTCACTATAACATCGAAGCAGCAGAGCGTATTCAGACACTATTTAAAAGAAACTTAGTATTTTTATGTCTTAAATTATAGACGGCATACAACAATACCAATTCCTTAGTGTGTTTATTTCGGAAACGGCAACCTTAGGGAGCGGGGATTTCTGGTGTTTCGAAGCACTGTTTCAAAGCTAAAAATGACGAAGAGTCTGCAGCTGAAAATATTAAATAAGAGCAGATTTTCTCTGCTCTTATCACTAATCTTGGTTCAAACTAATCGAACCATTCTGATTGTATAGGCACGCTAAATAACAATGGAGCAAACATTTCGTAATGCTTACGATTTTGCGCACATTTAACGTTGTTTAAGTACACCGCCTTCCAAGGATCGTTAATTAACCAGAGATTATTATCAATCACTGCTACGCCTTCTATTGAGGCATTTTCCATGACTTCGTAGTTTTCACATCCTTGGCTATTAGTTTGGATTTCAGCAAGAAACTCCATCGGTATTATGCCCGTTTCTTTTTTACCTGATAAATCTATCACCCATAATGCTTCATCATTTCTGGCGGCCGCCAATAGAAACTCTCGACCATCAGGGGTTTGATAGTAATCCATACCGTTTATGGGATGATTTCCACTATCAAAAACAGGTAATTTCAAGTCAAAAGTCGTCACAACTGCAAATTCATTTGATTGCCAAAATTCATTGGGCATTTGTAAGGAAAACACTCTGGCTTGTTTACTACTATCTTTTTCAATGCCTAGATACAAAGTGCGGCTCTGACCAAATGCCAGACCTTCAACACCATCATTAGGGAAATCGCCAATCTGCATTTCAGCCGTAAACTGAAGAGGACGAATATGGGTCATCAACGCTGTATTGTTTGCTTGCAATTCAAATCTGACAAGCAATGTGGGGTAATTGGTTGAACCTGAGTTGACATATTTTTGCTGGCAAGCCTCTGACATTGGTTCGGCGTATGATGCATCTTCTGTGACAACATAGAATATTCGGTCGTTATCAGGGTCTACCGCCAATGCTTCTAGATCTGGATTATCACTCATATAAGCGGCAAAACAACTGGACTGCAATTCTGCAGATAGGATCATGGGTAAATCGGGGCCGCTCAACAGTGCATTTTCTTTAGATATGGTCCTGAAGCGCAGACGCTGTGAAGGATCGGCACTGCGATCGCTCAAGGTCAGCAATCCGTCACGCCATTTAACTAAGCCTGATGTTTGCGGGTTAAGCATAACTTGGCCATCTTGTTCCATGACCCAATGGCCATTGACTTGCAATTTTTGGTTTATTTTTTCTACTTGTGCCGACTCTAATTGGGTCGACTCAGGGCTTTTTCCACAGCTAACGAATAAACTGCCAACCCCTAGGATAAAACCCACATATGCTCTCATATACGGTCTAATCTCACTGTTAAAAATCATCACTAAGTCAATTAGTCTACCTTACTCAAATTTATGAAGAAATATAAAATTGAACCATTTGGTCATTGTTTGTTTGCAATCCGACAACTAAGAACTCATATAAAAAGCCGCGCTACGATATTTTATTTGTATAATAGCGCTGTTTATATGCGCTCATTTATGGATTAGGAAAATCTTATGAAAGTAACATGGTTGATAGTGTTAATAAGCAAAGCGGTTATCGTCAAAGCTACACCAATAAAACAAGTAGAACTATCTCAAATAGGACTTCATGATTAATAACGAATTAAAAATTGGGCTATTTTACGGTTCAACCACTTGCTACACCGAGATGGCCGCCGAAAAAATTCAAACTAAGTTTCACCACTTAGCGGGTACTGCCTGTGTTGAATTATTTAATGTTAAAGAAATTTCATTATCAAAAGCTCAGGAGTACGACATCCTTATTTTTGGTATTTCCACTTGGGATTTTGGCGAATTACAAGAAGACTGGGAATCGACTTGGCAAGACATAGCAGGCCTAAACTTAGCGGACAAAACTGTGGCCATCTTTGGTTTAGGCGATCAACTTGGATATGCAGAGTGGTTTCAAGATGCAGTTGGTATGTTACATGACGAGTTGCTGGTATTAGGTTGCGATTTTGTTGGTTATTGGCCTAACCAAGGATACGACTTCATCGCTTCAAAAGCCCTCACTGAAGATAAAAGTTTTTTTGTTGGTTTGAGCCTTGATGATGAAAACCAATATGACTTAACCGATGAACGTATCGACAATTGGTGTCATCAGTTAATTGCTGAAATAAATTCTTTATAAGCATCATTTTGCAAACATCTGACTCTCGTATTCACAAACCTTACTATCGCAACGGTCCCTCTCACCGCGATGGTGCCGATGTGAGTTTTCAAGATATTGTTAAAATTTTTGGTTTTCGTACTGTCACTATCGGAAAATGGGTCACGGCCATTGAGCAGCAAATTGCAGCCAATTTATTTTTTGATGCCTTATGCGATTTAATGGATATTCTTCAGGTACCAGAAGCAGTCATTTCTCTCAACGGTAGTTTGTCCTTAGCTTTTGGCAGCGGTGGACGCAAACACAGTAGCGCTCACTATGAATCACATACCAAAAAACTAGCATTAGCGAAAAATGCTGGAGGCGGAGCGCTTGCACACGAGTGGTTTCATGCTTTTGACCATTATATTTGTAATAAGTTATTTGTTCAGGTATCTCATGAACAATTCGCTTCCCAGTGTTGGTTGCATGACAAATCACAAATACCCCATTCACTAAATGAAAAACTAAGTCGGTGTTTCGAATCAATATTTTTAGCTACTGATAAATGCCAGCCTAATGAATATGTGAATCGCAGCGCGCAAGCAGACAAATTACTAAAAGCATATTATTACGCTCGCCCTCAAGAGCTGGTTGCTCGAGCCTTTGAAGCATGTATTCAAGACCATCATGTTAAGAATGCATTTTTGGTACAAGGTACGAAACAAAGCCCAGAAGCTAAGCTGGGGATCTACCCTGAGAAGGAACTTAGAACAACAATTTCTAAAAACCTACTGGATTATTTTTATCATTTGGGGCACGCTATGGATAAGTCGAAAAACTTTAAATAAGAGTATTTTGTTAATTTTAAGCTAATTAATGGATGCTCTGAAGCTCAACTGCCTTTATACTAGGCAGTCTCGTTTTAACCCAATTGGCGATTTATACCGATGAAAAGAAAAAAGCACGGCAGTTCTGATGACGACGCTGCAATTGATATGACTCCCATGTTGGACATAGTGTTCATCATGCTTATCTTCTTTATAGTGACCACTTCTTTCGTAAAAGAAAAAGGCCTAGAAGTTAATCGTCCTAAAGATTCTAATACACCTCCACCACCGACCAATGTTCAGTCGCTGTCTATTCGAGTGAATGAAGATGGCACTATAGTAGTTAACGGTCGCCTGGTAGATATCCGACGCGTTGAAGCTAATATTCAAAGTTTCTTGGCCGAAAACGCCCAAGAATCTGCAGCAGTTCAGGCTCATCCAAAAGCCAAACACGGTGATGTAACTGAAGTTATCAACGAAGTAAAAAGAGCCGGTATCGCAAACGTCTCTGTGTTGGTTGGTAAATAAGACCAAACGAACTAGTCATACTAACTAAAAAGGCCGCTATTCACTGAATAGCGGCCTTTTTGTTCTTAGCAGGTAAGTTTTATACCAATCAAGGCAAATAAGTATTACTCAAGATCGAGTGGTTCTGGCGAGAGTATGATGCCTGTAGTGTCGGCATACAAATGATCATCTGGTAAAAATGTCACACCACCGAAGTTAACTGCTACATCCATTTCACCTAGCTCTTGGTCGTCGGCACTAACGGGAATTGAAGCGATGGCATGAATACCAATGTCTATTTCCTCTAGTTCGTATACTTCACGCACGCTGCCATAACATACGATCCCTTCCCATCCATTATCGAATGCCAATTGGGCGGCACTAGCATCGATTAGCGCTCTACGCATAGAGCCACCGCCATCAATTAACAAAACTTTACCTAATCCAGGCTGCGCTAATGTTTTTAGAATTAACCCTTTATCTTCAAAACATTTGATGGTGGTAATTTCACCACCGTAAGAGGCTCGCCCGCCAAAACTCACAAACATGGGATCAACCACGTCAACACTGTCGGCGAAAACATCACAAAGAGTAGAAGTATTATAATCCATGTTTGTTCCAAATATAGCTAAGTCAGGTTTTAGTATACTGCTAGTGCACAGCAAATCCAGCCAAAATAACTTTAGAAGCGGTTTACTATTGCCATAACGCTTTAGTAAAAGTGTTACTTTATTTTCATCGTTATTGTATACCTTCCCTAATGATAATCATGGTGTAGACCCGACTAATGAAATCTTCAACACCACATCACCAAGCGTTGTTCCATTGGTTATTTCATATTGCATAAAATAACTAAATCTAAGCTTAGTTTTCTTTGTTTTTATCCTCGGTAATGACATGATTACGGCCTAAAAATTAATTAGGTTGTTGTAATGGCAAACAGAATAAAAGTGAAAGCGATTGGCTTATCCTTGTTGGTGATATTCATACTAACTGCCTGTGGCCAAAAACGTGCTTTGTATCTGCCCGCAGAGCCAGTTACAAACAACACCACACCTGACTCGAAACCATCCATTGAGTCTGCTGAACAAGGAAAAAATTGATATGGACTACTTTGCCTATAAAAATCAACAGTTGTTTGCTGAAGACGTGTCCCTTGAAATCGTGGCTCAAACCTACGGTACGCCTTGTTATGTCTATTCAAAAGCCACGATTGAGCGCCACTGGCATGCATTTGATAGAGCAGCGGGAAGTCAACCCCATTTGATTTGTTACGCTGTTAAGGCCAACTCAAACTTGGCGGTACTAAATGTGATGGCCAAACTAGGTTCGGGTTTTGATATTGTGTCTGGTGGTGAGTTAACTCGGGTGCTCAAAGCGGGTGGTGATCCCAGCAAAGTGGTTTTTTCTGGAGTCGGTAAAACCCATGACGAAATTGCCTTAGCCTTACAGCATAATATTAAGTGTTTTAATGTTGAGTCCCGCAGTGAATTATCTCGTATAAACGAAGTTGCCGAGCAAGCGGGTAAAAAAGCCCCAATTTCAATTCGGGTTAATCCCGATGTAGACGCCAAAACTCATCCATACATTTCTACCGGTCTTAAAGACAACAAGTTTGGGGTTGAACGTCATCAAGCCGTTGAAATTTACCAATATGCCACTAGTTTGCCGTTTTTAAATGTGGTTGGAATAGATTGCCATATTGGCTCACAGCTCACGGATTTAGCACCCTTTGTTGATGCTTTAGATATATTGCTGGCTTTAATTGACGAGTTAGCCAAACAAAATATCCATATACAACACCTTGATGTGGGTGGCGGATTAGGTGTGACTTATGATGATGAAAAACCACCCCATCCAGACCAATATACCCAAGCTATTGCAGAGCGACTAGAGGGTCGAGAAGATTTGCTGCTTATCTTTGAGCCTGGTCGAGCGATCATGGCTAATGCAGGGGTTTTGTTAACTAAGGTTGAGTTTTTAAAACAAGGTGCAGAAAAAAACTTTGCTATTGTTGATGCTGCAATGAATGATCTTATTCGCCCGGCACTTTACTCAGCATGGCAAAATATCATTCCTCTCAACACCAGTCTTAACAGGCCCAAAGCCATTTATGACATTGTTGGTCCTATTTGTGAAACTGGTGATTTTCTAGGCAAAAGCCGTGAGTTGACTATTGCACCCGACGACTATCTTGCTGTACGCAGTGCTGGCGCATATGGGTTTGCTATGGCATCTAACTACAATAGCCGTTGTAGAGCCGCAGAAGTGTTAATAGACGGTGAAAATATACATTTGGTTAGAGAACGCGAGAAAATAGAACAGTTATTTGAAAGTGAGCACATACCAACCTAATTATATTTTGTTCGTTTAGATGTTAATTTACTAAATATTGCGATTATTTAGCCTGTATCTAGTTAAAGACATAGTCAGTCTTTCGCTGAAATGATATAACTATTTTTATTATATCAATCACGTATGTTGAAGTACGTGTTGACAAAAATTTTAGCTAAGTAGTCGCAATGCAAATCCAGTTTTCAAAGATGCATGGTCTGGGAAATGATTTTGTTGTTATTGATAATGTAACGCAAAACGTGTTTTTTTCTAAAGAGAAGATCCAACAACTCTCAGACAGAAATTTTGGTATCGGATTCGATCAACTTTTAATGGTTGAGCCTCCATACGATCCAGACCAAGATTTTCATTACAGAATATTTAACGCTGATGGCACTGAGGTATCTCAGTGTGGTAATGGTGCACGCTGTTTTGCGCGTTTCGTAAAAATGAAAGGGCTAACCAACCGCAATAAAATTGTAGTCAGCACCAAAGCCGGCCGTATGGTTCTCTACTTAGAGAAAGATGGGCAGGTTACAGTAAATATGGGTGTGCCAGAATTTGAGCCAAGCTTGGTGCCAATAAAAGCGAATAAGCGTGAAAAAACTTACATTTTAAGAGCACAAGAACACACGTTTTTTTGTGGTGCTGTTTCTATGGGTAATCCACATTGTGTGTTGTTGGTAGACGATGTACAAACGGCAGATGTTGAAACAATGGGGCCCTTGCTTGAAAAACACGAACGTTTTAGCGAAGGTGCCAACGTTGGCTTTATGCAGATTATTAATCATAGTCATATAAAACTGCGAGTTTTTGAAAGAGGGGTAGGTGAAACCCTAGCATGTGGTAGCGGAGCATGTGCGGCAGTGGCTGTAGGTCAATTGCAAAATAGATTAGGTAAAGATGTAAGAGTGGACTTAACCGGTGGCAGTTTAAAAATACGTTGGCAAGGCAATGACAATGTATTAAAAATGACTGGCGCCGCAGAGCATATTTTTGATGGATATATAAACCTATGAGTAAAGAGTCGCAAAAATAAAATGGATATAACGACTGCATATGAATCTGAAGATCTAATTGACGCTGCACAAGTGGCAGCTTATCTACTCGAAAACCCTGACTTTTTTGTTCAAAACCCACAGATTATTGAGAAAATTAATATCCCCCATGCGTACAAAGGCAGTGTATCTTTAGTAGAGCTGCAAAGTGAACAACTGCGCAAAAAAGTCAGAAGTCTGAGTCATAAGCTAAATCAATTAATTTCTATCGCTAAACAAAACGAAGCCATTTATCGCGTCTATGCAGATTTGAATTTGCGTATTCTAAAGTGTACTGATCTTGATGATTTGAAATTTATTTTAGAAGAAGTCATTCAGGATAATCTTCAGTTAGCATCGGTAACATTGAAACCTTTCAAAGGTGCTCATGCTTTACCTGAGATCCAACAACGCCTATTTATCGAAAAGCGCTTTAAACGACATAAGTTTTTCTTTGGCCGTTTAAGTGAGCATGAACGCAAATTATTATTCGCTGATCAAGAAGCGAACTCCGTTGCTTTATTACTCATTGGTGATTTAGGTGAACTCGGAATTTTGGCAATTGGTAGCAAAGATCCTGGGCATTTTAATCCTGATATGGATACTTTACTGATCACTCAACTACAGCAATTTTTAGGTATTTTGTTACCTAAATTACTGATCTACTAATCAGTAAAATGTTGAAGCCGAGCCTATATACCTGGTTAGAAAAATATCTTGCGTATCTGAAGTACGAAAAAAACCTGGCTAATAATTCGATTGAAAATTATCAGCGACAACTGAATGTAGCATTCAATAAACTAGATATTGAATCTTGGTCAACATTTAATATCTCAGATGTACGCAAGATCCTAAACGAAGCACGCAAAAGTAGCCTTAGTTCTCGTTCAATTGCTTTACGTTTATCTGCTATCCGAGGGTTTTGTGCCTTTCTCGTGCAACAAGGTCAACTAACTCAAAACCCTGCATCTTCCATTCAAGCTCCTAAACAAGCTAAACCATTGCCAAAACAATTGAATGTAGATGAGATGCATCAATTGCTGGACATAAAAGAAGACGACCTTCTAGCCATACGAGATAAGGCCATGATGGAGCTGATGTATAGTTGCGGCCTTCGTCTATCAGAATTAGCTAATCTTAATATCAAAAGTATTCAACCGGACTCGCAACTAAGAGTAGTGGGTAAAGGTAATAAAGAACGTTTGTTACCAATTGGTAGAATTGCCTTAGAAGCAATTAGTGTGTGGTTGAAAATAAGGCCTGAATTAGCATCTTGTGAAGAACCTGCATTATTTGTAAGCATGCGCAGAAATAGAATCGGCACTCGGCAAATAGCTAAACGGATGAAATTGTGGGCTACTCGGCAAAATCTGGAACAATCTGTTAACCCACACAAATTAAGGCATAGTTTTGCTACCCATGTTTTAGAATCAAGCTCAGACTTAAGAGGGGTGCAAGAGTTATTAGGGCACGCTAATTTATCTACCACTCAAGTATATACTCACTTGAACTTTCAGCACCTAGCCCACGTATATGATAGTGCACACCCAAGAGCAAAAAAGTCTAAATAACCAATATAATTTAAAAGAACATATAGTCCCAAATGATTTATTATAAAAAACTTAAGCCAATTCAAGCAATTACATTCGATTTAGACGACACCTTATATGAAAACACTAGCGTGATTGTCAATGCAGAGCGTTCATTAATCGAATTTATGCACCAGCAATATCCTGCAACTAGGCATGTTGACAAAGGCTTTTGGCGCATACAACAACAAGCACATATTTTAGCTAATCCATCACTTAAAAATGACATGGGGGAACTGAGGAGATTAACTCTAAAAACTGGTTTTAGGAAATTGGGTTTGTCGGGAGTCGAGCTAGATACCGCAACCACACTGTGTTTCAAACATTTTTATTTCCAAAGGAGCAATTTCACTTTAAATAGAAACATTCATTCTTTATTAAAAATCTTAGCGGATAGGCTACCTTTAGTTGCCATTACCAATGGCAATGTCGACCTACAACAGATTGGAATTAGCGAGTATTTTTGTGGCAGCTTTAAGGCTAGCTTAGAATTACCAATGAAACCGCATAAAGCTATGTTTGATGCAGCACAAACTTTCTTAAGTATCCCCCATGAAAACATTTTGCATGTAGGAGATAATTTGCCAAAAGACATATATGGTGCCCTTAAAGCGGGTTTCCAAACGGCTTGGTATGCGGAAGATAGAAGCATGAACATGCGTAATGAAAACGCACACGTTTTACCTCATGTTCAACTGAGTCATTTAACCCAACTTTTAGATCTTATTTAAACCGGCACTTAGTCTTCTAATATATTTTGTTGCATGGTTTCGCAAGGTTTCTGGCAAGTAGGTTTACCAACAATTTTAGCGGGTATACCGGCCACTGTGACATGTGCTGGCACGTCACTAAGTACTACACTACCCGCGCCTACTTTGGCACCCTCACCTATAGTAATGTTACCTAAAATTTTGGCTCCGGCACCTATCATGACACCTTCACGCACTTTTGGATGACGATCACCTGCTTCATTACCCGTTCCGCCAAGCGTCACTGATTGCATGATAGACACATTATTCTCAATTACAGCCGTTTCACCTACCACTATGCCAGTAGCATGATCGAACATGACTCCTTGGCCAATTTTTGCCGCTGGATGAATATCTACTGAAAAAACTTCAGAGTTTCGGCTTTGTATAAACAAAGCTAAATCTCTTCTACCTGCGTTCCAAAGTTGATGAGCTAATCTGTGTACTTGAATGGCTTGAAAGCCCTTAAAATTAAGTAAAACAGTAAGAAATGAATGCACTGCTGGGTCGCGCTTAAATGAAGCTTGAATATCGCAGATTGCTGCCTCTACAACTTCGGGATGCATTAAGTAACTTTGTTCGAACATTTCTCTTACAGACAACGCACTCATAACATCATCCGCCAGTTTGTTCGATAAAATAAAACTTAAGGCTGTTTCGAAGTTATGGTGAGCCAAAATACAAGTGTGCACATAACTCGCCAGTAAAGGTTCGTTATCTACAAGTTGCTCTGCTTCATCTTTGAGTTGTTGCCAGAATTCAATGCTCATAGTTTCTCTGCAATTTAATTTGGTCAATGACCTTTTATATTGGGATCAGTTTAGTGTATTTAAACACAGTGTTACTGATATACTGGAAAAATATTTTTCTAGTATATTTTGTGTGTAATGGATGTATCTCGACTTCTTGACCAGTTAAACGACAAACAACGTGATGCAGTGGCAGCGCCTGCATCTGACATGCTTATTTTAGCGGGAGCAGGCAGCGGTAAAACCCGCGTTTTAGTGCATCGTATTGCTTGGTTAATGGAAGTTGAAGGCATTGCTCCTTACGGCATTTTGGCAGTGACCTTTACCAATAAAGCCGCCAAAGAAATGCGTGGCCGTATAGAGCACTTGCAGGGCAGTGCACTTAATAGTATGTGGATTGGTACCTTTCATGGAATTGCTCATCGCTTGCTGCGCAATCATCATGCTGACGTAGGCCTACCAGAAAATTTCACGATTTTAGACTCAGATGATCAATACCGATTGATTAGGCGCGTACTTAAAAGCCTTAACCTTGACGAGAAACACTGGGCGCCTAAACATGTGCAGTGGTATATCAACGGTAATAAAGACGAAGGTTTACGCCCCCAACATATCGAAACCTATGGTGATGCGACGCAACAAAAAATGCGTGAGATTTATCAGACATATCAACAGACATGTGATCGCGCTGGTTTAGTGGACTTTGCTGAATTACTACTTAGAGCCCATGAACTTTGGTTGAACAATCCAGCGGTGCTGCAACATTATCAAAAACGCTTTAGGACGATTTTGGTAGACGAGTTTCAAGACACCAATAACATTCAATATGCTTGGTTACGTATACTTGCCGCTCCCAGCAACAACATGATTATTGTTGGTGATGATGATCAATCCATCTATGGTTGGCGTGGTGCAAATGTTGAAAATATCCAACATTTTTTACGGGATTTTAAAGGCGCAAAAACCATAAGGCTTGAGCAAAATTACCGTTCTACTGGCAATATTTTAAAAGCAGCCAATGCGGTGATTGATAATAACCAAGGCAGATTAGGTAAAAAGCTGTGGACAGAAGATAGCCAAGGCGAGCCCATTTCATTGTACGCAGGATTTAATGAGTTAGATGAAGCCCGTTTCAACATTTCACGCATAAAAGAGTGGCGAGACAATGGCAATGCCTTGTCTGACTGTGCGATTTTATATCGCAATAACGCTCAATCACGGGTGCTAGAAGAAGCATTATTGCAAGAGTCTATTGCCTACCGTATATATGGTGGCTTACGATTCTTTGAACGTCAGGAAATTCGTGATGCCTTAGGTTATTTACGTTTAGTTAATCAGAACATTGATGATGCCGCTTTTGAGCGTATTGTGAATACACCCACTCGAGGTCTTGGTGATAAAACCCTATCGCAAATTCGTGAATTAGCCCGAGATGCTGAATTATCTATGTGGGATGCGAGCATCCAAATACTCGCTGAAAATCGCCTGACTGGCCGCGCTTCTAATGCACTCAGCGCCTTTACCAAGTTAATCACTCAACTCGTACAAGACATTGCTGACCTACCCTTAGAACAACAAGCTGATTATGTGATTAAACATTCTGGCTTATTTGCTATGTATAAAGCAGAAAAAGGTGAAAAAGCGCAAGCCAGAATTGAAAACTTGGAAGAATTGGTCACCGCATGCAAACAATTTGTGGTGCCAGAAGAAGCCGACAACATGACCCCTATGTCTGCTTTTTTAGCCCATGCATCCCTTGAAGCAGGCGATAACCAAGCCGATAGCCACCAAGACGCAGTGCAAATGATGACTATTCACACCGCAAAAGGCCTAGAGTTTCCACTGGTATTTATGGCAGGGGTAGAAGAAGGCATGTTCCCAAGTCAGATGAGTAACGAAGAACCCGGTAAAATAGAAGAAGAACGCCGTCTTTGTTACGTGGGCATGACACGAGCCATGCAAAAGTTATATATCACCTATGCCGAAAACCGAAGGGTGTATGGGCAGGACAAATATCACACCCCCTCCCGTTTTATCAAAGAAATCCCATCGGACTGTATCGAAGAAGTTCGTTTACGGACCACCATATCCCGACCCGTTCAAAATCGATTTACCCCAGTCACCGGACATACTGCGTTTGAGTCAACAGGTTTCCAATTAGGTGAAAGAGTGTCTCATCCAAAATTCGCCGAGGGTACAGTGTTAAATTACGAGGGCAGTGGTGAACATGCCAGGGTACAGATTAACTTCGATGAATTTGGCAGTAAATGGTTGGTCATGTCATTTGCGAAATTAACAAAAGTATAATTTTCCAGAGCTAGATGACAGTTAATCTGCTAGATTCAATTTTTTCCAATAGATCTTAGTCCATGCAACGCAAAGTATTAATAGTCGAAGACAGCAAAACCAGTATGAACCTGATGCGTAGTCTTATTACCAAGGCTAAGCTGCGTCCTATTTGTACTACTAGCTTAGTGGAAGCTAAACATGTTTTTTCTAGGTCGGCGCCAGAAGAATTTCTTTGTGCAGTGGTCGACTTTAATTTACCAGACGCTCCAAATGGCGAGGCTATCGACTTTGCGATCGAATCTTTTTTACCCACTATAGTGGTCACCGGTAGGCTCGATGAATCAACCAGAACTACTATTCTTAATAAAAATGTAGTCGATTATATCCCTAAAGAAAACACCCAAGTCTATGAATACCTGACTCGTTTATTAAATCGATTGGATAAAAATAAAAAAGTTGGGGTGTTAGTGGTTGACGATTCTAGAGTCAGCAGACATGCAATGACCGCACTACTGAGACGGCACAATTTTATTACCTTTGAAGCTTCTGATGCTCAACAAGGGGTAGATTCTCTGCGTAGTAACTCCAATATTAAGCTGGCGATAATAGACGAAAATATGCCAGGAATGTCGGGTATCCAGATGATTTCTGAGCTACGTAAAAGCTACTCCCAAGAAGACCTCGGCATTATTGGCATATCTTCAGATACCACAAGCGGGTTGTCTGCACGATTTATTAAAAGTGGCGCAACTGATTACTTGCATAAACCTTATTGCCACGAAGAATTTTTCTGTCGCATTATGCAAAATGTGGAACGTTTGGAAAATATTGAAACGATACGCCGCGTAGCTAATTCAGATTATCTAACTGGTTTACCTAACAGACGGCATTTTTTTACCCGGGTCGCTGCCAACCTAAGAATCAGTCCTAAATCACAGAGTATAGCGATTATTGATATCGACCATTTCAAAAAAATTAATGATAAATACGGACATGATTGCGGTGATTACACCTTGAAAGAGCTTGCAAAGGTGGTTGCAGAGTACTTTGCAGATTACACTGCTGCGCGCTTTGGTGGTGAAGAGTTTTGTGTGTACTTTTCAAACACAACCCCCCAACAAGTACTGAAAATAATGGAAGATTTCCGTAAAGCGATTGCGAATAAAACTCTCACTTTTGAAAAACAAAGTGTGTCCTGCACCGTAAGTATTGGTCTTACCCATATAAGCAAAGGCGGAATAAACGCCATGTTACGCTTAGCCGATGAACATCTTTACAGTGCAAAACATGGGGGTAGAAATCAGGTAGTTGGAGACTAGTTTGTTATGTGTAAAGTGGGGTGCAAGGCATACCCAATTAAGGAACTAACGGTTCTTGAACGAGTTTTCTAGACTTCCGATAAACTCGCAGTGAATCATAGACATAAATGAATAGCCCAGACCAAACGAGTACAAAAGTCACTATCCTTGATGAGTCTAGGGGCTCTTTATACAGTAGCACTGCTAATAAGAACATCAAGCTGGGACCTATATATTGGAAAAAACCTAATGTGGTATAACGGATACGTCTTGCAGCGGCAGTAAAACATAATAGAGGGGCAGTAGTCACCACACCCGCCAGCATAAGCGTAATATTTAAATCACTACTATTTAGCAACATGTTGCCACTTGATGTATCCATAAAAAGCCAATACAACAGAGCAAACGGTAGCATTATACAACTTTCAATTAATAACCCGGGCATCGAGTCCACAGCCACTTTTTTACGCAGTAAACCATAGATGCTGAAGCTAATGGCTAACGCTAAGGCGATCCAAGGTATCTGACCATATGAAAAAATCAAAAAGGCCACACCCGCTAACGCCACTAAAACCGCTAATAACTGCAATCTACTTAGGCTTTCTTGCAGGAACAAACGCGCAAGCAATACGTTAAACAATGGATTGATAAAATAGCCTAAACTGGCATCGAGCATTTGGTCGTTGTTCACTGCCCAAATAAATATGAGCCAATTCACCGCTAACAATAGTCCACTGATTGCTAAAGTTCCGATGATTTTAGGATCTCGAATTGCATTAAACACTTGGCGAAATTTTTTTCGTGCAAATATCAACAAACACAACACCAGAACAGACCAAACTATTCGGTGCATAACAATTTCTAGAGCAGGTACGCTGGTCAATAATTTAAAATACAGGGGTGCAATTCCCCACATTGAATAAGCGGCAAGTGCAAAGATAATCCCTGCTTTTACTGATTTATCGTTCAACTATTTGACCTCGCTTAAACAGAGTTTAATATGGCGTTGGAGTGTGATGTAAGCATTTGACAAATGCAATCTAAAACCTAGTTGAGGTGTAGTAAGCCCATGAAGAATGTTTGGGATATTTTTTGGCGATTTTTGTTATTAGGTTGCATTAGTTTTGGTGGTCCAGCAGCACATATTGGATATTTTCAACACACTTTTGTAAAAAAACTAGCATGGCTATCTAATGATGCCTACGCCAAACTCATTTCATTAAGTCAAATGTTACCCGGCCCAGGCTCTAGCCAGATTGGATTTGCCATAGGCTTGCAAAAAGCAGGACTAGTGGGAGGCATAGCAGCGTTTATTGGCTTTACATTGCCGTCATTTATATTGATGTATTGGTTAGCCGTGTCGGTAAACTTAGATGATCCAGCAAGTTGGTTGCTTTCAGTTACTAGCAGCCTAAAATTATTGGCCGTGGTGGTTGTCCTAGACGCGGTAATTACTATGTTTAGTAGTTTTTGCAAAACTCGTTTGGGTATCTCAATCATGCTCTTCAGTATTTTACTGCTGGTTATTTACCAATCTTTTTACACACAAATATTGGTGTTACTAATAGCTACGCTAATTGGCATGATCAACAGCGAAAACTCGGCCATACAAGTCAACATAGGTCAGATATTAAAAAAAATATCTTGGCTTCCCATACTGCTATTTATAAGTATATTTTTAATTAGTCTAGGGGTCAGTCAATATGATTCAATTGCAGGTCTATTTGCCAATTTTTACAAAAACGGGAGTGTAGTATTTGGTGGCGGACATGTGGTGTTGCCACTATTACAAACCAGTATTGGCGATACACTTACGCAGCAGCAGTTTATTTTTGGCTATGCAGCGGCACAAGGAGTGCCCGGCCCGATGTTCACCATGGCAACATTTATGGGAGCACAATGGTTAGACAGTGCACCTTTAATTGGCGCCACTGTGGCTACATTGGCAATTTTTCTGCCGGGTTTTTTATTAATTTTGAGCATCCATAGTAGTTGGCAGTCACTCGCCCAACATCCCAAATTTATTGGCGCATCTGCATGCATCAATGCGGCTGTAGTTGGTTTTCTGGCTCTGGCACTTTATGACCCTGTATTGATTAATGCAGTTCACAGTTACTCTGATTTGGGTTTAGTGGCAGTCGGATTTTTGAGCCTAAAATTATTTAATCCAAACATTCTGCTTTTGATAGGTATTTTTATCTTGATCGGCTTTTTAAACATTTAAAGTTTGCAGCTCTAGACAACTGCGGAATATTGATTGCGACCCGCTTGCTTTGCTTTGAATAAATTGATGTCTGCCTTGTTAATCAAGTCAATAGGATTTGTCACGATATTTTTTTTATGGGTTGGGGAAAAAACCGAAATACCTACGCTTATTGTCACAACAGGGTGTGACGCTTGTTTGGCGGATAGAATACTACGATTTTGTACATTTTGGATTAATTCTTGGGCCACCTGCTTAGCTCCTTTCAAATCAGTAAAAGGCAACAACAGCACAAATTCTTCGCCGCCATATCGTGCAGCAAAATCACGTTCTCTTCTTTTACAGGAAGCAATAATAGAGGCAATGATTTTTAAACATCTATCACCTTCCAAATGACCAAACTCATCGTTAAATAGCTTAAAGTGATCGATATCAATGATTAATGCCGCGACCGAGTGGCTACCTCGAACCGCTGCGTACCATTCCTTATTTAGCATAGTATCCAACTGCATTCTGTTGGCTAAACCTGTCAAGCCATCGGTGCATGAAACCTGAGCAAGCCTTTTCTGTTGGGCCACCATCGACATCAAGTTAGTGACACGAGATACCAAAATACTAGACCGTGTTTTTTTATCGACATAATCCACTGCACCCACAGCTAGACATTCCTCTTCTTCGTCGAGACTTGGCTTATCGGCCAAAAGCATAATAGGGATGTGGGTAGTCAGTTGGCTATTTTTTACGAAAGTACACAATTCTTGTCCTGAGATGATAGGTGAATTCACCACACTCAAAACCAAATCAATATCTTTAAGCATGATACATTGTAACGCTGCTTTACCATCTTGCGCTATTTCAATGTTAAATGCTTTAGCAAAAAGCGAGGTGAGTGTGGATATGCTGACAACGTCATCGTCAATGATGAGTAAAGTAAGTTGGTGCTGAAAAGCGCTCATAACATCCCTGAAAAACACGGCAATCGCTGCTGACTAATTAAAGTTCATTGACCCTGATAAAAACTGTATTTCGTATAATTATTAATAAAGCATTATATTGCATATATAGCGAGTTAAATTAGGTATTAAATTTGCGACTATATTATTAAATAATATACGTTCCTGTTCCTGTCGCTATGTGAATGTGATTTTGATTGGGTAAATCCAAGCAACTTATTAAATGGCATTGTGTTGTTAAGAACCGATAACAAATGTGTGAAATTGTTCTAAGATCTTCGTGATATATTTTTCTAGACATTCAATTTGACCATTTTTTTCACTGTTAGCAAGTGAACCTCAAGATAAAAACACGTAAACTTGCCGTTTACTTTACTTAATCCTTTTGAGCATCAGTTGTCAGATCACCCAGCACAGTCTTCACCTGCAATTATCCAAGCACAACAAATATTAAAACACACTTTTGGTTATGACCATTTTCGTGATGGGCAAGCACAAGTTATTACCCAAGTGATGCAACAAAAAGATGTGTTGGTACTGATGCCTACTGGCGGTGGTAAGTCATTGTGTTATCAAATTCCGGCGATGTTATTACCGGGCCTAACGATAGTTGTTTCTCCCTTAATATCGTTAATGAAAGATCAAGTTGACGCTCTTTTAACCTATGGGGTCAGTGCCGCTTACATCAATTCTAACTTGTCACCACAAGATATGTTTAACGTGTATAAAGGCATGCAAGATGAAAAATATAAATTAATTTACGTTGCACCTGAACGGCTTATGCAATTGGAGTTTATCCGCCGCCTACAGGGACTTACAGTAAGTCTTATCGCAGTTGATGAAGCTCACTGCGTATCTCATTGGGGACATGACTTTAGAAAGGACTACAGGCTACTTGGGCAATTAAAGGCCACATTCCCGTATATCCCGATTATAGGATTGACTGCAACCGCAGATCTCGCCACTCGGGCTGATATCACCCAACAGCTTAAGTTACAGCAACCCTTTATCTTTAAAGGCAGCTTTGATCGCCCAAATATCCGTTATAACCAAGTCACCAAGTATAAGGCCACAGACCAAGCGATAGCTTTTGTTAAACAACAGGATGGTAGCGGTATTATTTATTGTAATAGCCGCAGAAAAGTAGATGACTTGAGCATCGCACTGGCCAAACAAGGTGTCAATTGTGCAGGTTACCACGCCGGTCTTGAAGGTGAAATTCGCGACAAAATACAGCGTGATTTTATACAAGACAAAATTGACATCATAGTCGCAACAGTGGCATTTGGTATGGGCATCGACAAATCAAACGTGCGCTTTGTAGTGCATTTTGATCTACCTCGTAGCATCGAATCCTACTATCAAGAAATAGGCCGAGCAGGCAGAGATGGAATGCCCGCAGAGGCGTTATTACTATTTGACGAAAAAGACGCAGCGCGCATTCGCCAATGGATATCAACAGGTGAAAATCTACACAGAAATAACGTAGAACTGCAAAAATTTGCGGCAATGGAGGCTTTTGGTGAAGCACAAACCTGTCGCCGACAAATATTACTCAATTATTTTGCAGAATATTCAGCTGGACACTGTGGTAACTGCGACATTTGCCTCGATCCCCCTAAGGCATTTGATGGTACGGTGGAGGCACAAAAGATTCTTTCTTGTGTATTTAGACTTAAACAAGCTGTTGCTAGCCAATATGTAATTGATGTGCTCAAAGGTAAACAATTGAAACGCATCCTAGAACAGGGCCATGATAAATTGAGTACTTACGCTATAGGTAAAGACAAATCCGATGCTTATTGGCATAACATTATTAATCAATTGATCCACCGTGGATTGCTCAGAGTAGACATTACCCAAAATGCCGTATTAAAATTAACTGAAGAAGCTAGGCCGGTGTTACAGCAAGCGCAAAAACTGCAACTTGCGGTGCCAAGGCTGAGTCTCAATTTAGGTAAAAAGTCACAATTAACAACACAAGATTATGATCGAGCGCTATTCGCAAAGCTCAAACATTTACGCAAAGTTATTGCTGAACAAGATGATGTACCACCTTTTGTGGTATTCAGCGATGCCACGTTAGCCGATATGGCGGATAAATTTCCAGAGACTGAGTTTGATTTCTTAGATATCCACGGTGTGGGTCAGACTAAACTCGAACGTTATGGTGAACGTTTTATTACAGCGATTTCTAAGCACCTTAATAAATAAATATTATAAAATCTAAGGTGACTCAATGTTTACTTTTTGGGGGGATTTAGCGCATACTAATCGGCCGTATTTGAGCTGACAAAATCGATGCCTGTTAAAGCTGTACCACAAAAAAATTCAGACGCTAAAGTCGAAAAACTGAAGATCCCACCTCACTCCATAGAAGCTGAGCAATCGGTGTTGGGGAGCATGCTCATTGCCCCAGATTCATGGGATAAAGTGGCTGAACTTGTGGTGGAAGAAGACTTTTACAACCGCTCACATCAAATCATTTATCGCGCTATTGTGCGTCTCCTAACTAAAAGTCATCCTATCGATTTAATTACCGTTTCTGAAGACTTAGAAGGAATGGATGAGTTAGAAGCCGCCGGTGGGTTTGCTTATTTAGGTGAATTAGCCAAAAACACCCCAAGTTCAGCCAATGTATCTGCTTATGCACAAATAATCAAAGAACGTGCCGTGGTCCGCGAACTGATTGGCGTCGCCCACGAAATTGCTGATACTGGGTATAATCCTGAAGGTCGTAATAGTGGCGAAATTCTCGACATGGCCGAGAGTAGAGTATTCGAAATTGCCGAAAAACGCACAGGTAAAGACGAAGGCCCAAAAAATGTCGAAGCGGTGTTAACCAAAACCATCGACCGTCTTGAGGTATTGGTTAAAAGCAATAAAGAAGTCACAGGCGTGTCTACTGGCTACACAGATCTCGATAAAAAAACCAGCGGCCTGCAACCTTCAGACTTGATTATTGTTGCCGCTAGACCATCAATGGGTAAAACTACTTTTGCCATGAATCTTTGTGAAAATGCCATGTTATTGGAAGAGAAACCGGTATTGGTATTCAGCCTAGAAATGCCCGCTGAACAGATTATGATGCGGATGTTGGCGTCTCTTAGTCGAGTCGATCAAACTAAAATTCGTACTGCTCAGCTTGATGATGAAGATTGGGCAAGAATGTCTAATACTATGGCCATGCTCAAAGACAAAGACAATTTGTTTATTGATGACTCTTCTGGTTTGACTCCTATGGATGTGCGTACCCGTGCGCGAAAATTGGCCCGTGAAAAAGGTGGCATCAGTTTGATTATGATTGATTATTTGCAATTAATGCAAGTACCTGGATTAAGTGATAATCGCACCTTAGAAATTGCTGAAATTTCACGTTCTCTTAAATCACTAGCAAAAGAGTTGGAAGTTCCTGTAGTTGCGTTATCCCAGTTAAACCGTAGCCTTGAACAACGTAGCGATAAGCGCCCCATTAACTCAGATCTGCGTGAATCCGGGTCGATTGAGCAAGATGCCGATTTAATTATGTTTATTTATCGAGATGAAGTTTATAACGAGCAAAGTACTGATCAAGGTGTAGCTGAAATCATCATCGGTAAACAACGTAATGGCCCAATTGGTACATCAAGGCTGACGTTCCAAGGCCAATTTTCACGCTTCGACAATTATTCTGGTCCATCCATTGCAGATAAATATTAATTTGATAACAATCTAAACTCGTATAAAAAGTTAAAAAAAAGAGATGCATTTGCATCTCTTTTTTTATCGCAGCTTTTATCTATCTTGCTACATTTACTTTTTCACGTTTGACTACTTTTGCAGTCACTACCGAACGACGGTTCACTTTGTTGGCTTTTGCGGTATTAGAAGTATCTAACAACTGAGTTTCACCAAAGCCCTTGGCGATTAAACGCGAATCAGAAATACCATATTTATTAATCAGTAGAGTCCGAACTGCATTTGCTCGTTCCTGTGATAATTTCATATTGTAGTCATCATCACCTGGTGCTGAAGCATGACCTTCAATCACTGTTTCGGTTGATGGGAAGCGATTCATGAAGTCAGCAAATTCTTGGAATTGACTGTCATTCGGATTGCTTATCTGAGCACTATCATGTGCAAATAACACTCTAAGGTCTACCGAATACTGCTCTTCAGTAAACAGGCTACAACCACTGGCATCCACTTTATCTTCCATTGGTGTATTGGCACATTTATCTTGCGCATCGACTACACCGTCTTGATCTTGATCTTGAACTGTTTCCGCTACAATAGTACAACCATATGCATCGACTTGATCGCCAGCTGGTGTGAATAAGCATCTATCTTGCCCATCCATTACGCCATCATTATCGCCATCTTTCGGAACGTTGGATGCGGTGGACTCGCCAAATGTATATGCAAAACCAAGTTTGTAACCAATGTGAGTGTTGTCATCATTACTTGTTGCACTATTACCACTAGATATTGTTTGGTAAGCAGCAACTTCAGTAACAATTTTCATATTGTTACCTATATCCCAATGCTTACCTAGTCCAAGATTGACCATTGAGTCTTTGTCGGTAATATTAACACTCTTCAAGCCACCAAAAACGTAAAATAGATCATCTGGTAAAAAGTACATAGCGTCGACGCCTATACGGTTTCCGGATTCATCCGAAGGAGATGCATCAATGTTTAAGTGAGAGAATTCCAATCTCGCAGCCCACTCAGGAGTAAATTTAAATCCAAATTCAGCACCTACTCCATAGCCATTATCAAGGAAATCTGGAAAACCAGATTCAGCTTGGTCAGTTGAATAATATTCAACGAAACCTGCAACCCACTTTTTATTATCATCACTCTGCTCTTGTGCTTGTACATTTGCACTTAAAGCTGCAGTAACTGCACTTAAAACTAATAACTTTTTCATCTTAATTCGTCCCTTCATCTTCATTTCAAATTTTTGTGGCGTATAATCTATCCGATCATATATATGCATACCTGTAAAGCAACTACTTTATTGTAATTAGTTACTCATTTTTCACATAGAATCGACTTTTCTGTAAATCTTGGACTCATTCTCCAGAAATAGTCGCAATTAAGTGACGATTCCCAGCTTTAATTCTGTGTTCACCCAACACTATTCCTTGCCACACCCCAAGCCCTAACTCCCCCTCTGTGATGGGAATTGTAAGGTTGTTACCTAGCAAGCTAGCTTTAATATGAGCAGGCATATCATCTGACCCTTCGTAGTTATGCAAATAATACGCCATGTTTTCCGGCACCATTTTATTGATGTGCATTTCTAGGTCTTGACGCACCGTTGGGTCGGCGTTTTCATTAATGGTTAAACTGGCACTGGTATGCTGAATAAATAAGTGTAACAGGCCTGTTTTGACTTGTTTTAAGGCTTCAAGCTGCCCAATAACTTCTTCAGTAATTAGATGATATCCACGACTTTTTGGAGATAAAACAATTGAGTGTTGTAGCCACATATATTTACAAACTTATTATTTGTTAAAACACATTTCTAAGTAAAGATTACCGGTCTCGTGTAAAAATGGCATAACCATTTTTTTCCCGTCCACTTGATGGTTAATCGTATGGTTTTTGCCAGAAACAACGATAGGCGTAGCCATACCAAAATCAAAACCTTTCTGATCAAGTTCGTTTTTAGCTCCCCCACAAATCATATTGGTGATTTCACCTACCATATCTTCAACGTCAGAATTTATGCCATCGGGCTTCTCACCTAACATTTTTTGCATGATTTCAAGCACTAGTCCCTCTTCAAAGGAAATAGACATAGAGCCTTGAATATTGTCACCCACCATACCAATCAAGCCAGAAATGTCGCCTCCTGCTTGTTTATCACTTTTTTTCTTAGGTTTGCCCGGTACTAACTCAGTTTGCGCCATAGTTTTTAGCACATTGAGTAAAGCAGCAATAAAGGGATTGATAAACTCTGCGTTCATTAGCTTAATTTTTCCTTATAAGGTTGGATTTATTGGCAAGCGGCACAAGTGCCGTGGGCTTCAATTGTTTGGTTTACTACGTCAAAACCAACAGATTTAGCTTGTTTATCTAAAGTATCTTTTAATCCTTCAGATTGGATTTCTTTTACATCACCACAAGTATCACAAATCAAAAACTGCACTGGATGGTTGCAATCAAAATGGTGGCAGGCAACAAAGGCGTTAGTGGATTCTATTTTATGTATTAAACCAAATTCTAAGAGAAAATCTAGGGTTCTGTACACTGTGGCAGGTTTTGCGCTGGATTCAGTGAGTTTAAGGGCATCCAACAATTCATAGGCACCTACAGCTCCCTGTTGCTCAAGCAATAGAGCATAAACCTTTTCTCTTAACAGAGTAAACCTGGCACCTTTGTCTTCACAAAATTGCCTCGCTTTATACACCTGCTCTACAATAGGATGTTGGCCAGTACTAGTCACATTTATTCCCTCAATACAAACCGCTAGATACTAACATTAATTTTTATACGTTGCGTATGTTAAACATTTATTGTTGGATAGACGCGACGACTAAAACCAAATTAAGGATGCAAAGCTCGTATTAAAGTATATTTCGATGCAACGTTTTACTGTGTTAACTTATAAAAAAATGTGTGGTTTTTGGTAACTTTATGATTGAACAAAATATATCCGTAACAGCTGAAACAAAAGCTATTTGGTTGATTTTTAGCGGTGAAAAAATCTTTCAATCTACTGAGAATTCAGGATTAATGATAGACACATGGGCAACACTTAGTTTTGCCCATGCCTACCAAGAGCAAATCGTTAGAATAGGTAGTCATGACGACTTACCTTGCTTTTTAATCGATATGGGCAATGAACATATTGAACACCAACATCTTTCCCTTATTAGTATGCGAGCCTTATTAATGCAAAACCAAACTAATTTTTTTGGTATTGCTTCTCGAGCGTGGCAGATTGCATTATTTATGCGTACACATAGATTTTGTGGCCAATGTGGCAGCTCTATGCAACAAATAGATTGGGAAATGGCAATGCATTGCTCACGCTGTCAGCACCGATGTTACCCGAGAATTTCGCCTTGTATTATTGTGTCTATTCGCCACAACAACAAAATATTGCTAGCACAGGGTAAACCACAACGATCTCGACAAATGTTTTCGACCTTAGCGGGTTTTGTAGAAAGTGGTGAAACACTTGAGCAGGCAGTCCACAGAGAGGTATTTGAAGAAGTAGGTATACAAATTAAAAACCTACGCTACTTTTCGAGCCAACCTTGGCCTTTCCCTCACTCATTAATGGTGGGTTTCTTGGCAGATTTCGACTCAGGCGAAATAGAAGTAGATGGAAGAGAGATCCTCGAGGCATATTGGTTTGATCCGGACAAGTTACCCAATATCCCACCTAAGCAATCTATTGCTGGACAGCTTATTCAGCATACCCTCGAAGAAATAAAACAACACAAGAACATTGCTATTCCAACTCATTCTTAAGGTTAATGACACGCATAAAAAACCCCACATAAGTGGGGTTTGAATATTTTAGCGTCTTGGTCTCGTCAACGAGTTTCTTGTTTTTTGGTTGCTTTCGCACCAATGTTATAGCAGAGAAAACTCTAAAGATGCAAGTTTTTGCAGAATATAGTCCAATTTATCCTTTTTTCAGCGAATAAAGTCGCTACAATACTTGCTTTTAAAGCCTCCAGCCTAATTTCGGGCAATTTAATTCCAGTTTGAGGAAATCAATGCAGCCATTGCAAAACGACCGATATTTACGAGCATTGTTACGCCAGCCAGTCGACATGACGCCAGTATGGATGATGCGCCAAGCAGGTCGCTATTTACCTGAATATAAAGCCACGAGAGCAGAGGCAGGCGACTTTATGTCGCTGTGCAAAAATGCCGAATTAGCCTGCGAGGTAACACTTCAACCGCTACGTAGATTTGATTTAGATGCTGCTATCTTGTTTTCGGATATTTTAACCATCCCTGATGCCATGGGATTAGGTTTATATTTTGAAACCGGAGAAGGCCCAAAATTTGAACGACCATTAACGTCTATGGCAGATATTCAAAAATTACCCGTTTTAGATCCTGAAGTCGAACTAGGTTACGTAATGAATGCGGTGCGTACCATACGCAAAAATTTAAATGGCACTGTGCCGTTAATCGGTTTTTCTGGTAGCCCTTGGACCTTAGCAACTTATATGATCGAAGGTGGCTCTAGTAAAGCTTTTACCAAAATCAAAAAGATGGCCTTTAGCGATCCACAAGCTTTGCACCTTTTACTCGATAAGTTGGCTGATTCAGTTATTTTATACCTTAACGCACAAATTGCTGCTGGTGCGCAGTCTGTGATGGTATTTGATACTTGGGGAGGTGTATTGTCAGGCCGTGATTACCAAGAGTTCTCATTGCAATATATGCATAAAATTGTCGATGCCCTCACCCGTGAAAACGATGGACGAAAAGTGCCAGTTACCTTGTTTACTAAAAATGCTGGCTTGTGGTTAGAGTCTATTGCCGCAACGGGATGTGATGCTGTTGGCTTGGATTGGACAGTTGATATGGCTGATGCAAAAGCACGGATCGGTGACAAGGTAGCACTTCAAGGTAATATGGATCCATCTATGTTATATGCACCAGCTGCACGTATTGAACAAGAAGTGCAGTTGATTTTAGACGGTTTTGGCAAAGGTAATGGTCATGTATTTAACCTTGGCCATGGCATTCATCTAGATGTACCACCTGAAAATGCCAAAGTATTTATTGATGCGGTTCACAGATTAAGTAAACCTTTTCATCAATAAATAGAGCAAGGTTAATATTGACTCTAAGATGTTTGGAGTTTATCCCTAGTTTTCTGTAATAGCGCAATGGTCGCAATACTGCCGGCCATTTCGCTTATTCCTTCCCCTTCAAACTCTGCACATGCATAACCCGAAAAACCAGCTTCAGTAAGTATTTTCATGCATTTGGGATAATCAATAGTCAACTCTTGACCATTATCTTTAAACCCATAAGTTTTTGCACTGACACCTCTTGTATAGGGCGCAAGATCTTCTAATCCTTGAAGGGTGTCATAACGTCTTTGTGGCGAGTGATTCCAACCTCCCATGAAAAAATTATCCAAGTCGGCATAAACACCTAAATTAGGGTGATTCACTTTTTCCATTAACATAGCTAACCAAGCACCGTTACTGGAAGGGTGCCCATGATTTTCAACCAATAATTCCAAATTAAATTGTTGTGTATACTCAGCTAACTCAAATAAACTTTCAGCATTTTGTTCTAGCTGTTCAAGATAAGTCCCATCTCCATATGCATTCACTCTAAGTTGCAAACATCCCAACTCACTTGCTGTTTCTATCCAAGGTTTATGTTTTTCAATCGCACTGATACGTTTTTCTTTTGATGAGCTGCCCAAATTACCTAACTCGTCACACATTAAACAGGTGAAACCCACATTTTGATCTTTGGCCATAGTTTTGAATTGCCTGAGCCAAGGTTTATCTTGGCCATGACCAAACCAAAGAACATTCGCTAAATCCACCATATCCACGCCTAGTTTTCTAGCGATAACAACTATGTCACGGGGATCCATATCGCCTTTTAAAACAGCATCAGGATTTGTATGCAGTGTTTTTATAAACCACTCATAGTTATCACGACTATCACCAAATATAGCCCGATGAAAAGACCATTGGCTAAGAGCGATATCAAACAATTTATTACTTTTAGGGTTCTTGGCAAACAACTTAGGCATCACTGAAAGCGCAGCTAATGCTGATGCGGTTTTTACAAAGTTTCTACGATCCATGAAATATCCTTAAATTTTAGATATGAATAAGTAGCGAAAAATAGCCCTATTCATTCTGAGTGAATGTCACGACATCACCCGAAGCACACAATTGCTGTACCTCAACTTTACTGCAGCTTTGATCCATTTTAAGTAAACCTATGCCCGCTCCGTTTGATAGTGTGGTTAACTTGACGTCATTGGGTCTGCGGTGCCTAACTAACATGTTGCGTCTTTGGGTAAACCAATTTAGTGGCGAATATTTGCTATACAAAATGCGGTTAAGGCTGTCGAACCACTTTAACAACTTATCGGGAAATTCATTTTTGATGCCACTACTGGTTACCTGGGTAATATTTGGGCTGTTATGTCTAAATCTTAGCGTTATGTCATACACAAATGAATAATGCACATCACCAGAGAGGATCACAAAGTTAGGTGGAGTTTTGCGATTACGGAAAATATTTAGCATTACACTCGCCGTGCCTTTATGTGCCATCCAATTTTCTGCATCGACTGTCAGCGCTCTGCCAAAAAAGGTAAATATCCGTTGTATAGTTTCAATTAGCTTCACACCAAAGATAGGTGCAGCTGAAACCATAATGACCGCTGGTTGGCCAATCAATTCTTGTTGTAAATCACTTAATGCCTCCCAGTCCATTAAACCAGAAGGTTTGCTTAAACTAGACTCTGAGCGCCAGCGTTGAGTGCGTGTATCTAGAACCACTAGCTTAGGTGACGTTTCTAAACAATAATGCCAATGTTCCCAGTCGAGTAATTGTTGAACAAGTACATCATGTTGATCAATGCCGTTTTCAGTAAAAAACTCCCTGCAAGAGTCAAACAAGGGTTGTAACTTAGCGGGGTCATTACCCCAACCCTGGCACAACCAATATCCAACCAAGGCATTACCCACTATACGTTTTGCAAACAAATTACCGTAAACTGCATCTTCCCAACCTCGGGTTAAATTCCAATCATCGGTAATATCATGATCATCAAAAATCATATGCACCCTTACATGGGCTAATGATCTACTAACTTTTTCTAAACCAGCAACGAAGGTTTTAATAATGGCGTGTTCTTCGATAAATTTTTGCCTAAATGGCTCAGGTATCTGTTCATCAGTAATATGCACCAGTTTCCACATCTCAGGAGACCAAGTGAGAATGTACATGGCCATCACTTCGGCGAAGGATATTAAGTGATTACTAGCATTGACTGAGGTGAAAATTGGTTTTCTTTTAGCCGCAAAAAACTGGGCGTAGGTATTAGCTGTACTTGGGTCATCTGGTAATAGCTCTGGTCGTTGATAAAAGCAGTGAGGATGCTTAAATAGTTCTTGGCTATTACTGATAGTCGCCCCTTCAATATCTTCATGAAAAAGCCCCAACTTCGCAATAGTTTGTCCGATAGCCAAAAGTGTTGGCCCAGCGACATCGTCAATATATACCTGATCGCCCGACATCATTAATAAGTCAGGCGCATCAATTTCCCCTGCCAACCCCAATTCAATTTGTTGATCAACAATGACCAAACCATCGTTACTGGGGTGGTGAGGTTTGCGGCAAGAGCCGTGTAACATTTGTCCAATTTGCTTGCGGATCACAAAACTTGGATAAGATTGGCCTCTATAAAGCAAAGTGGGCAGTAACTCACACAGATGACTTTTACTGCCATCTATGTCGAATAAAGTAATGTCGTAATTTACCCGACTCCCACATAAAATTTCCGTACTTGGCTCTAGTGTTAACAAATTGACAAAAGCGTGAGTCCCCACTTGAACTCGGCTGTGTTGTTGGTCATCAAGTTGCGAGTCAAACCAAGTTGATTGCTGCTGTTGGCTAAATAATTTGACTGAAAAATTGTAGGCTTTGTTAGTTATCAACCAAAAGCAAACTTGTTTTGCATTAGCTCGCCGAACTATAGGTCCAGCGAGTATTTTTGGGAGTGATGTTGATGTACTTTTAGACAACGTTTGTTAACACGCGCTATTTAAATAAGTCATTTAGATAGGCGGCAATTCTTACACCACCCATTTGTAAGCGCTGCTTCACTATTGGCAAATTTTGATATTGATAATCCCATGATAATTTATCACTGTCGGGATATAGAGTAGCCCTTACTTTTGCACTTTCAGCTATCCACACCTTGGGATCAACTTCCATCCATTCCTTGGCTTGCTGATCTGAAATTTTGCGACTTAGGATTTGAGTCCATTCCGTATAGGACAATTGTTGTCTATCAATCAACCCTGAGTCCCAGACGCGGTGTAAATTAGAATCGTCCCAAAAAAACTTCAGTTTTACATCGTTGCCGCCTTTATCAGTACCATTTCCAGCGTGAAAGGGTTGGTGTAAATCACCAATAATATGCACGATAAACCTAAGGGCTAGCTGTTTCTCAGCAAGGTTTGATTGTTTGCTTATTAGTTGTTTGGTGAACATTTCCAAAGCAGTCACCGCGTTGCCTTCAAGTGGTGGCGCTACGTCTATGTAGTTCTTTCTATCAAACACATTCACATAATGCCAAGGGTTAGCAGTTTTTTGCCAAAACTCACTGGGGTCTGAACGCATCTCGTCAGCATAAGTCGAGGCCTCTGCTAAATCTTCATTAATCAACAATTGATTAATGGCAAGCTGTGCTTCAGGTGTTAAATATTGCTCAGCAATAGCTCCAGTCACGCGATGGCCTGTTTGCCCCCAACTTAACACTTGGAAACTCATTGTCACTGCCACTGCACCCATAATCAGTTTATTTAATTTCATTTTGAATAACTCTTTATTTAATTCTTAGATAATTCGATTTTTGTTAATTGTTCTATCAGTAATTCATGGATGCCACCAAAACTGCCATTACTCATCACCAGAATGTGGTCACCCGGTTGCACATAAGAAATAATGGATTTCACCAACATATTCATATCTTTATATAACATGGCTGTTACGTCGCTCTGGGCCAGTAAATCATCCATCGACCATGCTAGATTTGACGGCTCAAAAATAAACACCTGATCAGCGTTAGACCATGAAGCAGCAAGTGTATCTTTGTGAACACCCATTTTCATGGTGTTCGAACGAGGCTCTAAAACAGCCAAAATACGTCCATCGCCGACTTTAGCCCTGAGTCCATCTATAGTGAAGGCAATAGCAGTAGGATGATGTGCAAAATCGTCATATAAGGTAATGCCATTCACTTTGGCTTTCACCTCCATACGGCGTTTTACATTAACAAACTGCCCTAGCGCTTCAACCGCCAAATCACTTTTAACACCACTATGTTTTGCCGCTGCTATGGCCATCAACGCATTATTAACGTTATGTTCACCCATTAAGTCCCAGTGTACTTTGCCTTGAGTTTGCCCTTTAAACAAAACTTCGAACTCACTGCCCTGTGGATTACTGTTTTGCACTTGCCAATCGCCGCCGGTAAACTGCACTGGAGTCCAACAACCCATATCTAACACTTTGCGTAGATTACTATCTGACTTTGGTGCCAGTACTAAACCGTTATTCGGTACCATACGTAATAAATGATTAAACTGTTTTTGGATATCACTTAAGTCAGAAAATATATCTGCATGATCAAATTCAAGGTTGTTTATCACCAAAGTCCGCGGACGGTAGTGGACAAATTTGGAGCGTTTATCAAAAAATGCGCTGTCGTATTCATCTGCCTCTATTACAAAAAATGGGTTGTCACCTAAACGTGCAGAAACCTCAAAATTTTGTGGAATACCACCAATCAAAAACCCAGGTTTTAAACCAGCGTACTCCAATATCCAAGCCAACATACTAGAGGTAGTTGTTTTGCCATGAGTACCTGATACGGCTAATACCCAACGATCCTTGAGTACATTTTCGAGTAACCATTGTGGACCACTGGTATAAGGCAAGTTTCTGTCCAAGACATATTCTACCGCTTCATTACCACGGGATAACGCATTGCCTATCACTACGATATCTGGCTCATTTATAAATTGTTTAGTATCGTAACCTTCAAATAACTCAATCCCTAAAGACTCTAATTGGGTGCTCATTGGAGGATATACGTTACTGTCAGAACCCGTGACTTTGTGCCCAAGCTCTTTAGCAATTGCTGCAATGCCCCCCATAAAGGTGCCGCAGATACCTAAAATATGTAGATGCATAGATTGCCATTGAAAATCTCTAAGAACCATAGATTACCAGAACAAAGATCCCTAACCCAATCAACAATGTAAAAAAATACGTCATTTTGATGACTATGGCTGTGGTCTGTTGATGTTAGGTTATAAAGAATTCGTTTCGGTTACTGAGTTTCTGGTTTTTTGAAGGTATAATTATTTGCAGCGCACATACAATAATAAAAAATCGTGCTGCATAACGCTACAACTTCAAGGTCATAAAACTAAAAGGTATTGACGTATAATGAAAAGACTTAACTCGCAACTTCAAGAAGATGGTGCACCTATGGAGCTGATTCTGTTATTAAGAACATTATTAGCAGGCTGCAAGGAAATCGCCTTTAGGGTCAGTCAAGGATCTCTAGCCGGTGTATTAGGTTCAACATTAAGTGACAATGTTCAAGGCGAAAGACAAAAGAAGTTAGACGTAATTTCTAACCAAATCCTCAAAGACATTCTGAGTGAATCAGGTTATGTAAAGGCGATTTCTTCTGAGGAAGAAGACGACGTTGTGCCTTGTAATCCGGAAGGCAAATATTTAGTCAGTTTTGATCCCCTAGACGGTTCATCTAATACAGATATTAATAGCTTAATTGGCACAATATTTTCAATTACTCACGCACCGCAATGGATGGAGCCAGATGATCCATCGGCATTCTTGCAGCCCGGCACACAAAGCGTTGCCGCAGGTTATGTGTTGTATGGACCATCCGCGATGCTCGCCTTAACAACAGGTCGCGGAACACATCTTTATACCCTAGATAAAACCCATGGCGGTTTTTTGTTAACCACCCCCAATGTCAAAATACCCGAGCAAACTGCTGAGTTCTCGATCAATACTTCAAATCAACGTCATTGGGAAGCACCTATTCAAGCATATATTAGTGACTTATTAGCGGGTACAGAAGGCCCGAGAGAAAAGGACTACAACATGCGCTGGGTCGCCGCTATGGTAGGTGATATTCATAGAGTATTATGCCGTGGTGGTATTTTCATGTATCCATACGACAAACGCGACCCAAGCAAAGCGGGTAAATTACGCTTATTATATGAAGCCAATCCTATGGCGTTCTTAGTAGAGCAGGCCGGTGGTTTAGCCGAGACAGGCACAGGACGGATTATGGAAGTTATGCCTACGGAAATTCATCAACGTGTGCCTGTATTAATTGGCTCAAAAGAAGAAGTAGAATCATGCTTAAGCTACAGTAAATAAATTAATATGTAGCTTTAAATAACCGATAAAAAAAAGCCTCTTGCGAGGCTTTTTTGCATTATAAGCTTATAACAAGGGCGCAATAACCAAACTCACTATCGCCATCACATTGATCAAGATATTCATAGATGGACCAGATGTATCTTTGAATGGGTCACCTACTGTATCTCCCACTACGACTGCCGCATGAGTTGCAGAACCTTTTCCACCTAAATGGCCTTTTTCAACATACTTTTTGGCATTGTCCCAAGCGCCACCAGCGTTTGCCATCATCAGCGCAAGTAGCACACAACCTAAAAGAGCCCCACCTAACATACCGCCTAGCGCATAAGCACCTAAGCCAAACCCTATTAGCGGAGGTACCCCTACCGCAATCACACCGGGCAAAATCATTTTTTTCAACGCTGCTTGAGTAGCAATATCGATACAACGAGCATTATCAGGTTCAGCTGTACCTTCCATTAAACCTTCAATTTCTCTGAACTGTCGGCGAATTTCTTGGATCATTTCAAATGCTGCATCACCCACAGCAGTCATGGTAATGGATGCAATTAGAAATGGCAGTAAGCCGCCTATAAACAAACCAATCAACACCATAGGATCGCCTAGATTCAAGGTGAAGTCTGGGTATTTAGTGGTAAGGGTTTCAATAAACGCAGCGATAATAGCTAAAGCAGCTAAGGCAGCCGCACCTATCGCAAACCCTTTACCAATTGCCGCTGTGGTATTGCCTAGTTCGTCTAGGGAATCTGTGATATCACGGGTTTCTTTTCCTAAACCGGCCATTTCGGCTATACCACCCGCATTGTCAGCCACAGGACCATAAGCATCAATAGCCATTGTAATGCCAACAGTCGCCAACATGCCTACTGCGGCAATTCCTACGCCATATAGACCAGATAATTGAGTCGAAGCAAAAATAATCGCACAAATGGTTAGTACTGGAATAACCACCGATTGCATGCCTACAGCCAACCCCGTAATCATCACTGTCGCAGGACCAGTTTCACCAGCTTCGGCTATCTTACGTACAGGTGTGGATGCAGTGTAATATTCAGTCACTAAGCCAATGATAATACCGCCCACAGCGCCAGCAACCACCGCCCACCACACATGGTCATTGACACCCAGTTTGGCAACTACAAAATAAGCAGCAGCAATAAAAATCACCGCCGCTGACATAGTACCAGCTCGCAACGCCACTTCAGGCTTACTAGCTGACAACAATTTAACGATGACTATGCCTGCAACCGAACATAACAAGCCGGTTGATGCCAAAGCCAAGGGCAAGAACATTAAGGATTCTCGACTGCCTAAAACACCCACAGCCATAGTAGAAGCAATAGCAATAGTGGCAATCATAGAGCCGCAGTAAGATTCAAAAATATCTGACCCCATGCCTGCAACATCACCCACATTATCACCTACGTTATCAGCAATAACACCTGGGTTACGTGGGTCGTCCTCAGGAATACCCGCTTCAATCTTGCCCACTAAGTCGGCACCCACATCGGCACTTTTAGTGAAGATACCGCCTCCCACACGTGAGAATAAAGCTACGATTGATGCGCCCATACCAAACCCATGGATTACGTGGGCAGTACTAGGATCGCCACCAAAAAACCAATACAGTGAACCTAAGCCTAAGAGTCCCATAGAGGCGACACACAGCCCCATGACTGAGCCGCCCATAAAGGCAATAGTAAGCGCAGCTGCGGGACCTTCGTCATGAGCCGCTTGCGTGGTGCGCACATTCGCCTTAGTCGCTGTAAACATGCCCATGTAACCAGCAAAGGCAGAACATAAAGCTCCTGCAACAAAAGCGATAGTGGTGTATTGGCCTAAAGAAAAATATAAGGCAATACCCACCACCAAGGCAAAAAGAAACAACATTTTATACTCACGATGCATAAACACCATTGCACCGGAATGTATGGCTTCCCCTATTTTAGCAATGGCAGGATCCGAAACAGGAGATTTCTTGATAATAAGATAAATAACAAAAGCACAGATTAAGCCAGCAAATCCCAAGATCGGTGGCAAATAGAATAGTTCAGTCATAACGGTTCCCAGAGTTAATGTAACTATGACACACAGCAAAACACTCTTAACAAGCAGTAAAAATGGTTCACGTTGCAATACATTTACGCCAATCTCTCATCGCTTACAACATTCATGAGTACATGGCTATTTTATTTTTTTATTTACAATTAATTTACATTTTAATTACAACTATAACGAGATATTTGTCCTCAGTTCAAGTTTTAATCAATAATTGTGCTTAGGCTGCGTTTTAATTACTTTGGTGAGTTTCATCTTGTTCCTGTAAGCACTATAATCTTGGCCATTAAAATTCAACCACTTTAGGTAATACTATGAGCCTCAATGCCGTACCCGCTGGTAAAAACTTGCCAGAAGAAATTAATGTAATAATCGAAATCCCTGCTCACTCTGATCCCGTCAAATATGAAGTGGACAAAGAATCAGGTGCTATTTTTGTTGACCGTTTTATGGCAACTTGTATGCACTACCCCACTAACTATGGTTATGTTCCCCACACTTTGTCTGAAGATGGTGACCCAGCTGACGTATTAGTCATGACACCTTTTCCACTTTTAGCTGGTTCTGTTATTAAGTGCCGTCCAATCGGGGTATTAAAGATGACTGATGAGTCAGGTATAGATGCAAAAATTCTTGCGGTACCTGCGGATAAGTTATCAACCATTTACCGTGGCATTACCGATATTGACCAAATTCCTGAACTCACTAAACATCAAATTCAACATTTCTTTGAACATTACAAAGATTTAGAGCCCAACAAATGGGTGAAAATTCAAGGTTGGGAAGATGCAGCCGCCGCTAAAGCAGAGCTGGTCAACAGTGTTAAGTTGTACGAAGAATCCGAAGAAAAACCCGCTTTTTAAGATAAAAATGATCAACATTAGAATGTGATGGCCGGTTTTGACCGGCTTTTTTATGGGTGTAAAGAAAGTGATAAATCATGATTAAACTTGCTGTAATTGGCACAAATTGGATAACAGATAAATTCATTCAAGCAGCCTTGCAAACCGGAAGATTTGAATTATGTGCTGTATATTCCCGATCTTTAGATAAAGCCCAAATTTTTGGCGACAAATATGCCGTGAGTTATTTCTTCAATGACTTAGAGGTGTTTGCAAACTCAACCGAATTTGATGCCGTTTATATCGCAAGCCCAAATTCTTTTCATAGTTCTCAATCAATTCGAATGTTGAGAAGCAGTAAACATGTCATCTGTGAGAAACCTTTAGCTTCCAATTATACAGCAGCAAAAGAAATGTATAAAACAGCAGAGAACTATCATGTGGTTTTATTAGAAGCATTTATGACCCCATTCTTACCCAATTTTACGGTTATGAAACAAAACATTGAAAATATTGGAGCAGTGCGAAAGGTTATGTTTAGTTATTGCCAATACTCTTCTCGGTATTCGAAATATTTGCAGGGTGAAAATCCAAATACATTTAATCCAACCTTCGCAAATGGTTCAGTAATGGATATTGGGTACTATTGTTTAGGTGTGGCAATAGAATTATTTGGCAAACCTAAATCTGTTTATGCTACAGCACATATTTTAGATTCTGGGGTTGATGGAAATGGTAGCATAATCCTAGGTTATGAAGGGTTTGATGCAGTTATTATGCATTCAAAGACATCTGATTCATTCTTACCCAGTGAAATTCAAGGTGAACAGGCCTGCCTGCAAATTGAGATGATTTCGACTTGCAATAATGTAAAAAGAATAGATAGTGGTGGAAAAACGACTGACCTGAGTATAGAGCAAGAAGAAAATCGAATGTTTTATGAAGCGAATGCTTTTGCAGACCAAATAACCAGCAACAAAATAGATGAGAAATCAAAAACTCGTTCACTATTATTGGCAAAAATACTAACTGAAGTTCGCACTCAAACGGGTGTTGTTTTTCCATCAGATACATAATCATGTCAGCCTTTCCAATGATTTAGACTTAATTGTCTTCTAGGCGATGATGTCTAAAAGTAAGCTCTGTTATGAAAAACCCTTTATATTAAATAAATTAAATATAGGTTAATAAAAAATTATGAAAAAAATTATTAATGCAACAAGCGTGCTCTTGATCTTGCTCAGTCAGATAACATTAGCCAAAGAACCGCGGGAGCTTTTTTGGGAAGACATGGTGCCCCCAGACTATCAAACTCCCGACACCCCTTTAAATCACGACGGCAGTATGATGCAAATGGGCTTAGATGCTCCTATAGTCGAAAGCTTAAATGGCAAGTTGGTAAAAATACCGGGATTTGTTGTGCCTCTGGAGGGCGATAACGAAACCACCAGCGAATTTTTATTAGTGCCATATTTTGGAGCCTGTATTCATGTACCGCCACCACCAGCCAATCAAATTGTTTACGTGAAGTTTTCTACAGCGGTGCCGATAGACAATCTATACGATGCCGTTTGGGTCACTGGTACCTTAACCACTAAAGGGTGGAAAGGTGATTTGGCGACCGTGGGTTATTCATTAACTGGCATCAGTGTGAGCCCGTATGATGGGTAAAAACACAGTAAAATAGGTCTCCTAATGATAAGAATCTATTTTCTTGAACGATAATTTGTCTATACTGATCTTCAAAAGCAGATTGAATACGTTACTGATACACTCAGAGTCGCAGACACTATACTAAGGGTAATTTGATGAATTTTTTAACCAAGATGTCTATTGCGCAAAAGCTATTTCTTATTCCCATCATTGGCACAGTAGGCTTTTTAATTTATTTAGGCATTACCACCGCCACCGCTCTAAAAAATGTCGATTTATTAGAAAATGTTATAGAAGTGCAATATCCCGCATTGGACGAAACCAAAAGTGCTTTGGTTAAAATGGAAAAAGTCAAAGAAACCTTAAGTAGCGCAGTGACAACAGGCGATGAGGAAACCCTAGAAAATGCGCAAAATTACGCTAAAGAAACCCAAGCCATGTTACAAAATATTAAAACTATTGATCCCAATTTAAGTACTGATATAAATAGCATTCTAAAATCCTTCAACGATTATTACAGCTTAGCGTTTAAAGTGTCCAAATCTATGATAGACGGGACAGCAGACTATGCAAAATTAGGTGAGCTGTCGACCACAATGAATAACAATTATGATGATGCGGTTAAACACTTAGCCAATTTTAAAGATATGCGTACCAAAGCCTTTCAAACAGATATACAAGAAGCCAGTGATAGAGGTCAATCGACTGTAATTATAGGTAGCATCATGGCCTTGTTAACTATCATATTATTGTTTGCCACAGCAATTCCCATTGTACGCGGCATTAAAGGTAGTATTGTTCAAGTAGTTAACTCACTGAAGGATATAGCTCAAGAAGACGGGGACTTAACCGTCAGGATCAAATCTAATAACCAAGACGAAATTGGTGATTTAGTGCATTGGTTTAATCAGTTTATGGAAAAGCTGCAAGGCGTGGTTAAAGACATTGTTAATGCCTCTTTACCTTTGTCACAATTAGCCCAAAATCTTAATCAGCTTACTGACGACACTAATAAAACAATAGATGTACAACAACGTTCTGCCGGCCAAGCAAAAACTGCGGTAGACGAAATGACTCATAGTGTCATTGCCGTTGCAGAGAGCGCTGCCGAAGCAGCCAATGCTGCAGGTGATGCATCAACTGCAGCTGAAGATGGTCAGGCTGTAGTGAATCACACCGTACTTAGCATCCAAGAACTAGCCGCTAACGTTGAAGATACCGCAGAAGTGATTAGAAAATTGGAGGCTGATTCAAATCAAGTTGGCGTGGTACTTGATGTCATTAAGGGCATTGCAGACCAAACTAATTTACTCGCACTTAATGCCGCAATCGAAGCAGCAAGGGCTGGAGAACAAGGTCGTGGCTTTGCAGTAGTGGCAGACGAAGTCCGTACCTTGGCAAAAAGAACACAACAGTCCACAGAACAAATCCAAACTACCATTGAACAACTACAAAATGCCGCCCGTTCTGCAGTAAATGTAATGGCTAAGGGTACTGAGCAGGCAACAAACAGTGTTGAAACAGCCAATAAAGCCGGTGCTAGCTTAGCCGTTATTACTGAAACCATAAATCGTATTACCAGCATGAACGACCAAATCGCTCGTGCTACTGGTGAGCAGCAAAATGTGGCCAGAACTATTAGTAATAGTGTTGATGAAATTCATGGCCGTACTGAAGAAACTGCGGCAAGTTCCAAAGAGCTCGCATCAGTTGGTTCAGAGTTGGCAAAATTAGCTCTGCATTTAGAAGGCATTGCTAAACAATTTAAAGTATAAAGTTAACCCATAAAAAAAGCCGCAATTGCGGCTTTTTTTATGGGTTAACTAATGATTCTACTCTGGGTAACTATGAGCTAAAAGGGTCGCTTTTATGGCATCTTTTATTGCCACAGTTTGTTTTGTATGAAAATCATAATGCACCATGGTAGTGGTGCCAGTGGCACACTTCTTTTGCTGCTGCCACAACTCCTGATAAACATCAAAAGAACTGTTACCTATACGACTAATATAAGTTCTCACTTGGACTTTTTGTCCATAATAAATCTGCTCTAAAAAATCGACTTTATAACTGGCCAAAATAAGCGGCCAATTTTGTAAATCTAATTCAGGGCTAAACAGTTTAAAAATAGGCTCACGCCCACTTTCAAACCAAGCCACTAGCACAGTATTACTAACGTGAGCTAAGGCATCTGTTTCATAAAAGCGGACATTAAATTCTTCAGTAAACATGCTAGATAACCTCTACTTTTGCAATAATGGTTTGAGGAAACGTGCAGTATGCGACGCCTCTACATCACAAATATCTTCAGGGGTTCCTTGGGCAACGATCATGCCACCACCAGAGCCGCCTTCGGGACCAAGGTCGATCACCCAGTCTGCAGTTTTTATCACATCTAGGTTATGTTCAATCACAACTACTGTATTACCGTGATCACGCAATCTATGCAGCACTTCCAATAACTGTTTAATATCGTGAAAATGTAAACCTGTAGTTGGCTCATCCAAAATATATAGGGTTTGGCCTGTATCTCGTTTGGATAATTCTTTGGCTAACTTGACACGCTGTGCTTCACCACCCGACAAAGTCGTCGCCGCTTGTCCCAAACGCACATAAGACAAACCTACATCCATCAAGGTCTGTAATTTACGGGCAATCGCTGGGATAACATCGAAAAAGGGACGGGCTTCTTCAACTGTCATATCTAACACTTGATGAATATTTAACCCTTTATATTGGATTTCCAATGTCTCGCGGTTGTAACGTTTACCTTTGCAGATATCACAAGGTACATACACATCAGGTAAAAAGTGCATTTCGACCTTGATCACACCGTCGCCTTGGCACGCTTCACAACGGCCACCTTTGACATTAAAACTAAAACGACCAGGTTTATAACCACGAGATCTGGATTCTTGGGTACCAGCAAATAATTCACGCACTGGCGTAAAAATACCTGCATAAGTCGCGGGGTTAGAGCGCGGAGTCCTACCAATGGGGCTTTGATCGATATCCACTACCTTATCCATAAACTCCATTCCGGTAATGGTTTTATAAGGAGCGGGCTCACCAGTAGTGGCGCCATTCAATTCTCTGTGGGCAATCCGATAAAAAGTATCGTTTATCAAAGTAGATTTACCTGAGCCAGACACTCCTGTTACACAGGTCATTAAACCTAAAGGCGCTCTAAAAGTAACATTTTGCAGGTTGTTACCTGTAGCACCGGTCAACTCAACCCACCTATCTTGGTTAATTTCAGTTCGTTTAGCGGGAATTTCAATTCGTTCTCTACCTGAAAGATATTTACCAGTTAGCGAACGCTCACTATTTTTTATATCTTCGATCGTGCCTTGAGCCACAATTTCGCCACCGTGTACGCCAGCACCAGGGCCAATATCCAACACAAAATCAGCAGCACGGATAGCATCTTCGTCATGCTCAACCACTATCACTGTGTTGCCTAAGTCTCGCAAGTGAACAAGGGTCTCGAGTAGCCTTGCGTTATCACGTTGGTGGAGTCCAATAGAAGGTTCATCTAGCACATACATTACGCCTACTAAACCTGCACCTATTTGACTGGCTAACCTAATTCGCTGGGCTTCACCACCAGACAGGGTATCGGCGCTGCGTGAAAGAGATAAATAATTTAGCCCTACGTTGACTAAAAAGGTCAATCTATCATTGATTTCTTTGAATATTTTTTCAGCAATTTTTAAGCGTTTGCCGGTTAGTTTAAGGTTAGCGAAAAACTCCAAAGCATCGGCAATCGACATATCAGTAATGACATTCAGAGGTGTTTCACCAATAAATACGTTTCTGGCCTCTAATCTAAGACGGCTACCCGAACAACTAGAACAATGTTGCTGGCTTAGGTACTTAGATAACTCATCGCGCACTGCATTCGATTCGGTCTCTTTGTAACGCCGCTCCATATTCGGAATAATCCCTTCAAAGGGATGTTTGCGTTCCATAATATCGCCACGATCGTTAATATATTTAAACTTTAACGAGGTGCCTTTACTGCCGTACAACACAATATCTCGGGCTTTTTCATCTAACTCTGCAAATGGCACAGCCAGATCAAACTTGTAGTGATCGGCTACCGCTTGCAACATCTGAAAATAATAATAACTGCGTTTATCCCAGCCCCGAATTGCGCCGCCAGACAGGCTAATTTCGTCATTGGCAATAATACGATGAGGGTCAAAAAACTGCCTTGTACCCAAACCATCACAACTTTGGCAGGCTCCAGCAGGATTATTAAAGGAAAATAAACGTGGCTCCAACTCCGCCATGCTATAACCACAATGTGGGCATGCAAAGTTAGAAGAAAACACCATTTCTTGTTTTTCAGGCTCGTCCATAAAAGCGACCGTTGCCGTGCCACCAGACAAGTTTAGTGCCGTTTCGAAAGACTCCGCCAAACGAAGCTTTAAATCTTCACGTACTTTAAAACGGTCAACCACCACTTCGATGGTGTGTTTTTTGTGTAAATCGAGGTCGGGAGGATCCGACAAATCACAGACATTGCCATCTATTCTCGCTCGAATAAACCCTTGAGCAGCTAAGTTTTCGAGGGTTTTAAGATGCTCACCTTTACGGGCTTGTACCACAGGCGCAAGCAACATCAGTTTGATATCGGCTGGCATATCCAATACGCGGTCAACCATCTGACTGACAGTCTGCGCATCTAGTGGCACATGATGTTCAGGACATCGAGGCTCGCCTACCCGTGCATACAACAGACGTAAGTAATCATAAATTTCTGTAATGGTTCCCACAGTAGAGCGTGGATTATGGGAAGTGGATTTTTGCTCGATCGATATAGCCGGTGATAAACCCTCAATATGATCCACATCAGGCTTTTCCATCATGGATAAAAATTGTCTAGCGTATGCTGACAAAGATTCAACATAACGCCTTTGCCCTTCGGCATACAAGGTATCGAAAGCCAAAGAAGATTTGCCCGAACCAGACAAACCCGTGATCACGGTTAATTTGTCTCTGGGTATATCTAGATCGATGTTTTTGAGATTGTGGGTGCGGGCACCGCGTACTTCAATTCTATCCATTTTTTGACTTTTATCGGATCCAAAAGAAGAAGTATTACACACTCTTGAAACTAGCTCTATGGCAACACAGATTATCTTTTTACTAGTCCAGCCTTGCTAATCAAAAATGTTGTTTAAATTGTTTGTCAAAAAATAATTTATGCTAGACTGGTCGGCCATTTTGGCATGCACCTTTTTATTTTCTGATAATAGATTAAACCTTGAATTCTACTGAACTTCGCAGCGCTTTTTCTCTTGCCTTTGTGTATGTGTTACGCATGCTTGGCTTGTTTATGGTGATGCCCGTCATAGCCATAAGCGCTAAAACCTATCCTGATTATTCAGCCTTTCTTGTTGGGCTAGCAATAGGTGGTTACGGTTTGACTCAAGCATTGCTGCAAATTCCCATGGGAGTGTTATCAGATAAGATTGGTCGAAAACCGGTTATTGCAGGCGGTTTAGTCATTTTTGCCATTGGCAGTATTGTAGCAGCCACTGCAGATAGTTTAGCTTGGGTCGTAGTGGGACGTTTTCTGCAAGGTGCTGGCGCAATAGCAGGGGCGATCATGGCCTTAGCAGGAGATTTAAGCCGCGAAAGCCAACGGCCAAAAGTTATGGCGATTATCGGTATTTCTATTGGTTTCTCTTTTTACTTAGCCTTACTTTTGGGCCCTATTATTGCGAGTCAATTTGGCTTAAGCGGTATTTTTCTTATGACGGGCGTATTGGCTTGCCTGTGCATTTTTTTAGTATTGTTTGTGGTGCCTAACGCAAAAAATATTGCGCCTAAGGGCGACACCCTGCCAGTTGTAGATGATCTAAAAAACCTATTTTTACATCCTCAGTTAATCCGTTTGAATATCAGCGTGTTGCTACTACATATGCTGATCACCCTACTTTTTGTGCAAATCCCAGTATTTCTAATCGATTTAAATTGGCCTCTGGCCACCCATTGGCAAGCATATTCAATAGTCTTAGTTGCGTCAGTTGTCGGTCTTGTTGGGCTTATGGCGATAGCAGCAAAACGTAAACAAGGGGTTATGCAATTTAGCGTTGCAGGTTTGGCAATAGTATTTACATTGCTAATATTTGGCCAACATTCGATTATTTATTTGATGTTATTAGTTAGCCTGTTTTTTACCTGTTTCAATTATCTCGAAGCAAATTTTCCAGCAATGGTTTCTAATATCGCACCCGCCGGGAAAAAAGGCTCAGCCATGGGTGTGTATGCTAGTTTTCAGTTTTTCGGCGCATTCACAGGCGGTGTGTTATCTGGCAGTATTGGCCAGCTTTTAGGCATTCAATGGGTATTTGTTCTGGCCAGTATTTTGTGCTGTATCTGGCTTCTAATAATCCGAGGTTTGGACGCGACTGAAAGGCTAAAAAGGTATACACTTAAAACCAATAAACAAGCATCAGATCTGACTTTACAGCAGCTTTCAGAACTAGAGGGCGTGATAGACATTACGGTTGTACCCAATGAACACGTTATGTATATAAAAGCAGAACAACATTTTGATATTCAACAAGCTCGACTTGTGCTGGATTTAAAAGATTAATTAGGAGGAAAAATGGCGAGCAAAGGCGTAAACAAAGTAATTTTAGTGGGTAATTTGGGTAAAGATCCCGAAGTAAGATATACCCCAAATGGCAAAGCTGTTGCCAATTTAACCTTAGCCACATCAGAAAGCTGGAAGGATCAAAGTGGACAACTTCAGGAAAAGACTGAATGGCACCGCGTATCCATGTTTGGCAAGTTAGCTGAAATTGCTGGCGAATACTTGCGTAAAGGCAGTCAAGTGTATATTGAAGGTAAACTTCAAACCCGTAAATGGCAGAACAAAGAAGGTCAAGACCAGTACACCACTGAAATTGTTTTAGACCCGTTCAATGGCGTCATGCAAATGTTAGGCAGTAAAGGGGGTGGTCAGTCTGAAGGCGGCTTCCAAGGGCAACAACGTCCAGCAGCAGCGCCACAACAATCCAATCAAGGTTATCAACAATCACCTCCGCAGGGGCAACAATATCAAAAGCCGCCATCCCAAGGTGGTCAACAACCTAATCAGGGTTTTAACCAAGCACCCGCACAAGGCCAACCTGCGCCTATGGCTGAACCTGATTTTGACTTTGATGACGATATTCCCTTCTGACAGATACCAGAGATCACTTTTGTAAAGTTTCTCCGTTTAGGTCAGTAAAATTAAGGGTCTGTTTATACAGGCTCTTTTTTATTTTTATATAAAATAAATGTGTGGTACCTACTTCTGAACTGACCACAGTTTTTCTTGTACCATTAGTACGCTAGGAATAATCTTATACGAATCCGAAATGCCATTTTAGCTTCACGATCATCACATGAACAGCGTGTTTCTCATTGCTTTGTTAGGAATAATGTTTAACCTGCTTTTACAATATCAATCCGCGTAAATAATTTTTTCTTCTCTGGGTAGGAATCATTGATGTATTTTGGAGCTAGCTTTGTTTTAAAAGTAACTCTGGTTGGAGTCGCAGCGACGATGGTTTTATATCTATCCCAAGAACGCTTATTTTCTACAGACAAGGTACCGCCCCTCGAAAAACTGGTATTGGCAACGCCGCAAATTCCTTTCTCAAGTTTAATATTTTTAGCAAAACATAATGATTTGTTCACAAAGCACGGGCTAGACGTGCAAATTGTGATCACGGAATCGGGCAAAGAAGCGCTAGAATTGACGCTGGCAGGCAAAGCCGATATCGCTGCCGTGGCCACACTTCCAGTTGTGTATGCGGTTAATAATGGCGCGACTCCACGTATTCTCGCCGTTATTTCAAAAAGCGATTACGAGCATTCGGTAGTCGCGCGCAGTAGCATCGCCAGTCCAGCTGACTTAAAAGGCAAGACCATTGGCACAATAGCGGGCACGAGTGCCCAGTTTTATTTAGAGATTTTGTTAACCAATGCAAATTTAGCCCGTGACAGCGTACACATGAAGAATATTAGGCCCCAAGATGGTGAAAATGCCATAGTCAATGGAGATGTAGATGCGGTGGCGCTCTATTCGCCTTGGGACAAGCGCGCTGCACAGGCACTTGGAGAGAATGGGATAGTATTTGCTACATCATTACATACCACACACTGGACCCTAACCTCAGATGCACGCTTTGTAGAAGCAAAACCATCCGCGGCTAAGAAAATGTTACAAGCCTTGTTAGGTGCACAGACACTCGCAGTCAAACAACGCGAAGCGAGCCTTAAGATAGTCGCCGACGAGATAGACATACCACTTACCGATCTGGATGATTACTGGGATCTGTATTCTTTTGAGGTGCAACTGCGGCAGTCCTTAATCTCCACCTTAGAACGAGAAATGCAATGGATCCGCCTGCAAACGAACGTGTCAGACACTCGCCAATCTCCATCCTCGGAAATGCCAGATTTTCTTGATAATATATCGTTTACCGCGCTGGAGTCAGTCAAACCTTCGACCATCAGGATCACTCGATGAAGATCACAACTGCGGTGCAACTAGCGTTAGCAGCGGCCGGAGCTGCATTTGTAGTCCTTTTTGGCTCAATTTTATTTGCCAACGCAGCACTGAACAATTCAAACGAGCAGCGTCAGGAACTGTATTCAGTGGTACTGGGCACCGCAGAATTACAAATCCGCACCGACGAATATCTGAACAACTTCAGTGCTCGTCCATTACGCCAATGGCACTCACGGAACAAGGCAATTATAGCTGCGTTAAATAATATCGAGCCCAGCGCCAGAGCCACAACTCAAGAGATTGCTTCGCTAATGACGCGACATATCGAAATCACTGAGCTGTTCTTTAAACTACAAAAGCTAGGGCTCCCCGGTGAAGACCGCAGTCGACGCATGAAGCAACAATTATTAATCGATCACTTATTCATCAAGTACGAGGAACAACTGGGAGAAGCTGCTCAGGTTCGGCAGAATACGCTGCAAGCTGACCGAAATAACTTACAACGTGCCGTCACGTTTAGCGCGGTGACGCTTGCCTTACTGACCTGCATATTTCTTGCGGCAATGTATGTAGTACGACGCAATCTGTCAGCGCCATTACAAAAACTAGTGGAAGCGACCGAAGCCCTTGGTAGCGGAGATTTGAGCCACCGTATCGGCGAAGCGCCAGACAATGAAATCGGCGGGCTATCACAAGCCTTAAATACTATGGCCGCTCGTTTGCAGAATGTAACCGCTGAGTTGAACAATACCCATGAAAAATTGCGGCAAGCGCAAAAGATGGAAGCTATCGGTCAACTCACGGGCGGAATCGCACACGATTTCAATAATTTCCTAGCAGGCATGAAGGGCAACCTTGAAATTATGCGGTTACGTTTAACGCAAAACCGTGCACAGGAAATCGGCGGCCACATTACCTCAGCGTTGTCGTTGACCGACCGTGCTGCCGCACTGACCCATCGTTTATTAGCTTTCTCCCGTCAACAAGCTCTTGATCCAAAAGTGACAGATATCAATGTACTGACCTCTTCGATGCTGCCATTGATTGAACAAACGTTAGGGCCACATATCAAATTGACGTTTAATCAAGAAGACGACCTGTGGCAAACCTTATCAGATACCAATCAATTGGAGAACGCCCTGCTCAACCTAGTTATCAATAGTCGTGATGCCATGCCCGATGGTGGAGATCTGACAATTGAAACAGCTAACATGGAGTTCGATGAGGATGCCGGCGAACAGTTAGAAGAAATGAAGCCTGGCCAGTATGTTTGTCTAGGCGTCATCGATACTGGCAGTGGCATGTCACCGAAAGTAGTAGAACGAGCTTTCGATCCTTTCTTCACCACTAAGCCAATTGGACAAGGCACGGGACTTGGCTTGTCTATGATATATGGTTTTATCAGGCAATCCGAAGGTCATGTGCGCATCATTTCATCTCCAAATGGCGGAACGAAGGTGGAGTTGCTTTTACCACGATTTATCCCCGACCCAAGCATTAAAAGCAAAGTGTCAGTACCTCGTGAAACTACTTTTGAGGCCTTAGGTACTGATGGAACAAAAGACATCACGGTGCTGGTGGTTGATGATGAGTCAGTAGTGCGATCGGTAGTGGTCGAAATTTTTATTGAGATGGGCTATCGAGTACTGGAAGCAGAAGATGGCAACAGTGCCATGAAGATTTTGCAGTCCAACGAGACGTTTAAATTGTTAGTCACCGATATAGGCCTTCCCAATGGCATGAACGGCATTCAACTCGCTGATGCGGCTCGTGAGCATAGGCCAGAGCTTAAGGTGCTGTTTATTACGGGATATGCGCTAAACGCCATGCAGAATCACGACATGCTTGCCAAGGGTACGGAAATTATGACCAAACCTTTTTCAATGAGCAGTTTTGCAGAAAAAGTGCGTTCAATGTTTGAGAATGACACAGACTTCGACCAACAAGAAAGTACTGACTTGGCAAACAGTAGCTCTGCCAAACCGCTCACGATCTTGGTGATCGATGATAATGAAGATGCAGCTACCACTTTGGCCATACTTCTTGAAGCAGAAGGTCACAAAGTGCACGTTGCCCATGACGGCCAATCGGGAGTTGAAGCCGCCAAGATGGTTATTCCCGACGTAGTTCTTCTCGATATAGGAATGCCAATCATGGATGGATACGAGACTGCAAAGGCCATCCGAAACGACTCAGCTGTGGAGCATACCATTCTGATAGCATTGACCGGATGGGGTGCAAAGGACGACCGAGCCAAAGCAAAACAAGCAGGCTTTAATTACCACTTGACCAAACCCGCAAACCTGTCGGTCATTAAGAAACTATTGGCACAACTGGATGATCATTTATAATCGGTGATGGGGCTACCTTGAATAATTCAAGATTCTTTTCTACTGAAAGTATTGTGGCAAATGTACAAGATGTGCGTTTCCCTGTGACTCCTGATGCCTTGGTGGAAGTTGCTGCACCTTCATCACTTGCCATTATGGTTTTAGGAGCATTGGGTTTGGCATTAGGTCGTGTTAAAAAACAAGCTTAATTATTTTAATAATTTAAAGCCCTAAACATCAGTTTAGGGCTTTTTTAGTTGTAATAAACCTCCAATGACAACTAATTTAATAGCGATATCAACTGCTTTATTTCATCAAAATTTTGAATGTTTAATAACACTGCTTTTTGTTCTAGGCCACTAAAATCATCGTGTCCTGCCGCTGCAAAATATAAACACGACAACATCAATAATACTATTTCATCCTGTTCACTGCCCTTGATACCAAACTGACTCACTTTATCTAAATGACCAATGTGTTTAACTAAACTTACGTCAAGATGCCACAACGACAACATCAATGACGACGCTGAATAAAGGCTGATCCCCATAGACGTGAGAATATGTTGATTAAGTGAGCGTAGGTCTTCTATACCTTGCAATGAATACAGCATCATTTCATGCTTATATGCACTTTTATGACTTAATAAAAATATTCCTATTAACGAAAACATTAATACTTGTTCAGTTAAAGCAATATCAAAATGAAGGTCTGACCCTAATGACTTTCGCACCTGTTGGAATAGTTTTGGTGCTAACAAAAAAGCTTGGCTGTATTGCTCAATGATGGTCTGTTCAACGTGGTTTTGCAGTGCATCTTTGACTGCAAACATAACAGCCAAATTAACTATGCTGTTGATGCCCAAATTTCGACTCACCGCTTCATGTAGGGTCTTTGGGGTTCTACCATATATAGCTTTGCTCGCTTGCCCCATAATACGGCCGCAAAAAATAACATCCTTACCTACAATTTCAAGCACCCATTGTAGGTTAAGATTACCTTGATCTTTTTCTCGCAGAAGCTGTTGACAACTGTCAGACATTGGTGGCATATTTTCCGCAATTTCGGTGAGTTTTAGGTAATTACTTTTAGCACTACACACTAATGATGATTCACGAAATTGTGATGGAGTAATGCCAAATTTTTTTCGGAATGCTCGCTCAAATGTTGCTCGTTCTGAATACCCTAACTTAATAGCCAAATCATCAATCTTGATTGGCATCGTCAGCAATGCTTTAACGCACAGTTCAGTTAAAAACTTACTTTGAATGAGTTTATAGCTGGTTTCTTCTTGCGTGAGTTTACGCCTAAACGAGGTCATACTCATGGCCAGCATAGATGCACATTGTTCAATAGTTAGTGCTGCAGGCAAATCAGATTGGCTTAACAACCGATTGACTGCCTCAGTCAGAAATAAAGATGGCGGGGAACTAATCATCGGCACAAATTTCAAATTAAAACGTTATTATGGACTTCTCAGACTTTTATTGACACTCTTAAACAGCAGAACATAAGATGTTTTTTGAAGGATAAAAAAATGCTAGAAAAAATTCTCGTAGTCGATGATGATCCTTCCATTTTACGTATCGTTGGTTTGGTTTTAGAAAAAACGGGATATGACGTCATCACTGCCACAAGTGGTGAAGAAGCATACCAAATAGCTTGCAGCTTTTGGCCTGACCTAATCATTTTGGATGTCAACATGCCAGGTGGGTGGAGTGGCTTTGTGACTTGCCACAAATTCAAATCCAACACACAGCTATCTACCATACCCATAATATTTCTAACTGCCAAAGTAGCGCAATTTGAGAAAGGTTTTGAACTGGGTGGCGCTGATTACGTATTGAAACCCTTTAATCAGCAAGAGTTAATTGTGCGAACCCAGTTTCATCTAAAAATGCGACGCTTAGTGAAAGAAGTTCAGCAGGCAAACAACAGTTTAGAAAATAAAGTCCAGGCGCGAACCCAAGATTTAACCGATTCAAATAAAAAGCTTAACCAAGTTATCAACGAAAGAAAGTTATTGGAAAATCGTCTAAAGTACGAAATCGGGATAGATTTTTTGACACAGCTTCCCAGTGGAGTTGCCTTTGAAAACGACTTGCAATCTTTGTTAGACAAACGTGATGCTGACATGCAAGACGGTGCGTTACTTTTCTTAGATCTATTTAAATTTGAGATTATCAACCAGCGTTTTGGCTGGGATGCGGGTGATCATGTTCTTATTAATATCAGCAAATTATTGCAGTCTCAGTTAGGCGAAGCAGCTATGATAGGTCGACTTGGTGGCGATCAGTTTGCTGTATATTTAAAACACGCCACTGTGGTAACAGCCAAAACAACCGCAAGAGGCCTTGTTGATTGTATTAGCGGTTTTCCTATGACATGGGAAGATCAGACAATTCAAGCACAAGTTTGTGTGGGTTTTTGTCTTGTAGACAATAATGAATTAAGTGCTAGGAAAATAACGTCTAAAGCAATACATGCATCGGTTATTGCAAAAGAAAATGGTGTGGGTTCTATTGTCAATTATCAGGATCATGGGGTAAACCAGGTCGCCAAAGAAGCAATTCAAGATTTAGCTAGTCGTATTGAGTCAGCGTTAGATTCTAATGGTTTCTCATTATTTTACCAAGAGGTTAACCCCGTACAATCAGCATCGAGACAACTGCCGTCTATTGAAATCTTACTAAGATTAAAAAGCGAAGTTTCAGGTAGATGGATTTTGCCTAGTGAATTTTTTGAGTTTTTCGGACAAAACACCCTAAAGAGCAAAATAGATCTCTGGGTTGTAAAAGAAACATTAAATTGGTTGCAGCACAATCATCAGATACACCAAAAATTTAGCCACGTTTCTATCAATCTCACATCGGAAACCATAGCCAATCCGATGTTTTTGATCACCCTAGAAAATTTATTAGCAGGGAACACCATAGCAGCGGATTTTTTATGTTTTGAAATTTCAGAGCCTGATGCTTTGTTTTCAATTGACAGGACCAGGGCTTTTTTGACACGCCTAAAAGCCTTAGGATGCAAAACCTGTATCGATGATTTTGGTGGGCAAACCTCTATACTACAGTACCTAAAAGAATTGCACCTCGATTACTTAAAAATAGATGGGGCGTTTATTCGCAATTATATAGACAACCCAGTCAATGCCTTGCTGTGTGAAATGCTTATTAAAGTGGCAGATTTGTCTGGTATCACTTTGATTGCTAAACATATAGAGCAAGAAATGGTAACGACAAAATTAACAGAATTAGGTATAAAATACGCTCAGGGCAACTTATTACATAAGCCAGAACCACTTAGAAATTTAGAAAATACTTAACCTAAGCCTGCGAAAAGCCGCGTTCGCCTAACGCAAAAATTACACCTCAATATTGATATTGAACCGTTAAATAAATCGCTCTAGGCTCACCCACAAAATAACGATAACTGCCAAAACCAAAATCGGCTCTTTCGGCATAATCCTCGTTAGTAAGGTTGCTGACTCTAACGCTGAGATCTAAGTTTTCAGTCATTGCCCAGCCAGTGCGTAGGTTAAGTAAGTTGTGACCACTATATTCAGCGCTATTCTCTGGATCAAGATAGTAGTTGCCTTGGTGCACCCACTCTAGCTCAACAAACCCACCTGAATCATCTCGCCAGCCCAGCTGCAGACTCCCCATGTGTTGTGGTGCTGTATCTATTTCATTGTCTTGGATATTGGTCTGACTTAACCTCAGGTTTGAGTCGTATTGATGTTTAGCAAAGGTCCCATTGGCCGATGCATAGAAGTGTTGCCACTGATAACTTAATGCTAGCTCTACTCCCCGATGCGACGTTTCACCATTACTGATATTTTGCCTATTCGTATCTTGAAATATAAAATTGTTTTTTTGCATAGAGAATAGTGTGACGTCATAGAAAAACCCTTGCGTCTGACCTCTTAAACCCAGTTCAACGGAATCTAGGTTTTCTGCATCAAGTTCAGCCACTGTTTGCCCTGCTTGAAGTCTAAATAATTCAGTCACTTGGGGCGCGCGATAGCCAGTAGAATATTGCCCGTAGAGTCTTTGCGTATCAGTTAAAGCGTAATTGGCATTTATTTGAAAGGACCATTCTTGATAATTAACGATTTGGTCTTCAGGGCGACTGAATCGACAATTATCGACACCCGATGCACAGGCACTGCCCGTACTTAAACGATTATCGTAATCATATTGGGTATGTTCATAACGCACACCAGCACTGAGCAGTAACTTTGGTGTAGCTGCCCATTGCAGTTGAGCAAAGGGTGAATACACAGTGGCATTCACCTTATAATCATAATGAAGGCCTGCAGGTAAAGTAGCCGAAAAGTCATCAGCCTGGGTCTCAGTCAATTGCCCTTGAGTATAATCGGCGTCAAAACCACTGAGCCAAGTCAAGTCACCATAACCTTTTTGGAATTGTGCTTGCACACCCACACTGCTATGGCTGTTTTCTTCAAGGGGTTGCCACGGCAGAAAATGCTGTAAAAATTGCATATCTGTCCACCTTACATACGGCGTAATAGTCAGGCTGGTTGTGCTATTTTCACGGTAGTTGATTTGACTATAGGCGCGCACCGACTGACTATCGCGAAACGCTTCAGGATTAGGATTTTGCCTTTTTAGTTCTGCGTCTTTATAGACCTCAAAACCGCTAATAAAACCCGCGGTTTCTTGATTTAAATTAGTCGCCGCTAATACATTCTTAATTTGCCACTTACCATCTTGATATTGATGGATCAGATTAAATTTTTGCTGCTCAAACCCGCTGTCATCTAAATATCCTGCGTCTTTTGTAACGTTGCCATATAACAAAAAACCATGTTGTTCACTGGTAGTCGACAAGCTAAACATGCCACGGGAGTAATCATGGGGTCCAAGACTCAAAGATAAACTTGACTGCTCAGTGTCAAATGGATTAGGGGTTAACACATTGATCACCCCATGCACTGCATTAGAGCCATACATAGTACTTGCAGGTCCCCGTAAAACTTCAAGGGACGATGCTTGCTCTGTATTGGCGTCGAATAGTTGATTGGCATTACAAAAACCCGGTGCACGTAAGGAAATGCCATCTTGTGCAATAAAGAAAGCACCGCACCCACCTGCTCCAGTCAACACCGGTGAACGGAGCGCCGTTAAGTGTTCTTGGCCATTACCTCGACTGATCCAGCCTCCTGGTATACGCACAAACGCTTGATTGATGTGCTGCTGCTCAATCAATTTTAAACTCTCATCGTCCAACCAACTAATGTTGCTAGCAACATCCATCACATTGTTATTACCGCGGGTCGCAGTCACTGTGATTTTTTCTATGGAAGCTTCTTGAGATTGCCCACAGACCGACATACTCCATAACATGAAGGCGAAAAAACTAAAATTGCAGTTCAAAAAAATCTCCGGAAGTTACTGTTTTATATGCACGAAAGAAAAACGGAAGTGTAAAGCATTGTCAGCTGTAAACCTAAAACCTATCCACAAAACGTAAAAAAGCTTTAGTTACATTAGCCACAGACTTAAGTTAGCTGAGTATTGCCTGTGCTCTGTTGCATATTTTCTCTTAGTTGAGAAGGTAAAGTGCCAAAAAGTATACGAAATTGGCGACTGAAATAGCTGTGTTCAGAAAAACCACATCGATAAGCCACATCAGCAATTGGTAAGCGGGTTTCGATTAACATTCTACGGGCGCTCTCTAAACGAATTTCATTGATAAATTGTTTCGGCGTTTTAGACAAATATTTTTTAAAGCGCCTTTCAAGGGCGCTAACCGAAATAAAGGCAAGTTTCGCCAAATCTTCAATTTTTAAATCTCTGTGAAAATTTTCACGCACGTACTCTACGGGTGCCTTTATCGCATCGATGCTAGATAACACTTGTGATGCTTTAGATAACAAGCGGGTAAAACCATAACAACCAACGATGTTATTTTGACTATCAAATAAGGGCCTCTTCGACGTTGAAAACCAAGCAAACTCGCCAGATTTAAGCATGTTTAGCTCCAATCGGTCCGTGATCACGGTACCACTCATAACACTCTTATCATCGGTGATAAATTGTTTCGCGATATGAGGAGGGAAAAACGCTAAGTCTGTCTTACCTAATACCTGATTGAGTGAATGCATGCCAATGTGCTCGACAAATTTTTTATTCGCATAGACCACTTGACTTTCGGTGTCTTTGATCCAAAAAATCACATCAGTTAGCAGATCAAACATACTAAGAATTTGCTCAAGCCCGATCACTTCTTGAAGAAATGGGAACTGCTGAAGGCATTTAATTTCAGACATAAGGTTGTGACTTAAGTGAGGACGACGCCGAAATTATTGCATACATGAGGGGGTGGGTTCTACTCTTCTGCTTTAACTATGCAGTATTATTATCTATTAATTTTTGCTTACCCCACAATCATGATACTGCAACACAAGCGGGTTGCAGCCAATGTTATCTTAATTGCGGGTAACCTTGCTATTGCATGTGTTGTTGCCGAAGCAAATACTCCCAAGCATAGGTTATTTTTTAGCATGTAAATCATTGGATTAATTAAATAAACTGTACTCGTTCACAGCTTATATAAGACTAGCGCTTTAGATAGTTTTTTGCTGTAATAGGGTTAGTTTTAAGCAATGAAGCCTGTGATATGCAGATAGGTTGGCGCGAATTTATTAAAGGTCGATTTAGCAAGGCCTCAAAATTTCATTCTGTAGGGATTGAAATTGGCGTTGACGATTTTCACGTGTCTACACTACAAAAAATTAAAGGCAAAGTTAATTGGGTAAAACAAGATTCATTGCCAATCGAAAACTGGCAAACCTCGCTCAAAACTTACGTTGAAACGAATAACCTTGCTCACACCCAATGTAACATCGCTTTTTCTATTTCAAAGTATCAACTGTTGCAGCTCGATAGACCTGCGGTAGAAGATGCGGAGTTAAACCAAGCCCTGCAATGGTCGGTTAAAGAACAATTATTCAGCGACGACGAACTGGTTATTGACTATTTTGATCCTCCCTCCGCTGCATCTAATCTCAAAAAACTAAATGTGGTTGCGATCAGTAAACGAGACGTCGTGGAAGTTCGCGATGGCGTATTAAAAGCGGGTTTAGCTTTGAATATTATAGGGGTGGAAGAACTGGCCACCTGCAATTTACTGGTCCCAAGTGACGACGCCATTATTACTTTAAAACAAGAAGAGGGTGGGCAACTTAGTTTAAACATAGTAAAACGTAATGAATTGTACTTTTCTAGGCGTTTACGTGGTTACGAAAATCTGGCTAATTTTTCACCAGAAGAATTAAAAATGGGTGTTGTTGACAACTTAAGCTTAGAAATTCAACGTTCTATGGATTATTTCGAGAGCCAGTTACGTCAAGCCCCAGTCAAAAAAATCTATCTGTCCTTAGACACGATTCATCAAGATGCTCTTGCAGAATTTATCAAAGAAGTGATTTTTGTCTCAGTAGAAAAATTTATCCCTAATGTAACAAATAGTGCTGATATGCCAATAACACCATCAAGACTTGCAAGCTTAGGCGCTGCAATTGATAACGCGAGTTTGATCACCTGATGAAAAACAGAGTTAATCTTTATCATCCAGAGTTTCACCCTAAGTTACGTCTGCTGTCTCTGCCCATTGTTATGGGGAGTTGGTTAATGGTGATGCTTATTTGTGTTGTGCTGTATTTTTATCTAGCAGCGCAACAGCAAGACATTAAATTTAACATTGCCCAAATAGAACAAAACAAGCAACAACAGGCAATGTTGGTCACTGAGCTACAAATTGCTGTAGACAGCCTCAGCGTTGACCCGAAATTGCTCAAGCAAGTAGAAAAAAATCAACAACTTATCAGTCTCAATAAACGTGTATTAAATGAATTGGCGGGGCTGGAGCAGTTAAAATCAATTGGTTTTTCAAATCTGATGCTAGATCTTGCCAATCATAATCAAACTGGGTTGTGGTTAACCCATATCAATTTAAATGGCATGAGTGTGGTGATGGAAGGTGCAGCGACAGATTCTGCCTTGGTGCCCAAATGGCTTAGCTCCTTAGGCCAAACAGACTATTTTAACGGTCAAGAATTTGCTGATACTAGGCTCTATCGTGACTCTGCACAGCAACTCAATTTTATTATTTCAACCGGTAAAGAGTTGATAGTAAAAAAAGGTTCTAACAATGAGTAACTCTGTAGATCAGAAATACAAAGAACTGTCGATTAAATTTCTTAAAATGAGTATGCGGGAACAGCTTTTAGTCCTGTGTTGTGGCCTAGTGGTTTTGGTAATGGTGATTTATACCTTTTTCTTAGAGCCACTGTTAGAGCATTCAGAAAAATTACAGCAAAACAGTCTTAGTGTCGAAAAAGAGATTACCACTTTGGTAAGTCAAGTAGTCGAATTGAACGATAAACTTAGAACTGACCCAAACGACCCAGTACGTGAACGAATCGAAGTCTTAAAACGCCAAATTGAGAGCATCAGCAAACAGTTAGAAACACAAACCAACAACTTAGTACCAGCCAATAGGATGGCAGGAATGCTAGAAAGCGTATTAGCCGGTAGCAAAGGCTTAAAATTAATTGAGTTACAATCTATTGCGCCTATACCGATATTATTAGAGCAGACCGAAGAGGGCGAAGAGCCAAAAGCCGGCCTATATCGCCACGGTGTGACACTCGTCTTTGAAGGAAGCTATTTCGATATTCAACAATATCTAGGCAAACTCGAAGCCTTGCCATGGAAATTCTATTGGAAAAAATTTGATTACCTAGTGGCAGACTATCCAACCGCAAATGTTGAATTGGAAATATACACTCTGAGCACCAACAAAGCTTTTATAGGGGTTTAAAGGCAGATGAAACATTCGCTATTACTATTATATTTTTGCTTTGTCGGTGTGCAAGCTAATACACTGCAAGATCCAACTAAACCCAGTCCGACTAAATCTGTATTGAATGCGGGACAAGACCCAAGTAGTTTGGCTCCGCAGGCGCTAAAATTAACTGCGATCATCAATAATGATCAGAATAAACAAGCTATTATAAATGGACAAAGCTTTTCACAAGGGCAACAAGTACAAGGCTATAAGGTAATTTTTATCAGTAAAAATCACGTACTACTAGATGGTTCAGATGGTCAGCAGACACTTTATGTCAATAACAACAACATTAAAAAAGACACAAATAATGGTTTCTAAAAAATTACTTCTTCTGAGCATAATAGTCACTATTTGTTCATGCCAAAGTCCGCAACAAAAAACAGCGGTGTCGCACTCTTTAGACTCTGCCATTGCAGAATACGAAAACCAAGATAAGCCACCAGAAAATCGCCAACCTAAGCAAGGACAACCCTTAGAAACAGTGCCTGATGAAATTAATCAAGCGTTATTGCCTAACCCAAGTGATATATCTGGGCAACTATTTGGTGAAAAGAAATATGATATTAATGCGCAAAAGGTGGATGCGAGCGCATTTTTCAGCAGTATAGTTAAAGGCACGCCCTACAGTGTCGCTATTCATCCAGACGTTAGCGGAGAAATCTCACTAGACTTAAAACAAGTGGCATTAGCAGATGTATTCGATTTGGTGGCTGAAATATATGGTTATGAAATTCAGCGCAAGGGAAATATCTATCGCATTTATCCTTCAGGAATGCGCACTGAAACCTTTGCCATTAATTACCTATTAATGACGCGCGATGGGGCAACCCAAACTAGCATTACGTCCGGCGGGGTATCTCAAGCGTCAGGAAACAACAACAATAACAATAGTTCGCAAAATGGTTTTAGTGGCAATTCAAGTAATTCTGGCGGCAACAATGGCAATAACATTGGTTCGGGCAATAACAGCAACGGCACCAGTATCCAGACTCGCACCGAAACCAATTTTTGGGCCGAGTTATTAGCAACCCTAGAAACTATGCTCGGTGATGAGGATGGTAAAAGTGTAATGGTCACACCTCAAGCAGGCTTGATCACAGTGCGCGCTTTACCTAAAGAAATCAGAGCGGTAAAAGCTTTTTTAGATGTGTCTGAAGAAATTATTCAGCGGCAGGTTATTCTCGAAGCGAGAATTATAGAAGTGGCGTTAGACGATGGTTATCAACAGGGCATTAACTGGGGGCAAATTTTAGCTAACAGTGGCTCAACCGATTTTCAGTTTTCTAATACCGCAGGCAGCATTGGTAATAACATTAGTGCCGCACTAGGCAACGTAACAAGCTTGGCATTTATTAATAAAGATTTTTCAGGTGTCTTATCACTGCTGTCTACTCAGGGTAATGTGCAGGTGCTCTCGAGTCCACGGGTTACCGCAATCAATAATCAAAAGGCGGTGATTAAAGTAGGAGACGATGAATATTTTGTTACCGACGTCTCTAGCCAAAGTACCATTTCTAGCAGTACTACTTCTGTGACACCCAATATCGAGTTGACCCCGTTCTTTTCCGGTATCGCCTTAGATGTCACACCACAAATAGATGCTGATGGTATGGTGTTACTACATGTACATCCCTCGGTGATTGAAACCCAAGAGCAAGAAAAAGTCGTAACTTTGAACCAAGAGCAATTTGTATTGCCCCTTGCGCAAAGTAATATTCGCGAGTCTGATACAGTAATCCGGGCTAAGTCCGGTGAAATTGTGGTGATTGGCGGATTAATGCAATCTATTGTTTCTGAAACCGAATCAAAGACCCCTTTACTCGGTGATATTCCCATTTTAGGCAATCTGTTTAAAAACAAACGCAACACTGAAGTTAAGAAAGAATTGGTGATTTTAATCAAACCAACAGTGGTGGATAAAGACACATGGAAACAGCAATTGCGACGTAGCAGGGATCAAATGGCCGATTGGCTGCACGTGGATTAAATCATGTATCTATACCACTACGGTATTAAAGAACTACCTTTTACTTTAACGCCTAATACCAGTTATTTTTTTGGCTTACCTAGTCATAAAGAAGCCATTCAAGTGTTATTAACTGCACTGAAAACTGGCGAAGGATTTATTAAAGTTACCGGTGAAGTGGGCACTGGGAAAACCCTAATTTGTCGCAAATTGTTAAACGAATTACCCAACCACTTTGTCGCCGCATATATTCCCAATCCCTACCTTACCCCTACAGAGCTGCGTCGAGCGGTGGCAAGTGAACTCAATGTAGTGTTAACCGATCATGCTGACCAGCAAGAATTTACCCAACGTATTCAACAACGCCTTATTCACATTCATCAAGAAAACAGAGGCGTGGTGTTAATTATTGATGAAGCGCAGGCGTTACCTGTTGAAAGTATCGAAGCACTTAGGTTAATTACTAATCTGGAAACCGAATCTCGTAAATTATTACAGGTTGTATTGTTTGGCCAACCAGAATTGAACGATAAATTGTCTTTACCAGAATTAAGGCAATTAAAACAACGAGTGACATTTTCTTATACTTTGCAATTAATGGATGCCGATCAGGTTTATCAATATGTTAAGCATCGAATGAATGTAGCAGGTTATCGTGGTGGCGATTTGTTCGACCGAAAATGTTGCTCATTACTGTTTAAGGCCAGTAAAGGCACCCCCAGAATAGTCAATGTGTTATGCCATAAAGCCTTGATGTTAGCCTATGGCGAAGGCATGCAAAAAATCACTAAACTACAAATAAAACTGGCAATAAAAGACACCGAAGCCGCGCACCAAATTAAAAATGCTGTGTTGTTATCATCAGTCAGCGTTTTAGTGGTTACGTTGGCTTTTTGTTTCACTTATTTTGCTTGGTTGGGATTTGCTGTATGAGTGTAGTGAACAAAATGCTGCAAGATTTAGAAGCACGTCAATCTCACACTGATGAGATAAATGCTGATTATCAACCTCCCCCAAAAAAGTCCTCGAGGCTATTGATTTTGGCGCTGTTAATTTTAGCTATGGGTGCCATTATTTTTGCCTTAACAGATAATAATCTGCTTTTTGATGAAAGCACCAACAAACCGGTTGCGACGAAAACGAATACGCAACCTTTGCCTGCAGTTGTGGCGAAAAAAATGACCGTTGTTCCCGAAAAGTTGTTACCACAACAACAAGTTCAGGCGCAAATGGCCTCAGTTCCTTCACCTATAGCTGAGATTGAAGTTGTTGTTACGGCCAATGAGATAGCGTTACCAAAAACTGTCTTAACTGACGAACCAACACTGCCGCAAGGATCTAACACAGCCACTGTCGCTTTAGTCCCAGTACAAAAGGCCAATATCGAAACTAAGCCAATAGAGTCACAAGTTAGCAGCCAACTCAACCCCAATGTGGCAACAGAACAAACATCAAGCTTTAGCATGACCGGTAGCAGTGAAGAAAATAACCGCAGTAGTTTAAAACAACGCATTGCCGAAAGCCTCAATAATGATAATCTCGACTTATCACGGTCATTATTGTACGAATTGTTAGAAACTGAACCGGATAACATCAAAGCTCGAAAAAAACTGGCTTCTTTACTGTTTGCTCAAGGTAATTACGCACAGTCTAAGCAATTACTGGTGCAAGGCATTGAGTTACACCCGACTCAAAATGATATGAGGTTAATGCTGGCGCGGTTATACGTGGTGCAAAAAGAGCCGTCACAAGCCATGACTGTGCTAGTTGATTTTCAGCCAGGTGTAGACAACCCAAGCGAATATTTGGCTTACCGGGCGTCGTTAGCACAACAACTTAAACAAACCGAGTTAGCCAGGTCAGATTATCTCACTCTGACTAACATCGAATCGACTAATGCAAAATGGTGGTTAGGCCTAGGCATAGCAGCCGATCAATTGGGCGAGATAAATATGGCGGTGCAGGCATACAGTAGAGCTCAATCCCTTGGTCAATTGGATAGTTCGGTGAACCAATTTATGCAACAACGAATTTCAGTATTAGCAGGCGCACAATGAAACCTAAAGCCAAAATACGTTTAGGCGATTTACTCGTTCAACAAGACATTATCAGCGAAGAACAGTTGATGCAGGCACTTGCTGCGCAAAAGGAATCGGGCCGCAAACTAGGCTTTATGCTTATAGAGCTGGGGTTGGTTACCGAAAATCAGTTGCTGTCGTTTTTGTCACAACACTTAAAAGTACCTTTGGTGGACATCAGCCAACATAATGTGTCCGTAGCAGCCGTCAACATGTTACCTGAAGTACAGGCTCGCCGGCACCGTGCTTTGGTACTTGAAGACAAGGGTGACAGATTATTGGTAGCCATGAGCGACCCTGCAGATTTAGCGGCCATCGATGTTTTAACCAGATTATTGCCTAAACCCATTGATGTAGCTGTGGTAAGTGACACTCAGTTGATCCAAGCCTATGATAATTTTTATCGCCGTACCGATGAAATTGCCTCATTTGCCCAAGAACTTGCAGAAGAATATCAAGATGAAGCCGAGTTCGATTTTAACTCAGGTGTGGGCGACGAACAGGACACAGCCGTAGCCAGATTATTACAATCTATATTTGAAGATGCGATCCAAGCTAAAGCGTCAGATATTCATATTGAACCCGACGAATCATTGTTACGCATTCGCATGCGCGTAGACGGTGTGTTGCAAGAAAACGTGATCCAAGAAAAAAACATCGCTTCGGCCTTGGTACTTAGGCTTAAATTGATGTCAGGGCTGGATATTTCTGAAAAACGCCTACCCCAAGATGGCCGCACCAGTATGCGTATTAAAGGTCACGCAATTGACGTGCGGGTCTCGACTATGCCCATTCAGGCAGGCGAATCTGTGGTGATGCGTTTACTTGACCAATCTGCTGGCCTGCTGACCCTTGACCAAACGGGTATGCCAAATAATTTGTTAACACGTTTTAGAAGTTTATTGCACCGTCCACACGGCATGATTTTGGTCACCGGCCCCACAGGCTCGGGTAAAACCACCACTTTGTATGGGGCATTAAGCGATTTAAACCAGGCCGCGTCCAAAATTATTACCGTTGAAGATCCAGTGGAGTATCGACTTCCTAGAATTAACCAAGTGCAAACCAATAATAAAATTGGATTAACCTTTGCAAGTGTATTGCGTACTACTTTACGCCAAGATCCTGACATTATTATGGTCGGCGAAATGCGCGATCAAGAAACCGCCGAAATTGGTTTGCGTGGTGCCTTGACGGGCCACTTAGTGTTATCGACCTTGCATACCAACGACGCTATTAGTAGCGCCGTTCGATTATTAGATATGGGCGCTCCGGGTTACTTAGTCGCCAGCTCATTACGCGCTGTGGTAGCACAAAGGTTAGTGCGTAAAATTTGTGACAACTGCAGTGAAAATTATCAGCTCAATACTGAAGAATTATTGTGGTTGAACAGCTTAGACAATAATCTTAAAGACATTAATTTCAAACGTGGTAAAGGTTGTCAAAGTTGCAACAAGTCGGGTTATAAAGGGCGAATAGGGGTATTTGAATTACTTGAAATGACCGAAAGCATGATGAATGCTTTAAAGGTAAACGACACTGTCACCTTCGCACAAGCGGCACATAAAAGCCCAGGCTTTGTGCCACTGGCTAAAGTAGCCTTGATGTATGCCAAAATGGGCACAACGACAGTTGACGAAGTGCTTAAGTTAATTGAAATTGTGGCAGATGAACGGGCAACCACTCAACCAGATAACATCGAAGCAATCGAACAAGAGTTAGCTCAAGTAGTAGAAGAACAAAGCGCCAATGATCCCCCTAAAGATGAGACGCCTAAATCATCCGGCTTCTCCTTTGAACTAGAGCCTCAGGATCCACCACCAGGAGGCGACGATGGCACAATTTAGCTATACAGCCAGAAAGTCCAGTGGTGAACTGGCCACAGGTGTATTAGAGGCAGCAGATGCGTCTTCTGTGGCACAAATATTATCCGGTCGCAGCTTTATACCAATAGAGATCACCGAAAATAGCCAAGAACAAACCGCCGAATTAAGCCAAATTACGTTTTTTACGCCCAAGATAACCCTCGATGACTTGGTGATATTTTCACGGCAAATGTTTTCATTGGCCAAATCCGGGATCCCAATTTTACGGGCGATGAAAGGTTTGGCTGAGACCACCAATTCTAAACGCATGGCGGCAGCACTACATGATGTGGCAGAACAACTAGAACGGGGCCGTACCTTGTCTTCGGCGTTAAACAAACATGACAAAGTGTTTGGCCGATTATTTGTTAGCATTGTGCATGTAGGGGAAAATACCGGTAAATTAGATGAAGCCTTTTTACAGCTATCATTTTACCTTGAGCGCGAACAAGAAACGCGCAAACAGATTAAAGCGGCCACTCGCTACCCTATGTTTGTATTAATCGCCATAGTCATCGCTATGGTGATCATGAATATTGTGGTTATCCCTATTTTTGCTGAAATGTTTTTGTCTTTTGGTGCTGAGTTGCCACTGATGACGCGTATATTGTTGGCCACATCCAACTTTTTTATTACTAAATGGGCATATTTGGTGGTCGGTATCACCCTTGGGATTTTCTTGTTGATAAGATATTTACGCACCGAGACCGGTCGATATAAATGGGACAAAGCCAAGTTAAAATTACCTATAGTCGGCAGCATTTTTGAACGTACGTTGTTAGGCCGATTTGCCCGTAGCTTTTCCATGATGTTGGTTTCTGGTGTGCCATTAACCTCAGCTCTGAATTTAGTAGCAGAAGCCGTCAGCAACGCCTTTATGGCCGAGCGTATTTTGGGTATGCGTAAAAATATCGAAAAAGGTGAAAGTTTGTCTCGAGTCGCCAATAGCAGTAAGTTGTTTACACCTTTAGTGTTACAGATGATAAGTGTAGGGGAAGAAACAGGACGAGTTGACGAGTTATTAGCCGAGGTTGCTGAGTTTTATGAGCGAGAAGTAGACTATGATTTAAAAAGCCTCACCTCAAAAATTGAACCTATTTTAATATGTGTTGTGGCAGGCATGGTCTTAGTACTGGCCTTAGGTATTTTCACTCCGATGTGGGATATGATGGGAGCAATAAAAGGCTAACATTATGCAGAAAAATCAAGCAGCAGATGAACGTAGTCGTAGCCTATTTATCAACATCACTGTGGTGGTGGTGTTTGTCAGCTTAATGCTGGGTTTTATCCTGTATTTAAACGACGGCTCTACTAATCTTAAGCGTCTTGCATTAGAAAATTTAGCCGAACAGTTTTCCACTAGCGTGAGTAATTCACATTGGCAATGGCAAGGTGAAGGACGACCTCAAATTGTGATGTTAGTCACATACGCTAATAAACTAGGCGAAAATAATACTTTAATCGAAAAAAATAGAAAGCCTATATTTATGAGTCACTTAGGCTGGCCAAAAGCGGAACCAAGCGCAGAGGGTTGCGCCGAGATATGGAATATGGTGTTAGATACTCCCATGGATATAGACGGTTTTAAAATTTTTCCCGAATATTATGATGGAGTAAAACTGAGTAATAATGCATTGGACTCTGTGTGCCGATATCGATTATCCACAGGTCCATACTTCGAATATAAAGTGTTTTCGGGTCAAGTATTAAAGGTAAAACAATGATTAGCCTGTTTAACACCATCACAAGTAAAAAACCTTGTAGGAGCGCCGCTATGACCAATAATAATAACAGCAACAACAACGCTAAAGTTGAGACAAACATGAAATTTAAAACAACACATAATGGCCGCAGCAAAAGCATGGCCTCGGGCTTTACCCTAATCGAACTGGTTATTGTTGTGGTTATCTTGGGTTTATTGGCCGCTACTGCTTTGCCTAGATTACTCGATGTTACCGCAGATGCCGAAGATGCCACAGTAGATGGTGTAGCAGGCGGGTTTGCGACAGGTGTAGGACTAGTACGGGCAGAGTGGGAGTTAGAAGGCCGACCTAAAGAAAATAACGGGACTAATTCAACTTTTGTCACTATTGAAAGCATTCAAGTAGGCATCGATAAAGATACAGGTTACCCCACAGGCCAATTAGACACCGACAGCAGCAGTGAAGATGACCAAATGAGCACCTTAGACTGCGAGAGTATCTTCAACCTTATTATGCAAAGTGCCCCGACTATTTCTTCTGATTGGAACCAACGCCCATTTGAAGATTCTCGTTATTTTACCAATGTAAAAGCTGGTGTCGGTTCAGGCGGCAATGATGTGTGTTATTACTACCTGACACAAACCATCAAAAATCGCACCTCTGAGCCCACAGACAACTTAGCAGGCAACGGTTTTATCTACGACCCACGGATTGGACAAGTGATAGTGTTTAGTAATAATTAAAGACAGCTGTGAGCTAAGAGCAGCGAGTGAAAAGATAAGAACAAAGCACAAAGCACAAAGAATTTTAAACCACTGAGGGCACAGAGAGCACAGAGGAAAAGCTAAAGAATATTATATGATTTTTTCTCTGTGCAGCGGAGTTCTCTGTGGTAAAAAGCTTTTAGTTCGTAGCTCAAAAATCATACTCGGGTATGAATAAACATAACTAGAAAAATGCAAGTATTTAACGTTAACTGGTGTTTTAATGGTATAAAACATCTAATAATTTCAGGGACTTAGTTTAAAAACAATCCTTTGAGGGCAAAAAGACATGCAACAACAACGTGGTTTTACATTAATCGAACTCATTATTGTGATCGTGATTTTAGGTATTTTGGCTGTCACCGCCGCACCTAAATTTATTGATATTCAAGGTGATGCAACTGCGTCGACCTTACAAGGTGTAAAAGCTGCGTTGCAAGGTGGTTCACAACTCGTGTTTGCTAAATCTGCAATTGCAGGAAAGCAAAAAAACCCTACAGGTGGTGCTACAGCGTCTAATTCACAGGTCAATATAGCTGGTTTAACGGTAGAGACTAACTATGGCTACCCAAGCGCTGCAAGTTTTACAGCGATCCGTAGTGCGACTTTAGTGGGTACAGATGTCGCTGTTTTTACAGAGCTTGACGCTGCTGATTGGACCTTTGATACCACAATTGCAGCAGCTGACTCTTTTATAATCACTCCATCAGGTAAAACAGCAGTCGCTTCAGGTGGTGCAGCAAATTTAAAATGTCAAGTTGTCTACACCAATGGTACTTTGACTAGCTCTCCTACAATTATTACTGAAACCGAAGGTTGCTAGTCTGTTAAAAACATATAGAAAAAGAGGGGGCACAGGCTCCCTCTTTTGTTTAACCACTATTTAAGTCATTTCATGCGAACGTGGCAATCATGTTAAATACTCAAGATTTCGCTTACAAGCCCAAAGGTTTTACTCTAATAGAGCTGATTATTGTGATTATCTTAATTAGCATTCTATCTGTATCCGTTTTCACTCGCTTTTCTGGCACCTCAGGCTTTGCCGAATATACCTATCAAGCAAGATTGGTATCCGCTCTACGTAATATGCAAACCCGTGCTATGCATGACAATCGCGATGGCTATTGTTTTCAAATAAATTTGAATACGACAGTTGCTGCTTTTGGCCCCCCCGTATTGGATTATATTAGCGGCAACCCTGGCACAGCAGAGGCGACTTGCTCCAACAGCATTGATTTTAATAACTCGGAGTTTCTTAGAACTAGCGCTACAGAAATGAGTGACGAGGAGGTGAGTCTCTCCACCACCCCTAGTTTTGACTTTATCAGTTTTGATAGCTTAGGCCGACCGATTGACAACGCGAACAACCTCACATGCGACTCCACCTGTAAAATAACCTTAACCGGCGAGACTGCGGTATCTGTGTGTATCGAATCTCAGGGGTATGTGCATGCGTGTGAATCATAAATCAGCTGGGTTTACCCTGATCGAACTCGTGATCGGCATAATAGTGTTTTCTATTGCCTTAACCTTGTTTACCTCTTTAATTGTGCCCCAAGCCATACGCAGTGTTGATCCTATTTTTCAGGTGCGAGCGGCTGAACTAGGGCAATCCATGATTAACGAAATCACCAGCAAGTCTTTTGATGAAAAATCCGACCGCAGCGGTAACGAAACACTTTGTGATCCAGCCTGTATTGGCACTATCAACTTGGGTCCCGATGATGATGAAAGCCGCACCACTTATGACGATGTCGATGACTACCACAACCTTAATGTGGCTGATGCTAATATTGAAAATGCCCTAGGCCAAAGCACCATATTAAATGGCACTAATTTGTATGTAGGTTTTAGCTTAAAAGTCACAGTTGTATATGATGCCGATATGGACGGTGAAGCAGATAATACTGTAGGAAATACTAAGTTAATTACCGTAACCGTGACTACACCTAACGATGAAGATATCGTATTTTCGACCTTTAGGAGCAATTACTAATGCTTCAAAAACCTTCAGTAACAGGCTTTACACTAATTGAATTAATCACCGTCATTATAGTGTTGGGGGTAGTGTCGGTAGGTATATCTGGCTTTATCCGTACTGGAGTAGAAATATACAATGATGTTACCGAACGCGATCAATTACTGGGTGAAAGTCGTTTTTTGGTGGAGCGGCTCACGCGTGAATTACGGATGGCTGTGCCTAACAGTGTACGAGTCAGAAAAAGAAATAGTGGCACTACTCATTGTATTGAGTTTGTACCCTCAGAGTGGGTTAGCTTTTATACCAGCCTATCTGTCAAGCCCGATACTTCAAAAAGTGCCAATGTTATAGCATGGGGAGATAATCCAGCTGGCTATATTTGGAAGACAGGTGACTTTGCCATTGTTTATCCCACCAAAACGGACGAAGTATATGATTTAAGCCTAATTAAACGTATCGCCACAACTGCATGTAGTGATGATGGTGCTAACAATGGGTGTTCTACTCCAGATAGCTCGAATGGAACACTACAATTAACTCTTGATGCAGATTTTGATGATCACTCCCCCGCCTCGCGATTGTATATTGCCAGAAAAGCGGTCAGTTATTGCGCCAATACCGAAGGCCAGATATATCGGGTTGAAGATAGTATCAATACAAGACAATCCATTTATAGAAGCGGTACATTAATGGCCGAAAATTTGAGTAATGATCTTACTGAAGTGAACGAGGCACCTTTTAAAGTATACGATGCTACTTTAACCCGAAATAGCTTAGTGCATCTTTTATTGGCCTTCGAAAGAAACGAAGAAATAATCAACTACACCCACGAGGTTCATTTTCCTAATGTGCCTTAATCTGTCTAGCTGTTGTTCATCGAAGAGTCTTACCAAGCAGCGAGGTAGTATGTTGGTGATTGCGCTGTTTGTGATCATTGTTTTAGCGCTTTTAGGGCTCACTATGACCCGGCTGCTATCATCGTCTTCAGAAACAATTATTTATGAAGTTTTGGGACAACGGGCGTTAAACGCGGCAAGGGCTGGAATAGAATGCGCGGTAGCAACAGAGTTTGATCAATTAGATGTAGGTAACGAAGATGAGATGCAGACTGGTTGTGCTAACCCTCTTGTTAAAGAATTTAGTGGGGTAGCAGGATTAGAAGGCTGCAAGTATTCAGTGCAAGCAACTTCCAAAGACATCTCTGATGGCGCCAAAAATTTTACTTATTGGACATTTTCCAGTACTGGCATATGTGCAGCGGGCAACATAAACGTGACACGATTTGTTTATGTTGATGCCATGATCCGAGGGGATGATTCATGAGGTACTGTATTGCCTTATTGATTTTTCTATTAACTATAAACCCAGTATCAGCGGCTGAGCAATGCAGCGCCGTATTTCCGGATGGCGCTTCCACACATAGTACTGCTGGCACCATATCTTTTGGATCCAATAGTCAATTGATAGGCAGTGACGACAATCTACTTGCTACCACTGCGGTCAGTAAAAATGATGGTTCACGCATCAATACCTGTAACACGGCTGACTGTGTTGCAACAGGCATGCCCTCAAATGCAGCTTCTTCAGCCATTAGTTTTCAGACTACGGCTAGCACAGTAGATGTACCCGTGGGCTACCAAAACACAGTAGAAGTTGGTAGTGGCAGTTTTTCTGGTAATGAATTCGACGAAATCAACCCAAGCTCAGGCTCAGAAGCGGTTATTACCTTTTCAGCTACTAATAATGAATATTTTGTAAATAGTTTGCGTTTGGGCTCTAAAAACATCTTGTATCTGCAAGCGGGTGCCACATATTGGTTCAATCAGCTTACCTTAGGCAGTGAGGTAAATGTTATCGTACAAGGCTCTGGTACTGCGCTGATTTATGTTAAGCAAAACCTTCGCTTCCCCTCGCCAGGGCTGATTAATTCACCCTCAAACAATAACAGTGGTGATGCGAGCAAACTGGTGCTCTACGCATTTTCTGAGGTTAACTTCAGTGATAAAAGCACTTATACCGGCAGTTTATATGCGCAAGGTAATATAACGCTTGGCGCGACCAGTTACGCATTTGGTGCAATCAGCGCCGCCAACATTCAGTTAAACGATCGCTCAACCATCACTTACCAGAGCGCAGAAGTGGCTGATACTGATTTTGGCAATTTATGCGAACCGCCACCACCGCTGTGCACAGTGACAGCTGGCGTTATAAACGCCGTTGGTATAAAGATAGACAATGGTGGCAGTGACTTTCAAATAAACACAACCACAGAGGCGCTAGCCATTCATGCTGCATGGTTGGCTGCAGGCTCACCAGTATCTGGACTAATAAGTAGTGGTACATATAATGTTGCCGCAAGCGGCTCAAGCGAAGTTGACCGCATAGACTTCGGTGGCTCAGAGCACGATTTTATCGGTACACTATCCTACCCTGGTGCTGCCGATGGTGTTGGTGATGAAGATTTTTTAGTACACAGCTCAGGCACGCTAAGCCTGCCCGCTGGTACCTATACCATTTTTGTTGAAAGTGATGATGGTTTTAGTTTCGTCATGGAGACGCTATCTGGAGACACGGTATCTTTCAACAAATTTGGCAGCTCAAGCAGTGGTGGCAGTAATGAATTAAGGTTTGAAAACCCAACCGGCAATTCAAATACGGGCGGGTCTTTTACCTTAAGTCAAAACTCAGTGTTTGACATTTCCGCCATATTTTTTGAACGTGGCGGCGGCGACTATTTAGAGATATCCATTGCAAATGGTATTAATACGTCTGCCGCGCCTACGGGTTATGAGATCCTGCGAGAAGGTGCGCTCAGCGATAAGGTAAGGTTTGGCCGCTGTCCAAAATCAATTGTATTAGACTATCACTTCGATAAGTTGAGTTGGGAAGGCACACCTAATGAAGTGTTAGATAACACTAGTTTCAACAATCACGGTACAGCTCAAGGTGCTCTGAATACAGGCAATAATGCGCCCGCTATTTCAGGACCCATTGGCACTTGTTCATACGGAGAGTTTGACGGTGTTGATGACTACGTAGCAATGGGAAATCCTGACTCCCTTAATTTTACTGGTGAAATCACACTCGCTGCTTGGATCCGCCCTGATGGGACCTCTGAGCATATGAACATTATTGCCCATGGTATGCATGTTGATCCCAATCAAGAAATAATTTTTCGGATCCGTGATGGTAATTATCAGGTAGGGGTATGGGACGGTAGTGATCATTTAGCTAGTAGCGTAATTCCAGCAGGCGACTTAGGTTCAGGCAACTGGGTGCATCTCGCGGGTACTTATGATGGCACAATTTGGCGTCTGTATAGAAATGGCGTAGAACTATCCTCAGCAACTGATCCTAAGGGTGCGCTATTAGTATCAGCAGATTGGGCGATAGGTGCGAATGGCTCAGGTAGCGATAGCTTTTTTAAAGGGGGTATTGATGAACCTAGAATATATTCAGAAGCATTAACTGCGTCCGACATTTCAGATCTCATGAATGAAACAAGAACTTGTCCTCATCCTCCCGCACCTTTATGTGGAGTTGATGGCAACTCACTATATGCAATTGGCATTAAAATTAACAATGCTGGCAGTGACGCTCAAATAAACACAACCACAGAGGCGCTAGCTATTCATGCTGCTTGGGTGGCGGCAGGTTCACCCGTATCTGGATTAATCAATGATGGTACATACAATGTTGCGGCTAGTGGTGTAAGCCAAGTAGACCGCATAGACTTTGGTGGCTCAGAGCAAGATTTTACCGGTACATTAGCCTATCCAGGTGCGAACGCAGGTGTCGGTGATACAGATTTTTTAGTGCATACCTCAGGCACCCTCAGTCTACCTGCAGGTGATTACACGGTTTTTGTGGAAAGTGACGATGGTTTTAGTTTTGTCATGGATTCGCTATCGGGTGACACGGTATCTTTCAACAAATTTGGCAGCTCAAGCAGTGGTGAGAGTAATGAGTTAAGGTTTGAAAACCCCACCAGCAATTCAAATACGGGCGGGTCTTTTACCCTAAGTAAAAACTCTGTCTTTGACGTAGCGGCCATATTTTATGAACGCGGCGGCGGCGATTATTTAGAAATATCCATTGCAAATGATATCCGCACTAACGCCGCGCCTACAGGCTATGAAGTCCTGCGCCACGGTGCTTTGGACGATAAGGTAAAGTTTGGACAATGTCCCGGTACCTTTCAAGTCGATCATTATCGTATTGAAAATGATGGCCAAGGCTTTACCTGTGAAGCCAAAGCCTTGACTATCAAAGCCTGTGCAGATGAAACATGTGATACACCCTATACCGAGGAAACGTCTATAACTTTGTCCCCATCCAGCTGGGAGGGAGGTAATACATTTGTCTTTACCGGAGAAACCACTGCCAACTTAAAGGTAACAGATGAAGGCACCATCACTCTAGCCAAAACGGCTGCTATCCCAGACGCCAATTTACGCTGTTTTAATGGTGCCACAGAAACCTGTGACATAAGGTTTTCAAATGATGGATTTCAAATTTACGACGCTAATGGCGAAACCTTACTTCAAGATCAACTAGCAGGCAGTAACTTTGTTAATGTTAACTTACGCGCGATCAGAGGAGTTGATGGCGTATGTGCGCCCTTACTGGAAGGTGAACATAGTATCTCTATCGGCTACAAATGTGATGAGCCGAATGTTTGCCTTCGCCCTCTGTCTGACATTAGTGTTGAAACTGCCGCAGATATAGATGGATATCGCTTTGGATTAATTAAAGCGGTGTTTGATGAAGCGGGTGTTGCTAGTTTAACATCCCTCAATTACCCAGATGCAGGCGTGATTAAACTGTCAGCAAAGGCAGAGATAGAAGGTGTTACTTTTGATATTTCAAATAAACCAGCGGTTGAAGTTTATCCTAGCTACCTTGCGCTTAGTGTTGAAGAAACAGAATTAGTTTATGGCGAACCTGACATTAACGAGCAGAATAATTATGTGGCAGGAGAAAGCTTTACCTTTATTTTAGGCGCTTATGGTGTAAATAATGAGTTGCTACCAAATTACCAAGCTAAGAGTCCTCAGTTAAAAGTCACGAGAGTTTCACCAACTGATGCTGGTAAAAATGGTTATTTTAAGTATTCAGGATCTAGTCCTATTATAAGTGCTGGCGTTTATGCTGCTGTAACTGACATAAGTTCAGATAGCGATAGCTTTAGTGATGGAGAATATCGATATAATGATTCCTTTTACACTGAGGTAGGTCGTATTGAAATAGATGCTAAGGATGCGAATTATCTAGGAAATGAAATCGGATCAAATGAAGTACTTATCTTAGGTAACTTTTATCCCGCATTTTTTAAAGCAGAAGCTTCAAAGACACCGACACTGGCCGATACTTGCGGCGCCACATTCAGCTACCTTGGTCAAAATATTAGCTTTGAAACACCACCAGAAATTACGATAACTGCATACAATGCTCTTGGTGAAATAACTCAAAATTACAGTGATGACTATTGGAACTATCTGCCTGATAAGGCTACCCTAGATGCCACTTTAAGCTACCTTGATAGCTCAACATACGCAGATGATGTTAGTGACTCAGCCAGTGTGATTGATCGAGGCGATGCGCCAGTCCTAACGCAAAATGATAATTATGATGGCACAGGTGTCATTACCATCAACAATGGTCGTTTTCGATATAACAAAGTGAACCCCATTGACAGTAGTGTATATACGTCAACCGATCCTTTTGCCGGCTCAATCAATCTTGAATTGACCAGTGATTTTTTCAGAAACACTTTTACCGATCAAAACGGTGCTGTACAAACAATTTGTTATCAAGCCAGTCATTTAGACAGCACTTGTTTGGAATTGAACATAAACGAAGTGGTGGGCACACAAATCCGCTACGGACGATTAGTTCTAGAAAGTGTATTCGGCCCAGAAACCGAATCACTTCGCGTACCACTCAAAGTAGAGTATTTTGCTAACAATCAATGGCTTTTAAACCTTGATGATTTCTGTACCAATATTACATTTACCGAAGAAAGTGCTCAGATCCAGTTGACCGAAAACAGTTTAGCTGAGGCTATAGATCTTGTATCCAGTGCCATAAACATAACGAGTGGAGAAAACGTTATGCAGGGTGAGTCTGGAGACGATGATTTTATATTGAGTGCGCCGGGAACAGGAATGACGGGTGAATTAGATATCTGGTTAGATCCAACGAATGTAGATGTAACTTGGCCGACTTATTTAAATTATGATTGGAATGGGGATGGCATCATAAATACTGATGACTTTCCAAAAGCAACCGCCACTTTTGGTCTTTTTAGAGGCAACGATAGGATCATTCATTGGCGGGAAGTCTTTAATTAGTTCTAATTTAACTTGGGCAAAGCTAATAAAATAGCGATTGCCCATGTAACATGCTTGCGCTTTTTGTTGTAACTCAATAGCATAGGCTTCGCAAAGTTGTGATCTGGTAACGTTACGCCCGATTTATGTCATGACAATAAAAATAGTTGCCATCAAGCAACCAGTTTGGAACCGAATAATGAACCGTATAGCTCAATTTACTCTTATCATTGCCCTTTCGTTTAGCCAAAATATTTTGGCTGCCGGATTATCGGTAGCAGATGTTGAAAACAAGATATCTGTAAAACAATCCGAGTACGACAATTACAACAGCTCTCTTGAAGCACAAATTGCTAATGCCGCCAGTTTAGAAAGGGAGCTTAGTGAACTTCGCCAAAATGCCACCCTCGCTGATGCAGATAGACAATCTGCACTGATTGAGATGAACCTACAATACGAAAAAGTGATTGATAATCCAGAGTTAGATATCTCTCCCGTAATAGAAACTTACGCAAAAGCGGTGCGAACTCACAAAGCGATCAAAGATGCCATCACCGATAAATACAATCAGTGGCAAAACGAGTTGCAAGATGTTGAGCAAATGCAAATATCTAAACACAGTCTGCTTAATACTATCGAAGGGTTGAAGGAACAACTTAACAGCGCTCGAATCGATCGTTTATACCAAGAATTTAATCGCCAAGAAGCCATTGTAGTCAGCCATAATATTGCCTGTGACAAAGACGAAACCTTAGCAAAATGTATTAATCGCGGTAAATTATTGGCCAAACAGAAAGCCTCAAAACGCTTCCTTGATAGTGTCTACGACAGTCTAAGTGAATCGGTTGAAGCTGAAAAAAGACGCCAAACATCTGATGCCTCAGTACAAGTATTACGTAGCGAAGTAGCTGACAGTAACTTTAGTGGCCAAGGTAACTTTAACGTTAAAATGAACTTAGAGTTGCAAGGTAATTTAAAACGCTCTCAGGGCTGTGAGTTATTAGGATTAGACAGACGTTACTGCGTCAACTTTAAAACCAATGAAGCGGTTCAAGTAAGCAGCGTTAAAGTATCACCTATGGCTACTGATGAATCAGTGATGTACGAATTAACCGTGCGATCAAACGTATTTGACGATGAAGTCTTTATTAATGGCGTAAGTTACGGTTCGACTAAACTACAAATTATGTTGCCCTCAGGAGAACATGATTTAGAAGTGGTTAAGCGTGGTTATGAGCCAAGCCGTCAAAAAGTAACGTTATCTGAGTCCAAAACCCTAAAAGTCGAATTAGATCGTTCACAATATACCTTTAGCAAGGGTGAACGCATTCAGGATATCTTAGCAGGAGACATTGTAGGACCAGATTTGGTAGTCATACCTGCAGGCAGTTTTCGTATGGGCGATATCACAGGTGTTGGTCTAGACAACGAACGACCTGTACAAACACAGGATTTAAAGCAGTCTTATGGTATTAGTGAAACAGAGATAAGTGTCAAAGCTTTTGAAACCTTTGTTAATTCCACAAGTTACGTGACTGAGGCTGAAAAGCAAAAAGGTTGTGCCGCATATGAAGAGGGTCAGGCGGTTTGGAAAAGTGACCGTAATTGGCGTGCGCCAGGGTTTGCGCAAAATGATAACAGCCCAGTAGTATGTGTCAGTATGCACGATGCCAAAGCTTACGTAGATTGGATATCACAAGCCAGTAATCAAGCCTATAAATTACCCAGTGAAGCACGCTGGGAATATGCCGCTAGAGCGGGTAAAGAAACCGATTATTGGTGGGGTGAAGGAGTCAATACAGATAACGCTAACTGCGGGTGGTGCGGTAGCCAATGGTCAAATGTCAGCACGGCACCTGTGGGGTCATTTGAGCGCAACGATTTTGGTTTATTTGATACAGTCGGTAATGTGTGGGAATGGACCACCAGCAATCAAGCAGAAAGTAATTCGGTGGTACGCGGCGGAGCTTGGAACTTTGCACCTCGTTTAGCCCGTGTTTCAACTCGCATGGAACTGGATAGCAGTTTCCGCTCTAACTATATTGGCTTTAGAGTAGTGCGCGAGCAATAATCCCCAATACACTGAATATTGAATAAGCGCGAGTCTGACTGCAGTTCAGGCTCGCGACTAACCACTCAAAACAATTTTATAGAAATCTCTATCACCTCTTGTCCTTGATACTCCCCCTCACTTTTATGTACTGCCTCGGTGACGTTAAAATACTCCAAACACCTCCAACATGGTAGCAACTGGAATATCAACCACCTGACTAAGGAGCTGACATTCTTACTATTTATTCATGACTATAAGTGCCTAAAGCGGTATAAGCCCCATCATTAGGTAACTCACTTTTTTCAATGATGTCCTCAAGAATATCGGCAGACAACACCTCTTCCACCATGTCCATAAATTCTGTAAATACCATGCCTTTCATAGTTTATGAAACTTTTTTAGATAGTTCTGTAAAGAGTCTAAAATACGTCCAGAATTAAAGGGTTTAACAATAAAACCATTTGCACCATGTTCTATTGCCGTGGTGACATTCGCGGCTGAACTTTCACCCGAAACCATGACCACCATCAGATTTGGATTGACTTCGCGAATTTGTTTTAAGACCTCAAGTCCACTGGTGTGGGGCAATTCGATGTCTAAATACACCAAGTTAACGTTGTTAAACTTTATTTGGTCAGGTATGGATTTGCCCGTTGAAGAATGAAAAAAATTAGCATCAATTTGCACTTCGTGTTCACGAATGCAAACTAATAAAGCGGCGCGCAATAACTCTCTGCTGTACTCGACATCATCTACTAATAATATGTTAATCGTTATACTCATTTAATACTTCCGCTACCTTTAGATTGAGATTTGTACAATATTGGACTGCCTCTGCATACTCCTTTTTTCTGAGTAGTAGTAAAGATTGTGCAGCTAGTTTAGTTAAATCTTCATAACCAAAACTTTCTGCTGAACCTTTGATAATATGGGCAGCGTTAATCAGACCAGCATAGTCGAGCTTTTCTATATTTTCTGTTATTTCAGCGTGTTGCTTAGTTAACTCGGTAAAAAACAGCGCCCTTATTTTAGGTTCTTGAACGAACAAAGTGGCTCTTTGTGACTTATCACTCATAGTATTGTCAACACTGCTTAAATGCTGCTTCAGTACTGTGTATAAATTCTCCAACTCAAGGGGTTTGCTCAGAGTGTCAATAAAACCAATGGCCGCATATTCCTGTAAATCAGCCGGCATAACATTGGCTGTGAGTGCATAAATGGGAGTACTGACGCCAAGTTGCTGGAGTGATTTCAACGCTTCTTTACCATCCATGACCGGCATATGAATATCCATCAAGATTAAATCATATTCACCTGACAGTGCTTTTTGCAATCCTTCTAGCCCATTCTTCGCTAAGTCTACCTTGGCGCCAGTTTGGAGCAAATTGAAGGTGATTAATTGTTGATTCACCTTGGTGTCTTCTACCAATAGAATATTGCCGATTAATGCAGGAATGACCACAGCTTTAGGAGCAATCATGTCTCTATTTTTAATCGAGTCACAATAACCTTCACACCCTAGGCAGGCAATAGTCACAGAAAATTTTGATCCCAAACCTAAGGTCGATTGCAGCGCAACTACTCCCCCCATTAATTCGACCAGACTCTTAGTAATAAATAGACCCAATCCAGTACCCCCAAAATTGCTGGTGATACTAGTATCGGCTTGACGAAAATAATCAAATATCAACGCTTGTTTATCCCCATCAATACCTTCACCCGTGTCCACTACATCAATCTGCAAAGTGCTGGTACTAGATATGAATTTCAGATGTACACTGATACCACCAGTTTTGGTGAATTTAATCGCATTGTTTAACAAGTTGTGCAGCACCTGTTTGAGCCGAGTGGCGTCTGCCACTATCCATTCAGGAATGGCAGAGTCCATTACCATGGAAAAATCTAGCTTCTTTTTTTTACAATTAAACAGGTACATATGTTCTATATCTTGCAGCAAATCTGGAAGATTGAAACGTAAGGCTTCAAGTTCTAATTGTTGGCTTTCAATTTTGCTAATATCTAATATTTCACCTAACAATGTGCTTAAGTGGCGTCCACTGCCAATAATAGTCTGCAGGTATTTGACACTTTCTTCGTGACTGGTTTTGTGTTGCAACAATACCTCGGCAAACCCAATAATAGCGGTCAAAGGGGTCATTGTGGCATGACTCATATTAGCCAAAAACTGCGATTTAGCTTGGTTTGCTTCGCGGGCTTCGGTTTTAGCTTTTTCGGCCTCGCGGGTGCGCGCGTAAATCTGTTTTTCTAGGTTTTTTTTGAAATCTTCTAACTCTTGATTACGCTGAAATAATTCAAGAGATTTTTGTTCCAAGACGATTTCTGCAGCTTGTCTTGCTTGACGCTCCCTTAGATATTGTTTTTGTAGTCTATCTTCGTTCATCTGAATACTTAGTGTTTGTCACTTAAATTGCCATCCTACTATAGCCAAAAATAGAGTTTTGTAGTTCCTTTTAACGACTAATTCATGAAAATGTGTTGAAACCACTATTTTTATGGTCTTGTTGATGCTCTGTACTTGCCCAAATCACGGCGCATTGGTACAGTTAGCGGAATATTATTCTTATCAACCAAAGTGCGGTTTTTACATGTTCAAAAAGCTACGGGGAATGTTTTCCAACGATTTATCAATCGACCTCGGTACTGCAAATACGCTTATCTATATCAAGGATCAGGGTATTGTCCTCAATGAACCTTCCGTTGTCGCTATTCGTCAAGAGCGCGCTGGTGGACCAAAAAGTGTTGCGGCCGTTGGGCGCGAAGCAAAACAAATGTTGGGTAGAACGCCCGGTAACATAAAAGCGATTCGTCCTATGAAAGATGGGGTGATTGCTGATTTTTATGTCACAGAAAAAATGCTTCAGCATTTTATCAAACAAGTTCACGATAATAATTTTCTACGCCCTAGCCCAAGAGTGTTGGTGTGTGTGCCTTGCGGTTCAACGCAGGTGGAACGACGTGCTATTCGTGAATCAGCGTTGGGAGCAGGTGCCCGTGAAGTCTATTTAATAGATGAACCTATGGCCGCGGCGATTGGTGCAGGCTTGCCTGTTTCAGAAGCCACAGGTTCGATGGTAGTCGATATAGGTGGCGGTACTACCGAAGTGGCGATTATTTCACTCAACGGTATCGTTTATTCTTCTTCAGTTAGAATTGGTGGTGATAAGTTCGACGAAGCGATTATTTCTTATGTCCGTCGTAACTTTGGTTCACTTATAGGCGAAGCCACTGCAGAGCGCATCAAGCATGAAATTGGCGCTGCTTATCCCGGTGAAGAAGTAAAAGAAATTGAAGTACGTGGGCGTAACCTAGCAGAAGGTGTGCCTCGTGGTTTTACACTTAATAGCAATGAAATTCTTGAAGCCTTACAAGAACCTTTAACCGGTATTGTATCTGCCGTTATGGTGGCCCTTGAACAGTCTCCGCCAGAATTGGCATCGGATATCTCTGAACGTGGCATGGTGCTAACTGGCGGTGGAGCTTTACTTAAAGACTTGGATCGCCTGCTGATGGAGGAAACCGGTATTCCAGTTGTTATCGCAGATGATCCACTCACTTGTGTCGCCAGAGGGGGTGGTAAAGCATTTGAATTAATTGATATCCACGGAGGCGATCTCTTTAGCTACGAATAGTAGTCATTGATATTTCATAGCAAACAAGGCGACAGCATGTCGCCTTTAGGCAGGCAATAATGAATTTAATGTTTTCAAGTGGCCCCTCCCTGCCTAACAGGTTAGCTCTGGCTCTTATACTTTCCGTGTCTCTTATTGTGTTTGATCATAAATTTGATGGATTTGGCACCACCAGAGTGTATCTCAATTCATTGGTCAGCCCACTGCAATACTTAGCCAACTTACCCGGTCAATTACTTAACGCCAGCGCCAGTCGCTTTGTTTCTCATGAACGTTTGTTTAATGACAATGCTAAGTTAACCCATGATGCCATGTTAATGAACGGCCAATTGCAGCGTTTAACCTTTTTACGAGAAGAAAATGACCGCCTACGTAGCCTGTTAAATTCTCCAGTACAAGACAACACGCGCAAAGTGGTAGCTGAGCTGATGGCAGTGGATAACAACCCTTATAGTCATCAGATAGTGATTAACAAAGGCGCTATTAATGGAGTATTTGAGGGACAACCCGTTTTAGACGACAAAGGTATTGTAGGGCAAATCATGCAAGTGAGTTCAACCAATAGCCGAGTATTGCTGATAGCCGATGTCACCCATGCTATTCCGGTTAGAATTGCCCGCAATAACGTACGTTTAATTGTGTCTGGTTCTGGTAGTTTAGACGAACTATTAATCCAGCATATTGCCCATAGTAGTGACCTAAAAGTAGGCGATATTTTGTTGTCTTCAGGCTTAGGCAATGTTTATCCAGAGGGTTATCCAGTCGCCATCATAACCTCAATCATTCGAGATGAAAGTAGACCGTTTTCTCAAGTCAGGGCAAAACCGGTGGCTCAGCTTGATCGCTTAAAATACTTATTGCTGCTGTGGTCAGAGCGCACACTTGAAGAAGAACCTGAAGCAGAGATAAGCGTAAAATGAGCATCCGTCATTACGCTATTGCTCTGAGCATTGTGATCGCCTTGGTATTACAAATCATGCCGATGCCGGCTATGGCCGATTTATACCGCCCAGATTGGGTATTATTGGTATTGAGTTATTGGGCTCTTGCGCTACCCAACCGAGTCAATGTGGGTGTGGCTTTTTTTACTGGTCTAATCCTAGATATATTATTGGGCACCAGTATGGGTGTGCATAGCTTTTCCATGTGTTTATGTATCTACGTATTAGCTGCAAATTACAAACGCTTGCGCAATTATTCTGTTTGGCAGCAATCCATCATCATTGGCATTATGGCCGCCTTATACAACTTAGTGATTTTTTGGTTGCAACATTTAATCACTGATATTTATTTCTTATTTGATTATTTGTGGCCCGTAGCCAGTTCAATGGTGATATGGCCTTGGTTATTCTGGTTACTGCGTAAAATTCGTCGCCAACTGCGACTGAATTAATGATGTTACTTCTGGCTTCACAGTCTCCTCGCAGAGCTGAATTATTGAAACAAATAGGCATTCCATTCAGTCAATATCCAGTGGATATAGACGAAACTGTGCTAAACCATGAAACCCCTGATAAATACGTTCGAAGAATGGCTGAGGAAAAGTCAAATTTAGGCTACAAAAGAGCAGGCGCTAAAAAATTAGTGTTGGGCGCAGACACAATAGTGGTAGCCCAAGGCAATATTTTAGGTAAACCAAAAAACAAAGTCGACGCTATGCGGATGTTGAGCATATTGTCCGATAGCACCCACCAAGTATTCACAGCCGTTACTATTACTAGCGGTAAACAACAAAAAACCGTAGTGGTTGAAACTCAAGTCTGTTTTGGCCCTCTAAGTACCCAACAAATGGCATGGTATTGGAAAACAGGTGAGCCACAAGATAAGGCCGGAAGTTATGGCATACAAGGTTTAGGTGGGCAATTTGTGAAACATATTAATGGTAGTTATAGCGCGGTTGTAGGTTTACCCTTATACCAAACAAGAATGTTATTGACTGAATTTGGGATCTTAGATGAGTGCTGAGTTATTAATCAACGTTACCCCTTCAGAGTCACGTGTAGCCTTGATTGAAAATGGTATTCTGCAAGAAGTCCACATAGAAAGGCACACCAAGCGCGGATTGGTTGGCAATATCTACCGAGGAAAAGTCAGCAGAGTATTACCTGGCATGCAAGCGGCATTTGTCGACATTGGCTTAGACAAGGCCGCATTTTTACATGCCTCTGATATCGCTATACATAACGAAGTAGAAGAAGAAGTATCACCTAACCATCTTGAAAAACGTGATATTCGCGAGCTAGTGAGAGACGGACAAAATATTGTTGTTCAAGTGGTTAAAGACCAAATTGGCACCAAAGGCGCAAGACTCACCACTGATATCACTATCCCATCCCGTTATCTGGTATTTATGCCCAGTGTTGAACACGTCGGTGTATCTCAACGTATTGAAGATGAAGCAGAAAGAGAGCGACTTAAAGCCTTAGTCCAAGGCTTTTGCAGCGAAGATGGCGGTTTTATTTTACGTACTGCGGCTGAAGGCGTAAAAGAACAAGAGCTCACTCAAGATGCTGATTTTTTAAAACGTTTGTGGCAGAAAATTCGCTCGCGCATGAAAAACAAATCCCATATTTTGTATGAAGACTTGCCGTTAGCACGTCGCGTACTCAGAGACTTTGTGGGCACACAATTAGATCGTATAAGAATTGATTCAAAGCTGTCTTTACAAGAGTTGCAGCAATTTACCAAAGAATATGTACCAGAATTGCATAAACTTTTAGAATATTATCCCGGCGAAAGACCCATTTTTGATCTATACGATGTAGAAAACGAATGCCAGCGTTCGTTAGAGAGGCGGGTAGATTTAAAATCTGGCGGTTATCTGATCATCGACCAAACCGAAGCCATGACCACAATTGACATTAATACCGGCGCATTTGTGGGGCATCGTAATTTAGAAGAAACCATTTTTAATACCAATATTGAGGCCACACAAGCGATTGCCCGTCAGCTCAGGTTACGCAACTTGGGAGGCATGATACTCATTGATTTTATTGATATGACGGTAGAGGACCACAAAAGAAGAGTGATGCACAGCCTTGAAGTGGCCACCAGTAAAGACAGAGCCAAAATCAATATCCACGGTTTTACTGTGCTAGGCCTGATTGAAATGACTCGCAAAAGAACCCGTGAAAGTCTCGAACATGTTTTATGTGGTGAATGCCCAGTATGTAAAGGCCGCGGCTCGATAAAAACCGTAGAAACCGTGTGTTTTGAAATTATGCGTGAAATTGTCCGAGTCAATCGTGCCTATGACGCAGATAAATTCGTGGTCTATGCCTCACCAGCCGTAGCCGATTCTTTATTAGGTGAGGAGTCACATATGTTGGCTGAATTGGAAGTGTTCGTCGCTAAACAGATAAAGGTTCATACTGAACTTTTATATAACCAAGACAAATTCGATGTTGTCATGATGTAAGTAGATGAAAACGTGAATACCAAAACCAAAGATGCGTCATTTTATGTCGCCTATCTCGTCAAGAAACTTTGGGCATTAGTTGCCTTGAGCTTGGTTGTGGTTGCGGTGACACTTAGTGTGGTGCGCTATTCACTGCCGTACATGAATGAACAAAAAAATTATTTGGAGCTGTGGTTGTCCGGCCAAGTGGGCGCTCAAATAAAAATTGGCGAAATTACTGCAAGGTGGCAGGGTATTGGACCGGCGATAATACTGCGCGATGTGCAGCTAATACAAAACGCCCAGTCTCCCATTAACCTTACTATTGCCGAAACCGCTATTGAAATTGATTTTTGGCAGTCTATTCTGGCCAGACAAATTCAATCCAATAAGTTTGATTTGCGTAATATGGAATTGACTATTGATGTCGCCTCCCTAAGTCAGAAAGAAACCACTTATCCTATTGTCGATGCGTTAGAAAAGCTATTTCTACAACAGCTACAACTGTTTTCTATTAGCCAAAGTAAAATAATTATCAATACCACAAACAATCAACAGCAAGTGGTGCTGATTGACCAAGTATCATGGGTTAATAAAGACGAACACCATCAAGGTGTGGGACAACTTCAGGTAGAAGAAATTGCTAAAAATTCAGCGTCATTTATTCTCGATTTATATGGGAATCAAGAAACCCTTTACGGCACCTTTTTCGCAAAAGGAAAAGAAGTAGATTTATCGCCATGGGTTGAACAATGGATACCTAGTAAGCACAAGTTAATTGAAAGTCGCGGCAGTTTTGTTATGTGGGCGACCATAAAAGAAAAATCACTACAGTCTGTGCAACTTGATTTATCTAACAGCCGTTTTGATTGGCAAGATCCAGAAAACCCTAACCCAGAGAATAACCTCAAGGTTGCAGTGCTGGGTGGTCAAATTAATGCCAGCCCTATGAATAGTGAATGGCTATTTAATCTTAATAATTTGACCATGCAAATAAACGACAATGTGCTGGTATCAAACTGGTTAGGTAAAATTGATAAAACTGGCGCCATATCTTTACAACATAACCAACCCCTAAAATTGGCGTCGGTGTTGCCCATGCTAACGTTAGCAATGGAGCCTGAGCAAGCCAAGTCACTTGAATTACTGCAACCTCAAGCCACATTAAACGCATTAGATATGTATCGCACATTAAGCGGAGATATAGCGGTGAAAGCCGCTGTTAGTGACTTAGCATGGCAGCAGACAAATTTCATTCCGGGTATGGCCGGATTGACAACTGAACTAAATTGGTTCAACGGTAATGGGCGATTAAATTTAAAAACCAAGTCAGGACAACTGTCGATTAATAAGTTGTTACCAGAGAACATTGACTACCAGCGTTTTTACGCGGATGTAACGATTCAGGCTACTGAAAAAGACTTCAATATCCTAGCTGAAGATATCTTATTTAAAAGCGAAGTTGTTAGTCTACGTCCCAGCATTTATTATCGTAGTAGCGACAACTACTTAGCATTGTCATCGACCATTGAGCCTATTGATGTAAGCCAATTAACCCAACTTTACCCAACAGAACTAATGGGTGTTGCTACTAAAAAATATTTAATCGACTCTCTGCAACAGGGGCAAGTAGAAAGTGCCCAAATATTATGGCACGGCGCGCTCAACGCCTTTCCTTTTGAGCAAGGCCAAGGCATTTTTCAAGCGCAAGTAAAGGTGGCTGACGGCAAATTAAAATTTGCCCCACAATGGCCCGCGCTGACCCATTTTGATGTCAATTTACTTTTTGAAAACAATAGTTTGACCATGACCAGCCAACAGGGTCGTTTGTTAGATGTTGAGCTTAAGGATTTGTCTGCAACCATTCCTAAATTGGCTGCAAATGCGGTACTGACTATAGATGCAGATGCCCAAGCCAATGGAAATCAAGTGACCGATTTGATGTTAAAAAGTAGCCTTGCTGATACGCTTGGCAAGACTTTACAACAAGTCAAAGTGAGTGGTTCATTAAAAACGCAATTAAATTTAACTATCCCTTTGTCTGGCGAAGAGTTAGTTGCAAAAGGCAAAGTGTTATTAACCAAGAATAAAGTCGCATTGCCCAGCTTAGGGATTTTATTAGAACAAACTAATGGTTCAGTGAGTTTTATCAATAACAAAATAAAAGCCAGCGGTCTTAAAGGACAATTGTTGCAACAACCCATCAGTCTCGATTTGACTGGATCTCAGGAAGACAAGGGTTATCAAACAGATATTAATATTAAAGGTGATTGGCAAGTTACACCTTTACTTGAGTCCTTCTCTGATGGGTTAACAAAATATCTTTCTGGAAGCAGCAACTGGACAGCTGATATCGCGCTGACACTGCCCACCCAAGGTTACCAATATTCAGCAAAAATATTCAGTGATCTCACTCAGCTCAGCTCTGATTTGCCCGCTCCATTTGCCAAATCCTCAAAACAAACATTGCCTCTTTTGGTGACCAGTCAAGGTAATGAGCAAGCCTCTTCAATTAAAGTGACCTTAGGAAAAAACGTTGAGTTTAACGGAAATTTACCCCATGAAAACATGCAATTTTCTCGAGCACATTTAGCAATCGGTCAAGCAGATATGGTGGGCATGGGCTTAGGATTTAGTGTCTCTGCTAATATGCATGAATTAGATGTGACTCCTTGGTATAACGCCATTAATGCGCTAATCAATGATCTTCCTGATAACAGCGATAGACCATTACTAGAGGCACCAAAACGTATTTTTATTAACGCAGATAACGCACTATTTGCATCACAAAGATTTACTGGGCTGGAAATGGTAGCCAAAAATACCAGCGATAGTTGGCTTTTTGATATCAATGCCAAAGAAACTCGGATGGAAGTGGTGTTGCATAAAGATTGGTTGAATAAAGGTGTTGATATTAATGCTGATTTTATTGAATTAACAAAATGGCAAAGTACGCAAGCAGAAAATAGTGCTCAAGCAGAAAGTAAAGAAACACAATCAGCCGACGCAATTAAATTTACGCCTAATATTGATACGTTACCGCCGGTTAGATTTTCTTGTACCCAATGTCGTTTTCTAGATAACGACTTAGGCAAAATTGATTTTAATTTGTCACGGTCTGCCACAGGTATGAAGATTGACCAAGTGCGGTTAAATAATGCTCATGGTTTATTTTATGGCTCAGGGGACTGGTTTTTAAACAATGGCCAGAGTAGCACTCGGTTAATGGGGGAATTTAGCAGCTCCGATTTCGGCGCATTTCTCAAAGACTTTAAATTAGATTCAGGGATCAAGGACTCAAAAACCAGCGCCAAATTCGACTTAAGTTGGAAACAAGCCCCTTACAAATTTAACTTCGACACACTTAATGGTCAAATAGAGTGGCGCTTAACAGATGGTTACTTGACTGAAATTAGTGACAAAGGTTCACGCATATTCAGTCTGCTTAGCCTTGACTCACTGGTGCGTAAGCTGCAACTCGATTTTAGGGATATATTTGCCAAAGGATTTTTCTACGACAAAATCAAAGGTAGTTTTCAGTTAGAAAATGGTATCGCCTATACCCAAGACACTTTGGTTGATGGAGGAGCCGGCGAAATTTCTATGCAGGGTTACACGGACTTAGGTACCCAGCAACTCAATTACCAAATCGAGTTCACGCCAAATGTGACCTCCAGCTTACCTGTGATTGTGGCATGGATGGTCAACCCAGCTACAGCCTTGGCAGCACTTGCGCTGGATCAAATGCTGACCTCTGCTAAGGTCATTTCGAATATCAAGTTTTCATTAACGGGGCCATTGGACGATCCACAACTCACAGAGTTGGGCCGCGATAGCAAAGAAATATCGTTACCAGCAAGGGCACAACCAGAATTTGAGACAGAAACACCGAACCAATCTATTAATCTACAACTAGATACGCCGGTTAACATTCAAATACCTACGGAGGTACCTATCAGTGGCTAATGTCAGCGCAAATATCGTCGCCATTCAAATGAACTCTTCACCCCTGGTTGCAGATAACCTTTTATTTGTAGAACAGCAGCTACAACAGTTACCCCCACAAAGACCCTGTTTAGTAGTATTGCCTGAATGTTTTGCTTGTTTTGGTGGCGGCGATAAATTAATGCTCGATGTCGCAGAAGACTTAGATCATGGCCCCATCCAACTTAGGCTTAAACAATTAGCTAAACAACATGATATTTGGTTAGTGGCAGGCAGTTTACCTTTACTGTGCTCAAAAGCAGATAAGTTCAGCGCATCCTGCTTATTGATAAATGCTCACGGAGAGATTGTCGAAGCCTATCAAAAAATACACCTTTTTGATGTTCAAGTGGCTGATAACACCGGCACCTATCTGGAATCCCGATATACCCAGGCAGGCACTAAGTTAGTTGTCATTGATACCCCTTTTGGTAATCTTGGTTTAGCCGTATGTTACGATATCCGTTTTGCTGCTATGTTTGTCGCCATGAGCCAGATTGCCCAGCTAGACGTATTAGCTTTACCCGCAGCCTTTACAAAACTAACCGGCCAAGCTCACTGGCATGCTTTATTACAGGCTCGGTCGATAGAGAATCAATGTTATATCGTTGCCGCCAATCAAACAGGTAAACATAACAATAAACGAGAAACTTATGGTCACTCCTGTATCATCTCACCATGGGGCGAAAAACTCGTTGAGTTGCCCCACGATACCGGCATGATATATGCCCCACTTGATCACTCATTACTCGCTGATATTCGCACTAAAATGCCTGTTTATCAGCACAACAAATTCAGGAGTCACCTTGTCTAATTTGGTAGAAGAAAACTTACTAGATGCATCAAACCTAACCCGCGCCATATTAGAGACAGCACTAGATACCATATATCAACATGACAACGATTTTGCTGATTTGTATTTTCAGTCAAGCCAAAATGAAACCTGGGTATTAGAAGACGGCATCATTAAGGAAGGCAGTTACAATATCGAACGCGGCGTGGGTGTTCGTGCAGTCAGTGGTGAAAAAACCGGCTTTGCTTATTCTGATGAAATATCTCCCAACGCACTATTGAAAGCGGCAAAAGCCTCGCGCAGTATTTCAAATTCCGGCGGCAAACATAAAGTAGCGTCACTGCAACAAAGCCACCCTACCAGCCGCTACCATGCCCAAAATCCGCTTTTAGGTATGCAAGAACAAGAAAAAATAGCGCTATTACGCGCCGCAGATGAATACATCCGCAAGCAAGAAAGCGCCCTTAGCCAAGTCGTTATCAGTATCAGCGGTGTCTATGAAGAAATACTCATTGCGGCCACAGACGGCACGTTTTGCACCGACATTCGTCCACTTATCCGCTTTAACTGTTCGGTATTAATTGAAAAAGACGGCCGCCGTGAAAGAGGCAGTTCAGGTGCTGGGGGACGTTACGCCTATGATTATTTTCTGGTAGACGAAGATGGCCGTCCCCGCTACCAACAAATCGCAGATGAAGCAATTCATATGGCCAGAGTGAATATGCAGGCTGTATCGGCACCAGCAGGAAATATGCCTGTTGTGCTGGGCAGTGGTTGGCCAGGCGTGTTGTTGCATGAAGCAGTAGGTCATGGGTTAGAAGGTGACTTTAACCGTAAAGGCGCGTCTACTTTCAGTGGCCGTATCGGTGAACAAGTGGCTTCCAAAGGCTGTACAGTGGTAGATGACGGCACATTAGCCGACAGACGTGGCTCACTCAGTGTCGATGATGAAGGCACCCCTACTCAATACAATGTATTGATCGAAGACGGTATTCTTAAAGGTTATATGCAAGACAAACTCAACGCCCGTTTGATGGGTGTTGCCCCGACGGGCAATGGCCGACGAGAATCCTACGCGCACTTGCCTATGCCCCGTATGACCAATACTTATATGTTAGGTGGTAATCATACCCCGGAAGAAATTATTGCATCCATAGACAAGGGCATTTACGCCCCTAACTTTGGTGGTGGTCAAGTTGATATCACCTCAGGCAAATTTGTATTTTCTACATCCGAAGCCTACCTAATTGAAAAAGGCAAAATCACCACCCCCATTAAAGGCGCAACACTAATTGGCAACGGCCCACAAGCTATGCAAAAAATTTCTATGATAGGCAATGACTTATCTTTAGATAAAGGCGTGGGCGTATGTGGTAAAGATGGGCAAAGTTTGCCCGTAGGTGTGGGTCAACCCACCCTAAAAGTGGATGAATTGACTGTGGGTGGTACGGCTTAGCTTGTTTCGGGTTATTGTAACGTCACAGAGAAACTGAACCGAGTTTCAGTCCCCTGTGGTGTAGTGATCAGTATTTGAATCGTTGCGACAACGCTAGGTGCGTCCACAAATAAAGTGTTCTCAACTTCAAAAGTAAATTCTGTTTTACCTAATTTGGCACTGTTAGCTACACTATCACCGCTCGTTAGGGTGACATCACCTTCGTCAGTACTGACAGCAAAGGTGGTGGTGGCTGGCATAACATTTTCGAATTTATCGCCGATTATTGCAGACAAAACGATTTTATCACCTCTAGCCAGAACAATCGCTGGCGGATTACTTGGTGCCTCGTAATTACTCGCAAGCAACTGATTATTTGCATCGAGAATATCAATGTAAGCATCACTACCAGACACAATTAATCGAAGTGCTTTACGCACATGAATCGACGCGGCGGAGTTGATCCCACATAAAGTAGAGGCAATACACTGAACCCCGTTAAACAACCCGTCACCCTCATCAAATGATTGGTTGTTGTTGTAATCTAAAAAGGGTTCTCCACTATCCCAGATGAAATTCTCGTTGTCATCACGCCAAGCCTCGGAAAAATCCACAAAGCCAGTAGATCCAGTACTTACAGTACCAAAACCACTTTCGGTATTAGATGCATCGTCAAGTAAACCGCCGTCATCATCATCAAAAACATTATTACCATTACTATCAAACAGCGTCTCATGGCCAATGGCGCTCGCTAGAATAGTCACTCTGCCATTTTCCACTCTGGGATTAGCACTGGTCCAAACCACAGAACATGCCCCCTCTAAGGTTAAACAACTGGAGCCAATTTGCCCACCTTCACTGGTAAATGTCACCACAGTTTTGTTGGGCACAGGATTACCAAAGGTATCCGATAGACGTGCGGTAATATTAGTGGTTACGCCATTAACGTCGAAACCTTCCACATTTAAGACATCGGCTGATAACGTGAAATTGCGTTGGCTTGGCAATCCTGTGGTGATTGAGATGGCACTGGATTGGGTCTTAAGCACTTCGCTGTTTAAGCTGGTAATTGACGCATTAACACGCACCGAAGTGGGCACATTTCCCGCTGAAATTGAAGTTGTTACCTGTCCATTATCATCACTGGTAGCACTTGAGGGCGTGAGTGTTATGCCACCTATTTCAGTAGTCAAACTAAAGGATACGACTTGCCCTGCTAAAGGTGTTCCATTTTGGTTTAACACATTAAATGAAACCGTACTTTGGGACTCGCTGCTATCTCCCGCATCACGTAATAAAATTGACTCAGATTCAACAGCAAGAAAACGAATACTGCCCACCACTTCTGGACGAATATCAATTTCTTGCGTGGCACTCAATGTGTTATCGGTGGTAACTACAGTGGCAGTGATTTGATCTTTGGTACCTGAACTACCAGCACAGCCATTATCAGTATAAGTAGTAGAGGCTTCACCGTTCACTGTGCTGATGTCAGTGCTTATTGTGGCTTGGTCAGCTGTGACACAATTGGAACTAAACTCCACTAAGTATGCGTCAGTCACTCGTTGATTATCACCATTTACTAAAGCGATGTTAAAACCAACAGAGCCACCTGCGCTTATCTCAAACACACCGTTTACCGGAGCTAATGACACACCAACCTTGCCTTCAACAAACAACCCTGATTGATCAACGAAACCAATTTTGATGATGTCGGCTGAAGTTGAGCCGTCAGAATTAAACGGATCACTACCATTTTCGCCCGATACACCGCCGCCACAACTACTTAATAAACAAGCAGCAGCAAAAATCAAAAAAGAGTAGGTACGCATAAATGTTATCCGTTTATGATTAGTTTTAAATATTGAAAAAGCTCGCGAGATGCTTTGGGTGGTTTGTTCTCAGCTTGCTGTTTATTTGCTTGGCGCACAAATTGTCGCATTTTTTGCCGATCGAGTAGCGGGTATTCAGTAATAGTCGATTCAATTTTACTATCTCCTTCTCGCAAAATGTCGTCTCTGAGCACTTCAATTCCATGAAAAGCATCATTTAATTTTCTATGGGCGGATTTAATATTACTTAAGGCTTGCTCAATTGCGACAACATCGACATTACGCATGATCTTACCTATCAACTGCAATTGACGTCGATAACCTTCTTTTTTGCGTAATATTTTACGGGCAAGCATCACTGCGTCCAGCAATTCTTCCTCCATCGGAACTTTGGCTAAAGAGGATTGACCAAGGTGAACCAAAGACTCCCCCAATTTTTGCCTAGCAACCATCTGGGCTTTAATTTGAGTTTTACTGAGTTGTTCGTTTTCTTCATTAACGTCAAATTCATCTTCAACATCTTTGTTTTTTTTCGGGGCGACCATGACTTTATCTTTAGTGATACACTATTGAAGATTGTAACCCCCAACGCAACAATAAACTACACCCAAAATCATTGGTATTGCACGGCGGCAGCAAATGAATAAGACCCCATTCACTTAGTTCACTAAGTGAATGGGGTGAATGAGCGCAGCCAACAAATGTGCAGTTTCAAGCGGACGCCGCGCGGGATGAAGGGTATACAGTGTAGCCAAATAATGAAGGCCTTATGCAACAACAATTAGCTGAAATACAAAGCATAGTAGAAGACGTTTTAAAATTAGCCAAGGACAAAGGCGCCACTCAGGCCGAGGCTAGCATGTCTAAAGTCGAAGGCATTGCAGTATCGTCTCGTTTAAAAGAAGTGGAAACCGTTGAGTTCACCAATGACGGCGGTTTGGGTATCACTGTGTACCACGGTAAAAGAAAGGGCAGTGCCTCGACAGCCGACTTATCACCTCAAGCACTCACACTCACAGTAGAAAAAGCCATTGAAATAGCCAAACATACCAGTGACGATGATTGCTCTGGTTTAGCCGACAAAGAGCTGATGGCCTTTGATTACCCGGATTTAGATTTATTTCATCCCACAGAACTCGACACTGAACGCGCAATTCAACAAGTGATTAGTGCAGAAACCAGTGCACTGGACGCCGATCCACGCATTACTAATTCAGATGGTGCGTCATACAACGCCAACTTAGGTACCAAAGTGTATGGCAATAGTCATGGCTTTATTGCTGGCTATAACAGTAGTCGTTACAGCATGAGTTGTGTGGTGATTGGCGAACAAGACGGCGACATGCAACGGGATTACAGCTATACCGTTGGCCGCGAAGTAGGCAAGTTAACTAATCCAGAACAATTAGGCCGTGAGGCTGCGCAATTCACCGTGGGCAGACTAGGCGCCAGAAAAGTTAAAACCTGTAAGGTACCCGTTTTGTTTGACCGCGAAATTGCTTCAGGTTTATTTGGCCATTTTATTAGCGCAATCAGTGGCGGTAGTTTGTATCGAAAATCATCATTCTTACTAGATAAATTAGGCCAGCAGGTATTACCAAGTTGGCTCAATATTATCGAACGCCCGCATATAATGAGAGGTCTCGCCAGCTCCCCTTTTGATCATGAAGGCGTTAAAACTCAAGACATGGATGTGGTAAGCAAGGGACTACTCAATCATTACCTATTAACCAGTTATTCCGCCAGAAAACTCAAGATGCAACCTACAGGTCATGCCGGTGGCATTCACAATTGGTTTGTTCAACATACCGGCGAGTCCGACCAAGAAATGCTCGAAAAACTAGGCACAGGTTTATTAGTCACCGAACTAATGGGCCAAGGCGTCAATATTGTTACCGGCGATTACTCTAGAGGTGCAGCGGGCTTTTGGGTAGAAAATGGTGTCATCCAATATCCTGTTCACGAAATTACCATCGCAGGTAATTTATCCGACATGTTAATGAATATTGTCGCTATTGGTGCCGAACAAGAAACCCGCGGCAGCATCCAAACAGGCTCAGTATTGATTGAAAATATGCAGGTGGCTGGTGAATAGTTTTTTTCAGCCACTATGCCGCAGGTAGTACCAAAACATCATGAATTTCTAATAATGAAGGTAGCCTGTGCTCGTCTTGATAGAACAACCTGTTTAACCTTCCTAGAAGGTTAACCGTAAGAGAAAGGTCATGGGTTTTGCGTCTATTGGTACTCTGTGCTTGCAAAAACTCCCATGGCTTTAAATCCCATTGCAGAACTTGTTCTGTGGAAATATGTTGGTCTTGTATACAGCTAAGAATACGCTCTGTCTTACTCTCACTTGAAGGGATCGCTACTTTGTTATAAATATCACTAACAGGCGCACCAAGGGCTTCAATCCCATGATTAATCGCTGACCAAACGTGATCGTGATCAACATGGGTACCCTTAGGTGCGTAATATCCCATGACTTCCCACTCCAATTCTGCGTTGCTTACGGCTATCGAACTGCCAGCCAAAGGCGAATAAGATAAGTCTGGCATGGCACCAATATTATAGGCGTCAACTGATAACCCTAAATTGATGGCAATATCGCCCATATTTTTTTTATCAATATAAATAGCTTCAAAAGCGGCTCGTTTTACTCCCATCCAGCCATATACAACAGGCGCCAGACTGGCGAATTCACGCACATCATCAGGTAAATCTTCACCATATTTATCAATAAATAATGGCGTGGGATCACTTTGTACATTCTCGTCCGGTACCCAAACTTCGTATTCTTGCCTGTTATCACCTTTGCCCCGGCTTTTTATCCCATATGACAAGTTACGTGGTCGGCAGATACTTCTATCTTCATCAACTTTATGGAAAAACTCAGACCTAAAACGTTTGATAAAAGGAGCATCTAACCCCGCAATGGCAGCTGTGGGATAGCGAAATCCAATATCACTATTATTAACAATATAAAAGCCCGGGATTTCCCGTTGCAAAATATTCTTAACCCCTTTAAAAGATCGATAGTCTTGCACTATCAAGCTTCGTTCTGGCTCAATGGTTAGTCTGCGGCCATCAGCGGTGATAAATTTTGGCGTCTTGTGATACACATAATCGTTGAGACCTAGACTTTGCGCATAAGAATTTCTAGCCATCGCAAGTTCGCTAAACAGCGCATCATGGTTTCGGATATGTTTAAAAAGTGGCCGATGTTTAGGCATAAATGTGCAACTAATCTGTATTGGTGGTGCTAATTATTTATGTGAGGTTGGACAAAAAATTTACAAGCATTAAACCGTACAAAAATAAAAGTCGGGATTAGCCCGACTTTTATCACAGAACCTAAAAACATGAAATTACACCGCTTTTATATAGAATACGCCCACATCAGCTTCTATAACTTCTACCTGAGTACCTGCGACCAAATGTTCGCTGGACTTTAGTTTCCAATTGATGCCTGAATAACGATATTCTGGTGTTAACTCAGGCGCCACGTCTTCCACTAATACAAACTTATGGCCTACCAAATCGCCTTTTGCTTTTGTGGTGTCTACCTTAGCTTGTATATTCTTTAGAGGTTTCCATAACAAAACTGCTAGTAAGGCAGTTAAAATTCCTGTGCTAAACATGGCTGATAGCAAAGTATCCGGGATAACACCCACATACAACAGACATGCGGCTATGATGGCCGCACAGCCTACGAAAAATAGCACAAAGGTTGAAAATCCAAGTACCGCTATTTCAATCACCAATAAAAGAATGCCAAGTATGAGTAAACTTTCAGCTAAATTATTGATTGCCCAATCCATAAGTTATCCCTTATTTAAGGTATTAATAATGGTCATAGCTTGTGCAACGACACTTGCGGCATCAGTTGCACCATCAGGTAGCAATACCACAGAAGACTCTTTGGCAATGGCATGTTTGGCCTCGATAGCCTTTGTGGCCAGATCTAATTGAATGGCTTTTTGCCCTTCAGCAGTGGCCGCAGCTTCACCGACTTGTCTAAGGGCTTCTGCTTGTGCGCTAGCGACTGCGACTATGGCTTTAGCTTCACCTTCTGCGCGCAATACTTGTTCTGCTTTATCTGCTTCAGCGGATAATACTACCGAGGCTTTTTGCCCTTCGGCGCGGTTAATGGCAGCCTGCCTGTCACCCTCTGATTCTAGAATTTGCGCACGTTTTACCCGCTCAGCCTTCATTTGTGCTTCCATGGCTTCCATCACCGATTGGGGAGGCACAATATCTTTGATCTCGTAACGAAGTACCTGAATACCCCATGGGCCAGCAGCTTCATTTATCGCCGCAACGATATTGGTGTTTAGCACGTCCCTTTCTTCAAAGGTTTTATCCAGTTCCATTTTGCCTAACTCTGAGCGCATAGTGGTCTGCGCTAATTGAGTAACGGCAAACACGTAATCATCCACACCGTAAGTCGCTTTGTAGGGATCAAGTACACGGAAGTACAATACGCCATCTACATGTAATGAAATATTATCTTTGGTAATGGCACTTTGCTCTGGCACATCAACAGCTTGTTCTTTTAATGAGCGATCAGCAGAAATCCGATCAATAAAAGGCAAGACGTAATTAAGACCCGCTTCTTTGGTTGATTGGTATTTACCAAATCGTTCAATCACGTAAGCACGATTTTGTGGCACAAACTTAATGGATGTTTTGAGTAGCACCACGACAAACACTAAAATAAGGGTTTGTGGGGTCAAAATATAATCGAGTAATACTTCCATAACTGATTTCTCTATTCGACACGGCTAGGTTTGCCGTGAGCTAACATATATGGCAAAGACCAGTAATTCAAGCTTTACCAATCCGCTAGTTTAGCCACGCATAACTGAGTTTCATAAACACAGAACGGCCATTTTTGGTCAATGTGGTTACAACGTCATCTTGATAAGCAGAGTCAGAGTAACCTATAAAAAATTTGGTTAGTGGGTTGAGTTTATATGAATACAAAAGTTGCGTACCTAATCCCTTATTGCTGGCATCCACATCAAAGGTATAGTTCTGCTGGTTACGTTCAATATCAGAATACACCAGAATGAGTCGTAAAAACTGGCGTTGATTAAACTGATAGGTTGCACGAAAATCAGAAAGATTAGCGGTAAATAGCGGCTGACTATTCACATCAAGGTTTTGATACGTATGGCGTAATGCAAACTGTAAGTTTTTACCTAAATTCCAGTTGATTGTGGGGCGCACTAACAATTGTTTACCTAGGCGGTTGTTATCATAATCGATATGGTCACCATAACGGGCAAATGTGCTGACATACCACGCTGGACTTGGACGCATTTCAAAATAAAAACTCCCCTGATGTTCGGTGAACAGCGTACTGTTGTTGGTTATGCTTAGATTACTAGGATCATCACGCAAACCGACTCTTTGCCTTTTCAACAGACCAACCTCAAAATAGGATTGCAATTGTCCTTTCATACTGAGTTCCACTTCAGATTCTTTCTCGACTAACTCTCCATTATCGTTATGACTGATATCCCAGTCGCCAGATAGTCTAATTTTATTCCACCAAGTGTTTTCGCTGTACCAATTGTACCCACCGCCTACAACAGACTGATGTCGATCAGCCAGAGAACCAAAACCCAAATCTGTACGAATACCCGCCCCGCGGCTGTCTCGATACAAAGAAACATCCCAATTACGTTCCTCATGCTCATAACTGGCACGATAAGCCCTACCACTAAATGCTGCCGTTTTTTTCAGGCGTAAGGCTAACTCGGTATAATTTTCATTTTGCGCGCAATTACTCTCATCTGGCGCACAATTTTCATCATTTTGCGCTAAATTGTCGTCATTTGGCTGAGGATCGTCACCTAAAAAATCTTTGTACAAGTCTATGGGATATTGGGTATCAGAACGTAAAATTTGGGCACGAAAGGTATCGTTATCGGTTAGTTGGTACTTGGCATCAACCCCGTTGGCGTAATTGTAATACCCCTGTGCATCACGCAGGGTGCTAGTCCAACCGATTGATAGTTGCTCAGATAAATCATATCGATAACGTAAAGCCAGATTTCGTGATTCATGTTCAATATTAGCGACACTAGAGCTCAAATTACCCGGTACTAAAAAGGTAGTTGATTCATCATTAGCGACAAATAAACCAAAGGTATGTTGGTCCATCCGCCCGGTCACTTTGGCCCCATAATCAGGCGCACCGATGTTACGTGTATAGACTAAATTATAATTACTTGAGAAATAATCAGCATTCTCTAAGAAGAATGTACGTTTTTCATCAAAGAAAAGTGCAAAAGTATCGTTGATACTCAATTGAGCCACATCAGCCTCTACTTGCGAAAAATCAGGATTAAACGTGGCTTGAACAGATATTTCAGGGGTCACTCCCCATTTCACATCTAAGCCTATCTCTTTATTGTCTGAGTCTTCCCATTCAACGCTCTGCTGTGGGTCACGGCTTTGGCCTTTGCCCAACACAAATGTGGGAATTAATGCCAAGTTTTTACCTTGTTTGGCGTCTTTGAAGCCGTTTATTGAGCCCATTTGACATAAATTACATGAGTTGTTGCGATCTAAGGGCATATTCGAAATTCGTAACCGATCTGCTCGTGGGTAATAGCGCACTAGCTCAGCTCCCCAAGTCTTGTTTTCGTTACTCTTTTCAAAATTTAAAATGCGTAACGGAATAGCCATTTCGACCTGATATCCACCAGCAACAATTTTACCGGCTGATTGCCAAATACCATCCCAACTGTCACTTTCTCTTCCCGTCATTTCGTTTTCAATCGAATCAGCCTGAATACCCAAGGGGTTAACAAAAAATTGATAAGCCAAGCGACTATCATTATAAGTATCGAGCTTAATTCCAACTAAATCATCACTCCATATGCCATCTCGGTCTCGATAAAATGCACTGACATTTTCGATATCAGGATCGTGGGCGATAAACGCCACATATAATGTGTCGCCATTTTCAAATATTTTGACTTGAGTCACCACCGGTGCACGAGTATTTTCAAATGGACGAGTGACGAAGTTAAGTTCTAGTTGTTTGGCTTGTTGCCACTGAATATCGTCAAGATCACCATCAATCCTAATGACCCCTGCTATATTAGGGATATCCAATTGAGCGAAGTCATTTGAAATATTAACTTTAGAAGTAGCTTGTTGAGCGTAACTGGTATTAATGTAGACAAAAAAAAGCAGCAGACAGGTCAAAAATCGAGGCATAGAGTGGGGTTCCGATTGACAAAGTGTTCATCCCAAATGGCGTTTTGGAAAATTTGAAAAAGGGTAGACTAAATGGACAGTAAATACATCTTAATGCGTTCAAGTAACTTGTCAGTCCGACAAGTTACATATTACCTACAAATTTGAACTTGGGGCGTGTGGGGCAACAACGACTCTATTGCGACCAGCATGTTTAGCTTCATAGAGTGCTTTATCAGCTGTGGAGAAAGTGTGGCTAATGGATGTGTCAGGGTAAAATTGTGCGACACCAATACTCACGGTCACTCGCCCAACAGTTGGAAATTCATGCTGTGCTACTGATTCTCTTACCCTGTGTGCCAACATTTCAGCACTCTCTAACTCTGTTCCATTGGCGATGACTAAAAACTCTTCTCCCCCCCATCTGCCAATAGTATCTTCAGGGCGTAAGCTATTTTCCATACTTCGAGTCAGCTCGCGCAAAATGTCATCACCGACTAAATGTCCATGGGTGTCATTAATAGCCTTAAAGTGATCAACGTCAATTAACAACAATGAAAACGGCGTGTAATCAGTCGCCAAAGTATTTAACTTGTGTTGCAACATACGCCTGTTACCTATACCCAACAACCCATCAATATTAGCCGCTTTTTCCATTTTTTCAGCACGTAAGTCGGAGGCATCTTTGGTCATTTTAAGTTTGACCACGCCAAACAAACAAAAAATACATACACCCTGAGATAAGGCGGCATTGAGCAACATAGCTTGCAACACAGTATTTTTAAGCTCAAATACATCTGCATGGGCCAAAAATAACAAAACCAACATTAGGCAATAAATACCAATGGCACTCAAAATTGCTTGTTTGTTGGTCAAAAACAAAAACGCCACGATATAGATAATAGGCATCCATTGCAGCGTTGAGGCTATGCTATAAATGGTGCCAGCATTAGCAGCCTGTAAAAATGTAATAACGGTTAAAAAAAGCAAATATAAGGTTAAGTAGATAAAAATAATGACACGAGCAATATGGGTTTTTTTCGCAATAGCGCTCAAACAAAAACAAGCCGCCACAACCACAAGACTTACCCCATAACCATAACGGTCATAGCTAAAAACAACATTTAGGCTTTCCTCTACAGCCCATACAATACCTATGACGGTCATCACGACTAACAAGGATAATTCGAAGATTTTGTCACTGTTATTAACAAGTTTTTTTAGTTTAGCTAAAATCAAGGATTTACCTCTGTAGCCAGACACAACTTGGCTCTAGAAAAGGTTAGTTCAGATTCAATTCACGGGTCATGTTTTCGTTTTTATCGCGGTGCACTATTATGTTGTCTTCAATCCTTATACCACCAAATGGGCGTAAACTATCCACAATATTCCAATTAATATATTTGGATTGCTCGCTGCTTTTTAAATCTGCCAATAAACTGTTAATAAAATATAAACCCGGCTCAATGGTAAAAACTTGTCTTGGTTCAACATTTCGTGTGAGTCGCAAAAACGGATGGGCTTGCGGGGCTGGATTAGGTGTGCCTCTGTCATCAGAAACATGCCCAGCCACATCGTGTACTTGCAAGCCGAGGAAATGCCCAATGCCATGGGGGAAAAACGTGCTAACAATGCCTGTTTCAACAATATCGTTAGCCGCTAAATTTACTATACCTATGTCAGATAATAGCGCTGCGATTTGCTGGTAAGCACTGTTATGGATTTGCACATAAGACACGCCTGGCTTTAACTCATGCACACATTGTTGAGTAATTTGATGCATTGACTCAATTAAGTCTGCAAACACGCCATTTTCTCGAGCATAGGTGCGGGTAATATCTGCAGCATAACCATTAAAATTTGCCCCTGCATCAATCAAAAATGAACGTGAATGCTTAGGTGCTTCAGTGGCAACATCGGTGTAATGTAAAATGGATGTATTTTCATTTAAGGCAACAATATTATTATAGGGAACTTGGTTGTCACCTTGTCTTACCGCACAAAGATAGGCCAAATTAATATCAAACTCACTGAGTCCCTGTTCAAAAGCAAGTTTGGCCGCACGATGCCCATCAACCGCGATCTTGTTGGCTTCGCGCATACACACTAATTCGTAATCGGTTTTATAGGCTCGCTGATAATGCAGGTAATGCATGATTCTATCTGGATTAACTAAGTCAAAACCCAAAGCCTTAGCTACTTCGATGTATTCTCCTATATAGGCATATTTAGTTTTATCAAAAGGTAGGTGTTTTTCAACGGCGTCGGCTTGAGATAACAAGACAATATCAAACTGCTCTGCCCAAAAATCGCTTGGCTCATCAGGCACGGTATGCCAAAAGTCTTTGGGTCGATAAAATACCAGCTTGGGCTTATCAAGGCCGTTTACAATCAGCCAACAATTTGGGTTATCAATAACCGGCAACCAAGCCTTAAACTGCGGATTTACCTTAAAAGGATAATGGTTGTCGTCTAAAAACAACCGCTTACTTTGCCCAGAATGGATAATCAAACCATCAATGCTCTCTCGCTGCATGGCTTCACGGGTACGTCTTTGTAGCTCAGAAATATGTTGTGGAAAGGTTTGTGCTAATTGTTTTATTTGGGCTAATGGGGCTAAAAGTGACATGGCAGACTCTTATCAAAAAATATAATCCTAGATTATCATAAGCTTTGAGTCAGTTTCTGCCAATACTTGTCTAACTCTTGGGCTGAATTTTCATCGTGGCCAGATCTTTAAACAAATTTTCACTACTGCCTAAATGTTGGCTGTATATTTGTTGATAAGCCAACACTGCCTTAACGTAATTACGGGTTTCTTTGTAGGGAATGGTTTCGATCCATAAGTCCAAGGGCACGTTACCTTTTTCCGGTAGCCACTGTTTTACCCTGCGCCAACCAGCATTATAAGACGCAGTAGCTAAAATTGGATTGTTATCCATCTTGTCCATTAAGTAACGCATATACTGAGTACCCAATTCGACATTTCGATTAGGATTAAAAAGACTGTTTCTTTGGATTTTTTCCTTGATAAGATAACTTGCTGTACTGGGCATAACTTGCATTAAGCCAAGCGCCCCGGCATGAGAAGCGGCATCAGGCATAAATGAGCTTTCACGTCTGACAATGGCAAATGCCCATGCAACATCAATGTTGTTTTTCTTAGCGTTGCTTTGTAGTTGACTATCAAATGGCATCGGGAAACGTCGGCTCAAATCATCTAAATAACCTGATCTGGAAAAACCGAAAATAGCTTGGTCATGCCAGTCTTGCTGACTAGCAAGCACAGCTGCGGTTATTTTTTGCTGCTGTGTTAATTGGCTTTGCAAAAAAAACCATTCTCTCCTAGCACTAAGATTACGACCCAATTCTCTGAACTCAAAAGCCCTTTGTGCAGCAGGTAATGCAGCCAGCTCATCTAAATCCCCTTGGGCTATCTGCAATGGATTATCATTTAAACTGGTCATTTCAGATAGTTGCCCACTGGCCAAAAAACCATAGTAGTGGCGTTGTTTGGCTAATTTATGTAAACCCACGTCAGCTAATTCTTTGGCGCCTAGTTTTTCGTAAGCTCTAGCTTTCCAATATTGAAACACATTGCCATCAACTATTTCTTCAGGCACAAAGTCTATGACATCTATCGCCTGTTGCCAGTTTTGTTGCCTTAAAACATGGGCTAAATGCCAGCGTAATAATTCTGCATCAGGCTCAAAACTTGTGGCTTTTTCTAACCAGACTTCAGCTTGCTCGTGATCAGCGAGGGCTAAAAAAATAGCAAATCTGTGAGATATTTGTTTTAGTTGAGACGCTGAAAAAGTAAATTTGCTCGACAGTTTTTCCCAGCTTCGTAAAGCTAAATCCCTGTCATTACTAATCAACCGTTTTAACCCATAAACCAATATCTCAGTTTCCTTCTCTGAATATTTAGCTGGAAAATGAGACACGCGAGAAACCTCGCTAGGAGAACGTCGCACCTTTAACCAAAGATCAGCTAAATATTGCTGGTCTTTTGGCAGCAAGGTTTTTAAATACGGTATTAGCGTGTGATTGCCACCATCGGCGGCCAAAGATAATCTTTTCCATACTAACTCTGGTGTACGCTTTCCGGCATTTTGCCATTTTTTAAATAGTGCATCACAGTCATTGGGCTGTGATTTACCCACTACCCATAGATTTTCAGCCAATAAAAATGCTTGAGCATTAGCCGGATCCTTTTGCAGCAAAATTTCCGCGTACCTGCAGTTTAACGGGATATTTCCCGTATCTCGATAAAAATGACTAAACAGTTCAGGTTGATTTTGCGTGCTCAAATAAGTCAGCCACTTTTTACGTAAAGGTCTGTCTAACGGAGAAGATTCATATTTGGCTAAAAAACTTTCTATGTTTTTTTTATTTGCCATAAATGGAAATTTGCTCAAGGTTTTTAATTCAACATAGGGTTTCAGAGGATAACCTTCTAACTGTTGCATTATCTGTTTAAAAGCACCGCTATTTGGATTGTGTGCCAACCTCTCTGCTTTGACAAAAAGCTTTCGTTGCTGCTCACGATCGAGCTTAGGCGATGCCATTCCAGCCTGAATAAAAAAGACACTAGCGATTACGAGACAAAGTAAATAACGAATAGTCACAAACTCCCAATATATTAAGAAAGTCCAATCAAGATACAGACTCGATACTAACAAACTTGTTTACGGATAAATGCGGATATTTTGAATAATTCACTTATTAACTGGCATGACCAGTTGAATTAACCACATTTACCCGCATGTAAAGACTATGACCTATTTTGTTGAAAATTGTTAAAACTTAGGTTGCTCTTTCAAATTGTTTTAACAACACTTCATAGGAAACTATTTTCGGAGGGCCAATGGCTACCTCCCAACCCATGCTTTGGTGATAACCACAGGAGATGACAATGATATACGAAGGTAAAAGCCTCACGGTTAATTTACTGCAAGATGGTATTGCAGAGTTAGTATTTGATGCTCAAGGTTCGGTAAATAAGTTTGATCGACAAACCGTAGCAGACTTGGATGCTGCTACACAGGCTCTTGCAGCCAATGCTGATGTGAAGGGTGTATTGGTTCGTTCAGCAAAATCCACCTTTATTGTGGGTGCTGATATCACTGAATTTACTGGTTTGTTTGATATGCCAGATGAAGAAGTGTTGGCTTGGGTTGGCAAAACCTCCCAAGTATTCGACCGTTTTGAAGACTTACCTTTCCCAACTATTGCAGCAGTCAACGGGTTTGCCCTAGGTGGCGGGTGTGAAATGACTTTAGCTTGTGATTTTCGAGTGGCCGATACCACCGCTAGTATTGGCTTGCCTGAGGTAAAACTAGGTTTAATGCCAGGCTTTGGTGGCACGGTTCGCCTTCCTCGACTTATTGGCGCTGACAACGCACTAGAATGGATGACGACAGGTCGCGACCGCAAGGCAGCAAAAGCGTTAGCAGAAGGTGCGGTAGATGCAGTTGTTGCGCCAGAAAAGCTAACGGATGCAGCCATGAGCATGCTTAAAGACGCCATAGCAGGTGACTTTGATTGGCAAGCTCGCCGCGCTGAGAAGCAGGCGCCACTGAAACTTAATCAAAATGAAGCCATGATGAGTTTCTCAACGGCAAAAGCCATGGTGGCGGCGCAAGCAGGAAAGCATTATCCAGCGCCGCATATGATGGTAGAGACCATATCAAAAGCCGCTGGTCTTGATAGAGACGGTGCACTTAAACTAGAAAACCAAGGTTTTGCTAAATTAGCTAAAACCGACGCAGCCAAAGCCCAAGTGGGTATTTTCTTGGCTGACCAATTAGTTAAAAGCAAAGGTAAAAAACAAGCCAAAGCCGCTAAAAAAGCGATTAATCAAACAGCTGTGTTAGGTGCAGGCATTATGGGCGGCGGTATTGCCTACCAATCTGCGGTGAAAGGCACGCCTGTGATCATGAAAGACATCAACCAAGCCGCATTGGACTTGGGTTTAAAAGAAGCCGCGACTATTTTAGGTAAAGGCATGCAGCGGGGTAAAGTCGATGCTAAGACTATGGCTACCACGCTAAATAATATTGTGCCTACATTAGAATACTCAGCCATTAAAGACGTTGACTTAGTGATTGAAGCGGTCGTCGAAAACCCTAAGGTGAAAGGTATTGTTTTAGCCGAAACAGAACAGCACGTATCTGATGACACCATTATTTGTTCTAACACCTCGACTATTTCCATCAACCATTTAGCTAAAAGTTTAAAGAAACCAGAACGCTTCTGTGGCATGCATTTCTTTAATCCAGTGCACAAAATGCCCTTGGTAGAAATCATTCGTGGTGAAAAAACCTCTGAAGACACTATTTCAGCGGTAGTAGCAGCCACTCTAAAAATGGGCAAAACCCCCATTGTCGTTAACGATTGTCCGGGCTTTTTAGTGAACCGAGTATTGTTTCCATACTTTGCTGGTTTCAGTAAATTAGTCATGGACGGTGCAGATTTTGTGGCTGTTGATAAAGTCATGGAGAAAATCTTTGGTTGGCCTATGGGCCCTGCGTTTTTGCTTGATGTGGTCGGTATGGATACAGCAGACCATGCGTCTAGCGTGATGGCTGATGGTATACCTGAGCGTATGCAGAAAATAGATAATGATCCCGTCACTCTTTTGTATAAAGCCCAGCGCTTAGGTCAGAAAAATGGCAAAGGGTTCTATAACTTCAGCTTAGACAAACGTGGTCGCCCGGCTAAAGATCCCGCGCCACAAGCCTACGAATTATTTGCACCACATTGCGCACAAAAGCGTGACTTCGACAAAGACGAAATCATTGCCCGGGTGATGATCCCTATGGCTAACGAAGCCATTCGTTGTTTAGAAGAAGGTATAGTTGCCAGCGCAGCTGAAGCCGATATGGCATTGCTTTATGGTTTAGGATTTCCTCCGTTTAAAGGCGGTATATTCCGCTATATCGAAACAATGGGTTTAGGCAACTTTGTAGCATTAGCCGATAAATACGCTGACCTAGGTCCGATTTATCAGATTTCTGATGGTGTACGCGAAATGGCCGCATCAAACAAATCATATTTTGCGGACTTTTCGCAGAGCTCTTATAAAAAAACCCACACTAAATAACCTTAGGAGAAGATCATGAAAGAAGTCGTAGTAGTAGATTGTATACGCACACCTATGGGTCGCTCTAAAGGCGGTATTTTTCGTAATGTGCGCGCAGAAACTTTATCTGCACACTTAATGTCAAAGTTAGTTGAACGCAACCCAAACCTTGATCCCAATGATATAGAAGACATCATTTGGGGTTGTGTACAACAAACCAAAGAACAAGGGTTTAATATAGCCCGTAATGCTCAATTATTAACCGACATTCCACGCTCAACAGGTGCGGTAACCGTAAACCGTTTATGTGGCTCATCTATGCAAGCCTTACATGACGCCACCAGCGGCATCATGTCGGGTCGCGGTGATGTGTATATGATTGGTGGGGTTGAACACATGGGTCATGTGCCTATGGATTTCAACTTAGATTTTCATCCAGGCATAGCTAAACATACTGCTAGAGCATCAGGCAGCATGGGCATGACGGCTGAGTTGTTGGGTCGTCAAAACGGCATCACTCGTGAAATGCAAGATGCCTTTGGCGCGCGCTCTCACAGACGTGCGCATCAAGCGACTCTTGATGGCCGCTGGGCGAGTGAGATTGTTGCCACCCAAGGCCATGATGTCGATGGTGTGTTGAAATCTATTACCGTAGATGAAGTAATCCGCCCTGATTCAACAATAGAAACCATGGCGGCCTTAAGACCGGTATTTGATCCGGTTAATGGCACGGTCACAGCAGGCACATCCTCTGCCTTATCTGACGGTGCATCGGCTATGCTGATTATGTCTGCGGATAAAGCTAAAGCTCTTGGTTTAACACCCAGAGCAAAAATTCGCGCTATGGCTGTGGCAGGTTGTGATGCCGCTATTATGGGTTATGGTCCTGTACCCGCCACTCAAAAAGCGTTAAAACGCGCTGGCATGACTATGGCTGATATAGAGTTAGCTGAATTCAACGAAGCTTTTGCTGCACAGGCCTTGTCTTGTATCAAACAACTAGGTTGGATTGATAGTTACGAAGATAAAGTTAACTTAAACGGTGGTGCGATTGCACTAGGTCACCCACTAGGCTGCTCTGGCTCACGCATTTCTACTACCCTCATCAATCTAATGGAAGCCAACGATAAGTCTATTGGTTTGGCCACTATGTGTATTGGTTTAGGCCAAGGAATTGCTACAGTATTTGAGCGAGTATAACTACAGCTAATTAATCGTTATTTCAAAGGCACTGCCTCTAATTGAGGTAGTGCCTTTTTTGATCATTTATCTATGTGGATCAGTCTGTGGGATAGTTAAATTGCCTTCACGGGTGATGTAAATTGGCAAAGCAAAAATGCCCACATCCAATTTGACATTTAAAGTATAACCAATGGGGCCTTCCCGAGGCTTCATCAAATCAGTGAATAGTCTAAGACCTCCCAACAAATCCGCTTGGGCGTTTAATGTTACTTCATCTTCACCATATGCTGGGATAATAGGTAACTGATTAGCCACACCAGAAAATATCTTGTTGCCTTCAACACTGGCAGAGTACGAGATACCCTTTAAATTCAATGAGATACTATTTGGATTAACCACTCGCAAACCGATTTCAAAAGTAGGATTTATACTACTACCGGGCAGTATTTTAAAGGAAGTAACACTGACGTCAGGCTTTTCAAAATTTGGGTTTAAGCTAGTACATGCCGATAACAGAGTAATAGTGAATATTAGTACGAATGTTGAAATTTGTTGCATATTTATCTCTCATTTTGCGGTAACGGATACTCTAACTGGGGCTTGTTGACCTATTGAGTGTCATCCACCAAGTAATGGATATCGCTTCATTCTACCAACCAATTCAGTAAATTGTCGGCTGGTATCGGTTTCGCGATACCATCACCTTGCGCAAGATATCTCCCCCAAAGATAATAGTCACTGTCCTTACTCTGGGGTTTTTTCTTCGGTAATAACATCTAAACTGAATACGTTTGCAAGCTCAATGATCCCCTGAATAATCAGTACCAAAATCATTAATCGCAAAACTGATTTTGAGTTGATTACACTCGCTCATCATCTAATGGTCAAGTAACACCTTAGATACTTTAAGCCGCTTTTTTTAATTAAATTTTTTCCGCATGGGACGTCTTATACTTCAATCCCAAATAGCGAGATTAGTAAAGATCAACTGAACCTAGAGAGCAACCAGTCGAGTGACATAACGACGTGATTTTCTTAAGGGCTGTTTCGAATTCAAAGTTAATAGTCTGAGGAACGAAAAAATAAAGACGAACTGTATTTAGAATACGAAGTAATAGACACGCCCCTGAAACAAATTATTGCTTTCATCTCCCTTAAACGAATATGCAACATTAAACGTAATTAATTAACATTCACTTGAAACCGGTTACAATGTGCATTAAAGTATTTTGAAGTAAAAATTTCACTTTGACGTGAAGTAACATGGGCGCATAACATTCATCAAAAATTAGCGTGCAATAATATTAAAGCGCCATAAAAACAGGACTTGCAGACGATATAGCAGTATATTAATGTTAAAAATAAAGACTAATTTTATCTTTATCATAAACTCAAATAACGAATTAAAAACCTAAGTCGCTAAATGAATTTTAATTTTTAAACTGACATAAAGCAACCGGTTACATAGAAAGACGATATTTTAACTAAGAACAATTCTTCATTGTACTAAAGAGACCATAACCCCAAAATACCGATGAACGGAGAAACACATGAAACCATTTAACCCAAATTTTCGAAGATCCAAACTGGCATTAAGTATTGCCTGCTACTTATTGTCTGCCGGTACATACGCGCAAGAAATAAATCAGAACGACGATGATGATGTTGAAGTCATTAATATTACGGGCATTCGTGGCTCTATTTTTAAATCGTTAGACACCAAAAGAACCTCTACTCAGGTGGTTGATGCAATTTCCTCTGAAGATATAGGTAAAATGCCCGATCAAAATATTGCTGAATCTTTGCAGAGAGTCACTGGGATACAAATTGATCGAAGTGGTGGTGAAGGCTCAGTTGTTCGTATTCGCGGTCTTTCACAAAACCTCAACACTATTAATGGCGAAAAACTAATAAGCGGTTTGGGTCAGACTTCACAGAACAGCAGTTTTGCCGACTTACCCGCTGAATTATTTAAGCAGGTTGTCGTTTACAAGTCTCAATCTGCTAACTTGCTGGAAGGTGGTGTGGGTGGCGTTGTTGACCTTAGAACCAGAAGACCTTTTGATTTTGCCAAAGATGAACTTGTATTATTTGGCTCGGTAAAGGCGGCCCACGGACTAGAAAGTGGGTCGACGACTCCTATCTTCTCTGGTTTGGCAGGAAAAAACTGGGGGAAAATTGGTGCATTACTGGCGATATCTTATACTGAACGTGACAACCTAAATGACGAAGCGCAGTTTGAGCGAGGCTTTCGCAGTACTGAATTTGATTCGAATGGAGATGGCGTCAACGATTCGTCTTATAACCGTGCACGTATGTTGTCTGCCAAAACGGGTAACCAAAATCGAGAGCGCTTAGGCATTAACGGAGCTTTGCAGTGGAAATTGTCAGATTCTTTGGAACTCACAACAGAGTATTTTGGTTCATTTCTAGATATAGATACTGAAACGGTTTCCGTCCAATATTGGTCTGATCGTGGAATTGGATTAGTAACCAGTCAACCTTCCACTATCTCGCCTAATGGTTACTTAGAAAGTGGCGTTATTAACTCTAATTTTTATCAAGCCAATACGGATGTAGGCGTGCAAGATTCTTCAGCACATAACGTTTTGCTTTCACTCGATTGGGATAATGGTAGCCAATTAACCGGTAAATTTCAGGCCAACTTTGCTAGTTCAAATTTGGAAGAATCCCAGTCGGCCGCAGATGTTATGGGTTCAAAAGGCAATCAGGTTAATTTTCCTGATGGAACACGAGATTTTGTTAATCCAAATGGAATTGAAACTTTTACTTACGATTTGGACATTCCATTAGGCACTGACATCCCAAACATTACTTCCAACAGTGGCTTATTAGAACCACAGCGTTATTGGTTTAAGTCACAATGGGCTAATGTTAATGAAACTGATGCTCAACAGACCTCCTTACGTGGAGATTTCGAATATTCTTTTTATGATGGACAGCTAGAAAAAATTAGCTTTGGTGGCCGCATAGCCAATAAAGACGTAAGCAGAGATGAATATCGTTTCTTAAACAAGTTTGGCGACTATCAGTATTATTTTAAAGACCCCCAAATTTCTGATCCGGACTTAGGATACACCTTATTGCCAGTCGTAACTTATGCAGACAACCCTAATCGTTTGTTTGAATATAAAGACTTCTTTTCAACAAGTCCTGGCAGTTTCCCCAGCAGTATACTAGTGGAAAGTTCTGCTGGTATGTACAATCCTGAGGCATGGCTTACTAGCCTTTATCCCAGCGCTACGTTAACTAAAGCGTTTACACCATTAACTTCATACAGTGTAGATGAATCTACTGCTGCGGCTTATGTGATGGCAGATTTTGTTGGGGAACTCGGCGATTTACCTTACAATTTTAATGTAGGTGTTAGATATGTTTCTACTGAAATAACAGTTGGTTCAAATGATGTTCCAGCAACATTAGAAGATGGTTCTGTGAACAATAACGCTGTACCTGGTTCTACATTTAACGGTACAGAGATAAGCTGGACACCAGTAGATAATGAATCTGATTACAACGATGTATTGCCAAGCTTTAATGCTACGCTTGAACTTAGCGAAGATCTGAATTTCAAAATTGCTGCAGGTAAAACAATGTCTCGCCCTGACTTAGGTAACTTAGGTAGAGGGTTTAGCATAAGCTATAGTGGCAACTTTGAACCAGGACCGAATGGAGAATTCCAGCGCTTTGCTTCTGGTCGCGCGGGTAATCCAAAACTTGATCCTGATCGTGCAACGTCTTATGACCTTTCACTTGAATGGTACTTTTCAGAAGGTTCAGCTCTAACGGGCGGATTATTCTACAAAGATATTGAATCTTTTAGTGTGGCCGAAAGTAATCTCGAAGCGATACCTGACAGTGATGGTGTCGTCAGAGAAGGCGGTATTGTTTCTCGCACGGTTAATGGGCAAGGTGGTTTTGTAAAAGGCATAGAAATAGCACTACAACACACTTTTGATAATGGTTTAGGCTTGCTCGCAAATTACACATATTCTGATAGCGAGAACAAAGACTTCCTTGACCCAACGACTCAGAAAGCTTTAGCTATTCCGGGCGTGTCTGACGAGGCCTATAACCTTATAGGTTTTTATGAAAATTCGGTGATTAGTACTCGTATTGCTTGGAACTGGCGTTCTGAGCGTTTAACTGAGTTATTTTCAGGATTTCCACTTTATAGAAGAGCTTACGGCCAATTAGATGCCTCTTTCGCATACAAAGTAGATGAGCAGATTACTGTTTCACTCGAAGGTATTAATCTCACCAAAAATGACAACTCTGATTATCTAGATGTTGAAGACGGTGAGTATTTCTACAATTGGCGAACAGACGAGTCTCGCTACATATTAAGCGTAAACTACAAATTGTAAAATGCAGATATTGCTGAATTATCAATATCGGTAATTCAGCGCTTTCTTTGGAACTAAAATGAGTACTCAGCTATGAAAAAACTAACAATATTGATGATATCTTTTGTTATGTTCGGCTGTATTGCACAGCAGAATACGCAAGTTGCCGTGGACAAGGCATCAACTGCAAGCAGTCCTAATATCGTCATTTTTCTAGCTGATGATCAAGGATGGGGGGATGTTGGGTTTAACGGTAACGACATCCTAGATACTCCGAATATTGACGAGGTAGCGAAACAAGGTGTTTCTTTTGATCGTTTTTATGTGAATCCAGTTTGTTCACCTACGCGAGCGGCATTATTAACCGGTCGCCACTCTCTGCGCACGGGAGTATTTAGTGTCACAAGAGGTGGAGAGAAAATGAAAAGCAGCGAGATTACTCTCGCTGAATCGTTAAAATCTAATGGTTATGTGACCGGCTTGTTCGGGAAATGGCATAACGGGTCTCAATATCCTCATGACCCAAATGGTCAAGGCTTTGATCAGGCAATAGGCATCGTAGATGGGCACCAAACCCTATATTTTGATGCCAGTTTATTGAACAATGGTACATACTTTCAAAGCGAGGGTTATATTGCTGATGTTATCGGTGACTCAGCGGTGAATTTTATTACAAATAACAAAAACCAACCATTTTTCGCCTATATTCCGTTTAATACGCCTCATGGTCCTTTTGAGGTTCCGGACAAATATTTTGATAAATATAAGAAGCAGGGATTAAGCGCATTGGATTCGTCCATTTATGGAATGATGGAAAATCTTGATGAAAACGTTGGTAAGGTATTAAAAACGTTAGACTCATTGAATTTGTCAGATAATACCATTGTCATTTTTATGTCTGACAACGGACCCGCGTTCCCACATAATAATACCCGCTACAATGGTGGCATGAAAGGCTCAAAAGGATCGGTTGATGAGGGTGGCGTACGGGCTCCCTTTTTCATCCATTGGCCAGGCCACATAGAAGGAGGTAGAGTCATTAAGTCGATAGCTCAACATATTGATGTATTTCCCACTCTACTGTCTATGATAGGCATTGATTTACCTCAGGATCGTAAAATTGATGGGCGCAACTTAACATCTTTACTCTATGCTACAACAGATGAAAATGCTTGGCCTGAGCGCAACCTATATACTCATCATTTTCGAAATACCAACAGGCCAGATCAGTTGGCAATTGCACCTAGTCCTGGGGCAATCAGAAACCAAGATTGGCTTGCTACTTTTGATAAAAATGGTAGTTGGCATTTATACAACATTCCTGATGATCCTTCCCAAAACAATGATCTGGCCGAGGCCGAGACAAACAGGTTACAGGCCATGAAAGACGACTATATGACTTGGTTTAAAGACGTTTCAGAAGGTAGCGGCAAGCCTATCGCTATTGAAATTGGCCATAAACAACGCAATTTAGTGGAGCTTCCAGCAAATGAGGCGAGTATTTTCCGACAAGGTATTGATTACGCTCATGGGAGTGGCTGGTCTCACGATTGGTTAGTAGTTAAGCAGCAACCAGCAAATGGCCAAATAACTTGGCCGGTAAAAATTGTGCGGGGAGGAAAGTATAAACTAGTATTGCGTTATGCCGCTCCAGAATCCAATGTATCGAGCAAAATGACAATTCAATTGGCGGATAAGAGTCTCGATATAACGCCATCATTTCCGCAGTATCAGCCTACTGTTAACAAAGGGCAGCGACGTTATTATACTGATGAAGCCGCCGAGTTAAGTTGGAGCGAACTAGAAATTAACCAACTTTATTTAAACGAAAGTGATTTCAATTTAAGTTTATCGTTTAATATACAGGGTGGGGAATTATGGATAAAAGCGCTAAATATTGTGGCAGTAGATTGAGATATTCACACCTTTGGTAAGTCAAATTGGCAGTATTTGCTTTTACTGCACTGCTCTGGCGTAAATCATGTGGCGATTTTTAAAATTCTAAGTGAGCTTCATAATTTGCGTCAATCGTTTGATTTTCCTGCCTCTGTCAATAACAGGTAAACCTTGAAGGTCCACTTTTTTGCTATTTGGATTCGTTCATTGAAAGAATATAGATATTATTCCTGCATATTGTATTGCCTGCTTAACAGTTCAAACACTCAAGAAACATCTTCTCTACAGCCTATTTACAAAACCACCTATAGTCGTAAAGTTTACGCTACTTAGCATCGACTCAAACCACAAAATGATCTACCCGCTGACCTAACTTTATAGGTCTAAATCTGTAGAATCCGCGCCTCGGCAAATTAGAGTGATTTTTAGCTAATAAATTGATAGAGGTGAGGTAGTGAATTTCCCGACGCACAGATTCTATGAAGACGTACTAGCCCTTTTTTGTGCAGGTGTATTGGTATCCTTCGGTGTAGTGTTATTTGGTACGCATAATCTGCTGACTGGCGGCACTGCAGGTATCGCTATTATTGGTACTCACCTTGTTGATATGAACTTTGGCCTGTTATTTTTTTTGGTGAATATACCCTTTTATTACATTGCTTGGACGCGATTAAGTAAACGTTTCACTATCAATACATTCATTTCAGTCACTATAGTGTCAGTTATGACCGAACAAATAGGTGATTTAATTAATATTGAAAGCATTCACCCATTATTTGCCACTGTCGCTGGTGGCATGCTAATAGGTGTGGGTTTGCTGATAATGTTTAGGCATAAATCCAGCTTGGGTGGCTTAGGTATTTTAGCCCTGTATATTCAGAACAAATTTGACATTCGGGCGGGGAATTTTGGGTTATTAGTCGACTTTATGATTTTAAGTACGTCTATATTTATTTTCAATTTCAATATCGTTATTTTATCGGTGATTGGAGCTATCACTCTAAATCTGCTAATTGCTGTCAACCATAAACCAGGTAGGTATCAAGCCTATTTAGAGCCTAAAAAGTCGAAAAACAAAGACGCAACTTTAGAAGAAGAATTATTAAAAGTAACCGAATAATTGCCTAGATAACAAAAAGCCAAAACATTTTGTTATGTTTTGGCTTTTTGGTTTTTTGGTTTTTTGGTTTTTTGGTTTTAAAGCATATTAAGTATCAAATTCTAGCTTAAAGCACGTAACATCCAAGCTGTTTTTTCATGAATTCTCATTCTGTCAGAAACCAAAGCAGCAGTAGATTCATCATCTGCTTGCTGAGCGCTAGTTAGTACTTTGCGACAGGTTTTTACCACGGCTTCATGGCCTTTTAATAAAAATTTAACCATTTCTGTCCCGGTTGGCACACCATCTACTTCTTGAATCGAACTCAGTTTTGCAAATTCTTTATAAGTGCCAGGAGCAACCACGTCTAGGGTGCGGATACGCTCTGCGATATCATCAACCGCCACCGCCAGCTCGATATAGTGCTCTTCGAACATTAGGTGTAATTCTCGAAACTGCGAACCGGTCACATTCCAATGAAAGTTATGGGTTTGCAAATACAAGGTATAAGAGTCAGCTAGCAGACACTTTAGTCCTTGGGCAATCACTTCTCTGTCTTGTTCGTTAATACCAATGTTAATATTACTCATAATTTGTTCCTTTGATAAATTAAGAATGTGATAAATAATAGGCCTAATAAGGCTTGCTGGCTAATGAAGATTATTAAACAACGCAATCGATTTAATTAATCAACAATAATAATCCTAATAGTTTATTCGTATTATTTTGCAAACAATTGCCCACTATCTCTGAATGCCTTAAATTCTAAGGCATTGCCACTAGGATCAAGAAAAAACATAGTCGCTTGTTCACCTACTTGCCCTGCAAATCGTATGTGCGGTTCAATTACAAAATTTACATTGTTGGCTTCAAGATTTTTTGCTAATTGTTGCCAGTCTTGCCAAGTCAATACCACACCAAAATGTGGTACCGGAACAGCGTGATTATCCACTTGGTTAAGTTTCGGCAAACTTGGCATTGTGTTCACAAGGTGAGTCACCAACTGATGCCCAAAAAAATTCCAGTCAATCCACTGTTCACAGCTGCGGCCTTTTTCACAATTCAACAAGCCGCCATAAAACTGCTCGGCTTGTACTAAATCTATGACGGGAATCGCTAAATGAAAGGGTGGTAGGGACATATATCACCTATATTAATTTTTTTAATAGCTTAAATTTCTTATCGGTAAAAGGCGGATAACGCAACGGCACATCAAACCAAAAGCTGCGCTTCATAACGGTTTTTAAGTGACTAAAATTATCAAACCCTATTTTCCCATGATAAGCGCCTGTTCCACTGTTACCTACGCCGCCAAAGGGTAAATTAGGATTCGCAGCAAACATAAATCCATCGTTAATACAGACCATACCGGCACTGGTAGAGGTTAACACTTGCTGCTCAAAGCCACCGTTTTTAGTAAAAAGGTATAGTGCTAAAGGTTTTTCTCGCGCGTTTACGTAAGGTATTGCTTGGCTTAGATTATCCATAGTGATTATTGGCAATATAGGACCAAAAATCTCTTCATGTAACAGTGGACTATCAGGGCTTGGATCGAGCACTAAGGTGGGCTCGATATACTTATTGGATAAGTTATGAGTGCCGCCAAATACAACATTTTGCTGTTCTAAATACTTGATGATGCGAGAGCAATGGCGTTCACTCACTATCCGCCCATAATCTTTAGAAGTCGCCACATCAGGACCATAAAACTCATTGATTTTACTTTTAATCGCCTCAATAAGTTGCGGGGCAAAAGACTTTTCAACTAACACATAATCGGGCGCAACACAGGTCTGCCCTGCATTCATCCATTTACTCCAGACTATTCTGGCTGCCGTGACATCTAAGTCGGTCGAACTATCAACGATACAAGGACTTTTGCCACCGAGTTCCAGCGTAACAGGCGTAAGGAACTCAGCTGCGGCACGCATCACAATTTTCCCGACGACTTCTCCTCCGGTATAAATAATGTGATCAAATTGATGATTTAATAATTCAGTCGTTTCATCCACCGCCCCTTCTACGACATCGATAGCGTCATTATCTAAATATAATGAGACCATTTTTGCCACCAAATTAGACATATTGGGCGACAACTCCGAGGGTTTAATAAGCGCGCAATTACCTGCAGAAATCGCAGCAACAAGAGGGGATAACACCAATAACAAGGGATAATTCCACGCACCAATGATTAAAATTGTGCCTAGGGGCTCTGGTAATATATAACTCTTACCGGGTTGAGCGATAATAGGTGTTGAAACCTTACGTGGCTTCATCCATTTTTTGAGATGTTTAATTGAATGATCAGCCTCGCTTACCACTCCGCCCAACTCAGCAGTCCATGATTCCATGTCACAGCGACCTAAGTCTTTTTGCATCGCTTCAAAAATATTATCTTGTTGCTCAAGGACCATTTTTTTGATCTGTTCGAGCTGTGCAATACGCCAAGCAAATGCTTTAGTACTTCCATTGGCAAAGGTGTTTTTTAATGATTGAATTTTAGGCGCAATAGCAGCGATTAACGTCCCAGTAAATTCTGCGGATTGAGTAGCAGTTTGCATGGAATACCTCTGGTCATTTTATGGGTGATATATCTTATCCCATAAAAAGCCAAGTGGATCACGGGTGGATTGAATTAATTCGATGCAAAACCTAAGCGTCGTAATAAAGACACCAGATTTGTTTGGGTAACAGGCTTAACTAAAAAACCTTCAGCGCCATCGGCGATTGCTTGACGAATATTGTCATCTGAACTACTTGCAGAACACATCACCACTTTACTATTTGGACTTTTCACACTGAGATGTTTGAGTAGTTCTAGGCCATTCATTGAAGGCAGGTTGATATCGAGTAAAATCAAATCAAAACTCACTTGTTGCGCTTTCCCTAATGCAACTTCTGCACTATCAGCAGTTTCAACAAACTCATAACCCATGCGTTTAAGCACCAAACTTAAAAAAGTACGTATGGCCTCAACGTCGTCGATAACTAAAATGTTAGTTTGATTCACCATTAAAAACTCATTATATTTAGTCGCTTAGTTTTAACACAAAAAACAATCAAAAATATACTCCATTAACAATCTATAACTTTCAGCCGTTATATACATCAAGTGCAGTACTAGGAATTTCAAAATGCAAATAATTCGCTCCCAAATAAAAAATAAAGTTTTATTGCTGTTAGTTGGTGCGATGTCAGTCATTCTGATAGCGGTATTTATTGGATTTTCGTCTATAAAAAATGCGATGACCGATTATGGTGAAAGTGTTAATCAAGAAGCGACCATCATGTTGGATGTCGCTGACTTAAATATTAAGTTTAAAACGCAAGTTCAGGAATGGAAAAACACGTTAATTAGGGGCAATGATCCTCAGCAACTAGACAAATATTGGGGCCGTTTTAACAAAACAGCCATACAGATCCAGAGCAGCTACCAACATTTATTACAAACCATGCCAAACAGCGATCCAGCTAAGCCGTATGTTGAAAAGTTCGCCCAAAGTTATCCTAAAATGCTAAAAGCTTATCGCGCTGGTTATCTTGCATTTATTGAGTCTAACAAAGACATTTCAAAGGCAGACAGCAGTGTATCGGGTATTGATAGGGGGCCAACAGAAAGCCTCACATTAGCCATGAATGCCGTAAGTAAAAGTATTTTGGAACTCAAAGCCAAAAATGAATCTCGAGCGCAATCGACATTTTTGTTCACTAAAGTTAGCACTGTCATCATTATTGTCTTGATATTGCTGGGAGTCAGTTGGTTTATTAACACTAAAATAATCGCCCCGTTAAAGGCGATTACCATGGCATCCCAGAAAATTGCAGCGGGTGACTTTACTGGTAAAATCAGTAGCACAAATCCTGATGAAATCGGTCAGGTTGCAAGAAACTTTGTACAAATTCAGGTGGGCCTAAGTAAGGTATTAAGACAAATTTTTAGTGACATAAAAGGCTTAGGAAACATAATTGATAGCATGTTTGAAGCTTTCAAAAAAGTGAAATTAAGTTTAACAACGCAAACCCAAGAAACCGCAAGACTTGCCAAAAATATGCAGGAATTATCTGATTCTAATAACTCCGTAAGTGATGCCATTTCTGAGGCCAACACGCTGGTAGGTGACTGTGCCGACCTAACTGACGCTGGTCAGGCTATGTTTAAAGAAAATCTTGCGACTAGTCATAATATGCTAAATGCGACTAATCATGCGTCGAACATAATTGCAGCCTTGAAAGCAGACTCAGATAACATCGGAAACGTAGTCAATGTTATTAATGGTATTGCTGAGCAAACCAATTTATTAGCACTCAATGCTGCGATTGAAGCAGCACGAGCAGGCGAGTCGGGTAGAGGCTTTGCCGTAGTGGCTGACGAAGTGAGAAGCTTAGCGACTAAAACTCAAGAATCGACGAAACAAATATCGGACAATATCGCCAAGCTTCAAAAAGAATCAGATAGCGCAGTACAAGCGATGACTGAAGGTAAAGATCAAGCAGAGATCAGTTTGTCACAATCAAAGAAATCCCAAGCGTTTGTTGATTCATTGCACAATAGCATCATGCAGATTAGTCGTTTACACGGCGTTATAGAAAAAGAAATGGGTCAGCAATTACACCAAACAGATACAATCAATCAAGCACTTACCAATATTGAATTGCAAAGTGAACAATCGCAAAGAGAAGCAGAAATGATGCAGCAAACATCCAACAAACTTGCCGATATTTATAGACACATTGAAACGTCAACAAAAGAGTTAAAAATCAAACCTGAATAATCAATTAATTGGGTTGGATAATAATTTGGTAGAGTAAATTACAAAGCTCAGTCACAAAATAGCAGATCATATTTGTTTGCAAGCATAAAAAAGGCCGTAATCGGCCTTTTTTAGTTAACCCGAACTCGGGATGATTAGTATAGTTACGCTTCGAAAGGATGCCTTAACACTATGGTTTCGTTTCTATCAGGGCCAGTTGAAATAATATCAATGGGTACACCTAATAGCTCTTCAATACGTTTGATATAATTTTTAGCCGCTTGAGGTAAGTTTGTATATTCAGTCACACCAAAGGAGTTTTCGCTCCAACCAGGCATGCTTTCATATACTGGTGTAATCAGGTCATATCCATCCGCTGCCATAGGGGGTACATCACTGATATTACCTTGGGCATCTTTGTAGCCTGTACAGATACTTAAACTTTCTAGGCCATCAAGTACGTCTAACTTAGTTAAACAAAAACCTGTAATCGAATTAATCTGTACTGCACGTTTCATGGCAACCGCATCAAACCAACCAGTGCGACGTTTACGGCCTGTAGTGGCACCAAATTCATGACCTTTTACCCCAAGGTGCTGACCGACTTCGCAGTCTAATTCTGTTGGGAAAGGGCCTGAGCCAACACGGGTGGTATAAGCTTTAACTATACCTAATACATAATCTAGATTAAGTGGCCCAAAACCAGCACCAGTGGCAACACCGCCTACCGTGGTATTAGAAGAAGTCACATAAGGATAAGTACCGTGGTCAATATCCAGCAATGTGCCCTGTGCGCCTTCAAACATAATGGCATCGCCACGCAAGCGAGCTTTGTCTAATACATCGGTAACGTCTACAACCATCGCTTTTAATATGTCAGCCACTGCTAGGGCATCGGCCAGAACTTTTTCATAACTCACTGGTTCAACTTTGTAGTAGTTGGTCAGCATAAAGTTATGATATTCGAGCACTTCTTTTAATTTAACCGCAAAATCTTTAGGATTAAATAAGTCACCTACGCGTAAACCACGGCGTGATACCTTATCTTCATAAGCGGGACCAATGCCACGGCCAGTAGTGCCTATGGCTTTTTTGCCTCGGGCTTTTTCACGAGCCACATCGAGTTCTACGTGATACGGCAGAATAAGTGGGCAAGCCTCACTGATTACTAAGCGTTCTTTAACTGGCACACCACGCGCCTCTAGCATGGCGGTTTCTTCAAGCAGCGCTTCAGGGCTCAGCACCACGCCATTACCAATAACACAAGTCACGTTTTCACGTAAAATTCCCGAAGGAATAAGGTGCAAGACGGTTTTTTCTCCGTCTATGACTAGTGTATGACCAGCGTTGTGACCACCTTGATAACGCACTACATAAGCTGCTTGATCTGTGAGTAAATCAACAACCTTACCTTTACCCTCATCACCCCATTGGGTGCCGAGTACAACAACATTTTTAGCCATGAATAAGACGGGAGTGATAAAATTAGGCGGGGATTCTACCAAAAAACAATCTGCATCTAAATAGCAAAATCGCGCAGCTTATAATCAATTGCTTACTGGCTAGTAAAATCACAGCAAATAAATCAAACTGACTATGCCAATAGTCACCAAAACACCTCCCATAGTGCGCAACTGGTTAATAGGTTGTTGAGAGATTTGTTGCAGAAATCGTTGCCATTTATTGGCAAATAACATCGGCCCAATTCCTTCTACTATCAAAACCATGGCTAAGGCCATTAAAATTACTTCGCCAAATGAATACATGTACCACAACCTAAAAAACCATGATGAGTAGCTAGGATAATACGTCAGTTGGCCAACGCATATGGGTAATACCCTTTTTGTTATTTAACCCAACTCTACGCCTTGAGGATTAAACTTATAACCGACTCCCCAAACTGTCTGCACAATTTGCGGTGATGTGGCGTCATGTTCAATTTTAGCGCGCAACCTATTAATGTGTGAATTCACGGTGTGCTCATATCCACTGTGATGATAGCCCCACACTGATTCGAGCAATTGGCTGCGACTGAAAACTTGATTGGGATGGCTGGCTAAATGGTGCAGTAACTCAAACTCTGTGGCTGTCAGCTCCAGTTCGTTGTCATGAAAAATAACTTGGTGATTTTTTTGGTTGATATGTAATGCTCCAATTACCAACGGCCCATTATGCTCTTCAACATGGGCATTATTGGCAGCTTTGAGCACATGTACTTTGCGCAATTGTGAGCGCACTCTAGCTTGCAACTCCCGTACACTAAAGGGTTTAGTGATATAGTCATCAGCGCCCAACTCTAATCCCAGCACTCGGTCTGTTTCTGAGCTTTTTGCTGTGAGCATAATAATCCCTTGAGATGGTTTAAGCTCTCGCACTTGCCGACAAATGTCTAAACCACTTACCCCTGGCAACATGACATCTAAAATGAGTAACGAATAATCACTTTGCAAAGCCATCTGCAACGCTTTATCACCTTGGTCTTGAACAGTAGTTTGTACGCCTAATTCGAGCAAATTAACGCGAATAAGTTCGGCTATATCACTGTCATCTTCAACCAATAAAACACTGTCAGACATGTCATTCGATCCTATGTAAAATAAAAACAAAAAACGCTCAACAAATACTAAATTGAGCGTTTTTAAGTTCAAGTTTCTTAAATACCAATCCGCATAACTAAGTTAACACTTACTCAATACGCGTGACCATAATACGCACTGCAGGATTGTCAAACTTATGTCGTACCGTTAACACAGAATTAGTTAAACCGTCGTCACTGCTGACCACGCCTGGGTGCATTGCGACATAACCCGTATCAATTCTAGTGGCATTAAATCCCTCACCGCTATCAGCGGGACCAGGCATAGTGCCCATTGCTTCAGAGTTAACTTCAGTACCTGCATCATACACATTTGCTGAAGCTGTCCAGCTGTCACCCACCGCAAATGTACTTAAGTCTAATGCATCAAGACCGCTAAAAGCGTCATTGGTATTAATCAGCATTGTTGCAACCGACAGCTTAGCATTGGTTACATCTTGAATGGTCACACTAATGGTTTCGCTGTCACCTGGGGCAATCGGACCAGCGCCAGAAGCAGACATCATACCTAGGGCCAGCATTCCAGAATTTGTGCCGCCCTCGGCCATTTGCTCTATGGCAACCGACGGCACTTCGCCAATTGAGAACAGGTGTCCGTCAGCGTGTAATACAACCGCAACTGGAGACAAAGGTTGAGAATTAGTTAAGTTAGTAACTGTCACCTCATAGCTCACATCGACTGGCACTGGCGGGGGAGCGGGAACTTCCACGATCACTTCGACTTCTCTGATAACTTCCACTTCATCATCATTACAAGCACTGAAAAGAACCGGTAAACCCACTAACAAAGCGAGGCGCATTTTATTTAATTTTATAGATTTAATCATGACAGTCTCCTTAGTTAACGGTTACTGTGACTTTAGCTACAGGATTTAACCAGCGATGGATAGAATTAGTCACGTCACTTTTACCACCAGTGGCATCATCATCGCCAATATTACCGGGATGAATATGTACATTAGGATTATTAATAACCGAAGTCATACCACTACCACCTGTACCTAAGGTCAAAAATGGTGGATTTGGCATACCCGGCATGCCAGGCATACCACTGCCCACTAATTCGTCGTTAGCTTCGGTTCCCGCATCATACCCATTAAGATAAATGGTATAGGTGCCTGCTTCTGTCGGAATAGTCCAGTTATCTAAACCAATAAAACCATCGTTTGAGGGTAAAATCATCGCGACAACAGACAAAACAGTATTGCCCTCAGCCGTCATAAATGTACCTGAAACTGATGCAGTAGGACCAAGAGGCCCTGCGGAAGGTTCTGCTACTATATCCCCATTGATAGAAGTAATTACAGTCATAAGCCCGGCTAAACTGCCACCCTCTGCCATTTCTTGCATCTCGGGCCCCACTTCTTCGCCAACTTCAAAAAAGCTGGTATCGGGCGAATGCGCAACTGCAGCAATAGGTGTGAAGTACATACCTTGGGTAAGGTTTTGGATTTCAACTGTCACATCTGCAGCAACAGAATGATTGCTTGCAAAAGCCAAAGCGCTTGCGGCGCAAATTTTAGTAAGTTTATTCATATTATCCTCGCAGTAAATTATTTTGACGTTACGAGAAAGAGTTTGGCCATAAGTTGTCGCGAAAGTATCACGAAAGGAATACGAATTTATAAAGATGAATACATATTCAATGTCTCTACTGTCACTATCAGAAAAGATCTAAGGTTTTTAGAAAGGTAACCTCAAAGGTAGCCAATAGGCCTGCAATAACTGGGGCTTAAATTCATTTTTGAAGGAATAAAAGGCTAATCCGCGTAACCGCTGCCAATAGCACGAAAGGGTAGCTTTAAACCAAGTTGTGGTATCTGCAGTCCTAACCATTGCGGAAAAGTGTTGCTATTGGGGCCGGGAAACAGCGTGTATTCATTGGCCCAAGGATAACGCGCAACAGCATCAGAAATTTGCGGGATCAACTCCCTCGCTTTATCACCTTGAATGGATAACAGTTTTTCTGGTTTCGCTCCGTACCAATAACGATCTGGTGTCGCTGTTTGGTATTCTCGTAGTGCGGGCAAGCCACTCTTAACTCGCCAGCCCACTACTTCATAAACGGTATACTCGGCGGCGTCCTGAGGTTTCACTGCTATCCAAGTGTGTACCGCAAACCAACCTCGCCAACTAAAGGCATCGGCAGCATATACTTCAATTACAGCACGTTTATCAGTTGCTGGGTCAGCAGACAAACCAGCTGGTTCACGACTTGCGTCACGCCAATTATTATTTGAACAAGCTGCCGATAACCCAAAAACAAAAATAACCACAAAAATTTTATTCAAAACTCACCTCAAATAACTGAACCTTCTATTGATTTACCGTTGTGCACTGACTGATGACCTGTCAATTCTATTTGTTAAATAGACAACTAGTGGTTGTGTAAACCTAAACTGTAATAGAATCTTTTACCGCTACTTTTGACCACAAATGAGAGCAGTTTTTAACAAAGGCTTGATGAATGGGATGAGCTTGATATTCACTCTGCGCAGCTAAGTCATCAAACATCATTAATTCAGATACCTGAAAACTATTGTCAACCACATCACGTTTTTCAGTAGTAGCAGGCAAACCTATATGTAAAGACTTTACCGCAGGAACTTGTTTTAGTGTTTGTAAACCCGCAATCAATTGATCGCGGTCAGCCTTTGAGTCTGGGTTTTTCAACCAAAAATAAGCGGTATGAATAAGTTGTGTTCTTGTTGCCATCAATTGTTCCCCTTTTACGGAACCAGCTACAATACTTGCTCCGGTTATTGCGATAAATTGTCTTCTACTTAATTTGTTCATTTTGACTCGTCTCTTTTGCTTAAATGCATCACTATTACTTTTCAAACTTGGTAGTCAAACCTTTCTACAAACGTTTACAGTTAATACAAAAGTGCACTATTCACTGTATTTTCGAATAACGGCCACTTTTCCATCTTCAATTTCTAAGACTTCTACTGTGTCGTATGAGAGTGTCATAAATTCTCCCGTTTGCGGGTGTTTACCGGCTAATTGGGTGTTGTACTTTATAACCACAACTTGGTACCCAGCGACTATTGTTGCTAGCGTCGCGGCGTATTCAGTATGAGTACCTAGATAATAAAGCATCCCTTCCATTATCCTCTGTTTGCCATCTAATTCCCTAGTGGCTTGCGGATCATAGGGTAAATGCTGATGTCCAACGTCATCTTTAAGCAAACTAAGGTAGCTCTGAATATCACTCTTTGTAGCCTGAGGGGATTGTGTTGCTTTCCAAGCATTAAAATATTTTTGGGCGAATTGCTTGGCATCAAATACGTCGGTACTTGCACCAGTATTAGCTGATATAAATAATATACTCAATAAAAGTAAAATTCTTTTCACGTCAAACTCCGCTTTTCTAATGGACAATAATAAGTATTTTCATTAGGACTAGTCATCCCCTTCAACCTTAATCCATTGCTGTTGATGTTTTGTCACTTCAAATCTGGCCCATTGATGAAACTCAGAGCGTAAACAAATATTGGTTTCATAACCGCCATCACCAGCCAACACTTTGTAGATCACTTTGTCCTGATGAGATGGACTGCTTATTGGAGAGGCATCAACCACTTGACGGATACTCCATAAACTACCGATTTTGCCATTACTGTACATGTGTCCCGCAATAATTTCAGAAGGATGAGTAATATTCTTTTCAGCATGTTGTTTGGCTAATTCTAACAAATCAGCCAGACCTTCAGGGGTAATATCCACATAGGAGTCTAATTCCTGCATAGCGGCGGCAAAGTCTTCATGAGTCAACTCAAATTGCCTGTCCTTGGGCTTAGTAGTAACCGTTTTCTTAAGTTTATGGGCTAAATGTGCAGGATAACGACGCCAAGTAAATAATGCATTATATACAACGCTTACCAGTAGGATCGCTAAAAGATTAACGGCAATAGGCACCAATAAATATTGATACCCAAGATCAGTGATAACTGAACCACCAACCACCACTGTTAGCGCGGTAGCACCACCTGGGGGATGAATGCATCGTAGATAATACATAGCCCCAATTGCGATACCCACAGCTAAACCAGCGACAACAAAAGTATTACCAAAAAATTTAAAACAAGTGATGCCGATCACACCAGAGATAAGATGCCCACCAGCTACAGCCCAAGGTTGCGATAATGCCCCATGAGGTACCGCAAACAGCAGCACCGCGCTGGCCCCCATTGAGGCAATCACTAAAACGCCACTGCTTGAGTCCAAAGTACCGGCTTCTATCAACATATTGGTTAACCAGATAATACCCGCAATACTGATTAAACCGCCAAAGGCTGAAATGATTTTTTCAATGTGGCTAGTAGAATTAGCCGTAAAGCCAATCAGTAACAGCAACTCGTTGACAAGATGTTTTAATGTCATTTTTTTAATATTTTCGCACCAAATCGGTGCTCGATACTAAAAGGGAAGTAGGGTTCTTTGCAAGCCATTCTCTATTGATTGCACAAAACAAGTGCACCCTTTCAAATCAAAAGAAAAAAAGATAGTTCTAAGAGCGCCCCTACAGAAATTAGGCCGTTGTCGTTATGGCCTAATTCTAATATATCACTAGGAAAAAACACCCCGAGACAGCAGTAGTCACCAAGAAACTAAATCAATAGCATCTAAGCTAGTTCAGTAAACTTCACTTCTGGCAAACATTCAAAGCCGGGTTTGGCAAAGAGATAACCCTGCATCAATTCTATGCCTGCGTCTTTTAACCATAACATTTCTTCCATAGTCTCGACGCCTTCTGCTAAGGGAGTAACATTGAGATCAGCAAACAAATTCAAACAGTTTTTAATAATATATTGTCGCGGTTTATCTTGGCTGATATTACGAATAAGTTCCATATCAAACTTTATAATACTGGTCTGAAAATCAGCTAACAGCCCCAAACCAGCATACCCTGAACCAAAATCATCAATTGCGGTTTTAAACCCTAATTTTTCGTAATACTCAACAATTCGTTTAACAACAGATACATCATCAAATTTTTCAACCTCAGTAAACTCAAACATGATTTTACTAGTGGGGAAGTTATAGGTTTTGGCTGCTTCAAATGTGGTGCGAATACAGCGCTCTGGCTGATAAATTGCTTTGGGAAGAAAGTTAATACTAAGCATAGATTGAAGATTTAACTTAGCTGCAAGCGCTATTGCCTTGACTCGGCAGAGCTGATCAAACAAGTAACGGTTGTCATCGTTTACTTTGGAAATTATCGAATAAGCAGACTCATTATTTAAACCTCGAACCAACGCTTCGTAGCCGAATATTTGATTTGTTTGGCAGTTTACAATGGGCTGAAATGCCATAGTAAAATCAAATTCTAAACTATCCTTATCCGCACATCTGTTACATGAAAACCTGTCATAAACGATTGATTCTTTGTGCATTTCCACTCCCTAGTCAATATTACGTGTTAATGATAAATCGGATTAAATATAATAACATATCTGGCACATATCATTAAAGTTGGAATAATTTGATGCAACTTGGTGACTAGGATCAATCGCCAAACTGTCGATTTTATTGGGTATTTTTTGACATTTGATTTTGCAATATTTTTGAAATCTTTGGCAACAGATTTCTTAAAGATAATTTTATAATTTGCCATCAACAATTAAACATAGCCTAGTAGCCTATCTCTGTTTCATTTACTCTTGATATGTTAGCTGATAAGTCTTCTTGATTTCGCGCATTAGTGCCAACGTCTGAAAACTCCATCATGGGTAAGTTACTTCGCGCATAATCTGTCAAATATCATTTGCACGATTCTTTGGTTAATGAGAAAGTAAAATTGTTCAGTCAATATACAGCAGATTATTAAAAGAAATTTTATGCGCCTCTATATTTTAATTGTGAGTTTCATTATTTTAGGATGTGCCAGAGAACCTTATCAATTTGCTGACATTGGCACTTATTCTCTGGAATACCAGGTTTCGGGAAAGAGTAAAACCTGTTTTGCTTTATTTGAAGCGGGTGCGGGCTTCGACCTCGAAACATTTGATCCCATATTCAGCCAAATATCACAAAGCTGCACGGCTATTCGTTACTCAAGAGTAGGTCAAGGGAAGTCTTCTACACTCAGCAGCGAGTTAAGTGCCAAGAACTATGCTGAAATAGCCAAAAAATTATTGGATCATTTGCACATAGAACAACCGGTGATTTTTGTTGGGCATTCATATGGGGGGTTGGTTGCGAGATACTTTGCTGACTTGTATCCAGAACAAACTAAGGCGTTACTACTCATTGACCCCGGTACTAAGTGGGAAAGTGAAATAATAGCAAAGATTGATCCCAATGCTGTTGAGAAGGAAATCAAACTGCTTAAGGAATTTGGAAATCGCCTCGCAAAAGAGCGCTCTAGGTCAGACGGTTTACTGAATGAATTGAGAGATCTCTGGCTTAAGTATCCCTTGCCAGACTTTGCTGAAATTGGTGACATTAAAGTAACAGTAATTGCCAGCGTTCAAGATATGGGCGACGATTTTGTCATCGGCAGCCTTGAAGCGATGCAAATTAGAGCCAAGATGCTTGAGTCATGGGTCAACGAATTCCCAAGAGGAAGGTTTGTATCTACCACCCAAAGCGGTCACTTTATTCACGCCCAAGAGCCTGAATTAGTCATGGCTGAATTTCAAAAACTACTCAGTCCTTAATAACCATAATTCGCGGGTTGCAAAGCGTTTCGTTTACAAACTTTGATTCACTGGCACAAGTGAAGCATTGAAAGGCGTAAGCATCGTTTACAGCTTGAAAAAAAAAGAATGCTCCCCACATCTAAACCACTCGGCGACGCTTTCTAAAATATTGAAAGTCCTAGCCCATTCTTAGCCCAGACAACCTTTGAATAATCTCATAGGGTTGTCAAAGGACATTGAAGGAATTTTCGTGACTACAATTGTATCTGTACGCCGCAATAATCAAGTTGTAATAGCCGGTGATGGTCAAGTTTCACTTGGCAATACTGTAATGAAAGGTAACGCCAAAAAAGTCCGTCGCCTGTATAACAACAAAGTGCTAGCCGGTTTTGCTGGCGGCACAGCTGATGCGTTCACTTTGTTTGAACGTTTTGAGTCTAAGCTTGAAATGCATCAAGGCAACTTAACTCGTGCTGCCGTTGAGCTAGCCAAAGACTGGCGTACCGACCGTATGTTGCGCAAACTTGAAGCTTTACTGGCGGTTGCTGACGAAACAGCCTCGTTTATCATTACCGGTAACGGTGACGTAGTGCAGCCAGAAAATGACTTAATTGCCATTGGTTCTGGTGGCAACTTCGCGCAATCAGCGGCTATGGCGTTGCTAGAAAACACCGAATTGTCGGCCAAAGAAATTGCCGAAAAGAGTTTGACCATTGCAGGCAATATTTGCGTATTTACCAACCATAGCCAAACAATTGAAACGATTGATTATTAAGCGCTTCGGTTAAGTCACTTTTCCTGACTGGCGCGGTTCACTTTTATCACCAGTCGATTACCCAGATTATAAGGTTTTATTTATGTCAGACATGACCCCAAGAGAAATCGTCCACGAATTGGACTGTCATATTATTGGTCAGCAAGATGCCAAACGCGCGGTGTCTATCGCCCTTAGAAATCGCTGGCGCAGAATGCAGCTTAATCTAGAGCTGCGTCAAGAAGTCACCCCTAAAAATATATTGATGATCGGTCCAACAGGTGTGGGTAAAACCGAGATAGCTCGTCGCCTAGCCAAATTAGCCAATGCTCCTTTTATTAAAGTCGAAGCCACAAAATTTACCGAAGTAGGTTATGTGGGTAAAGAAGTCGAAACAATTATTCGTGACTTGGCCGACATCGCGGTGAAAATGACCAAAGAACAAGCTACAAAAAAGGTCAAATTTCGTGCTGAAGAAGCCGCAGAAGAACGTATTTTGGATGCATTATTGCCACGTCCAGAAAACACATCTGGTGATAAAGAAGAACATCAAGATAAAGGCACCAGACAAATTTTCCGTAAGAAACTTCGTGAAGGTCAATTAGACGATAAAGAGATTGAGCTGGATGTTGCAGCGCCACAGGTAGGCGTAGAAATTATGGCGCCTCCAGGCATGGAAGAAATGACTAATCAGTTACAAGGCATGTTTCAAAACCTGTCTGGTAATCAGAAGAAAAAGAAAAAACTGAAAGTTAAAGAGGCGTTTAAATTATTAATCGAAGAAGAAGCCAGCAAATTAGTTAATCAAGAAGATCTCAAGGCAACAGCTATAGAATCACTTGAACAAAACGGCATAGTGTTTATCGATGAAATTGATAAAATTTGCAAACGCGAAGGCTCTACCAGCGGCGGCGACGTATCTCGTGAAGGAGTGCAACGTGACTTATTACCTTTAGTTGAAGGCTCAACCGTATCAACCAAACATGGCACGGTGAAAACCGATCATATTTTGTTTATCGCCTCTGGTGCGTTTCAAATGTGCAAACCTTCAGATTTAATCCCAGAGCTACAAGGCCGCTTACCTATTCGTGTTGAACTGTCTGCACTGACTGCCCACGATTTTGTACGTATTCTGACTGAGCCAAACGCTTCGCTTACCGAGCAATATGTGGCTTTGTTAAAAACCGAGGGGGTCGATGTATCCTTTACTGAGGAAGGCATAGAACGTATCGCTCAAGCTGCATGGCAAGTAAACGAACGTACCGAAAACATCGGTGCCAGACGTTTGCACACTGTAATGGAAAAATTGATGGAGGAGATATCTTACGAAGCCTCCGAGAAAAGTGGCGAATCCTTAATAGTCGATGCTAAATACGTTAACGACCATTTAGAAAAGTTAGTAGATGACGAAGATTTGAGTCGCTTTATCTTGTAAATAAGTAACATTCATTATCTAAAAATGCCGCTTTATTTAAAGCGGCATTTTTGTTTAAGGCTAAATTTAAAGTTTTCGCAAGTTTGGTCTGTGGCTAGGTATGACAGTTTTTAGAAAAATATTCTTTGGCGTTTCTACGAATGGAACGAGATAGGCATTCATTTCTGCCAAGTTTTTATTACCAAAGTTAAATAAGCGCTTTTAAATGTTGTTGAAAATACGCAGCGCTGCTCGCAATACTTTCTATAGAACTACGGTTAAAGTTTCCGCCCTGTTCTATGTAATAGTATTCAAGACCGGATTTAGTCGCATCAGGAAGCAGGTTAATATAATTAATGGAACCGTTACCTAGCTCAGTATAATCTCGCGTCACAGTATCCATATCTTTTATATGCCACATCACAAATCGACCGGGTTGTTGTTCAACAAGCTGTTTAGGGGTTTTATTTGCCGAATGCATGACCCAATACATATCCATTTGCAGTTTAACCAGTGATGGATCGGTCTCACTTAAAATAATATCGAAGCCATTTTCGCCATGATGATCGGCAAACTCAAAGCCGTGATTGTGATAAGCAAAACCAAGTCCCGCTTTTGTTACCTGCTCGCCAATTTTGTTAAGCATGCCTGTCATACGTTTGAAATTATCTAAGGTTCTTTGTTCGGGCGCTATCCATGGCCAAGTAATGTAACGGGTATTTAATGTATGAGCACCCTTAATACATTGATCCACAAATCGGGTTAAGTCACTTTCTGAGCGGTCTAGGTACGAAGAAAAGCCATAGTGACAGCTTGATGCCGTCAGGTCTAAATCATCAAGAATGCTTTTAAATTGTGCAGACTTAAACCCATAATAAGTCTCATTTTCAGCATTAAATCCATATAGCTCAAAGTCTTGATACCCTATAGCTTTCACTTTTTTGAGTGTCGCAATTGGATCTTTAGCCATTTCGTCGCGAACAGTATAGAGCTGCAACCCCATTTTATAATTATGACTAGAAGCCATAGCAAAACCAGAGGTGGGCAATAAAGCGGATGTAGCGACAATAACGCTAGCATTTTGCAAAAAAGACCTTCTATTCATGATATTAGGCATTTAGCACCACAGGCCAGTATATAGCGGCAACTGAAGAAACAACGAATATGACTGATGTACAAAAGCCTGCAACAGATGCGCGAACAGAAAGTTTATTGAATGTTAGGGTGTTTTTCATTTTTGAATTAAGTGAGCAGGCAAACATAATCAACAATGCAAAAGGCATTAGCCACCAAAAACGAAAAGAAGGGAAAACCCAAGAAAGCCATAATGGTAGCTGTGTATCGAATCCTCGTTGAATCTCTTCAAATGGCGCCAAGATAAAGTAAGCTCCAAAGCTAACAATTCCGCCCGCGAAAACGGCAGAAATTAAAAGTGTACTTATATGGTGATTTATACGTTCCATGTTTCCTCCAAATGCCTAACGTTTATTAGGCAAAAGTCGGGTTAGATACAATCACAATTCTCATACTTACCTCGACATTCCAGTTAATTTTTTACAGCATTTCATAAACTTATCCTTTTGGAAAGAGTAAGTTAGATTTGATATTTTATGAGCAAACCAAGCTATACCAATGCCTAGTAAAGACTAAAAATACAAATTCACTTAGAGCTGGTTTCATGATGACGGAGTTTGTCTGGATTTCATCTAAAAATTCGTTGGTCTAATGGCTTCATTTGTCCACGATGTCACACAGATAACACCCCATATAGGTTAAAAACGGTACGCTAAAATGCTCAGCGTGCCGTAAAGAAGTGTCGGTGACTTTAGATACTATTTTATTAAAACCAGAACATCACTCAAAGATTGGTTTGGTGCTATTTGGTAAATTACCAATCAAAAAAATGCCGTGAGTGCATTAGGGGTATAGCGCCTACTTGGTTTTGGAATTGATCAAACAATTAGCTAGAAAAATTGATGCTTTTGACGCTAAGCTGAAATTTGACTCTCCAAAAAAAAGCCGGCTCTCGCCGGTCTCTATTCACATTTTTTAAAACTCAAATCGCGCGGCGATCTAGCTTGTAGCTAATACAACAACCCATAAACCTTGCGTCGAAACTTCGACTTCAAAGGATCGCCATCAGGTAAGGCATTTATCATGTCCAAGGTTAACTTCTTCGCTTCACCAAAATTAAGATCTTTATATAAAACCGACAAAATCAGCTCTAATGCCTCTTCTATTTGATTAGCTTGGTGCAATTGCACTGCAAGTTTAACTTTAATTTCTAGATCATCTGGATTTTGCACTAATTGCTGTTGTAATGCTTTGATCTCAGGTGAGTCTGCCGCTTGTTCGGCCAATTCAATTTTACCTAAAATACTATTATATAAGGCGTCTTGGTCAACCAAACCTATTGTTTCTAACAAGGCTTTAGCTTGTTTTAATTGACCTAGCTCAACTTGGCAGTCGGCAAGTAATAATTTGATATCAGCGCGCTGCTCATTCATGTCATGGGCTTGTTTAAGCACTGTATAAGCTTGTTGATAATCGCCTGCGCTGATTAGCTCAACCGCTTGTTCATATAAAGCGTCTTCTGGCTTGGGCAGGTGTTTTTCAAAAGTGGCTATAATTTCTGCTTCGGTTTGCATACCGGCAAAGCCATCAATGGGTTGACCTTCCTTTACTAAAATCACTGTAGGTAAGTTTTGCACACCAAATTGACCTGCAATTTCTTGTTGCTGTTGGCAGTCAACGCGGGCATGAAGCAAATTATCACTAAATTTAGCGGCCACATTGGCTAAAATCGGCGCCAACTCTTGGCTAGGCTCATAACCTTCGGCCCAAAACTCCACCATCACCACTTGTGTTTGTGAGTCTTGTAAAATAACTTGCTGAAAATTTTCTGAGGTGAGATTAATCACATTATTCATAATAGAGTCCGTATTCATTTGCTTGCACTTTTGATGGGGTCAAATCATTGAAACTCAAGCTATTCTGGCAATTATACCAGTGTGCACAATTAAGTGACCACTCAGGAAAAGCAATTTTAAATGTCGCCTAGTAGACATTTCAGATTCACTCGCTATGCTAAATTCAAATCTTCAATGCAAGCAAAAAGTTTACTGACATGACCCAACAAACGCCCCTTCAATTTAACAGTTTTGCCGAATTTTATCCTTATTACCTGTCTGAACATCAAAATATGACTTGCCGACGCTTGCATTTTGTTGGCTCGACTTTGATTTTGGTTTTAATCCCATACGTTTTGCTTACAGAGCAATGGGCATTATTGTGGTTATTGCCTGTTTTGGGTTATGGCTTTGCCTGGGTGGGACATTTCTTTTTTGAACAAAATAAACCCGCTTCTTTTAAATATCCGCTTTATAGCTTACTAGGTGATTGGGTGATGTTTAAAGATATCTTATTAGGCAACATCAAACGTTAGGATTGATTAACCCAATAATTTACATATTGATAACGATTTCATCCTAATGACTGGTTAACCAGTTTTAAATGGCAGCTTTTTATAATGTCAATATGATTTGCTTAAAAAAAGTACAAAATTGTTTGATTACTAGCCTTTCCAAGCCAACAAAAAACCCTTAAACTTGCGCCCCTTTTTAGAGTACGGTCGATTTTTGCACAGTTATTTGTAGAAACTAAAGTAAAGGATACTCATTCTATATTATGCAGATTGGTCCATATGCCCTAGAAAATAATTTGATATTGGCTCCCATGGCGGGAGTGACTGACCGGCCCTTTAGACAACTATGTAAACGTCTTGGAGCAGGTTTGGTGGTATCAGAGATGCTCTCATCCAACCCTAGGGTATGGAACTCAGATAAATCCAAGCAACGGATGGATCATGAAGGTGAGGAGGGTGTGCGATCGGTGCAAATTGCAGGGTCTGACCCGGAATTAATGGCACAAGCAGCACAGTTTAATGTAGGTAACGGCGCGCAGATTGTTGATATCAATATGGGTTGCCCGGCTAAAAAAGTGAACAAAAAGTTAGCAGGCTCTGCATTGCTGCAAGACCCACTTCTGGTTGAGAAAATCATTCAGGCGGTAGTAAAAGCGGTCGATGTGCCTGTTACCTTAAAGATACGCACAGGTTGGAATGTTGAAAACCGCAATGGCTTATTAATAGCCAAGATTGCACAAGATAACGGTATTCAATCATTAGCGGTGCATGGTCGCACCAAAGCCTGTATGTACAAAGGCAACGCAGAATACGACACCATTAAGGCAATTAAACAAGCCGTGTCGATACCTGTTGTTGCCAACGGTGATATAACCAGCGCGCAAAAAGCTAAGCGCGTATTGGAATACACCGAAGCAGATGCGCTGATGATCGGTCGCGGGGCTCAAGGTCACCCTTGGATATTCCGCGAGATCTTACACTATCTGCAAACAGGTCAAATATTGCCTGCACCCAGCATTGACGAAGTGAGTAGCGTTTTGCTTGAACACGTCGCCAATGTTCACCAATTTTATGGTGAGTTTACGGGTTGTAGAATTGCCCGCAAACATGTGGGCTGGTATTTGGCCGAACACGACCAGCAAAGGCTGTTCCGTGCAAAGTTCAACGCCATTGAAGATGCAGGACAGCAACTTGATGCGTTAACTATGTACTTTGATAAATTGGCAGGCGAATCAGCACTTTCATCGGTGTCTGAACTTGTTTCACCTGCTGCTTAATATGACTAACTTAAAGAGCTCGATTGTATATGTTCGAACAAAATGTAACTTCTCCATTTACCACAACGGTAACAACTCCTTCGCAAACACAGGCTCAAAAACCTCTTCGTGATTCTGTTAAACAAGCGGTAAACAAGTATTTAAAACAACTTGATAACACCAACATCGAAAACTTATATGAGCTAGTCATGGCCGAAGTAGAAGCGCCAATGTTAGAAGAAATAATGACTTTCACTCGTGGTAACCAAACTAAAGCGTCGACTATGTTAGGTATCAACCGTGGCACCTTACGTAAGAAATTGAAACAATACGGCATGAACTAAGGTTTATTGTCTTATTTAAAGAGCACCTTATGGTGCTCTTTTTGTTTGTGACAAGCATGACCAAATAGTCCACAAACAAGCATACAAAATCAAATGCCAAAATCTTTGCCCTTTATAGTGGAACAAACATGCAACAAGACTTACCAGCAACACCTATTCGTCGCGCCCTGTTAAGCGTATCTGATAAATCCGGCCTACTAGAGTTTGCACAATTCTTGGCTAGCCAAGGTGTCGAACTATTATCTACCGGTGGCACCGCAAAATTACTGAGCGACAATGGACTAACCGTTATTGAAGCATCAGATTACACGGGTCATCCAGAAATTATGGACGGTCGGGTTAAAACTTTGCACCCGAAAATTCATGGCGGCATTCTGGCTCGCCGTGGACAAGATGAACAAGTTATGGCTGATAACAATATTCAACCTATCGATTTAGTAGTAGTCAACTTGTACCCATTTGCCGCTACTGTTGCCAATGACAATTGCAGCTTAGAAGATGCGATTGAAAACATCGATATTGGTGGCCCCACTATGGTTCGCGCCGCTGCTAAAAACCACAACGACGTCACTATTGTGGTGAACACTAAAGATTACGCACGCGTAATGTCAGAGATGCAGGCTAACAACAATGCAGTCACCAAAGCCACGCGTTTTGACTTAGCCATTGCCGCTTTTGAACACACTGCTGAATACGACGGCATGATTGCCAACTATTTTGGTGCCATGATTGAATCAAGTGAATGTGCAACAAACTGTGGTCATCAACACAGTGAATTCCCGCGCACTTACAATATGCAGTTCACTAAGAAGCAAGATTTGCGTTATGGTGAAAACAGCCATCAAAGTGCTGCTTTTTATGTTGAAAATACTATTCAAGAAGCATCGGTTGCTACAGCGAGGCAGCTACAAGGTAAAGAATTGTCGTTCAACAACATTGCCGATACCGACGCAGCCCTTGAATGTGTTAAAGAATTTGATGTACCAGCTTGTGTCATTGTGAAACACGCCAACCCTTGTGGTGTAGCTTTAGGTGATGACATCCTCAGTGCATACAACCGCGCTTATCAAACCGACCCTACGTCAGCTTTTGGCGGCATTATCGCATTTAACCGCGAACTTGATGCAGCCACTGCCCAAGCCATTGTTGATCGTCAATTTGTTGAAGTGATTATCGCACCGTCTATTAGTGACGCAGCGGTAGAAGTGGTGTCTGCCAAGAAAAACGTACGCTTATTAGCTTGCGGCGACTGGCAAGGCCAGCTTACGGAAGGCCATGATTTCAAACGTGTTAACGGCGGCTTATTAGTCCAAGACCGTGATTTTGGCATGGTCGAAGTCGACGAGCTGCAAGTAGTCACTAAAGTGAAACCTACTGAACAACAATTAAAAGATTTGATGTTCACTTGGAAAGTAGCCAAATACGTTAAATCTAACGCTATTGTGTACTGCAACGATAGCATGACAATTGGTGTAGGCGCGGGTCAAATGAGCCGAGTTTATTCAGCTAAAATCGCTGGCATAAAAGCGGCTGACGAAGGTTTACAAGTACAAGGTTCGGTGATGGCATCTGATGCATTTTTCCCATTCCGTGATGGCATTGACGCTGCAGCCGCTGCTGGTATCAGTGCGATTATTCAACCGGGTGGTTCAATGCGTGACCAAGAAGTGATTGATGCCGCAGACGAACATGGTATTGCCATGGTATTCACTGGCATGCGTCACTTTAAACACTAATAGCTTGAATCAATATGCGGAGTCACTTCAAGGGTCTGTCGACTCTTATAAACTTGGCTCCGTTTTTTGTTACCTCTTGAGCATATTGTCGATACAATCTATTAAATTCTAATGTGAATATGAGAGAGAATATTATGTTTAAACGTGCACTAAAAGTAGTAGTTGCTATATCACTACTAAGCTCAACGGCCGTGTTTGCTGACGCCATAAGCGATGCCGTTAGCAGTGAAAATCGCCCAATTGAGCAAAGAGTTCGCGACGAATACCGCAATCCGCAACAAACTCTGCGTTTCTTCGATGTACAACCTGATATGGCTGTAGCTGAAATACATCCTGGTGGAGGCTGGTATAGCAATATCCTAGCGCCACTACTTAAAGACAATGGCCAGTTTTATGCGGCTCATTTTTACGTTTACGATGAAGCGCCTAGTTATTACAAACGTCTGTTAGATGGATTTAAAGAAACGGTAGTTACACATCCAGATTATAAAAATGTCAAAGTCACAGCATTTCATCATATCAAGGCCCAAGATTTTGCTCCCGCTGGCTCGTTAGACCGCGTTTTGACCTTTCGCAATGTGCATAATTGGTATATGGATGCTGGACAAGAAGGTATTGAACAGGCCTTTATCAGCTTTGCTAAGGCTCTCAAAAAAGGGGGAATGGTAGGCGTAGTTGAACACAAATTACCAGAATCAGCCTCTGACGATATGCAAAAGAGATCGGGCTATATGAAACAATCAGCAGTAGTAGCTGCAGCTAAAAAAGCCGGTTTAACCTTAGTAGCTGAGAGTGACGTTAACCTCAACTCATTGGATTCATCTGATCATGAGAAGGGCGTATGGACGCTACCTCCTAGCTTACGTTTAGGTGACAAAGATCAAGCTAAATATCTAGCTATCGGTGAAAGCACGCGTATGACCCTAAAATTTATAAAACCTTAATTAAAGAATAACAAACTCTATGAAAGTATTGATTATTGGCGGCGGTGGTCGCGAACATGCGTTAGCTTGGAAAGTAGCCCAATCGGCAAAAGTATCTCAAGTATTTTTGGCACCGGGTAACGCTGGAACAGCCCTTGAAGACAAACTCACCAATGTTGATGTTGGTGCAGAAGACGTGCCTGCTTTGGTTGCTTTTGCCGAAGAAAACCAAATTGATTTGACCATAGTGGGTCCAGAAGTGCCACTAGTGCTTGGCGTGGTTGATGCGTTTCAAGACAAGGGGTTAAGCATCTTTGGCCCTTCTCAAGCTGCAGCCCAGCTAGAAGGCTCAAAAGCGTTTACCAAAGACTTTTTAGCACGTCACAATATTCCTTCTGCGGACTACCAAAACTTTACCGAAATCGAGCCTGCCATTGCCTATGTGCAAGAAAAAGGTGCGCCTATTGTGGTTAAGGCTGATGGCCTTGCTGCAGGTAAAGGTGTGATAGTTGCCATGACATTAACCGAAGCAGAAGAGGCTATTCGTGACATGTTAGCGGGCAATGCTTTTGGTGAAGCCGGCAGCCGCGTCGTTATCGAAGAGTTCCTCGATGGTGAAGAAGCTAGCTTTATTGTCATGGTCGATGGCAAAAACGTTTTGCCTTTTGCCACCAGCCAAGATCATAAACGTGTTGGTAATGGTGACACTGGCCCTAATACAGGTGGAATGGGTGCTTATTCACCAGCACCAGTGGTCACGCCCGATATTCACCAGCGTGTAATGGAACAAGTGATTTATCCCACAGTAGAAGGCATGGCTGCGGAAGGTAATACTTACGTGGGATTTTTGTATGCAGGTTTAATGATCATGAGCGATGGCACGCCTAAAGTGATTGAATATAACTGTCGTTTTGGTGATCCTGAAACCCAACCTATTATGATGCGTTTACAGTCTGACTTAGTGGAATTGGTCGAAGCCGCCCTAGACGGTAAACTTGACCAAATTCGTGCAGCTTTTGACACCCGAGCAGCTGTAGGCGTTGTCCTTGCCGCAGGCGGTTATCCGGGCAGTTATAGTAAAGGTGACGTGATTGATGGTTTGGAGCTTGGTGATGCCAACAGTAAAATCTTCCATGCTGGCACTAAAAATATTGAAGACAAAGTCACCACCAATGGTGGCCGCGTACTTTGCGCGACGGCTTTAGGTAATACTGTCACCGAAGCGCAACAAAATGCTTATAGATTAGCAAAAACCATTAGCTGCAAGGGTATGTTTTATCGAGATGATATTGCTTATCGTGCCATTGCTCGTGAACAAAATAGTTAAGTAGACTTTGCTATTTAATGGGTTAAATAAAAAGCGCTTCGGCGCTTTTTTGCTTTCTTCAAAAAGTAGTGTGGACAGCAACTAAACCAAAACACCTTGCTGAAAGTCACGTAATGCCTGATTAATTTCCTCTTCGGTGTTCATAACAAAAGGTCCATATTGCACAACCGGCTCGTTGATTGGCTCACCACTCACAAAAATAGCCCTAGCAGCATCGCCAGTAGTTAAGGTTAATTGTTCGTAAAAATCCAACACACCTAGCTGGCCTTTTTTAAGAGTTTTACCACTAACAGCAACTTCACCCTCATAAACATACAAAAAGCCATTATGAGTACTTTGAGTAGCCATTGTCAGGGATTCATTTGCCACCAAATGTAAGTCAAAAAACTGCGGGTTAACCCCATGAGTTGTGACCGCACCTTCTTGACCAAGATAATTGCCAGCTAACACCCTTATTAACGAACCGTTATCGCTGCTTAACTCTGGAATCTTTGCGGTTGGGATATCTTGGTAGCCAGGTTCTGACATCTTTTCATTTGCTGGTAAGTTTACCCATAATTGAAAACCACGCATTTTACCTGCACTTTGCAGGGGCATTTCTTCATGAATAATGCCTTTACCCGCATTCATCCATTGCAAGCCACCATCTTCAATCAACCCCTCATTACCGACAGAGTCTTTGTGCACCATTTTACCATTTAACATGTAGGTAACGGTTTGAAAACCTCTGTGAGGATGTTTTGGGAATCCTGCAATGTAATCTTGGGCTTGTTCTGAGCCAAACTCATCCAACATTAAAAAGGGATCCAACCTTTGCAATGAAGGCTGCCCCAAGACTCTTTTTAATTTAACACCGGCACCGTCTGAGGTGGGCATACCTTCGACCACTTGTTTTATTGTTGTTTCGTTTAATTTAGTCATTGGCGCTCCCCACAAAAGTAAATCAACCTTGCTGTTGTTATTTACTTAATGTGGCCAATTTGGTTCAAATTCAAATTACTTTGGTTTTGTAATGCCATTTATAGGCATGGTTGAAAAAGTATTACTGTCACTGATCAACAAAATAAATGGATACAAGGGCAACTTGCTGGAGGGTGCTATGCTAGCGACAGTGAATTGCTTTGCGATTTAATTCGTAAAGAGCAGCGGCGTAATGATGGAGTAAATAAAATTAGAATGGTTTCAGAAAAAGCTGAGGCTAGCGCTATTGATATCTAGGCTTAATATTGATTTCTAAATAACTCAGCCATTCGTCCTAACTTATACATTATGTTTCGAGACTTTGCTTGCTCATGGCCATCAGGAGCTAAGATCGTCATAAGCAAATAGTTACTCTCACTTGATATACCTTGGCAATAAACAAGATGGATATCACTTGTTCTGTGAAATTGAATTTTGTTTAATGCGAAGGGTGTATCTTCACTACCTAAGTGGATATGTTGAAGCTCTTCTGATTTTACGATTGGTAATGTATGAGGGTGATCGTAAGGCACGTTTCGGCCAAAGTTATCAGGCACAACCCCTGTGCTTTTATAGGATACAAAATCGTTAACTAAATCGTTTATCTCGTCTTTTGATAACAAATTTAGTAATAAGCGACTTTTAAAAACCCGTATTACTCCTGAAAGTCACCTAGTTCTAGTTCAGAAGCTGCGAGTAATTGCTCAGCCCCTAAAGTCGCGATTGACGCTAGACGAGCACTTGATGGACGAAACTGAGAGCTTTTAGACTTAGCCTCTAACAGCTTAACCATCTGCTCATAAATATTCGCACTAATCATATAACCTGCCGTTTTATTATTAGATAAGACAGCAACTGGTTCATCTATAAAATAATCCATCGGCTTTTTTCTTAGCTCTGACACTGAAACTGTTTTTTCAGCAAAAATTGATTGAACTGCCATACACTCACCTTAAAAACTTAATTTCATACATTATTATGTACTAAATTTTGTACTTTTCAACTCAAATCTAGCTGTACACTCATTCAAGAACGTCAAAGACAGCCAGTGCACTGGAGATAAATCAGTACAAGTAGTATTTATCATGCCTGTCTTTATAATTTTTTATAATTTTGGCCTGAAGAAAAAAGTAAGGCGCACAGAAGGGATTCTGTGAAAAATCTGCCAAGCGGCCGCCGTGCGCGAGAGCAGTGCCCGTTTAGGGCATAAAACTCAAAGATATCGCTTAAAGTTCAACGCAAAATCGCTACCAAATATCATGTGCGTCCTGATAATTCAATTAAGTAGTGTTCGATACTGTGGTTTCTTATCATGACAGGCTTAGTAATCTTTCTAACCTTGTATTGGAATGAATTTGAACTCGCGGTCTAAGGCTATTTTCGTCTCAAATACCTTGATATCCACTAATCCTGCAAAAGCCATGAGCGAAAACAGCATTAAAACAATCAGCGGAATGGTGAATATTATGGTGGGATTACCTGCCCTTTTGTTAAAGACAGGTATGTAGCACAAATTAGTTTAGGTTGGATTTTATGCTCGCTATTAAAGCATTAAGGCGTTCAGCATTTTTGCCAATATCACTCATACCCACACGGGATTTACTGCGGGCATCAAGCAGAGTCATCTGGTCATCACTTTGAATACGGATTACCACATCATCAACAAAACCGAAAAAAGTGGTGGTGTCGTAAGCTTCAATTAGGCCAAGTGCTTTATCAGAATTAACCACTTCTAGGCCCATATCCTTAACTGCCATTAAGGCAGCATTAAAAACCTGCTCTGTCGTTTGCTGATATTTTTGCGTTTGCAACTCAGGATAAGCTTCACGCTGTTGACTGGCTATTTCTTCACCTTGGTATTCAGCTGGGTTAGGCGCGTCTGCCCGTAGCGACAAAATGGCCACAAATTTTGGCGGGTTGACTAGGTCTGTGGTGATATCGTGAATAGGAGGCACTGATTTGGCTTTATTCATCATACTAAGAGGCATGATGATTGCCACAGAGGCACATAAAACCGCAATTCCTGTGGCAGGCCAAGAGATAGTTTTACGCATAAAGATCACTTGAATTAACGCCAAAACAATAGCAACCGCACCAAGAATTAAGGCAATACGCATAGCAAAAAACGCGTTCATCAAGCCTAATATACCTGTCTGATATAGGGGACCAGAAAGTAACAACAATAAAAGAGCTAAAACACCCGCAATTAACGTAAGAATTTTCATAAAAAGTATCCAGTGGTTTATTAACCCAATGATAATATAGACTTTCAATATAACTATCTAATTGATTGATTTAAAGGATAACCATCACTCACTATGATTAATGATACATGGATTAGATTAGGGGTTTTTATAGCCGTACTTGCCATAATGATGATTTGGGAAGGCGTGATGCCCAACCGTTTGTCGCCTGTCAGCAAGAAGAAACGCTGGCTAAGTAATTTTTCTATGGTTGTACTGGGTGCTGTGGTGGCTAGATTAATGATACCCACAGGTTTGGCGGCTATTGCTATCTATGCACAAAATAATCAGATTGGTTTGTGGAGTCATTGGTCAGTTAGTCTCTGGGTGAGTGTGCCTATCTCAGTATTGTTTTTTGATTGTTTAATTTATTGGCAACATCGACTTTTTCATCGAGTGCCTATGTTCTGGCGTATTCATAGAGTTCACCATGTAGACCCGCACCTTGACGCCTCAACAGGTTTACGCTTTCACCCGATAGAAATAGCTCTGAGCTTAGTTGTGAAAATTGCCGCGGTGCTGTTCTTAGGTGCACCTGTGTTGGCCATCTTAATTTTTGAAGTATTGCTTAACGCCACGTCTATTTTTAATCATAGTAATATCAAACTCCCTATCAAGCTCGACAAGTTATTGAGAACTGTAATCGTAACCCAAGCCATGCATCGTATTCATCACAGCCAAGTGGTAACCGAAACAGACAGTAATTTTGGGTTTAACTTATCGATTTGGGATAGGCTGTTTGGTAGTTACTTAGAACAGGCCAAAAGTGGTGATGATAGTATAAAATTAGGTTTACAGGAGTATTCAAGTCCTCAAACTAATACTAGCCTCAAAGCTTTGTTGTTGATGCCCTTTAAACAAAAGCCAAATTGATTTTTTGCACTCAAAGATGACCTAGTACTTACTTTACTTGTTTTGCATACCAAACAAGATATTTTAAAAGCTTTGTTTAGACATCAAGTTACTCGCGGTGTAGTTAGAACATTAATACTCAGTAAATTTTAGCAAACCATTGATGTAAAATAGGCAGATTGCTTACTCTAGATTTTTTGAACAAAGACGCTTACCCTATCGTTACTCGCCACTGCAATCCGCCCACCTATATTGCTAAGAATCGGAGCCATTTTGAATCAACAAGATTATGAAATCAAAGATCCTAATGCGCCAATGGAGCTCCTTCGTCCCGTTGCCTATTTTTTTGCGTTTCTTTATTTCTTTCTGACTTTGTCGCATTTTTTTCTTCTGCAAGAAACATTTAAGTGGATCCTGTGTACTGCTGCCTTATTGACTACAATTATAAGTGTTGTCATCGGGCTTAAAGCACCCAAAATTTCGTCGGCCCAACATAGCCTAATTATCCTATTGCTGATGCTCATAGCCAGTACAAACAGCCTGCTACATTTATGGTTTTCTGAGGCTCCAGAACAAACGACCAACATATTTGTGACAATTATCGCGACAGGCATTGTGTTATCGAATCGCAACCATTGGATCGCCTCAATTCTATTCAACTGGATAGGATGGATCACCGTCAACCTCTCACTTGAAATGCCGTTAGTCCAACACTTTTTCTTCGCCATGGCGATGAGCACTCTGCTTAGCTGGTTCGCCCACCTGGCGCGAAAAAAATTGGTAGAAAAGCAGTTTGCACTTGAGCAAGAGCGAGATTTAGCAATTCAACATGAACAAGAAGCAAAGGCTGCAACCGAGGCAAAAAGCACTTTTTTGGCAAACATGAGTCATGAAATTCGCACACCAATGAACGGAGTCATTGGCATGATTGAACTAGTGTCGCGCTCAAAACTGGATGATGAACAGAGAGATTTCATTGCAACAGCTAAGCGTTGCGCCGAGTCTCTGATGATTATCATCAACGACATTTTGGATTTATCGAAAATAGAGGCGGGTGAACTAACTATTGAACTGGTTGCATTTGATTTAGAGCAGCTTTTTACTGATTTGATTCATGATCTGCAATTTCAGGCTAACAAAAAAGAATTAAAACTTGAGCTTGTTAAGAAAACACTCCAGCAATCAAAAGTTATGGGCGACCCTTACCGAATTACCCAGATCCTCAACAATCTGCTGTCCAATGCGATTAAATTTACTCAATCTGGCAGCATCATTGTCGAATATAGTTTGCTTCAACACGACGAACAACTCCGCCTAAGTGTAGTGGTGTCCGACACTGGCATTGGTGTAAGCGACGCTGCATTACCTCACCTTTTCGACTCGTTCTCTCAAGCAGATATGTCAACAACAAGAAATTTTGGCGGTACCGGTCTGGGTCTAGCGATCACCAAGCAACTCTGTGAATTAATGGGCGGAGGCATATCAGCCCAGAGTCAGCTAGGGAAAGGATCGGCTTTCCAATTCTCAGTTACGCTTGCCTATCCAGATCCAGCAACAACTCAAAAACAAAAGCCTCACCTCATCCAATCAGGCGCGAACTTTGCCAACCTGCGAGTCCTTTTGGTTGAAGACAATCTCATTAATCAAGAAGTGATGCTTGCCATCTTAGAAAGTCTTGAGATTAAGGTAGATGTTGCAAACGATGGGCTTGAGGCGCTAACAATGCTCTCTCATTCCAAGTCGAAAACATTTGACCTGATACTCATGGATTGTCAGATGCCTAATCTGGATGGCTACGAAGCAACACGTCGCATACGAGCAGGCGATGCTGGAGAACAGTTTTGCAAAATTCCCATAATCGCACTCACTGCAAACACTATGAATAGTGAACGAGATAAATGTTTTGCCGCGGGTATGAACGAATATCTCACCAAGCCAATAAGTACCGAAGCCTTGAAGTTAACGCTGGCGAAATATCAGCCACGGTAAATACGCCGGCCGTTGTTCTTGATAATAATTATTGCATGCATAATACTGGCTAATAATTATCCAGTCGGCAATGCTGTTCGCTGTTGAACTAAAGCAGCTTCAAAAGGAAGGAAAAGAAATGAAAATTTCTATGACACTCAACGGTGACAACCAGTTACTAGATGTAGATGGCGACACCCCATTATTGTGGGTACTACGAGACGAGCTCAAGCTTACTGGCACCAAATTTGGGTGTGGCAAAGCACAATGTGGTGCTTGCACCGTACATGTTGACGGTCTTGCCAGACGCTCGTGCGTTACACCCGTAAAACTTGTAGACGGATCAACAGTAACCACCATCGAGGGGGCAGATTCGGCTCAGGCGAAAGCCGTTACAAAAGCTTGGAACGCCTTAGATGTGCCTCAATGTGGATTTTGCCAATCGGGTCAGATTATGGCGGCGGCTAATCTTCTTACTTTAAATCCGGATCCGAGCGATCAAGATATAGACGACGGCATGGGCGGAAATTTATGTCGCTGCGCCACTTACGTTAGGGTGCGTCAAGCTATCAAAGATGCTGCCAAAGAGTTGAGAGGATAGAACAATGAAATCATTTATTCCCAATGCCTCAAAAAAAGAAACAATAAAAACAACAATATTTCAGCCAAACCGTCGCCAATTCATAAAAGGAAGCCTGGGTTTAGTGGTGGCTCTTTATTTACCATTTGGCAATAAGGGCAATGCCCAACAAAATGCTGACAAGCAAATAATGCCTAATGCCTTTGTGAGAATTGCACCTGACAACACGGTAACTGTGCTTATTAAGCATCTAGAAATGGGCCAAGGAGCATTTACAGGGCTGGCAACTTTAGTGGCTGAAGAACTAGAGGCCGATTGGTCACAAATGCGTGCAGAACATGCTCCGGTGATCACCGCCTTGTACAAAAATTTCGCATTTGGTATTCAGGGAGTGGGCGGCTCAACAGGTTTAGCTAACTCTTATGAACAGATGCGCAAAGCCGGCGCTGGCATGAAAGCGATGCTCGTTGCCGCTGCAGCCAAGAAATGGGATGCGCCAGAAAGTGACATAGAAGTGAAAAAAGGAGTTATTTCCCATAAAGGGACAGCTAACACAGCAACATTCGGCGAACTCGCTCAGGCGGCCAGTGCCCTTGATCCACCTAAGGACGTAACCCTTAAACCGACAGCGGAATTTACACTTATTGGCACTAATTTACCTAAATTAGATACACAAGCTAAGGCGAGTGGTGAAGCTGTTTTTACACAAGATATTTATGTGGATAACATGCGTTATGCTGCTATTGCACATTCGCCTTTGTTTGGTGGTTCAGTTAAATCATTTAACGCCGACAAAACCAAGGCGTTGAAGGGTGTAATTGACGTTGTTCAAGTGCCCTCAGGTGTGGTTGTTATTGCAGAATCAACTTATGTTGCACTGCGAGGCAGAGACGAACTAGATATTCAGTGGGATAACGCAAAAGCTGAAACGCGATCTACTCAGCAAATAATGGCCGAATACCTCAAACAAGCTCAGGAGCCCGGTATAGTTGCCCATGAACATGGTGATATAGCCACCGCTATCGAGTCGGCTGAGCAAACCTTTACCGTAGAATATGAATTTCCTTATTTGGCGCATACACCGATGGAAACCTTGGATGGCGTTATCCGGGTAAATAAGGATAATACGGTAGATGCGTGGATGGGCAGCCAATTACAAACTGTCGATCAAGGCACCATAGCGGGTGTATTGGGTGTAAAGCCCGAGCAAGTTAATTTAATGACACAGTTGGGCGGCGGCTCATTTGGCAGACGTGCCCAGCCAGATAGTGGTTTCGCTGCAGAGTTGGCTCAAATTGTAAAAACTCAGCCCAAAGGCACTGCTGTTAAATTAATTTGGTCACGGGAAAACGACGTCAAAGGCGGCCGATACAGACCACTTACGGTGCATAAAATTATCGGTTCTCTAGATAAAGACGGCAATATAAGCGCATGGCAGCAAACTATTGCAACGCAGTCAATTATGGCAGGCTCTCCATTTGCAGAAGCCATTAAAAATGGCATCGATCCAACCTCAATTGAAGGTGCGAGTGATTTACCTTATAACTTAGCCTCGCGCCAAACGTCGCTGCATACAATGACCAACCCAGTACCAATACTTTGGTGGCGCTCGGTGGGGCATACTCATACCGGCTATACTGTTGAGACCATGCTTGACTTTCTGTTACAGAAAGCTAACAAAGAACCTCTAGCGGGCCGTTTGGCGCTACTCCCAGAAAAAGCACGAGAAAGAGCTGTACTGCAGGCTGTTGCTAAAATGGCAGAGAAATCTGGGCCAACTGCCAAGGGCAGTGCTAGAGGTCTTGCGGTGCATAAATCATTTGGAACCTACGTTGCGCAAATTGCCGAAGTGACTAAAAACAAAGAGGGCTTACCAAAAGTAACGAATGTGTGGTGTGCAGTCGACTGCGGTATAGCGGTTAACCCGAATATTGTACGAGCGCAAATTGAGGGCGGCATTGGTTTTGGCTTGGGTGCGATTTTGCAGGAAGAGTTAACCCTGTCAAACACAGGGCACGTTGAGCAAAGCAATTTTGATACCTACAAACCCTTAAGGATTTACGACATGCCTGCGGTTGAAATCGAAATTGTGATAACCGATAACCCCCCTACTGGGGTGGGCGAGCCGGGCGTTCCACCTTTAGGACCTGCGGTTGCGAACGCATGGAGAAGACTCACTGGGCAAATGGTCACGCGTCTACCGTTTAGTAAAAGCATCAATAATACAATGGCGGAGGTTTAACATGGCTACTTATACACAGCAGCGTATTGTCAAAGTAATCAGCCTCTGTGCTGTATTACTCACAGGTGCTTGGTTAATTAACAGCGCTTACGCAAAGCATCATGAATCTGATGAGCAAACCCTAAAGTCGCCCGAAGCTTTTCAACATTTAGACGATAAAGAGGCATACTCAAAAGCGGTTTTCAATGAGTTAGGCAAAGTGTTGCAACATCCTCGCTGCGTAAACTGCCATGCCGACGGTGATGTTCCACTACAGGGTGACAATATGCAGCCTCACCAACCAAGGGTGAAACGAGGCCCGAACGATATGGGCGTGCCCGGAATGATGTGCATGACCTGTCATATGCCAGATAATGTGCAAGTTTCTAAAACATGGGCAATGCCGGGTCATCAGCCTTGGAAAATGGCACCTATTAGCCAAATATGGGAAAACAAATCCATCGGTGATATTTGTCGCCAAATGAAAGATAACGAACGCAATGGCGGCATGTCATTAGACGACATTATTCAGCATGTGAAAGAAGATGGTTTAGTCGGCTGGGGCTGGCATCCAGGTGAAGGTAGAGAAAAAGCACCAGGCAGTCAAAAAATTGCCGGTGAACTCACACAGGCTTGGGTAGAAAGTGGCGCTGGCTGCCCTGAGTAAGCCGCTTTTCATCCTTGATTAACTTAGTTGCGAGAAACTCTGTCAGAGACATCTGAGTTTCTCGACCGGTTGCAGGAAGCTGTTTAACAAAAGACTTTTGGTTGTTTATCTGATCATCAGATATCGTGAGTGTGGTGTTTTATTTGGCATTTTTAACTGCTTTTTTCATGGGCCTACCTAAGACTTTACCCCTCTTATTCCTTTTAATTAGAAATTAATACTGCCATGACCGGTCTAGTTATTTATAGGTTACAAAAAAGAGGCTCCTTATGAACCGTAGAAATTTTATCACCTCAACTTTTGCAGTTACCGCAAGTATTGGATTAAGTAGCACCATGTTTTCGGCTTGTAGTGAATCTGCTTTCAAAAAAAGCAAACCCGCAACGGCAGTCGCAAACGCAGTAGAGCAAGAATGGCGGGAGTTATTGCCTAAGGGATATAACGACAGCTTAGTGTTAACTCCCATTGAACTGAGTGAGCAAGAATGGCAACAACGCCTTAGTTCAGCCGCTTTTAATGTGTTACGTGAGGAAGCAACAGAACGTCCCGGCTCTTCTGCCTTAAATGAACAACATAGCAAGGGGATATATGCCTGTGAAGGTTGTGACTTGCCGTTATTTACGTCCGCAATGAAGTTTGAAAGTGGCACAGGATGGCCGAGTTTTTTTACACACATACCTGGACATTTGGAGACCAAAAAGGATTTTAAAATGGTTTGGCCGCGTACCGAGTATCATTGTATTCGCTGTGGTGGGCATCAAGGGCATGTGTTCGATGATGGGCCTAAACCCACAGGCCAACGTTGGTGTAATAACGGCGTAGCACTGAAATTTATAGGGATGCAGCCTAGTTAATTTGCTGTTGCTAAAGGCACTGCAAAATAACCACAACTTTCATTTTCATTAAACTTAGGCATAAAATTCAATGAAAGTTGGCTTTTTATCCTCGCGCCCGGTGAAGTGTTTAACGAAAAGTTGCATGCACTGGGCAAATAATTGTTCATCACACAATCAGTGAAAACGTTTGGTCATAGCGCCAAAACCTCATCTTAACTTTCATTTTCCATCACAATCACTTTATATGAAGGCAGTCCAATTTCATCGAATTTGTAGACAGTATGGATGGCCAGGCCTTTTACATTTTCAAACGCTTTAAATTGATTTATGTTTTGCTCTTTGAGGCTATTGACCATGCCTGCTTCCGATTCAGTCTGTTTTAAGCGTTCAATGTTCTCTTTCACCGTTAAGCCATTATCTTTTTCCATCTTATTTAGAAAGATCTGCGCATTGATGATGTAAGTATAAGTGACAAGGCAGAGGTTAGAGAGGCGTACAGATGATGCGCCGATAAGAGATGTCATGCTATCCACTTCTACCGGCAATAGCTGGTTAATATCTTCAAGAGCCGGACTAAGTTCGTTGCAAACCTCCAGAGAGCTCTGCGCTAAGACGCTTTGGACGGAGAGTAATAATATGACAACGGATAAAATAAGCTTCATAGCATTTCACTGTAAAATTCGTAGGCTGATTATATTCAAAATATTTCAACCATCAATATATATACTCAAGCCACCTCAAAATGCGCGTTTCAGAACGACTGGAGGCTTCAATTTAAGCCACGTCAATGATTGAATGTCGACCAGCCACTGAATTAGCGTGCTTCAGCCGTTCCCGTCGGGCGGATTGATAAGCTATTCAGTCATCTTTCTCAAATGGAGGATCTGGTTGATGTCGATTTTTTGATGCACTGTTTTTAAGTCTTTTTTCACGTTGCTTTTTTTCAAGCTCTGCTCGAATGTTGGCCGCGCTCTTATTTTTTGATGAACGTTCTACTTCTTCTTCGTCATCAATTTCGTCCAATTTAACTCGATTGTCTTTGCCCATAATATTTTGCTTCTTTGATAAACACCTAATCTGTGGATCAGATTGTAATGATAAAATTTAAAAAAATCATCTGTTGAAATAATATTGTAGTAAGTTGATGATAAATAAACTCCAACTTTCGATGTTATTTATCATCTACTGCATTTAACGTCTATTAAATACCATCAGGGCAAGTTGCCGATTTCCATTCACCAACAGTCTTAATGTTATTTTGACCCATGCTACCCATTTCAGCATTTATCTGGCTTTCATGACGCTTTGAATGAATAGATTTTGTACTAATTGTGGCTTTTGTCTCGCCGTCTGCACAAGTCAGCACCCCCTTAAACTCTTGCGGTGTACTTTTTGTCACTTGTAGATCACAGTCATTGCCTGCAGATTTGAATGATTTTTTCATCTGAGCTTGCATATCATTCAGTGTGTCTTGGGTTATACATTGTTTGACGATGGGTAATTTCATTTTGCTTGTCAACATGCCACGCATCATCTCCCTTTGTTCCTTTGGAATATTGGCAAGCATTTCTTCAATATCCACTTCAGTGGTCATTTCCCAATAACCTAACTCCATATCCAAAGGCACAATTTCAACATCAGCGTTAACCTGATTGGCGATAATAATGAGTAAAAATACTGTTATTTTTTTCATAACGATCCTGTTTAGTTAGTTCTAGTGTTATTTTTAGCCTAGTCTGCTAAGTGTCTGGTAGCCAGTCACTATTCTCACTCCGGCGGTTATCCAACATGCTAAAGCGTAGACCAATGCAATAGATACAAAGTTCTGTGGAAATAGACAAAATAAACACAACACCACTATGGTTTCGAAACCTTCGGCTAAGCCTCCCATATAATGCAGACTTTTATTGGGGTATTGGGGGTTGTCGATATTGTGTTTACTGGCCATGATGGCAAAGGCTAAGAAACAGCTTCCGGTTGCGGTAAAAGACAACATTAATAAGCTACCTGCCAGTGCATTTTGTTCTGGATGGCTGACAATAAAGGCAAAAGGAATGGCTGAGTAAAAAATAAAATCCAAGGTGATATCTAAAAACCCGCCGCCATCTGTGGTCTGAGTTTGCCGGGCAACGGCGCCATCTAAACCGTCGCTTAATCGGTTAAGCAGTATGAATATTAGAGCAAAGTCAAAATGCTCCGAAATAATCGCGGGCACAGCCAATAAACCCAAAACAAACCCAAAAACCGTTACTTGATTGGCACTGATACCTAAACTTACTAAAGGTTTAGCCACTAGGGCTAATGGTGGCCTAACTATTTTATTCAGTAAGGGGTCAATCATCGATTATTCCTAACGCTTTGGATGATAATAATCGGCCAAACATATTCGTTTGGCCGATACAGGAATGTCTTCTACATCATGTGACACCATCACACTGGGAATGTTCTGCTCGGCCAGTTGTTGAAAAGCCCAAGCTGCCATTTGTTCCCGGGTACTTGGATCAAGTGCCGCGAAAGGTTCGTCAAGTAACATCACTTGTGGCTGGTTAGCTAAGGCTCTGATCAATCCCACCCTTGAACGTTCACCACCACTCAGATTTTGTGGGTAACGAGTAGCTAGGTGCTCTAAGTTGATTTGCTCAAGCATATTCAGTGCCGCTAAGCGCCGTTGTTTTTTTGAAGAGCGCTGCGGCTTTTTAGGCAAAGCAAAACAAATATTATCTTGTACATTGAGGTGCGGAAATAAATACACATCTTGCATCAACAAACCTACGCGGCGTTGTTCAATGGCTAAATCGGTAATATTAACGCCCGACAGCAATACTTGCCCACTAATAGCCACATGCTGCGGATTATTGCCTAACACCCAATGTAATAATGTTGATTTGCCAATACCGCTGGGACCGGTGATCACAAGCAACTCACCTTTGTGCACATCAAAATTTGGCAAGGTGATACGCCATGTTTTGGCTTCGATTTGGCAATCAATAATCTTTAACACTATCCGCTCCCATACTGCCTCTAAATCTATGGGCTAAAAGCGCCGCAACAAAAAATGCCATAAAAGGTAAGGCGGATTGCAATAACACATAAAGCGCAATCAAGTCTTGCTGACTGCCGGTGCCAATCGCGACCGCTTCGGTGGTAATAGTTGTCACTCGCCCTGCTCCCATCATTAAGGTAGATATGTATTGAGCGATACTGACCGAAAATGCAATGGCAAATGCCGTAAAGATAGCCGGTAGCAGCAGCCTAAATCGAACCTGCCACCAGCTTTGCCATACGGAATATGCAAAGCTTGCTGCTAACAGTTCATAACGTGGTTCAACATTATGAAACGGGCCTTTTAGTACCAAATAGGCGTAGGCAAAAGTAAAAGGTAAGTGGGACAAAACAATCCAACCACTATGGTAACCGCCTTGCAACCCTATATGCATAATCTGCCAACCTAATACCATACTAAGCTGGGGTAAAATAATGGCTAATAACCAATAATAGTCTGGCCAGTAGTTATTTCTTTGGCGCTGTAATTCCAATGCCAACAAAGCCAAAGCAACCCCAAGTAAAGCCGCCAATACACCAATCAACAATGAGTTTTGTAGTGGCAAGGCAAAAAATAACCATTCATCTTGCCATAATCGAGTGGTTAACTGCATGACAGCGAAGCCATCACTATGCCAATTGGAACCCAATGACCACAAAGCAAAGACGACTACCATCAAGGCGGTCAACAGACCTAACATAGGTAACCAAGCTTTAAATACAGGATTGATTTTACCAATACGAAAACGACTACCTTGGGTTGCTAGGGCATTACAGCCCATAACAGCAAGCTTTTCGTGGGCATACAAAATCAATACTGACACCGCCAACAGTATCAACAACAAAGCGTTAGACCAAAAGGCTAGAGCTTGATCTCCGGCTGCAAAACTGGTTTGCCAACGATACACAGATACCGCAAACAGCTCGGGAATATTCGGCCCAACCAACAAACTCACATCGACCACCGACAAGGTATAAGCTGCAGCGGCTAACAACGCTAAACGGGATTGTTTGAGAAGTGATGGAAAAACTAAAAACCACCAGCAACGATAATCTTGGTAACCCAACGCCTTACCTTGCAACAGCCAAGATTTAATCGGTAACTGCCGACCAATTGCACTAAAAATTAATAGAAAAAAGGGCACCTCTTTTATGACTATGGCAATAATCAGAGTGGATAGTCCTTTGCGTGGCAAACCTGAATCAACAAAAAATAAGCTGCCATCGCTGAACAAAAAAACTAATCCTAATGCTATAGCAAGATGAGGTAAGGATAATAGTGGCGCGAGGTATTTTTCAAAGGACTGTAAACGTTGGCTTAGGTGATATTGGCTATACACCATAAACGCAATATACAAGGATATTAGCGTACTAAATATCGCACTGAAAAGGGTCATAAATACCGAAACGGCTAAGCCTTGATAGCCTAGTAAAGGCAAAATGTCGGCAAATGTAACCTGCTCTGGTGGCCACAACCCAACTACAATACCTAAAATTGGCAGCAATGAAATCAAACACACCAGCAACCACCCGCCAGCGAGCGCTATTTGCCGTATTCCCGTTGGCGGCCCTATCCGCCGTATCGTTGCTGCCATAGATCCTCAATAATTACATGCCATGAACTGTGAAGCTCGGGATGCGCTGGCATAGTCGCTTTTTCATCATATAAAGAGGTAATTACCGCAGGATCACCCCATATCCCAGTAATTTTTTCTCTCTGTGCCTTTTCACTTAACATAAAGTTAATCACTACTTTGGCTGCATCTGGGCTAGGGGCCGATTTTGGGATCGCAAGGTTATGACTATTGGTGATGGCGCCATCAGTAAAATAACGCATCACGCTAGTCTCAGAAATGTGTTGGGTGGTTTTTTCTTTTAGCCATTGATTAGGGTTAAAACTGACGACCATAGACAGCGTTTTTTGTTGATACAACAGCATTTGTTCAGCAGCCGAACTCGGAAAAGCCTGCCCTTGCTGCCATAAATACGGATGCAACTTGTCTAAATATTGCCATAACACCGGTAACAATTCGTCTTGAGCTTGCGTCGTAGCTAACTGGTACAAGCGCGGGTCGGCATTCGTTAGGTCGATTAATAGTTGCTTTAGAAAAGTGGTGCCATGAAATTCGGGTGGCCGAGGATAGGTGAGTGTTTTTGGATTGTGTTTAGCTATAGCTAACAAAGATGTGGCGCTGACTTGTGGTTGTTGATAAATCCCTTCTTCGGCAATCAGATTAAATTGGCCTATACCCCAAGGCACTTCAAAACCATCCATAGGCTCACCAAAATCGACCGTGATAGGCAATTTGTCTACCGCTAAAAAAGCAGTGTTGGGAATATCTGACCATAAATTACCCCGTAAAAAACCTTGCTCCTTGAGATACGCAAAATTCTCCCCGTTGACCCACATTAAATCAATCGCACTGGTACGGCCATTTTCTGCTTTGAGTCGAGATATAGGTTCAGCTGGATCGGTGACTTTAACGTGAATTAATCGTATTCGATATTGCTGGGCAATTTCTCGTGTCGCCCAACGCAAATATTCATTCACCACTTTGGAGCCACCCCAAGCATAAAAATATACCGACTGACCCTGCGCTGCTTTTAAGGTTTGTTGCCACTTAACACTATTTTCTTTAACAGTGTCGACAGGCTTTAGCGCTTGGCTAGCATGAGCTGTTGCTACAAAAAAATGTAAGCAACATACAGTGAGACCGCTGAGCAACCGTTTAGAATGTAGAAATGTCATTTAACCGCCAGTCATAGTCTAGAAAACCAATACTAAATTCCTGATTTTGTAACCATGTTAGTTGCTGTGGATCATCGGCCATCTCTTTTTGATAAACCTTAATCAGGTCTTTGAGGCTAGTAAACCCCTGTTGTCCCTTCTCAAAATCGTCACCGTACCATTTAAAGATAGAAGAAAGGTTTACACTGTTATCCTTTTGGCTGAGGGTGTTACGTTGATCATCAGACAAAAACTGGCGCATTTGATCATCTAGTTGCTGATCCAGTTTATCCGCGACAAAAGCTTGATTTCTAAGGGGCGGACAACTTACTGCGGCGCACACCAAAGCTGCGTGTATACGCGGGCGTTCGAACCACGCGCGGATCATATCGTGCTCAACATTATCCAAACTACGTTTCTCATCAAGTAGGGTAAAAAACCCTTGTTTCCATGGGCTAGAAAAGAAACTACCTAAGTCTTTAATCGACTCTGCTTTAGCGCTTTGAAACTTGGCATAGTTCTGATTAATTAGCTGTAAGGTAAAACCGTTATAAGCATTGATCAAAAAGCTGAGTTGCTCTTGGTTTGTCCATAACTGGTATTCACTTTTTTTGACAGAAGATAACAGCGCCAAATATTGATTTAATGATTCAGGCTGCTTATTAAGCTGCTCATAATCCACCCGAGTTTGCTTTTTATTGGGCGATAGCTGCACGATTTCACGCAACACTTGAGTGAACAATTGATGCTGATGATCAAAAGCCTGCACCATAGTTGAGCTTACCAGCAAAAAGACTGTCACTGTGCAACCTAGTATTTTTCCATGAGTCAGTTTATTAAGCATTTATGAACGACGCCATGTATGGAAACGCTCAACAAATGCGAGTAACTTTTCCGGTGTATGGGCTTTTTTCCACACCCCTGCGGTGTTTTTGGTGGCTTCTGCCATAGTGGGATAAATATGTATAGTGCCTAGCAATTTATCCATGCCTAGTTTGTATTTCATCGCCAAAACAAATTCAGCCAGCAACTCACCCGCGTGAGCACCCACTATAGTCGCGCCTAAGATTTTATCTTTGCCAGGTACTGTGAGCACTTTTACAAAGCCTCGAGCATGATCGTCAGCTAAAGCTCGGTCTAAACCACCGATATCATAACGGGTCACTTCGTATTCAACGTCTTGCTCTTTAGCGGCTGTTTCATTTAAGCCTACAGTTGCGATTTCTGGATCGGTAAACGTAGCCCATGGGATTACCCGATAGTCTACTTTGAAGGTTTTGAAAGGTCTAAACAGCGCATTCACAGCCGCATACCAAGCTTGATGACTAGCGGTGTGAGTAAACTGATAAGGCCCTGCCACATCACCTGCAGCCAAGATGTTGGGATATTTAGTTTGTAGCAATTCATTGGTAACCACAGTGCGATCGGTTTCAATACCTAGCTTTTCTAAACCAAACCCAGTTAGATTAGCCTGACGCCCCACAGCCACAAGTATTTCATCGAAAGGTAATTTTTCTTGTTTGCCGTCTTTCTCAAGCACAATAAACTGACCGTCTTCGGTTTTTTCAATCGCCGTCGCTTTAGTGTTTAGACGTACATCAACTCCGTCTTTTATCAGTTGCTCATATAAATGCTGTGCAGCATCGGGATCTTCTTTTGCTAACAGTTGTGGCAACATTTCAACTTGGGTAACTTGTGAACCCAATCGACCAAATGCTTGTGACAATTCACTACCAATAGGCCCACCACCTAACACGACCAAACGTTTAGGTAGTTCAGTTAAATCCCACAAATTATCGGCGGTTAGGTAATCCACATCTTTTAAACCCGGGATCGGCGGCACAAAGGCGCTAGCTCCAGTAGCTATAACAATATTTTTAGTCGTTAAAGACTCGATGCCATTTTCAGTTTGAATATCAACCTGCCAAGGAGACACTATGGTGGCGCTACCTGTTAGCACATTCACCCCAAGAGATTCATAACGTTCAATTGAATCATGAGGCTCAATGCTTTTAATGACACTATGCACTTGACTCATAACCGCTTTGAAATCGACAGTAGGCTTGGCGTAAGTCACACCGGCTTTTTGCGATTCTTTGTGCACATGTGCCAACTTGCTGGCATGTAATAGACTTTTTGAAGGCACACACCCCGTATTTAAACAGTCGCCACCCATTTTGTGTTTTTCGACCAGTGTCACCGATGCTTTTACTGCCGCTGCGATATAAGCGGTTACCAAGCCCGCAGAGCCAGCGCCAATCACCACCATGTTGCGGTCAAATTTCTTAGGTTTCTGCCAGCCTTTATAAAGGCGTTTGTGCTTGATGAAATTCAAAATTAGTTTGGCAATAATGGGGAAAATACCCAGCAACACAAAGGATAAAATCAAGTCGCCGGATACAATATCAGATACGGCTTCCACCTCGGCTAATTGTGTACCTGCATTAACATAAACCGCTGTACCCACCAGCATGCCCACTTGGCTGACAAGATAATAAGTGACCGTTTTGATACTGGTCACGCCCATGACTAAGTTGATCACAAAAAACGGAAAGATTGGCACTAATCGTAAACTTAATAAATAGAAAGGTCCGTCTTTTTCAACCCCCTTATCTATTGCTTTGATACGTTCTGAAAAAGTCGATTTGACCCAATCCCTAAGTAAAAAACGTGACACCAAAAATGCCAGTGTCGCGCCAATAGTAGACGCAAAAGAAGCCAGCAATAAGCCGAAGCCCAAACCAAATAATGCGCCCGCACCTAAGGTTAAAATAATGGCACCGGGTAAACTAAGGGCAGTAGCCGTGACGTAAATCACAAAATAAACCATGAAAGCCTGCAACCAATTTGTCTCAATGTATTCAGCTAAATCTTGTTGGTGCGTTTTTAGGCTATCGAGGGTCAGATATTGGCCTATATCAAACATAAAAAAAGCGCCGATTAACATCGCAATAATGACGAGTAGTATGCCTCGTTTGAGATTCATGTGGTTTTATCCTTAGGTCAGTAGCATGGGTCGCACTAGTCGCTTTAATTGATAGGTCAATCTAGTGATTTCGAGTTTTATGGCTCAATTGAACCTGATATGACCCACCCTTAGCTAGTTTTATTTCGTGATAGTGGCGGTAAAAACTAATGAATGAGCTTGACCCGAGTAGCAAGCTTGCTTATAAATGACATCCATTAAGCAGCAAAGTGCGTTGAATGTCAGTTAAACACCCCATAATCGCGATCACTGGTTCGTCTGGTGCAGGCACAACCATGACCACTAATGCCATACGTCATATTTTTCGCAACTTGTCGGTCAATGCGGCTGTAGTGGCTGGGGATAGCTTCCATCGGTTCACCCGCCCTGAAATGGAAGTAGAGATCCGCAAAGCCCAAGAACAAGGGCGGCACATCAGTTATTTTGGCCCCAAAGCCAATGACTTTGAAATGCTTGAGTCGTTATTTACCGAATATGCTGGAACCGGTATGGGCAAACATCGTCAATATCTGCATACTTTTGACGAAGCCGTACCTTTTAATCAAATGCCCGGCACCTTCACTCCTTGGCAAGACTTACCTGAAAATACCGACGTGCTATTTTATGAAGGATTGCATGGCGGCGTAGCCAATGACGAAGTCGACGTAGCCAAACACGTTGACTTGTTAGTTGGCATGGTACCCATAGTTAACTTGGAATGGATCCAAAAAATTGTTCGTGATACCACAGACAGGGGCCATTCTCGCGAAGCCGTCATGAGCAGTATTGTACGTAGCCTCGACGATTATTTTAAATACATCACCCCACAGTTCTCACGTACCCATGTTAACTTTCAGCGGGTGCCCACAGTGGACACGTCTAACCCTTTCAGTGCCCGTGAAATACCCAGCCAAGATGAAAGTTTTGTGGTGGTGCGATTTCGCCGCGAAATGCGAAGTGTGGATTATCCCTATTTACTTAAAATGATAGATGGCGCATTTATGTCGCGCATTAATACCATAGTGGTTCCAGGTGGAAAGATGGGATTGGCCATGGAACTTATATTAATGCCTCTTTTAGAGGAGTTGTTGGATAAAAAACGCCGCGCGGGTTTTCAAATGGATTGGGTCAGTGAAGATTCAGAAGATTAAAACCAATGGATAACCAACCAAAACTTTCTCTTAAAATCCGCGTGCTGATTGGTATTATTGCTATACCCTCATTAATTTTAGCCGCTATGATTATGTCAATGCTGATTAACCAAACAGCAGGCGAGATCAGTTTTTTTGAAGTGATTTATTCTTTGGTAGGTGTATTTGCTATGTATATCGCACTAACAGGCAAAAAGTTCTTTTAAGTTTAGTGCCACTTGGGTGCGACTGCTCTTGACTGACCGTCCGTGACTAAACATCCCTGACTAAACATCCGAGACTAACCGTTTGTGACAAACTTTGTAACAATCCATATGCCTTGCTTATCATAGCAACCTTTTGAATTATCAGGCTTTCACTTATAGTGTATTTAATCGTGCAACACATTTTGGATTGGATTAGCTCATGGGACAGGAAACAACAAAAATTTTAGTAGTGGATGACGATATGCGCCTGCGCAGTCTGTTGGAACGCTACTTAGTTGAGCAAGGTTTTCAAGTCAGAGCTGCCGCCAATTCTGAACAAATGGATAGATTGTTAGAGCGTGAAAATTTTCATCTTATGGTGCTCGATTTAATGTTACCCGGTGAAGATGGTTTGTCTATTTGTCGTCGTTTACGTCAAAAAGAAAACCAAATCCCCATCATCATGCTTACCGCTAAAGGTGATGAAGTTGACCGCATTATTGGCCTAGAAATGGGCGCTGACGACTACCTCCCCAAACCCTTTAATCCCAGAGAGTTGCTCGCCAGAATAAAAGCCGTGCTGCGCCGCAAAACCACAGAAGCGCCAGGTGCACCTTCTCTTGAAGAACAAATAATTGAGTTTGGTAAGTACTCACTTAACCTTGGCACTAGAGAAATGAGTGCTCAAGGTCAGGCAATGACCCTTACTAGTGGTGAATTCGCGGTGCTTAAATCTTTAGTGACTCATCCTAGAGAGCCCCTGTCCCGTGACAAACTGATGAACCTAGCGCGGGGGCGTGACTATAGCGCTTTAGAACGCAGTATCGATGTGCAAGTCTCCCGCTTACGCCGCATGCTTGAAGAAGATCCTGCTAATCCTCGATACATTCAAACCGTTTGGGGTTTGGGTTATGTGTTTGTACCCGATGGTGAAAGTGCGGCTTAACACCCGTGCTTATACCTGTACTTACACCCGTGCTTACACCCGTGCTCACACCCGTACCAACCTCTAAGTGAGATTTCTACCCAAAAGCGCCTTTGGCCAAACCGTTTTGTTGATCAGTACCTTACTATTTATCAATCAAATTGTGTCTTTGGTCTCAGTGACCTTTTATTTTGTTAGCCCTAATGTGCAGCAAATTAATAATTTGCTTGCCACACAAATTAAACTGGCCTTTGTTGAAGACATTGACAGTCAAACCCCACAATTGGATCCGCGCTTTTATGAAGCGACCGGCATGGGGGTTTATAACTACTCAGAAGCCGTTAAAAATGGTTTAGAGCAAGCCACCCCCTACCAATATTGGTCAAAACAAATGTCAGATAGTTTAGGTGGCGAAGCACAAGTTAGGATCACTCATGGCGAACCTTATTTGTATTGGATCAACCCGCCACAAAATCCCGATATTTGGATCACTATTCCCATGGTGGGATTGGGAGAAGGTGATGGTTCACCCCATTTAGTTTACTTATTGATGATTGGTATCTTAAGTGTGGGGGGAAGTTTAATTTTTGTGCGGCGCTTAAACCGCCCTTTAAAGGCCTTACAAAATGCAGCCTTATTGGTAGGGCGCGGGCAAGTGCCTGAACCGCTAAAAGAAGAAGGTTCGAGTGAGTTGATAGCGGTCACTCATGCATTTAATCAAATGTCTAAAGGCATCAAACAACTCGAAGATGACAGAGCGCTGCTGACCGCAGGCATATCCCACGATTTACGCACCCCCCTGACTCGCATTAGACTCGCGACAGAAATGTTGCCTGAATCACAAGACTGGGTGAAAGAAGGCATAGTGCAAGATATTGAAGATATGAACGAAATTATTGATCAATTTATCGATTACGTGCGCCAAAATCAGCAAGAATGTATGCAAGTCAGTAATTTAAATGATTTGATCAACGACGCTGTACAAGTCAGAAATATACAAGAAAATCACAAGATAACCTTGGATCTAGAACCCTTACCACAAACATTAATTAGACGGGTGGCTTTAAAAAGAGTGATAGACAACTTAATCGAAAACGCCTTTCGTTATGGTAGCGACAATATAGAAATCACTTCTCGACATAATAAAAAACAAAAGCAACTATGTTTCGCTATACGCGACTTTGGCCCAGGCATTCCTGAGGAGCAAGTTCAAAGCCTGTTTGAACCTTTCACACAAGGCGACAAAGCACGGGGAAGTTTAGGTTCTGGCCTAGGTTTAGCGATTATCAAACGCATAGTCGATATGCACTCAGGAAAAGTGACGTTGCAAAATCATCCACAAGGGGGCTTAATTGCCACAGTGTTTATTGGTTATCAGGTGATGGGTTAAATATTTAAGTTTGCCCATTTTTAAAGGATTTATAGGATGCGTAAACTACTTAAACTAACGGCAACGACAATTGCCTATTTTGTATTATCTAATACGGCTTTAGCAAAGAAAGTCTATGAAAAACAAGACCCCCCTCGTGAACTAACGACCGAACAAGCGGCAGTGGCATCGGCAAACTATAAAAAATATTGTGTTTTATGCCACGGAGAAAACCGCGAAGGGCACAAAAATGATCACGCGCCATCGCTGCGCGCTAAAAGTTTATTTGAATCCGGTGTGCCCCATTCACTATTACGTCCCATTTCCTATGGCCGAGAAGGCACTGCCATGGGTGGATACCTTGATGAAATGGGTGGCCCTATGACACTTGATGAAGTTTGGGATTTAACCTATTGGTTATTTTGGCAATCTGGTGCCCAGCGAGTAAAATTATCTGAAAATCCTGTGGACGGCGATGTTGTAAGAGGTGCACTGGTATATCAAAAAAATTGTGCGTCTTGCCACGGAGTTAATGGTGAAGGTGTGAATGCACCCGCCTTAGGCAATCAATCGGCCTTAGCTCACAACAAAGATGAGTTTATTCGCTACGCCATTGAACACGGGCGCCAGGATACGCCTATGCCTGCATTTGAAGATAAATTGTCTTCGGCCGACATCGACAATGTGACCGCGTTTATTCGCAGCAGAGCCAGTGGCTGGAAAGCCGAAAAAGTGATGCTAAGTGCATTACCCACACCCGACCAATACGTACTCAACCCAGAAAATGACGACCCTAATTTTACCTTAGACCAAGGCATGTACGTCTCCTCTAAAGATTTATATCAAGCCCTGCAAGATAAAAAGAAAATGGTATTGCTGGATACCCGAGTAGCCTCGGTATGGCAACGAGCCCATATTGAAGGCGCTATCCCTTTTCCCTATTACACTGAGCTAGAAGATCACTTAAAAGATTTGCCTAAAGATGTACAAATTGTTGGTTATTGTTCATGTCCAAGAGCCGCCACTGAATATGTGGTAGAGCAACTCAGAGAATTGGGTTACAACAAAACCGCGGTATTGTATGAAGGTATTTTTGGTTGGATGAACTTAGGTTATCCAGTGATGCGCGCTGAAGGCATAGTTGATGATGAAGGTGAAGCGCCGCAACATTAAGGCGACTTCGTCAACGCTTACATCACACTAAAAAAGCACGCATCTAAACTGTCACCATTGACCTACCTCAAGGCTAGGTAGGTCGATAAAAACTTAAATATCACCTCTAATATTTTCTCTTACACGGCTTTTATAGAAATCACTAAGTTGCTGGTGTAGTTCAGTAGATAGGGGCTCTATATCACTGACACTAGTATTGAGCAGCACTTGGTTAGGTTTACTCGCCCCCGCAATAACCGTGCTAACGGCAGGAAAGTCCAGTATCCATCTAAGTGCTAGCTGACTCAGTGGTGTATCAGTCCCGACAATTTGCTGCAGCTCATTGACAAGTTCAATACCTTTTTCAAATTCGATACCAGAAAAAGTTTCGCCTACATTAAAACACTCACCATTACGGTTAAAATGTCGGTGATCTTGTTTATCAAACACTTGTTGAGACTTCATCTTGCCTGATAACAAACCACTTGCTAACGGTAAACGCACAATAATACCAACATCGGCCTGCTGAGCCTTGTCAAATAAACGACTTATTGCATCTTGCCTAAAAATATTAAAAATAATTTGCAAGGTCGCCAGTTTAGGTTGCTGTAAACACAGCAAAGCTTCATCCACAGTTTCCACGCTAACACCATAGTGACGGATTAGCCCTTCTTGACAGAAATCATCTAACCAAGAAAATATATCACCTTGTGCCAATATAGCGGGGGGAACACAATGTAATTGCATTAAATCTATGCTGTCTACTTTCAAACGTTTAATTGAACCTTGAATATTTTCACGCACTGCTTGTTTTGTGTAACCATCAGGAAACAATTTGCCGTCTCGCCCTACCTTAGTCAGTAAATGTGGCTTAGTTATATCCTGTGAGGCAAAATGATTTCCCAAATAAGACTCACTAACACCGCCTCCATACACATCAGCGGTATCAAACAAATTAACGCCATTGTCCGATGCAAGCTTAATGACATCATGACTATTAGCTTCGCTTATAGGCCCAAAGTGACCACCAAATTGCCAACATCCCAAGCCTATCTCTGACACACGGTAGCCGGTTTTACCCAAAGTTCTAAATTTCATTCATTCCTCACATCTAAAATAATACCCAAGCACCAGTGTAAATCTTGCTATATTATTTGTCTTTATATAAACAATGAACAGATTGTTCACACATGAGAACAAATAAATGCTTTTAGGGATCCCTGAATTTGTCGCGGTAATTGACACTGGTAGTTTTACCCAAGCGGCTAACGTGCTGAATTGTTCAAAATCCCATTTGTCCCAAAAAATAAGCCGACTGGAACAGCAATTAGGGGTGCAACTTATGCACCGTACTACGCGCTCACTGCATATTACTGACATTGGTGAGCAGTTTTATCAGCAAAGTAAACACAGCTTGGATTTACTCAACCAAGCTGTCGCTCAAGTTCAGGAAGCCCAGAATACTTTATGTGGCCGTATTCGTATTAATTCGGTCGGTGGTTATTTTGGTGAGCAGATACTCGCACCGGCAATCTTAACCTTCATGGACGTGCATCCCGATGTCGCAATTGATTTAGATTTTACCAGCAGCCATGTTGATCTGATTGGTGAACGCTACGACATAGCTGTGCGTATGGGGAACCTACCTGATTCTTCTTTAGTGGCTAGAGAAATAAGGCTAAAACCACACTATTTGGTTGCCCATCCAAACTATTTAAGTCAACACTCGGATCTTTGCCATCCCAATGATTTACGCAACCATAAATTGATTTGCGGTTCATTACTACACTGGGTCTTTCAAAATCAAAATCAGCAGGTAGAAGTCCCATTAGAAGGGGCTTTGTGTTGCCCCAATGGATATGTTCAAGTAGCGGCAGTTAAGGCTGGGCTTGGTATCTGCCGCTTACCCGACTATTATGCAGAACCCCTGATAAACAGTGGTGAACTTGTTGCAATTTTACCCCAGTGGAATCAACACCTCACCCCAATATCTGTTGTTTATCCCAAGGTACGTTTTAAGGTAAGACGTATTCAAGCTCTGGTAGAATATTTAGTGAATTGGTTTGCACAACATTCAAAGTGAGGGAAACAGCTTAAAATTCTGTTGTAACTGTTCGAAGTATTGACCCACATGCAAGCCGTCAACGAGTGCGTGATGCACTTCAACCGATACAGGCATGGCGATTTCGTTGTGAATTTTTTTGTATTTTCCCATGACTATTCTGGGTATAGAGTCTTGTTCGTTTTGTTTTTGGGCATGAGAGAAACTGGTGAAATGTAACCAAGGTAAAACCGAACAGTAGATTTTATTGTCTTTTTTATTTATTGGCTTTAAGGATTTATAACCCTTCTTTATTTTAGCTAGTTGTTGCTCAGCTTGTTGATAAAACATATCAAAATTTTTGCATTCTCCAAACTCACAAAAGCTGAAACTTTCATCTCTGTTTAGCACAGTACAACTTATCTCTAATTCATCAAACACATCAACTTCATTATTGTTTATACGAAGCCTAAATGGTTCGATTTGATTAGCTGTGTAGCCAAGCAAAAACAAAGAACAGATAAAAAAAGAAAGTTGATTTTCTTTACAATGATTAAGTGTTTTAGTGACGTCAACTGTGGCACACACATTGAAAAAAGGTTGTTTGAATGTAGAGTAAAACTCAAAATGTTCTTTTCTGTACCAAGTACTGATATCAATTTTTTTCATGCTGTCCTACAGTTTAATGGTATTGCAAATATCTTAACCTGCTTTTGAATATTCTTCACAAACAGGTTGATTAAACCACGCAGACTTTGCAACGTTATTTATTTAAGTCTGAGGCCGCTGAACCTTGAAAAATGCTGCATATAACACAGGCACAGCGCCCAAAGTAAGCAAAGTGCCAATAGCCAACCCAAATGCAATCACATTAGCCATACCATAAAATAACGGGTCTCGACTGAGGATCAAAGGTAATAGCCCCATTACGGTAGTGATGGTGGTCATGACAATAGGACGCACTCTTGATTTGCTGGCATTGATAATCGCCTGATAGTCACTCTCTCCCGCCGCACGCTCGATATCAATTCGGTCAATTAATACTATGGCGTTGTTGATGATGATCCCCGCTAAACTGTATATGCCCAATGTGACCATAAAACCAAATGGCGCACCCATTATGAGTAGTCCCGCCACGGCACCAATCAAAGAAAGTGGCATAGTACACAGGATAATCATGGCGCGTCTAAAGGAATTAAATTGCGCAA